>OHNN01000488.1_pt1 | contig 29900 bp, 29 predicted proteins | sample 1569541 | NCBI WGS metagenome assembly OHNN01 (sample SAMEA3879563, study PRJEB24766) | human gut metagenome | biome: human-associated habitat; feature: feces | place: USA | collected 1985/1987 | reverse complement strand
AATTCATGTCCATAAATACGGTGCCCATATTTTTCACACCAATGATACAAAGGTGTGGAAATACATTACGCGATTTGCGGAGTTCAACCGTTTCACCAATTCTCCGGTGGCCAATTATCACGGAGAGTTGTACTCACTGCCTTTTAACATGTACACTTTTAATAAAATGTGGGGCGTGGTGACTCCCGAAGAAGCTGCGGCCAAGATTGAAGAGCAGCGGCAAACTGCCGGGATCACGGAACCGAAAAATCTGGAGGAACAGGCCATCTCTCTGGTGGGTAAGGATATTTTTGAAAAACTGGTAAAGGGCTACACCGAGAAGCAGTGGGGACGTGACTGTAAAGATCTTCCGGCCTTCATTATCAAACGTCTGCCGGTGCGTCTGACTTTTGACAACAACTATTTCAATGCGCTGTATCAGGGCATTCCCATTGGCGGCTACACCAAGATGATTGCCAACTTGCTGGACGGTATCGAGGTGCGCCTGAATACTGACTATCTGGAAAACAAGGTTGAGCTGGATGCACTGGCCGACAAGGTTGTCTACACCGGCCCCATCGACGCCTACTTTGACTATAGGTTGGGCACACTGGAGTACCGCTCTGTCCGCTTTGAAAATGAGATTCTCGATAAGCCCAGTTTCCAAGGCAATGCTGCAGTCAACTACACAGATCGTGAAACACCTTGGACGCGAATCATCGAGCATAAGTGGTTTGAGTTTGGCAAGGATGAAAACGGGAATGATTTGCCAAAAACTATTATCAGCCGCGAATATAGCAGCGAATGGAAACCTGGGGATGAGCCGTATTATCCTGTCAATGATGCAAAGAACAGTTTACTGTATTCTGAGTATAAAAAGCTGGCAGAGGCAGAAAGTAAAGTGATTTTTGGCGGTCGCTTGGGTGAATATAAGTACTATGACATGGATCAGGTCATTGCCGCTGTATTGGATAAATGTGCAAGTGAGTTGGGAGAAGCGTAATGAAAAAGAAAAGAATACTGATGGTCTGTGAGGCCTTTGGTGGAGGTGTATTTACATACGTTTCTCAGCTTTGCAATGACATGGTAGATGTGTTTGACGTTTACCTTGCATATTCGCTTAGACCACAGACACCCAAAAACTATACGGATTTTTTAGATCAAAGAGTACATTTGATTGAAATGGAAAATGTTGGCGTTAAAGGATTGACCAACTTAAAAAGTGATATTGCAGCTATTAAAGAATTACGTCAAATTGAAAAAGATGTGCAACCAGATGTAATTCATCTGCATTCTTCTGTTGCAGGTGGTTTAGGACGACTTGCATACAAGGGTAAAAATAACACTGTTGTTTATACACCTCATGGGTATGCACATATTCTTATGGGGCCGGGTAAAAAGAGCAAAATCTATAAATTTGCTGAAAAAGTGCTGGGAAACAAGGCACTTACACTTACTTGCTGTGAGAGTGAGGATGAGGAAGCAAGGAAGTTTTCTAGGAGAACGGCTTATGTTGAAACAGGAGTCAATCTCGCAGACCTTTCGGCATCTCTTGATGGAATTGAGCCTGTAAAAAATGATAAGTTTACGGTGTTTACCTTGGGAAGAGCTTGCGTTCAGAAACAGCCACAGCTTTTTAACAAAATTGCGGAACTGGTTCCAGAGGCGCAATTTATTTGGATTGGTAACGGTGAACTTGAAAATGAACTGACTGCTCCAAACATCGAAGTGACCGGATGGAAACCCCGGAAGGAAGCTTTGGCTATGGCCAAAGGCGCAGATGCGTTCATTTTGTGTAGCCTTGGTGAAGCTATTGCAATGAGCTTGATTGAGAATATGTATATCAAAAAGTTGATTCTTGTTAGTAACACGATGGGTAATAAAAGCGTTATTAACGATGGTGTCAACGGATATGTATGCAATACGGCTGAAGAATATGCGGAACGCATAAAGGCAGCAATGAAAGACTTCCCTTCAAAACTTCCAGAACGTGCATATCAAGATGTACTTGAAATTTATAACACGGATGTAATGAAGAAAAAATACATTGCTTTCTATAATGATGTAATCAATCGAAAGTACGAAAGGTAAGTATATGACACCTTTTTTAAGTATTATAATACCCATATATAAAATAAAGGAAAGCTATCTGCGAGAATGCTTTGACAGTCTATTAGCGCAGGATATGAAGGATTTCCAGATTATAGCCGTAGATGATGGATCACCAGATCAAAGTGGTGATATTTGTGATGAATATGCGCAGAAAGATGAGCGTGTTATCGTTATTCATCAGGAAAATGCAGGCGTGTCAGTCGCAAGAAATGCTGGAATAAAAGCAGCTTCAACAGAATGGATAACATTCGTTGATCCAGATGACTGGGTTGAATCAAATCATGTGTCAACATTGTATAACGCACAAAAAAAGTATAATGATTTCGATATATTCTGGTTTGATTATGTTCAGGAATTTGATGGAAAGTCTAATGTTAAATATCTAAAAGACAGTAGCGGAGTTTTAGACAAAGAATGGGTACATAATCTGAAAATTGCTCCTTTTAATTTCTTATCAGTCAACGGAAGAGCGTATGAATACGAAACAAATACGATTTGGAATAAAATGTATCGTGCGTCCTTGTTGAAAGATAACGAGATGTGGTTTGACCCAAAGGCGAGAAAAGGACAGGATGTAATTTTTAATGCCGAGTGTTTACAGTTGACGGATAAATTTTATTATATCCATAGTGCATTATATCATTACCGATATTTGCAAGAATCCGTAACAAATAGATTCAATGAAAAAGCTCAGTATTATAACGAAGTGGCTTTTGAAAACTATGAAAGAATAATCAAAAAGTTTTCGTTGCCAGAAGAGTATTGGAAAGCATACTATGCAAGAGTACTAACGCGGTTATATTCTTGTATGAGACTATTTTATTTTCACCCGGAAAATAAAATGAGTCGGAAACTTGTAAACGAGCAATTAAATCAGACGTTAGATAAATACCCATATAATGTTGCACTGAAAAAAGTTGATAGAACAACGCTCACGCAAAGCCAAAGAATTTTTGTTTTCTTTTTGAAAAAGAGAGCATATGGCGTTCTAAGGATTTTGGTTAATGGAAGGCAGTCGCTAAAAAGGTTGAGCGGTGCGCGTTTGAAAAAATAGTTTTTGGAGGAAATTGGATGCAGGAGAAAAAGATTCTCATTCAAATGAGGGATTTGCGCGTAGGGAGTGGGATTGCTTCCTGCATTATGAAATATTACGAATACACAGTAGAACAAGGGTACACGATTGATTTCCTGCTGAATAGAAATATAGACTCTCCATTTGTAGATACTGTAAAAAAACATAATAGCAAGATTTACCTACTTCCGCATGACACAGGAAAACCCAATGTTTCAAATTATCGTTACATCAAAACGGTATTGAATAAGGGGTATGATATACTGCACGTTAATATCAGCGGGTTAAATGCTGTAATGTCCTTGCACGCTGCAAAAAGTATGGGAATGAGTAGACGGATATATCATACCCATGCTCCGAGAGAAACATCCTCTATGAAAGCGAGAATGAGATCATTACTGTATGACACGGCTTGCGTAGCAGATGCAAATGAGTATGTGGCTTGTTCGGAATCCGCGGGAAAATCAGTGTTCGGAAATAAACCATTTGCGATTATAACAAATGCGATGAATACCTCACAATATCACTTTGATCCTGATGCAAGAATGCAACTCCGAAAGAGTCTTGAAATAGAAAATAAATTTGTAGTTGGTGTAGTGGGAAGAATGTCCGAACCGAAAAATCCGGCATTTATAATAAGCGTATTTTCGGAGATAGCAAAATTGAATCCTGCGGCAATGATGATTTGGGCAGGTGATGGTGAACTAAAGCCTCTTGTTCTCAATACCATAAAGAAGAACAAAATTGAGGATAAAGTTGTATTGCTTGGCTCACGAAATGATGTGAATAAATTGTATTCCGCAATGGACGTATTATTGATGCCATCGAAATTTGAGGGGCTTGGCTTGGTGTTTGTTGAAGCACAAATAGCAGGGCTTCCATGTTTTAGCTCAACAAATGTGCCGAAGGACGTGAATATAAGTCCTAATATGAATTATATCAGCTTGAATGAATCGCCAAAAGTATGGGCGCAACGTATATGCGAAACTCCTCATTTGCAAAGAGATGAATTTAAGGATTGTGCAACCAAGGCTGGGTTTGAAATTGCAACAAAGAAAAATTCATTGGTGGAGTTGTACGATGGTGTGCTTCAAACAAAGTAATACATCTGGAGAATAGAATGGAAAAAGAATTGGTAAGTGTTGTTATTACAACATATAAACGTCGTGTGTCTCAAATTAAAGCAGCTATTGATAGTGTGTTGAATCAGTCCCATGAGAATTTGGAACTGATTATCGTGGATGATAGCCCAAATGAATATGAATATCGAGATGAAGTAAAAAATTACTGCGAAAATATATCGGATTCCAGGGTTAAATATATTCAGCATGAAAAAAATATGGGTGCTTGTGCAGCTCGAAATACAGGATTCTCTAATAGCAACGGCAAGTATATCGCTTTTCTTGATGACGATGATGAATGGGTGAAAGATAAAATCGAAAAGCAGTTGGATGTGTTTAGAAAGTCCAAAAATAATATCGGACTGGTTTATTGCAATGCGACCATTCATGAAGGAGATGGAAGCACCAGATGCGTATTTGATCGCCATACACCGTATAGGGGGTCTGTATATAAGCAACTCTCGTGCGATAATTTTATAGGTTCCTGTTCATTTCCTCTGCTGAAAAGCGAAGCACTTGAGAAGGTTGGGGGATTTGACCCTAAAATGGTAGCGTCACAGGATTGGGATACATGGCTTCGTATAAGCAAAATTTATGATATAGACTATACCGAGGATTCGCTTATTCATTATTATATCCATAAGGGAGAGCGTATTACTGGAAACACGATGAAGAGATTGGACGCATTGCACCGTCTCGATGAAAAGCAGAAAGATATATTGACAACCGATAAAGATGTACTTGTCTCGCGTAGAGAATATGAACTGAGACTGTACATTCAATCGAAACAGGTGGGTGAAGCGATTAAGTGCTATTTTGAAATAGTGGCAGCAAAGCCGTACAGAGTTGGAAAAAATATAATTCTTCTGAAGGCATTTGGTAGATTTATAGTAAAAAGAAAAGATGGTACGTTCTAAGATGATTTGAGGTATAAAATGTTGAAGAATTATTATTCGATTTATAAATATGGAAATTGGCTGGTTCAACATCACGTTCCGGTTCTCCCGGCTGTTTTGAAGCTTGTAAGCAGAATCTTTTTTCCTGCATGTGATATTCCATTTACTGCAAAAATCGGTAAAAATGCGTATTTTCCGCATCGTGCAATCGGTGTGGTTATCCATGAGAATGCGGTAATTGGTGAGAATGCCAGAATTCAAGCGAATGTCGTTATTGGCGGAAAAGGACAGAGTGGTGTTCCTATTATTGGAAATAACGTTCAGATAGGAGCTAATGCAGTAATAGTGGGGGGGGTAGAGATAGGAGACAATGCAATCGTAGGAGCAGGAGCAGTGGTTCTGAAAGATGTTCCGGCAGCGTGTGTAGCGTGTGGAGTACCTGCTACGGTTGTGAAAAAGTTAGTAGAAGAGAAATGAGGATTGCGTAAACGATGGAAAAAGTTATTGCGGTTATAGTTACTTATAATAGAATCAAACTGCTGAAAGAATGCTTGAATGCAGTTTTGTCTCAGACATATAAAGTACATAAGATTGTTTTAATTGATAACGCAAGCACGGATGGAACCGCCGATTTGTTTATAAAAGGCGGAGAGTATGACAAAGACGTAATAGATTATCGCAGAATGGAAACCAACCTTGGCGGTGCAGGTGGGTTTTACGAGGGAATTAAGATTTGCAGAGATATGGAATGTGATTACGTCTGGATTATGGATGATGATACGATTCCGTATACAGATTGCTTAGAAGAGCTGATGTCTGCCAGATCTAAAATTGAGGGTAAAATAGGATATTTAGCAAGCTCGATTATTGGACCAGATAGTGAGCCAATGAATGTGCCTGCCATTGATATGCGTCCTGCAAAAAATGGATATCCGCACTGGTATAAATATCTGTCGGAGGGCATCGTTCAGATTTCAAGAGCGACTTTTGTTTCCATTTTGGTTCCCTATGATGCAATCAAGAAGTGCGGACTCCCTTGTAAGGACTACTTTATATGGGGCGATGATTCGGAATACACCATGAGAATATCAAAGTATTATGCACCGGCCTATTTTGTAGGTGCTAGCGTAGCTTTGCACAAGAGATTCAACGCAAAGAAATTGGATATTATGATGGAAAACGACACAAAACGATTAGAAATGTTCCGAAAGTATTATCGTAATACAACCATCAATGAGGGACTTTTTGTAAGTCAAAAGCAAAGAAAAAAATTGGTCATTCACAATTTTAAGGTTGCGCTTCAGAAGTTGCTTAAAGGTGACTTTATCAGGGCTAAAGTGATTTTCCTTGGAACCTTGGACTCTATTACTCAGAAAAAAAGTTTGAGGAATATATTGAAAAGCAGCTTTCTAATCGCTAAAAAAGGATCGCAGGGAAAGATATGGGAATAGATGGAGGATGGATGTGATGCCATTTAGATTTGGGAAAAGTAAAATAGCTGGATTGCTGGAATATTTAATTGCATTGATCCTCGTGTTTGATATTAACACAATTTGGCTGAGAAAGGATAATTTGGGAGATGATTTCTTTACTTATGTAGGGGTTATATTCATGATTGTTTATATCCTTTATAGTGATAAGTTGAAGATAAAAAGAAAAGAAATTATCCTTCTGATTATAAGTGTTATATATGCTGCACTCATGTCAATGGGAAATTTATCAGTATATACTATAATACAAAATACAGTTACAGTTGGTATTGGCTTCGTTGTTATGTTACAGGCTGTTAAACGTAATCATGAGTCTGAGCGAAAGCCTTTAATTGAAAAGTTCTGTGACATAGTGGTGGTTTTGGCAAGTGTGTCGCTGTTCTTTTATTTTTTTGGAACTGTGATGAATCTACTGCCAGGAAAAACGACTGCTTTCTATAAATGGGGCGGCGACCGTACAGTAGGTTCGTATTTTAACTTGTATTTTGAAACATATACTCCTAATTATTTGTTGCAAATCTTGTTGGGACATACAGTATATAGAAATACAAGCATCTTTCCAGAATCTCCAATGTTTGCTTATGTGCTATGTTTAGCTTTGGCAAAGGAAGTTCTTGGAAAAACTAAATGCAGTATACCTCGCATCACAATCCTTGTTATTACTATATTTACTACGGGTTCAACAACTGGTGCTAATGTAATACTTCTGATTCTTGGACTATATGAGCTTCAAAAAATATGTGATAACAGAACACATAAATCATGGAGAGCAATCGGTGTAGCGTTGCTGCCATTCTTTGCCGTCTTTTTAATTTATGCTGTAAGTTATCTTATGAGCTATAAATTGGAAACAATGTCAACCTCTTATAACATAAGAAGTGATGACTGGTCCGCTTGTTTGCGTGTCTTTTTCTCTTCGCCTATTTGGGGCGTTGGAATTAACAATTATAAACCGATATATAATTCTTTTTCTTCGGCAGTATATAGAACGGGTATCGGCTTGTCTACTGGGCTGTTTATACTATTGGCACAAACTGGAGTGTCAATTATAATATGGCCAATATTGGGATTGATTAGAAATAAATATGAGCGGTGGGAATATAGCTTACTAATTGTTTTCTTGGTTTTGTTTAGCGTTACTAATGTTCCTTATAAACTGTTAAATGTTTTATATGTCGGAAGTATATTGATAACAAGTAAGCGCGAGATAGAAGCAAAAGGTGTAGTATGAAAAAAAACAAGTCTATTAAATTAAATTTTATAATGAATGTGATACTAACAATGTCATCATTCATTTTTCCACTGATAACATTTCCGTATGTTTCCAGAATTTTGCTGCCGGAAGGAACTGGAAAGGTTTCATTTGCAACATCATTGATTTCCTATTTTTCGATGTTTGCACAGTTAGGCATCCCTACATACGGCATCCGCGCTTGTGCAAAGGTGCGAGATGATAAAGAAGAATTGACCAGAACGACACAGGAACTGGTGATTATCAATTTTGTGATGAGTGTTATTTCGTATACAGCATTAGCGGTTGCTTTAATGCTTGTTCCAAGATTGAGAGAAGAAAGAGCCTTATATATTATCGTAAGCCTTACGATTGCATTTAATGTGATTGGTATGGAGTGGATGTACAAGGCGTTGGAACAGTATACCTATATTACGATTCGTTCCATTATCTTCAAATTTGTTGCACTTATTGTAATGTTTGTTTTTGTGCATCAAAAATCGGATTACATTTTTTATGGTGCAATTACGATACTTGCCGCTTCTGGTTCCAATATTTTTAACTTTATCAATGCGCACAAGTTCATTGATATGCGACCGGTAGGAAAATACCATTTTAAGCGACACTTTAAGCCGATTGCGGTTTTCTTTGCAATGTCCTGTGCTACGACAATTTACACGCATTTGGATACGGTCATGCTCGGCTTTATGACAACAGATGCGGATGTTGGTTATTATAATGCAGCTGTAAAAATTAAAACGATTCTCGTCAGTATAGTGACTTCGCTTGGTGTAGTTCTTCTTCCAAGAGCTTCGTATTATATCGAGCATAAGATGATTGATGAGTTTTATCGGATAGCTCACAAAGCAATCAATTTTGTGTTTCTGATTGCGTTGCCGATGATGCTCTATTTTATGATTTTTGCAAAAGAAGGCATTTTCTTTCTGTCCGGCAGTGCCTATGAAAAATCAATTCTTCCGATGCAGGTTATTATGCCAACGCTCTTGTTTATTGGGCTAACCAATGTCATGGGCATCCAAATGCTTGTGCCGCTTGGAAAAGAGAAAATCGTGCTTTATTCAGAAATCGCCGGAGCCGTGGTTGATTTGATCGTGAATTTTGCTTTGATTCCAAGATATGCTTCTGTTGGTGCTGCGATTGGAACGCTTGCGGCGGAAATTGTAGTGTGGGTTGTACAGTTTGGTGCATTAAAGCAAGACATTATACCAGCGTATAAGAAAATTCAATATCCACAAATGTTATTAGCGCTGGTGATTGGCTGTGTTGCTTCGGTATGGGTAAAAATGCTGGGCTGGAATAGTTTCTTTGTGCTGCTTTTGTCGGCAATTTTGTTTTTCGGAAGCTATGGTCTGGTTCTTCTCATTGCGCATGAGCCTTTAGTTCTGGAAATAGTGACCCAAGTAATTGATAAGGCGAAGAAAGTGTGCAATAAATAAAAAGCTTGACAATAAAAGGCAGAGGGGGACAATCATGACAGACAGACAGACAGACAGACAGACAGACAGACAGACAGACAGACAGACAGACGATATGATCTTGATATTTTGAGAATCTTATTGACGGTTCTGGTTGTTCTGGGTCATGCCAGTTATTACACGATAAATACAAAATTTGGTGGAATACATTACGATCAGATTTTGAGTGATATGATGATTCAAGATGCAGGGGTTCACAAGGCAACGAGCCTTCTTACGGAATGGATTTATTCGTTTCATATGCCTGCATACTTTTGCTTGTCCGGTGCTGTGTTTTCGCTGGAATTAAAAAAGAATCGCTATTCGTCTGTCAGTAAGTTGATTAGAGAAAAGGCAAAAAGACTTTTGATTCCGTTGCTGTTTGTATGGTTTGTCTGGAACATACCAATTAAAATGTTGGCAGGGTATTATGATGGTTTAGCTCACCCGCTAATGATGGCTGTGATTCAGATAATATTTCCAAATGCAGTTTATCTATGGTTTTTGGAAGCACTATTTTTCTGCTTTATTATGGATTATGTGATTGAAAAGCATATCAAAAATGTGGGACAACAATTCATAATCGTTGGAACATTGGCATTGATAGGGCTGGGCTTCTATAAATATGCGCGTCAAATTGTTCCTTTCGGAAATCCGTTCCGATGGTTGATTTGGTTTTGGACAGGACATTTTATTGATGATATTCTAAATGAGCTAAGTAAAACGTCGAAAAATCATGGATTCAAGTCAAAAAAACGGGCTTTTGTGGCAGAGTCATTTTTGTTTGCACTTCTGTATGAAATTAGCTTTTGCACTGCATCAGTAAAATGGATTTTAATAAATACCGTAATGCCATTTGTCGGAATTATATGGATTTGGACGTTTGCCAGAATAATTGAAAGTGCATTAAAGGAAGAGCATCATAAAAAACTACTTGCTATTTCTCAAAATACGTATGGAGTTTATTTATGGGCAGAGCCATTAAATTATTTGGTTCTTTCATGTGTAATGAAATGGTTTGGTATTAGTGTATTTGGAACGGAAATGGGGGCAGCTTTGATTTATATTGTTCGTGTAGTTGGAACAGTCGTGATTTCCGTCCTTATAACAAATGTGTTAAGAAAGATTAGGTGTCCGATAAAAGCATATTGATAAATAAAATGTATTGATCAAGGTTGCGCGAAGGGCAGAAAAGGAATAGAAATGGGTAAATATTTTGGAACGGATGGCTTCCGTGGGGAAGCCGGAATTACTTTGACAGCCGATCATGCCTACAAGGTGGGTCGTTTTCTCGGTTGGTATTACAATGTTCTCCGTGAGCGCAACGGAGATAACGAACCTGCCCGTATTGTTATCGGCAAGGATACGCGCCGCTCAAGCTATATGTTCGAGTACAGCTTGGTTGCTGGCCTGACCGCTTCCGGTGCAGATGCCTATTTGCTCCATGTTACCACCACCCCGTCTGTAGCTTATATCGCTCGTGTCGATGACTTCGACTGCGGCATTATGATCTCTGCCAGCCACAACCCCTACTATGATAATGGCATCAAGCTGATCGATTGCTACGGCGAGAAGATGCCGGAGGAAACTCTGCTGCTAGTAGAAGATTACATCGACGGCAAACTCCATGTCTTTGATAAGGACTGGCCAGAGCTGCCCTTTGCTCATCGTGAGCACATCGGCTGCACCGTGGACTATGTGGCAGGTCGCAACCGCTACATGGGCTACCTGATCTCGCTGGGCATCTACTCCTTTAAGGGTGTCAAGGTCGGTTTGGATTGCGCCAATGGTAGCTCCTGGAATATCGCAAAGTCCGTGTTCGATGCGCTTGGCGCAGATACCTATGTCATCAATAATAATCCGAATGGTCTGAACATCAATAACAATGCAGGTTCAACCCATATCGAGGGCCTTCAGAAGTTTGTTGTGGAGAAGGGCTTGGATGTTGGTTTTGCTTACGATGGTGATGCCGACCGCTGCCTGTGCGTGGACGAAAAGGGCAATGTTATCACTGGCGACCACATTCTGTATATCTACGGTTGCTATATGAAGGAACGTGGTAAGCTGTTAAATAATACCGTTGTCACCACAGTTATGTCCAACTTTGGTCTGTATAAGGCTTTTGACGAAAAGGGCATCGGCTATGCTAAGACCGCCGTGGGCGACAAGTATGTTTACGAGTACATGGCAAAGAATGGCTGTCGTATCGGCGGCGAGCAGAGCGGACATATTATCTTCTCCAAGTATGCCAGCACGGGTGATGGTATCCTGACGAGTTTGAAAATGATGGAAGTCATGCTGGCTAAAAAGAAGCCGATGAGCGAATTGGCAGCACCACTGAAGATTTATCCGCAGGTACTGGAGAATGTTCGCGTAACGGATAAAAAGGCGGCACAGAACGATGAGGCGGTGCAGGCAGCAGTAAAGAATGTGGCTGAAGCACTGGGAGATACTGGCCGTATTCTGGTTCGTGAGTCCGGTACGGAACCTGTGGTGCGTGTGATGGTAGAAGCCCCCGACCACGATACTTGTCAGAAATATGTTTCCGAAGTTGTCGATGTGATCTGCGAAAAGGGATATAAGGCATAAAGTCAATGACGATTCTGGCAATTACCTAGAGCCGTTTTGCAGAGCCTAGCAGTGATTCTGCTACAGCTATTGGGCTATTATGTATTTGCAGCCAAAGGTCTGGATGTAGAGAAGTCGAGAAAACTCGCTAAGAGTGTGACTGCGGAATAAAAGATAGCAAGAGGAAAAAATTATGAACACAACATTACTTATCATGGCAGCCGGTATCGGCAGCCGTTTCGGAACAGGAATTAAGCAGTTGGAGCCAGTGGATGATGCTGGACATATCATTATGGACTACTCAATCCATGATGCGATTGATGCTGGCTTCAACCATGTAGTATTTATCATCCGTAAGGATATCGAGAAGGAGTTTAAAGAGGTTATTGGTGATCGCATTGCCTCCATTTGCTCTTCTCATGACGTAACTGTAGACTACGCTTTCCAGGATATCAACGATATTCCGGGAACTTTACCGGAAGGTCGCACGAAACCCTGGGGAACCGGTCAGGCCGTGCTTGCAGCGAAGGACGTAATTAAAACTCCGTTCATCGTCATTAACGCAGACGATTACTATGGCAAGGAAGGCTTTAAAGCTGTTCATGAGTATCTAGTGAATGGCGGAAAGTCCTGTATGGATGGCTTTGTGCTGAAGAACACGCTGTCTGATAACGGTGGCGTGACTCGTGGCATTTGCAAGATGAATGACCAGAATAATCTGACCGAGGTTGTTGAGACTAAGAACATCGTAAAGACTGCAACTGGAGCGGAAGCAGATGGTGTAGTTATTGATGTTGACGCTCTGGTTTCTATGAACATGTGGGGATTGACTCCTGATTTTCTGGGTGTGCTGGAAGAAGGCTTCAAAGAGTTCTTCGAGAAAGAAGTACCCGGCAATCCGCTGAAGGCAGAGTATCTGATTCCTAGCTTCATCGGTGAACTGTTGGAGCAGGGAAAAATGTCCGTAAAGGTTCTGAGGACTAACGACACCTGGTACGGGATGACCTATCACGAAGATGTTGCAGCCGTAAAGGACAGCTTCAAGAAAATGTTAGAAAAAGACGTATACAAGGATGACTTGTTTAGCGACTTGTGATATACTGGAGCTACGGGAGCAACCGTAGCTCTCACTGCTCGAAATTTTGCATACCTCTTCGTGGTGGGCAGTAGGCAACGCAAATAAGTGGTGCGGCTAAAAGGCAAAATAAAAATGTTGAAATCGAAAATGATTTATAATATAGTGAGGAACATGTGATGATTGTTAAAGGTGCTATTTTTGTATTGATAGGAATAATTGTAGGAGTTGTTGGAACAATATTATTTTTTAGGATGGATAAGCAATGGAAGCAAATATTGGTTTTTGCTGGTAGTGCGTTGTCCGTAGGAGGAGCAGGACGTGTTGTTATCGATTACTTGGAAGTATCCAAAGAAGAAAAAGCAACAGTCATTTTGATTCTTGTGATTGGATTCATGATAAGTGTATTCTTTTCATTTTTCTTATTAACAAGATTGTTGAAAGAGCAGACTGGAAATAATGTTATTAGAGTATTGGACATCTTTCTGTCGTATGATGGATTTTTGAGGGACTACTACGAGAGTAGAAAAAAAGAGATTGATAAGTTGATTGATTCAGAAGAAATCAAAAAGAAAGAAGAAGAATTAAGAAATCGCGAGGAAAAGTTGAATGATAAAGAAAAAAGGTTGGTGAAAAAAGAAAGCATTATTTTAGATTTACAAAGTAAGGTGCATGAATGTAAAGATAAAGTAATCACTCTAAAGTTGCCGGAAAACAGCGAAATTGTTTTAACCGATAGCTTTATGAAAAAGATACCGCTATTCGTCGATAATGTCTGTAAATTTAAATCGGATGTTGAAAATTTAACGAACGATTTTTGCAGAGAATTTGAAGCAAAGGAAAATAATATAGATAAGGATGAGAAGCAAAAGCGTCTAAAAGGCTATTTTGTTGGAATAGGATTATATATAGCAAATGATTTGTTCGGAATTTCAAATGAAAATGTAAGAACACATTTTCGAGTTTTGAAGGACAATATGTATATCCAATATGTTGTTATTTTGGGAAGTGAAATATCAAAAGATAAGATTTCTGATATCCCACGAGGCAATAGCATGATTGACAAATCATTTGAGTTAAAAAGATCACTAGTAGCAAGTTTAAATCCAGAAAGTAAATATGATACAAATACTGTATGGGAAGATTTTATTACGCTCTCTGAATATAATATTACTAAAGACGGAGCACCGTTCTTAAGCATGGGAGTATCAATCAAGTATGCAGAGCAGTTTAAAGATATGCTGTATTTTTTAAGTTACTACAAAATTGAGCGATGTCTGGTTTCGTATATTGACAGAATCAATAGGGTATGTGATATTATTAAAACCTTAGAGTGAGGGCGTGATTTATGAGTAGAGCAGTTAGCCGAGTAGATGCTTTAGTGGAGATGGTTAAAGCATCAGATAATCAGCAAATAAAAAAAGCAAGTAGAATTGGGCACATACTATGCAAAAGTATACAGGCAGATAATGAACAAAACACGTATAGTGCATACATTGGTTTGGACAGAGAAAGTAAACAGCTTTTTCCTGTAAAAGTAAGGGTGAGTGTTGACGAAATTGGAGTAGAACCTGATTGCGTTAAAGTTAGCTTGAAGAAATAAAAATTCTATAAAAGCTGCTAAGATCACATCCTTGTAAAATTTAAACAATGGAAAAACCCACGATGAACAGGTACACCCACCTGCTTATCGTGGGTATTTTGTTTTATACTGTGTCTTTATGGAATAACGGTAAGGTTCTATTTTGAACTTTGCCGTTTTTCTTTTTATCCAAAATTGTGAAATTTTCAAAAATGTATTCCAAAATGACCCTGCGGATTCCTATTAGTGTAGGGGCCTTCAAAATCTTTTGTAGAACAGCTTTCCGCTGGTTCTATAAGTGGAAAATGAACAAAATCTATATTCTAAAATTAGGCAGTTCAACAAAATTTGAAAATCTGTATGCCAAACGCCCATTTTAGAATGTTATAGGTAGAGGGAAACATTGGAAAAATGAATTTTCTTTGAACTTTCAAAAGACCCGGTTTAAAAACACCCCTTAAAGTTTGTATAGGGTATAGGAAGTGTTTTCAAAAGTAAGCCAATTCACTACGGTATCACTGATGAAATTCCCCGATTTCTTACAAAGTCACATCGCACCTTGAAAATCGCATGAGCCACCCCAGCAGGATATCTCCGGTACTGAATGTGCATTCTGCGCGTCTTACCAGAAAAAACGTCGGAGAGAATCGGGCAGGAACGGGCTGGGACAGAGTGGACGGTAGTTAAGAGCAAGATTCGCCTTTGTATACAAAATCGCTCCTACGGGCGATTTCTCCACGCGGCATCTTGATGGGGATTGTGCTCCCCATACCCTCACATCGTGCAAAATCACATGATTTTGCCCATTGGTGGCCTGCTGCAGCAGGTCACAGCCGGAGTGCAGATGCACTGCCGGGAAAATCAAATTCTTGATTTTGGAAAGGAGACCCCATGCCACGAACAAAGAAAAAAGTGAAATCTATCGTAAAGACAAAAGTAATCTCCGCACGAGTAACAGAAACAGTACATGAACTTTTACACCAGCAGGCAGAAGATGCCGGAATGACCCTCTCTCAATTTGCAGCACAGATGCTGATGAAAGGCCGCGTGAATACCTCGTATGTGTTCTATGTTCACCCGGACGAGATCGAAGCAATCACACGGGAGTTTGCCGCCATCGGGAACAACTTGAACCAGATCGCGGCGTTCTTCAACAGTGGGGGTCTTCCATCACATGTCATGTGTGAAAACATCAACCATGCGATTTCCTGCATTTTTGAAATGCGGGAGCAGGTCGCAGAAATGGCAGGAAAGAACTATGGCAATCTTAAAGCACATCGCAAGTAAGAGTTCCAACTATGGTGCTGTGCTGGAGTACCTGATTTTCAAGCATGACGAACTTCGGAAAACTCTGATCCTTGACCAAAACGGAAATCGTATCATGCGGGATGAGTATTATCTGGACGGTCTGAACTGTGAACCCTATTCCTTCGATGCGGCCTGCCAGCAACTGAACCGCGAATATCAGAAGAACAAAAACAAGGATGAAATTAAATCGCACCATTACATCGTCAGCTTTGATCCACGGGACAGCACAGAAAATTGTTTGACGGGGAAACGGGCACAGGAGCTTGGGCTGGAATACGCAAAAGCAAATTTTCCGGGGCATCAGGCATTGGTCTGTACGCACATGGACGGTCACAATGGCAGCGGCAATATTCATGTACATATCGTAATCAACAGTTTGCGAAAGCTGGATGTACCTAAGCAGTCCTTTATGGAACGATCCATTGACTGCAAGGCAGGGTACAAGCACCATGTAACAAACGAGTATCTGAAGCATCTGCAGAAATCCCTCATGGATTTGTGCAACCGTGAATTTCTGCATCAGGTCGATTTGCTGTCGCCATCCAGAACGGGCGTGACCGAAGCGGAGTATTGGGCGCAGCGGCGGCTGGGTGAGAAAAAACGGGAAATCGAAAAGGAAGGATTTACACCCAATCCGACAAAGTTTCAAACGCAGAAACAGCTTATCCGGGATGCCGTTGCCGCTGCCCGTGAGAAAGCAATCTCGTATGAAGATTTTCAAAACATCCTGCAGGATGAATATGACATTTTCGTCAAAGCTCAACGTGGGCGTTACAGCTATCTGCCGCCGGAACGGAACAAGTTTATATCGGAACGTTCTTTAGGGAACAGCTGCAAAAGAGAATGTCTGGAAGGATTCTTTGTTCAGAACGCCGAGAAGAATCTGCGGTACAAGGAAGACCCCATACTGATCTTTACGACCAGAACCAGGCTGCGGCTCGTTGTGGACCTGCAGGAGAATGTCAAGGCACAGGAAAATCTGGCCTATGCGCTAAAGGTCAAAATCAGTAATCTGCAGAAAATGGCCGAAACGCTGGTATGGGTGCAGGAAAACAACATCAACGACCTGACGGAACTGAACGATCTGTGTAAGACAGCGCAGGCCAATGCGCAGGCAGCATATGAACGGCTGTCACAGGCGGAGGATGAACTGTACAAAATCAATGAACAGATTCATTATACGGGGCAGTACCTTTCTACAAAGGATGTTCAGCAGCAATTTACGAAAGCAATTTTCAAGAAAAAATTCCGCGCAGAGCATTCCAAGGAATTGGATGCCTATGCGGAATCCGTGAAATACTTTCGGGAAGAAAATGATGGAAAGCTGCCATCGTTGAAATCTCTGAAAAAGCGGAAAGAAAAACTGACGCTAGAAATCGCAGAGAGGAAAAAGGCATATGCTCCCCTGAGGGAAGAATCCAGGCGTCTGGAAATTGCATCGGATAATGTGTATAGCATCTTCCGAAAAACCAATGAGATGAAATCCGACCTTGCATGGAAACGCGAGTGGGAGGCCAAAGTCCGCGAAAAGGCAAGGCTGGATCAGGCTCGACAGGAACAGCGCGAGCGTCAACCGAAACGCAAGAAGCGCAGCTATGATATGAGCCTGTAATCAGCAGGGTCTTCCACCCCGCACCCCGGAACACTGCCGGATGCGTAAGCCCGTGCAGGACTTTCCCATTCGGCAGGGACTTTTGAAAACGATTAGGAGGAAGTTTGAGTAAAGAGTACATTAAGGCACAGACCCCACTGCCCGCTTATTTCCCTTATCCGAAATTTCTGCTACAGATGAGCCTTTCCCATACGGCACGATTGACGTATGTTTTGCTGCTGGACCGCATGACCCTTTCGCAGAAGAACGGCTGGGTGGATGTGCAGGGCCGGGCATATGTGCTCTATCCGTTGGCAGGGCTGGCGGAAGATCTTCAGAGCAGCATTTCCAGTGTCACCCGTGCTCTGCGGGAACTGGAAGCCGCACGGCTGATCGAACGACGGTCCAATGGCTTTTCCAAGCCAAACCAGGTGTTCCTAAGCTTCCCATCTACTGCGCAGAAATGCACAGTCGAGATGGTCAAAAATGAGCAGCCTGATTGCTCAAAGGTGAGCAATACGATTGTGCAAAACTGCACACCTAACCAAATAAATAAGAACAACCTAAGATTGAACCAACTGAGTAGAACCAAAGAAGCATATGGGCGTTATCGGAATGTCTATCTGGAAGATTATTCAGAACTGGAAATGGAAATTGCAGAGTTGGATACTCTGATCGAAGACCTTTCAGCCTATATGCAGTCTACAGGCAGGAAGTACGCAGACCATGCGGCGACCCTGCGCAGTTGGTCAGAACGAAAGAGAAAGCAACAGAAACCGGGAACAGGCATCCCGGACTATACCTACAACGAGGAGGAAAGTTTATGACGGAAACGATCCAGACAGCGACGGACAGGCTTATGACGATCTCTGTGGAACCGCAGGACTATGTTGCAGAAGATGGGCTGCTGTACTGCGGCAGCTGCAAAACTCCCAAGGAAGCGTTCTTTCCGAATGGCAAAAAACTGTTTGGGCGTGACCGACATCCGGCTGAATGCCGGTGCAGGCAGGCTACAAGGGAAAAGCAAGAGAAAGAAGAACGTGCAAGGCTGCATTACGAGAAAGTGCAGCGGTTGAAGCTGCAGGGCTTTACCGACTGGGCGATGCAGCACTGGACATTTGCAAACGATCACGGGCAAAATCCACAGATGCAGCTGGCACAGCGGTATGTGGCCCACTGGCCGGAAATGCGGGAAAAGAATGTGGGGCTGCTGCTCTGGGGCGGTGTCGGTACAGGCAAGAGTTTTATGGCGGGCTGCATTGCCAATGCCCTGATGGAACAGGAAGTGACCGTCTGCATGACGAATTTTGCCCGAATCATGAATGAACTGAATAACGCCTTTTCCGGGCGGAATGAAGTCGTGGACAGGCTCTGCGGCTATCCGTTGCTTGTCATTGACGATTTCGGCATGGAGCGGGGCACGGAATATGCGCTGGAGCAGATTTACAACATTATCGACAGCCGTTACCGCAGCCGAAAACCACTGATCGTCACCACGAACCTGACCCTGACGGAGTTGAAAAAACCGCAGGATACCGCTCACGCCCGTATCTATGACCGTCTGCTGGAACTGTGTACGCCGATTGCCTGCACAGGCCCCAGCATGAGAAAGGATATAGGACAGGCAAAATTGAACTTGCTGAAAACACTTCTGGCTTGAATGGGAGGAACGCGATTGCAAGAAAACGGCAGAATGAATTGGCTGGAGCAGGTCCACCAGATGAAAGATCGGGACATCCGCACGATAGAACAGCATGAACTGCAGGAACTGCCGCAGGATGCAGTGGAACACGGATTGCCACAAGAGGAAAGGCTGAAAAATCTGCTGGATAAGGTCCGAAATCCTTACTGCTATCTGGACAATGGAATTATTGTAAAGCTGAATTTTGCACCAAGAGGGAGTAGCACACTGTCTGAGCGCATTGGCAGGTGCTTTCAGTCTGCTAGCTGAAAAGGCAGAGAAACTTTCGGCAAGCTGCTGAAAAAACACGCAGAAAAATTTCACACTTTAATGCGATAAAGCACTAGACAAAAGATGATGATTCTGGTAAGCTGTTTACGGGTAAGAAAATAGGAATGTGCCAACTGAGCAGAACTTGCTCGGTAGGCTTGTTCTACATAGAAAATGTGGAGCCTTTCGCTTCTCTGACGAACAGTATTGCCAATTCGTTAAGGAGGTGGAAGGCTTTTGTTATACCCTGATATAAATTTGCAGAAGAGAACACAGCAAAATACAACCCGATACCGTACAGCCTTGTACTTACGCTTGTCTCGTGAGGATGGCGACAAGGCAGAGAGCGACAGCATTGCAAACCAGCGGACCATGCTGGAAGCCTATGCCGCAGATCACCCGGAACTGTGCATCGTGGATGAGTTTGTGGACGATGGCTACTCCGGCTCGAACTTTGAGCGGCCTGCGTTTCAAAGGCTGTTTCAGGAGCTGGAGCAAGGAACCATCAACTGCATTCTGGTCAAAGATTTATCCCGATTCGGGCGAAACTATATTGAAGTGGGACGCTATCTGGAACGGATTTTCCCGGTCATGCGAGTCCGGCTGATTGCCGTGACGGATAACTATGACAGCCAATCCGCGTGGAAGACTAGCGATTCCATCATGGTCCCGATGCGGAATCTGCTCAATGATGCCTACTGCCGGGATATTTCCGTCAAGATCAAGAGTCAGCTTGCAGTTAAGCGCAAGCGCGGCGATTTTGTGGGAAGTTTTGCAACCTATGGATACCAGAAGGACCCCAGCAATCATACCAAGCTGATCGTGGACGAACTGGCAGCGGAAACGGTGCAGAACATTTTCCGCTGGAAGATCAATGGCATGAGCAATCAGGGCATCGCAGACCGCTTGAATGCAGGAAAGGTACCGTCCCCCGCTGCGCGAAAGCTACAGAGCGGTGCAAAGCTGAGCCTGCACTTCCGCAAGAGCGATGAACCGCCGTGGTCTGCCAAGGCGGTGGACCGCATTCTGCACAACGAGGTCTATATCGGAAAACTGGTGCAGGGAAAGACAAGGAGACTGGACTATCGCTCCAAAAAGAAAATGAACGTGCCGATGCGGGACTGGGTAATCGTGGACAACACCCATGAAGCAATCATTCCGGCAGAGCAGTTTGAGCTGGTGCGGCGGATCCTGGAAACCGAAACACGTAGGCCGAACGATGCCGAAACGGTGGCTCTGTTTGCAGGCTTTCTCTACTGTGGGGACTGTGGCAGCCGGCTGGTGCGCAGGTCGGCCAGCTATAAGGGAAAGCGGTATATCTATTATCAGTGCTCCGGCAGCAAACAGAACAAAGGCAGTTGCACGAGCCATAATCTGCGGGATGAAAAACTCCATAACATTGTGCGGAATGCGCTCCAGATGCAGATCCAGATCGTGATGGAGGAAGCAGAGTTTGTAGAAAGCATCCGGCAGGCCCAACAGGAACCCTACCGTGTGCGGCGCATCGAACGGCAGATTCGGCAGCTGACTGCAGAAAAGGCCCATACACAGGGCATTAAGGAAAAATTGTATGGGGATTACGCAGAGGAAATCCTCACACGGGAGGATTTCCTGAACTACAACGAACTGTACAGCAAGCGGATCGAAGAGTATGACCGCAAAATCACAGAACTGGAAGCAGAACGGCAAAACCTACAGACTGCTCCAAACGCTTATCCGTTTCTGGATGTGTACCGTAAGTATCGAAAATTGGAAGAAATCACCCGTCCGATGGTCGTGGAACTGATTGAGAAAATCGAAGTGTATGAGGGCAATCGGGTAGAAATTACGTTCCGATTCCACGATGAAATTGCGGACCTGCTGGAAGAACTGCATCAAAAGCAGATGAGGCAGCATGAAGTATCTGCATGAAAGGAGAAGCCGACTTATGGCGAGAGTAAGCAAGAAAGTAAGTGCGGCGCAGCGGGAAGCTGAGAACGCACCGCACCGTATCTGGAAAACCGCAATTTACGCACGACTGTCCGATTTTGATGATGTACTTCGGGATACGGAATCACTGGAAGTGCAGATTTCCTATATCAAGGAGTACATCAATCACCGGGATGATTTGATGCTGCTGGATGTATTTGCGGACAAGCGGTGCACAGGGATGAACTTTGACCGCCCGGAATTTGAGAGGCTTCTAAAAGCACTGCAGGAGCGGAAAATCGCCTGCATCGTGGTAAAGGATTATTGTGCGATAATAGGACTAAATCAGAAAGACCTTGAAAACCAAGGCATTCTGGCTTAGTCCCTTCTTTTTTTGACCGAAAACAAAGGACTTTCACAATAATCAAGCAAGCCGGAGGGTGCCGCTGCACACTTCCGGCAGAAGGAGGATATAGTGGGTGCTATCAAAGTCTTCTTGAAGGAGGTTGTGCTTCCAATCGCGCTTGCGTTCTGCCTCGCGTCATTTCTCAAGCCGATCTATATGCCTGACGGCGTATGCGACTACTTCCTAATGTGGATCTGCGTCGGCTTGCCATTCGGCATCCGGAGGATGTGCCTCTGGCTCGTTCCAAGCGGTTACGGCATCTCCGGCTCAGTCGGCATCTTCGCATTGAACTTAATCATAGGCGGTCTCATCGGAGGACTCACCTTCTTCATCGGGCTGCTGCTCGGTATCATTCATACCATCCGAGAAATCATCTGAACTACATCGTAAACGAAGAGGGTTTGTTTCTTCTCCAATTTGGAGTAAGAAGCAAACCCTCTTTTTTTGTTGCCCAAAAGCCGGAGTATTTGCTGGCGATGCGGCGAAAGAAAGGAGTTTTTAAGCATGAAACGCATGACAGCCGATGATCTGCAAGCACTGGAATTGCTGATGCAGACCACACCCGGCTTTGATCATTTTGACAGCGGCGCGGATGGCATTCTCCCTGAGTGCCGAAGCTGCCGCTTTCATCGCCCCTTCTGGAAATATCAGTCCTGCGTGTTTGCAGAGTGTCCCTACTGCTGCAATCCCGTTTCTACCCTCAAAAATCAAAGTGGCACATCTGCTGCCGGAAAGGAAGTCAATCATGGATAACAAAATCGAAGTCTTCAAGAATGAACAGTTTGGAGAAATCCGAACAGCCCTGATCGAAAACGAGCCGTGGTTTGTGGCGGTAGACGTGTGCAGGGCTTTGGAGATCGGCAATTCCTCTCAAGCCATTTCACGGCTGGATGCAGATGAGAAGATGATTACCCTCATTTCAAATGAGGGTAATAAGCGAGGCAATCCCAACATGACGGTGGTGAACGAACCCGGACTTTACACGCTTATTCTGAGCAGCCGCAAGCCCGAAGCCAAAGCCTTCAAACGCTGGATCACGCATGATGTCATCCCCATGATCCGCAAAACCGGTGGCTACATGACAGACTCCCTTCTGGAACGCATTCAGAAGGAACCTGCGGTCATTGTGGAGTTTGCTCAGGCGTTGATTTTGGAAAGGAATCGCGTAAAGGCTCTTGAGTGTGAGCTGATCACGGCAAAGCCCAAAGCTGATTATTACGACGCCTTCATCTATCCGGATGACTGCACCAATATCCGAACGACGGCGAAGGAACTGAAAATCCCGGAGCGCAAGTTCGTCCAGTTCCTTCTCAAAGAAAAGTACCTGTTCCGCTCTCCTTCCGGGCAGCTACTTCCCTACAACAAGGACAGCAATGCCGGACTGTTCATCGTCCGCGATTTTGTGACGTTCTGCTACACCGGTTCTCAGACCTACTTCACGCCGAAGGGCAAGGAGGTCATCCGAATGAAGTTCCAGAAAAAGTGCGGCGAAGAACTGCTTTCCAAGATGGCAAGGTGATTTTCGTGGCAGTCTATCGCGTAAATAAAAATCGTGGCTATACCGTCATGGCGAACTTCCACCTCCGAGACAAGAGCCTGTCACTCAAGGCGGTCGGTCTTCTCTCAAAGATGCTCTCGTTCAATGATGGCTGGAAGTTCTCAACCAAGGGACTTTCTGCAATCTGCAAGGAAGGTCCGGATGCCATTCTCTCCGCGCTCCGTGAGCTTGAAAAGCACGGCTACCTTGTCCGGCACCGGCAGAGAGACGGTAAAGGCAGGATGAGCAGCACAATCTTTGAGATATACGAAGAGCCGCAGGAGTCCACGCCAGAACGGGAAATACCACACACGGAAAATCCATGTGTGGAGAAGCCAGATGTGGATAATCCACGCGGGGATAAGTCCGCACAAATAAATACTGATCAAGTAATTACCCAAGAAAGAAATACTCTCTCAAAGAACTATCAATCCATCAATCTTGATGGGATGGACAGGATGGATGAGCGAAGCGAGTATGAAGAGATTATCAAAGAGAATCTTGACTACGACATTCTCTGTCAGGATCCGAAGTTCAATAAAGACCGCTTCCGGGAGATCATGGACATCATGCTGGATGCCGTCTGTTCCACTGCGCCGACCATCCGCATCAATGGCGAGGATATGCCGCAGCAAGTAGTCAAATCCCGCTTTCTCAAGCTGAATAGCAGCCACATTGAGTACGTTCTGGAAGCAATGAACAAGAACCCGTCAGACATCCGTAATATCCGGGCGTACCTGTTGACCGCGCTGTATAACGCCTCTCTGACGATAGACAATTACTACTCCGCCCTCGTCAATCATGATTTCTACGGGCAGGACAGATCGGCAGGGTCAAAGAAGCCGAAGACCTACGATTATAGCCTTTGTGAAGACACTCTTTAATGAATACCATCGTGAGCAATGCTCGGAAAGGAGGACAGTGTAAATGGAAAGCATCTATCGCCGGATTGTGCCGCCTTAGCTTCGGCAGCAGTCTCCATAATCATTCCAACGAAAGGAGGTAAACGCCGCAATGCAGGATGAAGTCAACACCAAAGTTGTTGCAATCATGATCAAGGGCGGCAAAATCTCTGCCGAGGTGCTGAAAAAGGCACTGGACAAGTTCGTTCAGGAGATCGAGAAGGCGCAGAAGCAGATGCAGCAGCCCAAAACCTATCGCGGCAAGCAGTCCATCAAGCATCTGATGAGTCAGAACGCCGCCATCTCCAACATCGAAGTGACGGACGGCAACATCAAGTCCTTTGAGCGGACCGCCAGCAAATACGGTCTGGACTTTGCGCTCAAGAAGGACGTTTCCGTTGAGCCGCCCAACTATCTTGTCTTCTTCAAAGGGCGCGACGTTGATGTAATGACCGCCGCATTCAAGGAGTTCTCCGCCAAGACGGTCAAACAGAAGGAACAGCCGTCCATCCGGCACAAGCTGGATCAGGAGAAAGCTCAGAGCAAGGCGCAGCACAAGGAGAAGGTCAAGGTCAAAACCAAGGATCGGGGTGTGGAGCTGTGAACAAACCTGATGTGAAGAAGCTCGTTCTTCTGAACCTTCCGTATGTCATCGCCTTTTACTTTGCAGATAAGATCGCCACTGTATTCCGTCTTGCACCCGGCACAGTATTCATAGACAAGCTGACAAACGGCTTTGCCGTGTTCGGTTCTGCCTTCGCAAATCCGCTGCCCAGCTTTCATCCCGTTGATCTGCTCATCGGTCTGTCGGCTGGCGTGTTGCTCAAGCTGGCGGTCTACGTCAAGGGCAAAAACCGCAAGAAGTTCCGGCAGGGCGAGGAATACGGATCTGCACGTTGGGGCAAGTCGGAGGACATCAAGCCGTACACGGATCCGGAGTTCTCGAACAACGTCATCCTGACGCAGACGGAGTTCTTGACCATGAACAGCCGCCCAAAGCAGCCGAAATACGCCCGCAACAAAAATATCCTTGTCATCGGCGGATCCGGCTCAGGCAAGACGCGCTTTTTCGTGAAGCCAAACCTGATGCAAATGCACAGCAGCTACGTCGTAACCGACCCGAACGGCTATACTATAAGAGGATAGAAAAAGGGAGCGTGTTACAAGCGCAAATCACATAACGAAGGGAGGCAAAACCGTGGCAAAGAAAGAAGAACTCAAAATCACCGCTCTGTACGAGCGATTATCAAGGGACGATGAGCAGGCTGGCGAATCGAACTCCATCCTGAATCAGAAAAAATACCTCGAAGAATATGCCCGTCAGAAAGGCATGAGAAACATCCGCCATTTCTATGACGACGGTTATTCGGGTATCAATTTCAACAGACCCGGCTTTGCCGCCCTGCTGGAAGAAATCGAAGCCGGACGGGTGGAAAACCTGCTCGTAAAAGACCTATCACGGCTGGGCAGGAATTACCTGCAAGTCGGCTACTACACGGAAATCCTTTTCCCGAAAAAGGGCGTTCGCTTCATCGCCGTCAACAACAATGTGGACAGCGCAAACCCGACGGACAACGATTTTACTCCGTTTTTGAACATCATGAACGAGTATTACGCAAAGGACACCAGCAACAAAATCAAGGCTGTCTTTAAGTCCAGAATGAAGGACGGCTTGCGGTGCAGTGGCTCCATCCCCTACGGCTACAAGAGAACCAACGGAGATAAGCAGACCCTTGTCGTGGATGAACCGGCTGCCGAAATCGTCCGAAAGATATTCCGCCTTGCAAGTCAGGGCGTCGGCGTTACGGCGATTGCCGAAATGCTTACAGAGGAAAAGGTGCTGATACCCTCTGCGTATGCGGCAAAGTATTCTCCCGAAAATTGCAGGCACAAAGCGCCGATAGACCCCTGCCGTTGGAGCGCAACCACCGTCGGCTATATTCTGGACAGGCAGGAATACCTCGGTCATACCGTGTTGGGCAAATCCATCTGCGAGAACTTCAAGACCAAGCAGCGCAGAGCCGCAGCACCGGACGAGCTGATGATATTCCCCGACACCCACGAAGCCATCATAGACCCGGACACATGGAATATGGCGAGAAAACTCCGTGTACAGAAAAAGCCAAGAGCGGCAAACGGAACGTATTCCCACCGCTTGTCCGGCTTGGTCTATTGTGCGGACTGCGGTTCACGGATGGGCTTTGTCAGCCCGGACGCAAAGCACAGCGGAAAGCACTATGATTCGGATTCCGCTTTCCAATGCGGCAATTACCGAAACCAGAACAGCGAATGCGTTTCCCACTTTGTCAAAACCTCCGCTCTGGAAGCGGCAATCTTACAGGCTATCAAAGCGGTCAGCAAATATGTCATTGAGAACGAAGCGGAGTTTGTTGCCCAACTGAAAGCCGTCTGGAACGAGAGCAGATCAAGGTCAGCCGCCAACGGACAGCAGGAGCTTGACGAAGCGAAAACCCGTATGGCTGAACTGGACGCAAGGATACAGCAGCTCTACGACAGCGCAATCAGCGGTCTGTTGCCGGAGCGACAGGCACAGCGGATGATCCAGCAGTACGATGAAGAACAACTTGTGCTGGAAAAGAGAATTGAGGAATTGCAGGGACAGATACAGCAGGAGGAGGTCGAGCAGATTGACACGAGCCGCTTCATTGCCTTAGTCAACAGGTATCGGGATTGCGAAGAACTGACGGATACCATGCTCTACGCCTTTATTGACAGAATGGAAGTCCATCAAGCTACGGGCGGTCGAACCGTCTACCGTCAGCAGAACATCGACATTCACTTCAATTTCATCGGCAGCTACTATCCCCCTGTTGAAACGGTTTCCGAGGAAGAACGGATTGCCGCTATCGAAGCCGAGCAGTTGAGAAAGAAGCAGGAAAAGGGCAAGCGAGCCGCCGAAGTCCAGAAACAGAAAAAGGCGGCATTGAAGAAAGCCGCAGAAGCCGGAGAGCCGGAAGCGATTGCCGAATACGAGAGAAAACTTGCCTTGCAGCGGGAGCGAAACCACCGCCGACAGCAGAAAATCAGGGAAGCCAGGGAAGCCGACCCTGCCCATATCGCCCAAATGGAGGAAAAGGAACGTTTGCAGCGTGAAAAGCTGCTGGAAGCCGAGCGCAAACGGGCGGAGCGAGACAAGAGGCAGAAGAAATTATCCCGAAAGGAGCTGAAAGAAGCCGCAAAAACAGACCCGGAAGCCGCTAAGGCGTGGGACGCTCTGAAAGCCAAGGAAGCCATAGCCAGACAGCGTAAAAAGGAGCGTGAGGAAGCGAGAATGGCGGCTGACCCCGAATATGCGGCAATGATGGCAGCACGCAAGGCTGAATATACGAGGACGAGAACCGCCAAGCGCAAAGCGGAGCGTGAAGCCCTTGCGGAGCTTGCCAAGACCGATGAGGAAGCCGCAAGGAAGCTGGCTGAAATAAAAAAGTATCAGAGCGAAGCGAATGTCAGATGCTATCGGAAAATGAAAGCGGATGCGGAAGCCGGAGACCCCGAAGCTATCCGGCGATATGAAGCCACCCTTGCCAAACGCAGGGATGAGTACCACAAAAGGAAAGGAGCCTAACTATGGAACTGAACTATATCAAGTGCGGAGATTACTACATCCCCGACATCGGACTGCAAAAGCCGAATATCCGGCTCGGTCACTACGGTATGCTGCGCAAGGCGTACCTCAGGGAACACCGCCCTGCACTCTACGCACATCTGGTGCTATCCGAAACGCTCTACGAGCATTGCGCCGAAATCGAGCAAGCCGCAAGAAGCCGCCTTGACCTGATGATGCCGGAGATTGCAAAGAGTGCAGGAGCAACGGAAGAACTGAAAGCCACAGACCCCATGAAATGGGTAGGCTTGATGAACTCCTGCAAGGCACAGGCAGAGGAAATCGTGAAGTACGAGCTGATTTACGATTGACGGTCAAGAGCCGCAAAAAGCTGAAAACAGCCAACAGGAACGCTTCGGACGAGGAATGTATCGCCGGAGCGTTTTCTGTTTAAAAATCGCCGTTTTCTCCAAGTCAAGAGCCGGAGAAAATGCCCGAAAAACACCTCTATTGCGTGACAGAACCGCAGAAAGGATAAATCAATGAGAACAGGACTTACAAAGCAGGAAAAGACCACCGAAATCTACTTTGACGAGAAAGAACCCACCATCTTCATCCGCACCCACAACACCGACCTCAAGAACAGGCTGACCGCCTACGCCGGACAGCACCCCGACCAGTGCCGCCAGACCGACGCAGACCCCGAAACGGGCTGCATGGAGTTTGATATTGAGAAAGGGCGTTTCTCTTTCCGTCTGACCGCCCCATACAGCGAGGAACGGCGGGAAGCTGCGCGGCGGTCTGCCAGAGAAAACAAGGCCACTGACAGGCTGAAATGAGGTGGATTTATTCATAACCATGTGCTATGATATTTATAGATAGTGAAACTTCCTTTCAATTTTTTCGTCTATACAAGTAACAGAGAAGAACAGGAGGCTTGTTCCATGAGAAAAAAGAGATTGATGATTGCAATAGCTTGTATCATTTTAGTAGGTATCGCGGTAATCGTATTTTTTTCACAACAGGGAAAAAAACCGTATAAGGATTTGGACGCAGCGCAGATTGTTTCCGCTAAAGTGTTATTAACACCGCCAGACAAAACGATTGAGATTGAAAATATCCAAGAATTAGTTGAATATTTGAATGATGTTGTTGTCTATAATGAGGATAATTCTTACACAGAGTATGATGGACAAGGCGTTGTTTTTACCTTGACTATGGTAGACGGTACACAAACAGATATTATGGCGTATAACCCATTTATTGTCATTGACGGTATCGGTTATAAGACAAAATATGAGCCATGTGAAGCACTCAACAGCTATGCAAATGAATTACTAAACTCTGGGACTGCCAATATAATTTTGGAAGAACCGCCCACATTAAGCGTTGTGAGTGACGAAACCGCTATCGGTGCAGTATTAGGAACTTATTCGTGGCAAAAAACAAATATTGACGGAACTGCTGAAAGCACAATAGCTGATAGCCCACACCCGTTAGAGTGCAAGGATCTGTTGTCCCCGCCATTTGAAACAACAGAAACAACAGCTACATTAAGATTTACAGAAGACCCAGATACAATTTTAAGTGTGCAGTGCTGGAGTGACGAACATTGGGGAGAGCCTGCTACAAACAGCGAAGATGTAACTATTGTTGGAAACGTACTCACTCTTAAACTGGGCGGATATATTTATGAAGTAACAGCTGAATGGAATACTGAAAATGGCTATGGCGGAACAGCAAGCTATTTTATATATTTGAAAACAGCAGACTAAAATTGAATAGCCACCCACAAGGGCAGCCGAGAAAATCGACTGTCCTTTTTCTATGCCGACAGGCAGAAAGGAGCGACCACCCATGACGAAACCGAGAACAAAAACCTTTGAAGAACTGACCGCCGAGATTGAGGACGGGAAGAAGAAAATCCGCCAGTTTGAGAACAGGGAAAAGCTCTTGCGGCAAAAGCTGTCCCAAGAGGAACGCAGAACGCGCAGCCACCGCCTTATCGTCCGGGGCGCGGTCTTTGAGAGCATTGTGCCGGAAGCAAAGGACATGACCGACGAGGAAGCTGCCGCGCTTCTCCGGCTTGCCTTGACGAGTGAACCAGCGCGGGAATATCTGAAAAAACGAG
>OHNN01000476.1_pt1 | contig 30505 bp, 38 predicted proteins | sample 1569541 | NCBI WGS metagenome assembly OHNN01 (sample SAMEA3879563, study PRJEB24766) | human gut metagenome | biome: human-associated habitat; feature: feces | place: USA | collected 1985/1987 | reverse complement strand
TGCTCCGCGCCATCGACTTCGGGGCGCTGACCGCGGACCAGAAGCTCTCCTACTGCTGGACCCGCATCCGCTACTACGAAAACCTGACGCGCTACACCGGCGACGAGGCGCTCGGCGCGGATTACGCCGCCCAGATCCGGGCGCTGCGCGACACGGTCATGTCGCTGCTGCCCGAAGACTCCGAAATGTACCTCAAGGAGAAAGCCTTCCAGTTGCAGGCCGACGGGAGACTGGAGGAGGCCGAAGGGATCCTCACGGAAATCTACCGCGGACAGACGCCCGACACGCACAGCTACGCCATGGCGGCGATGAGCCTGGCCAAACTCTACCGCGAAGCCGGCGACCGGGAGCGGGAGAACCGCTTCCTGAAGCTGGCGGCCCTGACCGACACGCGGCTGGCGGTCAAGGAGAACGAGGCGCTGCTCAAGGAGTTCATGGATGCCCCGGAGGATGCCAGAGCGGTATTCCTCACCGGCTCCGGCACGGCTTCCATGGATGCCGTCACCCAGAACGTGTTCACCAAGGACGACCGGCTGCTGGTGGTGGCCGGCGGCAGCTTCGGTCACCGCTTCTGCGAGATCTGCGAGGTCTACGGCATCCCCCATACGGCCATCGAGCTGCGGCAGGGCCATGCCCTGACCCCCGCCGATCTGGCCCCCTATGCCGGACAGGGCTACACGGGCTTTCTGGTGAATATGCACGAGACCTCCACCGGCGTTCTGTACGATATGGACATGATCTCCGCCTTCTGCCGTGAAAACGGTCTGGTGCTGGTGGTGGATGCCATCAGTGCCTTTCTGGCCGACGACGTCAGCATGAAGCGCTGGGGCGCCGACGTGGTGTTCACCGGTTCTCAGAAGGCGCTGGCCGTGCCTCCCGGCATCTCCATGATGGTGCTCAGCAGCCGGGCTGTGGAGCGTATCTACGCCAACCGCCCCGCCTGCTACTATCTGGACCTGAAGGCCGCCCTGAAAAACGGGGAGCGGGGCCAGACACCCTTCACTCCGGCGGTGGGCATCCTTATCCAGATCAATGCCCGCCTGAATCAGATCAAACGGGACGGCTTTGCAAACGTACAGGCTCAGATCCGTGCCATTGCCAAGGATTTCCGCTCCCGCATCGGGAAGTATCCCTTCCACATCGTGTCCGATTCCCTGTCCTATGCGGTGACGCCGCTGTCTCCCAACAATCCGGAGGTGTCCGCCCACCAGCTGTTCCTGACCCTGAAGGACGAGTACGGCATTATCATCTGCCCCAACGGCGGTGAGCTGGCGGATAAGGTGTTCCGGGTGGGCCACATCGGCCACCTGACCGTGGAGGATAACGACGCACTGTTCCGGGCCTTTGATGACCTCATGGCCCGTGGGATTCTGAAGGCTTGATCGATATATTACAAGGAGGAAGAAACATGAAAGTTCTGTTGCTTGCGGCGGGTCGAGGCACCCGCATCAGCCGGTATTTGGCCGGCAACCCCAAGTGTACCGTGGACATCGGCGGTCAGAAGCTGATCCAGTACACCATCGAGCTGTTCCACAAGAAGGGCATCACCGACATTGCCATGGTGCTGGGCTACCGGGCGGAGGTCATTCAGGAGACGCTGAAGGACTACGAGGGTATCCGCTACTTCTATAACCCCTTCTTCGACGTCACCAACAGCATCGCCTCGGCGTGGTTCGCTAAGGACTTCCTGTCCCAGTACGATGACACCCTCATCATGAACGCCGACGTGTATCTGGAGGAGACACTGCTGGACCGCATTCTGGAGTGCCACAAGTCCCCGGTGATGTTTGCCGACGGCACCCGCAAGGAGGAGGCCGACTACAAGTATAAGTACGAGAACGGCCTGCTGGTGAAGTACGGCAAGGAGCTCACCGGCAGCGATATCACCGGCGAGTACATCGGCATCGGCCGCTTCAGCAAGGATTTCATGCCGGAGTTCATGGAGAAGCTGGACGGCATGATCCGCACCCAGCAGCACAGCGTCTGGTGGGAGAATATCCTCTATGAAATGGTGGGCAAGCGCCCGGTATACGTGGAGGAGATGGACGGCCTGTTCTGGGCCGAGGTGGACTATGTGGAGGATTATGAGCGCATCCTTCGCTTCCGCGGCTATAAGGCAGACTTCTCCCTGAACGTGGAGAAGATCTGAGGAAGGACAGGCGGCCCGGCGTCAGCCGGAGCCGCCGGAAGGAAGAACGGATGAAACAAGAAAACGGCAAAAGAGCCATGACCGCCGGACTGCGGCGGACGATGGTGATCTTCGTGCTGGATCTGCTGTGCATCGCCGGGTCCTTTTTCCTGGCGCTGTGGATGCGGTTTGAGTTCCGTCTGGGGGCCATCCCTCAGATGTACCTCAACGAGTATTTGAAGATCATCGGGCCGTGGATCGTCATCTGTCTGGTGGTGTTCCAGCTATTCCGGCTGTATAACAGCATCTGGAGCTTTGTCAGCATCGACGAGCTGTTCCGCATCATTCTGGCCTATGGCGTGCTGCTGGCGGCCGGACTGGCCTATGTGCTGATTTTGAAGATCGATATGCCCCGCTCCTTCTACTTTGCGGGCTTTATCATGAGCTTCATGTCCACCACGGCGCTGCGGTTCTCCTACCGATTCATGCGCCAGTTGATGGCGGGGATCAGCACGGAGAAGAGCGAGCGGGACCGCATTCTGATGATCGGCGCCGGCGAGGCCGGACGCCAGCTGATCCGGGAGATCAATTCCAATCCCCGGCTGGGCAGCCGGGTGGTGTGCATCATCGACGACAACCCCAGCAAGCGCCGCCGGTATCTGGACGGTGTGGAGATCGCCGGCGGGCGGCAGGAGATCCCCGATGCGGTGAAGAAGTACCAGGTCAATAAGATCATCTTCGCCATCCCCACCTGCGACGGACAGGATCGCAAGGAGATTCTGGACATCTGCAGCAAGACCGGCTGCCGGGTGCAGGCGGTGCCGGGGATGTTCCAGCTGGTCAACGGCGAGGTCAGTGTCAGCAAGCTCCGGGACGTGGAGCTGCAGGATCTGCTGGGCCGTGACCCTATTCAGGTGAATCTGGAGGAGATCTGCCGGTATATCTCCGGCAAGGTGGTGATGGTCACCGGCGGCGGCGGTTCCATCGGCAGCGAGCTGTGCCGCCAGATCGCCAAAAGCAACCCCGAACAGCTGATTATCTTCGATATTTATGAGAACAACGCCTACGATATCCAGATGGAGCTGTGCCGCACCCATCCGGAGCTGAATCTGGAGGTGCTCATCGGCTCCGTGCGGGACATGGGCCGTCTGGACGATGTCATGGCCAAGTACCGGCCGGAGCTGGTGTTCCACGCCGCCGCCCACAAGCACGTCCCCCTGATGGAGGACAGCCCCAACGAGGCCATCAAGAACAACGTGTTCGGCACCTATAAAATGGCCATGGCCTCGGTGAAGTACGGTGTGAAGAAGTTCGTGCTGATCTCCACGGATAAGGCGGTGAACCCCACCAACATCATGGGCGCCTCTAAGCGCCTGTGCGAGATGGTGGTGCAGATGATGAACCGCCGCAGCCCCAATACAGACTTCGTGGCGGTGCGCTTCGGCAACGTGCTGGGCAGCAACGGCAGCGTCATCCCCTTGTTCAAAAAGCAGATCGCTGAGGGCGGCCCGGTAACGGTGACGCACCCGGAGATCACCCGCTTCTTTATGACCATCCCCGAAGCGGTGTCGCTGGTGCTGCAGGCGGGATACTACGCCAAGGGCGGCGAGATATTCATTCTGGATATGGGCCAGCCGGTGAAGATCGACACCATGGCCCGCAACCTTATCCGCCTGTCCGGTCATGAGCCGGATGTGGATATCAAGGTAGTCTACACGGGCCTGCGCCCCGGCGAGAAGCTGTATGAGGAGATCCTCATGGCGGAGGAGGGCCTGCAGGAGACCTCCAACAAGCTGATCCACATCGGAAAGCCCATCGTCATGGACGACGAGGAGTTCTGCCACCAGTTGGATCGGCTGGAGAAGGCCTGTCAGGAGGAGACGGAGGACATGAAGGACATCGTGGCCTCGGTGGTCCCCACCTATCGCCGCAAGAAATAATTCTGCAAGGACAAAAGCCTTTCAAGGACAACGGTAAGAGCAAGAGCAGCCCCGACGGAATTTTCCGCCGGGGCTGCTCTTTCACTGTCGGGAGACTGCTCTGTAAGGCTGCTCTGAGAGACTGCCCTTCCGCCGGGACGGTTTTGTGACGTTTTTGTAATGAAACCTGTCACCGAAACGTCATCTTCGTGTGGTATACTGGACAACAGAAAGTCAAGGAGGGACACGACTATGGAACTGATGCAGATCCAGCATCTCAGTAAGGTATACGGACAGGGTGAAAATCAGGTGCGGGCGGTGGACGACATTTCCTTCACCGTAGAGAAGGGGGAGTTCTTGGCCATCATCGGCCCTTCCGGCTCCGGTAAATCCACTCTGCTGCACATTTTGGGCGGTGTTGACCGCCCCACCTCCGGCAAGGTCTTTGTGGATGGGCAGGATGTCTACGCCCAGAACGAGGATCAGCTGGCCATTTTCCGCCGCCAGCAGGTGGGGCTCATTTACCAGTTTTATAACCTGATCCCCGTGCTGAACGTGGTGGAGAACATGACCCTGCCGGTGCTGATGGACGGGCGACAGGTGAATCAGGAGCGGCTGGAGGAGCTGCTGGACGTGCTGGGTCTGCGGGGCCGGGAGAAGCACCTGCCCAATCAGCTCTCCGGCGGCCAGCAGCAGCGGGTGTCCATCGCCCGGGCCCTGGTGGGCAATCCGGCGGTCATTCTGGCCGACGAGCCTACCGGCAACCTTGATTCCCATTCCGGCAAGGAGGTCATGCGCATCCTGCATGAGCTCAGCGAGGAGGGCCGCACCGTGATTCTCATTACACATGATAATGGGATTGCGGCGGAGGCGAAACGGGTCGTCCGCATTCAGGATGGCAAAGTGGTGGATGATTATCTCAACAGCTAATTGCACCGCAAGGCAAAGGTTTTTTTAATAAATTTTAAATTTTTCTAGTTTTCCTGCTGTTTATAAAATAATATAAACAGCAGGTTTTTTTGATTGCAATGCGTGGCAACGGCCCCGTTGTGCATATTGGGTATAAAAAGGAACTGTTGCAAAATGAAATATTTTGCAACAGTCCCCATAAAAATCTGTTTACGCTGGATGACGAGAAACTACCCTTTTGTCCCTTTCTGCGTTTATTCATGCATGATTCAACGCGCCCAAACTGCTGGACTCAAACAGCGCCTATGAGATATACGGTGAGGGATTCACACGCGTGCCGTTGCGGATCACCTCAAAATGCAGGTGCGGTCCGGACGAATTACCCGTTGAGCCAATGCTCGCGACCTGCTGGCCCCGTGAAACCTGCTGGCCCACACGCACTCGGATTGAGCCGGATTTGCAGTGGGAATAGCCCGTTTGCAACCCATTTCCGTGATTGATGACAACACGGTATCCATGGCCGGTGGAATCCCACCCGGCATAGGTCACTGTGCCGCTAGCCGCAGCTACAATCGGGCGGCCTGACGCGCCATTGGTTGTAATATCCATTCCCCTATGGCCATTATGACCAAATCTCTGCGAAACCTGATGCGCTGTAGGGGCTGGCCACATTAGCTTTGTGGATACGGAACCACTGCCATAATAAATTGGCGATGTGGAGGAACTGTATCCGCTCGAACTCCCTTTGCTGCTGTAGCTGCTCTTGGACTTCGTGCCCACATTCACCTTTTTGGGCACCGGGTTTTTCACGACTTTTGCGCTCACTTGCTTCGTGCTCACTGCCACATTATCGACATATGTCACCAGCTCCGTGATTTGGCGCTCCCCGTTAACTCCCTCCTGCACCGTTTTCGTCCGCCCCACATACATGCTGGACGTCTTTGTCTCTTCTGTTTCATATGGAATTTCTTCCGTGCGCTGCACCGTTTTCATAATCTTCACACGTAAGTAGTTCACTTCATTCGATACCAGCAGCTGATCCCCTACATGAATCGTTTCCGTCAGCCCACTGTTCATCCCCATCAGTTCCTTCGTCGTCAGGTCGTTTGCCTGCGCGATCCCTGATACCGTGTCGCCTTCCTTTACCGTATAGTATACCGCTTCCGCCTTCTTGCTCCTCAGCTTCTGTTCCAGACGCTCCGCATCCCACACCGTCTTTTCATTATCCGGATACAGGCCCTGCACATAGTTAACTTCTTCCACAAAGTCCGCAATTGTGTTTGCTTCATTTGTTTTCTTTTCATTCAAAATTTTATCGAATACGCTTACCGCATCCGTTTCGTTTTTCACCGCGCACACAAACTGCCCATCCACATACACGCCGCATGCATTTGTGATCTTGCTGCTTGAATGCTCAATCAGCTTATCTGACATTGTGTTGGCATCCGTCAGCTGATCGATCGATACTGGCCGCAGCTTATACGTTGGCTTCGATATCAGCTCACCCGTGCTCTCTGTTTCTTCCGCCGCAAGGCTCCGTGTGCCCAAGTTGACAACCCGACCGGTCGCTCCAGCGGTTGAAACATTTTCCACGGCGGGCTGCTCTTCAGCCTGTTGGCCGCCTGTCATAATTCGGCTCCGTGCAAGCTTCTCAGCCTCTAAATACACTGATTCGCTCGCCACATAGCCAATTTTTTGATTATTATAGCTCACTTCCAGCGCAAAGGTGACACTCCCCCAATGCGCCACTGTCGTTGCAAGCAGCACACACGCGCCAATGGGCAACGCTGTATTAAACAGTGTTCCAAACAGCTTCTTATGACGCTTGACTGCTTTTGCCGCATAATGCCCCAGCACAGGAAACGCCGACAGCGGGCTTTCTTTTATGCATCGCCTCAGGTTCGAACGCACACTGCGCATCTCTACCCGCAGATACCTCGCCTCATCCGCTGCCTCATGGTAGGCGCGGAAGGCATACCGGTCCACCGTTACAAACACGAAGCGCCCGCCAAACCGGAGCATCTGGAACGGCAGCCTCAGATACCGCTCAATATGCCGGTAAAACCGTTTGATATACCGCTGCGTCTGCATTCCCACCAGCGATACCCACCGGTAGATTGACAAAAGCGCCGCGTTGCCAGGATGCTTTGCATCCTGCCATTGCGCCAAATCGGAAGCGGATTTGCTTTTCTTTTGATGCTTCTTATTTTCTACGGCCTGCGCCGTTTCTATATTGCCTGTATCCCTGATGGCTTCCTCCTGCGCGGGCTTTTCCCGTTTGGCATCTTTCAGCCCCATGCGGGAACACCTCCATCTTTGATTTCCATACAAAATGGTTACAATTTGGTTACAATTTAGTTCCCATTATACACACATGGACGGTTCTCCGCAAGCTTTACGGCTATTTTTCGGCGATTTGTACAATCAAATTCTTTTATTCTGGGTATTTTAGCTGAATGCTTGTCCAATTCTCCAAAATTTTTTCCATTTTTTGTGATTCTTTTTTGGCCCCATCCAAATCATGGTCGCGCCAGTTGCCGCATTCACGCTCCGAAGCGCCCGGAATTTCTCCCTCATAGGAGGCAATAAAGGCAAAGGCGGCACGCGTCAGATCAATTGCCTTTTGGCGCTTCATCCCACGTGTCAAAAAATAAAATCCCGTACGGCATCCCATTGGGCCGAAATAGACCACCTGCTCTGCAACGTCAGAATTGCGGACAAAGGTAGCAAAAAGGTGCTCGATCGTATGCATCGCACCGTTTTCCATCACGGGCTCTCGGTTGGGCAGGCGCGTGCGCAGATCAAAGGTATCAATATCCCCATCCACACGGGAGAGATACATCCCCCTGGTCAATTTGGTATGGTCAATTTGAAAGCTCAAAATTTTTTCCATCATACAACAGTCCTTTCTCATTCTTCTACAGGTACGCCTGTCAGGAAGGAAATCCCGCCAATCGCATCTTTTAAGGAACCGCGCCCGGAGATCGCATCTCGGAACGATGCGATCAGTTGCAGCGCATCCGCCTTAGCGCGTTCAAACAACTCCTCAAAACTCTCCTCACTCACCCGGTCAGGCGCTGCCGGGTAAGCCCACTGCCCTTTCTGATCGTTGGCATAATCCCATCGCTTACTGGATTGCGTCCGGCGCAGCATCGACGTCAGACAGGGGCCGAGGAAAGGATAAACCGGGAGCTGAATCAGTGCCATGACCGGCAGTTTCCAGCCATGACGATCCGTCAGGAGAGACTGCATCGTGCGCGTATCACAAAACGACTGCCGCGCCTGCGCCTGAGAGAGAGAAACATGCAATGCCTCCTGCGCCGCAAAGGAAAGCACACCGGCCATCACATCGAGAAGGGCGGCATCCATAGAGAGCACCTCCCTAGTTTCAAACTTCCGCGCGGAAACCACCTGCAAGTGCCTATGCAGCATTAGCATATCAATCTCATATTCCACTTGATTGTGGACAACGCCTTTGAGATACCAAATATGGCGTGCCTTGATGATCCGGTATTGTGTTGCATAAATATAGGGATGCGCAACTCGATCGAGCGCATAGTGGCACAAAAATCCATAAATATAGGATAGGGCCTGATCCCGCCCAGCCTCAGGCAACGCCTGAGCATACCGAAGCATCGCTTCAAAAAGAACGTTGGGATTTGCACGGTGCATTCGCGAGCCGGCCGGGTTGCAACTTTTCCCCGGCATCGTGGGCAGAATCCGATGAAAAAAAAGCACGTCCGGCCCTTGTGTGCCATAGTATACGGCGTCCGGATCCAGCCGTGTTTCCGGAGTCATGGCCTCAATCTGCTCCATCAGTTCCCGTGCAAATAAATAATGCGTTGAAAAAGCGGGCATAATGACTGCATCCTTTCTTAATCAGAAAACTCTTTGCAAACCGCATGGGGCATCTGTCTTTTCAACTCCGGATATAAACGGACAAAAAAGCGATGAAATTGCGCCTCATCCAGCTGATCTCTGCCCGGATACGCATCGCTACCGTCGAAGAATCGCTGCGCACCTGCACACAATTGTTCCAGCAGCAGCGCTTCCGCTTCGGAAACCCCCTCCATGGCAGGGCCGCGGCAACACAGTGCGGTAATTTCCCCAGTGAAGGAATCCGTATCGCACAGCCCGCGGGCATATGCTTCAATCCAGCCGTAAATAGAATGCTCCAATCCAGCGCTCCTCCTCACAGAAAACAATTTGATAGGGATGATGCCAAGCTCGCAAAACGCCCAGCTTCTAAAGCATCAAACAATATTGTTTGGTGCTATTATATCACGATCCCAGTTACAGGGCAAACAGGCGATTCTCTTCCACGCATCTCCTTGTTTGGTGAATATTGTACATAATATCTTTTCAAATTTTTAAAAAATACATGGAACGCACAAAAATTGTAATCAATTTGTAGTGTCTTTCGTGGTTTTTTATGCTATAATATCGTCAGCTTTACACCAATCACTTTCATGGAACCACACGTTCCTTTCAGTTGAGTGGGAAAAGAATGTTTATAGAAAGGAGCATACAGGTGATGAGCCTTCGTAAATTTACCTCTATCACAGCCCTCATTCTCATAACAGCACTGATGATCTGTGCGCTCTCCGCCTGCGGTGCTCCGGCGGTTGATAAAGAATCCGCCGTTGAATCTGCCCCGATTGCCTCGGCGAATACAATCGCTACCGCCATTATTCAGGAGGTGCCGATTGACTATATGGCAAAATTGGAGCCAGAAACGATCCCTTTGCATTATGACTTTGACTTGACCCTTGTGGATGATTACGCGGTGTATATGAGCACAATTAATACGAGCGCAGACGAAATTGCTATTTTCTATTTAAAAGAGGGCGAAAGTGGGCAGCAAATCACCCAAGCGCTCAACGCCCATATCCAGATGAAGATTAAAACCTTTCAAACGCTTTCCCCCAATGAATCCGAAAAGCTCTCCCATGCCCGTTTGATCGCTAGTGATCGTTATATTGCGCTTCTCGTTTGCGCTAAAATTGATTCTGCCTATGCAATCCTGACGAATTACGATCAATTTCCTGCCATGACAAATACAGCCGCCGTAAAAAAAGGCTCTGCTTTCTCCAGAAAAGGGGATTGATTTTTTTGAGCGGATATGCTATTATATCAGACAGTGCGGGAGTAGTTCAGCGGTAGAGCGTCGGCTTCCCAAGCCGAAAGTCGCGGGTTCGAATCCCGTTTCCCGCTCCATTGTAAGAGAGTCTCAAACCTAGTAGAGTAGATGATAGGTTTGAGACTCTCTTGTTTTATTATAAAAATTGAGTTTGGTGTTTATTTGGTGCTTATGATTCCAAAAACACCACTCAAATAAAAATGTTTCGGATCATCCTGCTTTGGCAGAGCATAGCGGGAGCGAACCGCTGACCTCTACACTGCCAGTGGGATTAAAGCTGTTTTCCGCTGTACGCTCTCATTCGCTAAACAACGTAGTTATAAGGATTTTTATATTCCTATTTCTCCTGTCATGCACCCTTGTCCACCTGTTTTTATTATCGTGTGTGTACAAAGTGTGTACAAAATCTGATTAGTGCATCGATGATTATGATATTACTGGAGGTTCAACCCCGAACCATGAAATATTGGTATACAGAATGACTCGGGAACAGATAAGAAAATTAATCCCCTATTGCGCTCTTTAAAAGGAATAATGAAAGCCACATAGATACGAGGTTCATCGCTTGGCTACGCATTTTATTTTTATATAATTGCAATTTGCAGCGTAAAAGCCTAGATCGTTTCGAAAAAATATAAGTCAATCAACCTGAACTATCTGATATATCACTGCTCACCATTAGCGTATAAAAATATTTAAAGCCGCAATTGGTTTTAATAAAGTGCGTTGTTATTTGATGTCGCTTATTAAGAATCTCTGGTGCGCTAAGTGAAAATGCGGTCCACTTTATTTTTATGAATGGGCTTTTCTTAACTTTCAACTTAAAATTGTGAATTAATACAAATATTAACAAAACATCATTTTATTATACTAATTTGACTAAAAATTTGTATATTATTTATATTGATTGTTATTCCTTATTTTTTGTAAAATTTTGTTGATACAATATTGGAAAGAGAGTGGAAAGATGGATATTAAATTTGCAGCAATATACATAATAATTCCAACACTCTTAATTGTACTTGCGATTATGTTTAAATTGACTGTTAATCGAAATATTAATAAAATAGTTTTGCAAATATTATTACTTGAACTACCAACTGAAATCATTTTTTTGGCTATAAGTTTTATTGTATCATATATACTTTATGGGTTGGATAGCTCGTTCGCTAATATTTCTGATTTGGATAGCGTAAGCTTCCAAGTAGTTATAGGATTTTTCTTATTTATGGTATATATTGTGGTTGCATTTATTATTTTTGCATTATGTAGATATACAGTTCGCTCGTTTGAATCTAAAAAAATTTCTGCTTTCTGGTATGGATTCTGCGCCACACTATCCTACGCATTTGCTTTGGGGGCTTACGTAATATCAATTTATGCTTTTGGAAAAGGGGTGCTTACACTATGAAAAAAAATAAGTGGCTGCAAAAGCTAAAAGATAGCAATTTAAAAGGAATTAATTCTACCGTTATAAGCATAGGCGCACTATTTTTATTGTTTTGTATTGTAGTGATATTTATGCTTACCATCATTCAAGGCAAATACACTATCGAAGAAACTTTTATATTCTTCGTTTTGGCTTTGCTCATTACCTTTTTACTTTTCTTATTAGTTTTAACTTTCTTAGTTATTAGAAATGGAAGGAAACAAATTAATAACAGAAATATAACCTATGACGACATGCGTTCATATTTGGAAGATAAAATTTCCGAGATACAATTAAAAATATCCTCCACCGACGAATCATGGAAAGAAGCTTATCATATTCCACTATCTGTTATAAACAAACAGCAAAACATAATAAATGACTCCATACAATTAAATAGTTTTTTGCAAAGCTATGGAATTACAAAAGAGGATTTATTTATAGACAAACATGCTATCTTTTGTTTAACGCCGTTCAGTTTAGACGGGCTTGAAGTTTTTAAAGTTGTTCGAGAAGTATGCTCCTCTAAAAGCTATCGTGCCTTTAGAGGGGATGAGAAGTATATACCAGGCGACATCTTTTCTGAAATTATTAGATACATTATTCATTCGAGGTTAATAATTGCTGATTTAAATGGGAAAAATCCAAATGTGTTTTATGAACTGGGAATAGCTCAAGCTTTTTCTAAAACAGTAATTTTGCTTGCGCATAGAGATTCACCTATTCCTTTTGATATAAGCAACAATCGTATTATTTTATATAAAGATTACGAAGATTTGAAAGAGAAATTATATGCTGCACTTAGCAATTTGGAACAACTTTAAACAGACACTTAATTAGGATATAGCCCTGCCGATCACCAGTCTTGTGTGAAGTTAACGTCCACCACAAAACCCCGCAGCTACGTTGATCGTGTGGCTGCGGGGTTCTTATTTTTATAGATGAGAAACTATGAACTGCTCAATCGGCCGGGCGATCCTCCTTCGGCGTAGTATAACTCAAGGCCAGCCTGCTGTCTGCCGTCCCCTTCGTCGTGGGATCAGTAATACACGCCCAGACAGATCCAATGACCGACACCACGATCACAGGGTTGCTCACCGCATTGCATAGGGCATCCCACAGCGCCGCCCAGGTCGTCATGTCCTGCCACTGCACACCCAGGCCCACTAGGATCGGGCTGACCAGGGCAATTACGAGCTGTATCCAAAACGTGGGGTTCTTCAAGCGTACTTTCCAGTTAATATTTTTCAGCATATGTATTCCTCCAATTTTTAATTTCTGCCCTCCGCCACTCGACGGAGGGCTTTTGCGTTTTAGATCAGCTTGGACAGAAACCAAGTGACTGCTGTGATAATCATGATCGGGATTAATACCAGCATCCTATCACCTCACAATCACGGATGCGATCAGACTGATTAACGCCGCCACACCTGCGGAGATCCCAGCCGACAGCAGCTTATCCCACCACATGGACGGGCGGTGTTCAAGCGCCGTTAGCCGATCATTATGATCGTCCAGCGCTTTTTGGTTTGCCTCCTGGCTCGTTTTCACCAGTTCCGCCATCTGGATGGTCAATTCTTCGATTTTTTTCAGCCGCGCCTTGCAGTCGTCGATATCTTTCAGGTCGCGCGCAAAGCGCTCGTCGATTGTGCGGCGGCGCTCTGCGCAAAGCTCTGTAACAACCGGCTCCATTGCTCCACCGCCTTATACCCGCGTCAGGGAGGATACCGCCACCCAGGAGGTAATCTCCTTGAGCAGCGCCTCCTGGACGTCTTTATTAACTTGGATTTTGCTGACCGTATGTTTTTTGGGGGCCAACTGAGCGGCAGGCACCTTATTGCCCCGCGCGGAGGTCAAGCCGCCGTATACCGCTCCCTTGTTGATCGTGACTGTGCAGCCAACCTCCACGGGCTTGGCCGCTGTGGGTGCACCAACTGCCGCCGCATCGACCCAGCCATACACGCCCTTGCCGTCCTCGCTGATACAGTGGAAGGGATGCTTTGCGCCCGGTGCGGTTGCCGTTACTTTGCATTTGCTCGCGCCGCGCGTGCTGGCTGCCGCCGTCGCTGTGGAGGAGGCATACACCTTCCCGCCCGCGAACTGGACGATATCGCCCACGCCGATGGCTTCGGGCTTGGTAGAGGGTGCATCACCCGCCGTGCTCCTTTTTCGCAGTCCAAGATAGCTGACCGCCGCCTTCGCATACGCCTCACCGACTGCCCTGAGCTTCGCATCTGAGTTGATCTTCGCCTGATCCTTTGCGTTGTCTACAAACGCATATTCGCCGAGGATGGAGGGGATACCCGTTGTGGCCGCCTGGCGGCACATGCCGAAGTTGTAGCTTGTGCCCGCCTTGCTCTCCTTGATCCCCCGGCTCTTTTGGCCGAGCTTCACCATTTCAGCAAGCACTTTTTGCGCTAGTGACTTCGAGGGCGCGTGCGTGTGCCAGTAGTAGACCTCGCAGCCCTCCCCGCCGCCGGCGTTATAGTGGATTTCGAGCACGAGGGAGGGCCGTTTCTTCTCGACTTCCTCCATTTTGTAAGCAACTGTGCAGCTTTTGTCCGTTGTGCGGGCCATGACGGTCTCGCATTCGTAATTTCTCAGGTAATTCTGGCAAGCCAGCGCGGTTTTGAGGGTCAGCGCTTTTTCGATGTATTTACCGCTTACCGCGCCCGGATCGTTCCCGCCATGCCCGGCGGCGATGTAGATTGTGGGTTTCGACATGTTGATCGCTCCTTAAATTTAAGATAATAGATAAGGCCACGCCGAAGATCGACGTGACCAATATCGAAATAGTGATGCTCGCCGCAAGGTATAGATGCGCCGCTGCGGCTGCAGCCTGGCTGTAGATCATATCAGCTTATGCAGCCGCACATCCCAGTTGTCCGCCGAGGATGCGGCACTGTCTCGCGATAGGCAAATGAATATTTTTGCTGTCGCGGCCGTGCGTTGAATCTCCGACGCCATCCCCCCAAAGCCGACTACAAACTTCCCGTCTGCAACACCGGACGTACCGGCCATGCTGGAGGACGTCCCGATTTTGATACGGTATACCACTTGCTTTGTCGTGTTGTTGTAGCCGCAGGACAGCAGCAGGATCGCGCTGTAGACAGATCGGTAATATGCCGCTCCGCCGGGGTTGTAGTTACCGCTGGCGAGCAGCAGGTAGACGCCGGTGGTTAGGCCATCAGCCGTGTAATAGATTGTGCTCGTGCTGTCGCCTGTCGCCCCTGCGGAGTAATATGGAAACAGCGGATGATAGGCGTGATCCAGTGCGCTTGCAGTGCTGTCTGCAACCTGGTGTGCCTGCATGATCCCTTCCTCGATCTTATTCATATTCACCGCGCTAACCGGCGTACCGTCCTGCACCTCGGGTATATGATCTTGCCATTTGGTTGGCGTGTAAGCCATTTGATCATCTCCTTATCTGTAATATGCGGTATTGTCGCCGCAGGAAAATGCCCCGCAGCGGCGTATTTTAAGCGTTTCGGCCGTCTGGCTCTCGTAGTGCTGCATCAACTCAAACGGCGCCTCCCAGCGGTTAAGGTCGCGGTAATCAACGACATCCCCTGCCGCCCAGGTTCTGCCGCTGTAATCCAGTCCAAACGCCCGAGCGAGTTCCCCGCAGCGGCCCTCAATCAATTGCAGGTTGGCGGCAGAGTAAATACTCTCAACGGTAAACGGCGTGAAGCCATAGCTCCACGCCGTACCGAATATTTTGTTGTATGTGTCCGCGATGGTCTTGCAGTTTGCGAGGATCCGGTTGAAGGCCAGAGCATCGTTATTGCCTGCCTGGCCACCCTGCACCAGGTCAAACGTCTCGCCGTCGTCCGTTACATACAGGTCAAGATAGTCTCGGGGCGTCCAGCCCGTCTTAATATGCATCAGCCCTCACCTCCCAGATTGATCATCCAATCCGGCTGGCGGACCGTAGTGCGCATCGTGAGCGCCCCGTCGTAATCGATCTCCTGCTTGATGATCACGCCGTTCAGAGGGCCGTATTTGCCCTCTACCGTGACCGGGTCACCCACTTGCAGGGACGCATCCCCACGCCAGTTACAGGTGATGTCCGCCTTGCCGTAGGTCCGCCGGAGATACATACCCCAGGTGAGCCGATCGAGTATGCCGACCGGGATTGGGTTGTCGACGGACATGCGGTTCTGCTCCTTGTTGACCACGCTGTCCTTTTCAGACGTGCCAGAGCCTGTCTGATCCTCAATCTTTTTGCCGTACAGCCTGACCGTGACATTGTACTCATCCGGATCCGTAAACACAGCGTCCGTCCTGACAGTAATCCGGATTGCATAGGAGGTCGCTGAGACCAGTGTCACAACAAAGTCGCTTGCGTAAGGATGCTCCACTTCGCAGCGGGTGTATGCGACCGGCTCCTCCGTAATCGCCGTGTAAGTGGCAGGCACGCCTTTGGCGGTCTGTATGGCGGCGGTAGCCGCAAGGATTTCTTCGCCCGCGCCTTCATACCGGTGCCAGGTGTAATCAATGCCGCCGAGCTCCTCGCGGGCCCCAATAGACGGATGCTCGTAGGACTGATCCAACGGGATTACGGCAACCGGCGTACGGGACATGGCGGTCAGTCGGGCATTGCCGTCCGCGTCGACATACAGCAGCTTGTGCAGGTATTGTGATACATGTCGCAGGCACTCCAGGCGGTTTGTGCCTTTATCAAAGGCAGTCGGGGCCGATCCTGTAAAATCCGTCGCCGGGATCCACGGGCTGGCCCCAAGGCCGAGCACGAAATCCGCGAGGCTCTGATTATGGAGGTGGTCAAGGGAGCGGGCGTTGGGCTTTGCTGCGCCCTGCAATTTGCCGAGGATATCCACGGCATGCAGCTCGCCTGTACCGCCCTTGCTGGTGGCTTTGGGGCAGTAGTAGGTGCCGACTTTGGCATAGACAGGCTTGTGCTGCCCGTCGGATACGCCAATCCAGACGGTCATGATCTGATCCGACCGGACAGCAGATGCCACGCCCGCGGGGTTCGCCGGGTCGAACATGCCCTGCGGATCGGGGTAGGTCAGGGTGCATTCGCCGGTGGGGATGGATTGGTTGGTGGGATCGGATTCGGAGATCAGGTTGCAGCTGTACAAGCTATCCCCGGTGGCCTCGAACAGCACGCCGTTTGCGATCTCGCGGATGCGGGCTCTATGAAACGGATGGCTCCACTTGCTGACCATGACCGTGACGGTATCGTAGGCGGCGCGGATACCGGTGATGTACACAATGGGCTGGTCATTGTTGCGGATGTGCCATTCCTGGTGGTAAGTTTCCGTGGATGATACACCGTCGATCGTGACGTCAAAGTCTACGGCGTATTCATTGGCTGCGGGATCAAAGCAGATGGTCAAAACGCTGATCGCACCGCCATTGCGGGTGCAGCTGAGCTTGACAGTGTCCTTCATAAACAAGCCGTCCTGATCGGACAGGGCGCTGGAGAGATAGCCATAGACCTGCCCGGCCCAGCCGTTGACGAGCGCCCGGCCGTCGAGGGGTGTGCGGTTATATTCGCCCGAGGCGTAGAGGCGGTGGGGAGGAGATTTGTCCCATTGGATGGGCATACAAAGGCTGTGCGCGGTGCCGTGGGCGTTGATGTCCGTCGGCCAACCAAGAGGGGCGAGCCGGACGACAAGGTCTGTGCGGCGCTCAGGGGCCGAGCTGTAGGTGTGGTATTCTTGGGGGACGGTGAGCATAAAGGGCCTCCTTTCTATCGTTCAATAAACGGCCACGATATATTTTTGTAGTGCGCCGGCTTCCCGCTCGCATCTGTCGGCCCTGGTTCGTACGTCATCGTGCCGCTGTAAAATTGTTTTTCGCGGACCGTGTCCGTATCTTCGTCATAATACCGCAGGCGGACAAAATTCCGACCTGTCCGCATCCGTTTGATGCGGAGAAATTGATCGCGTGTGAGGAACGTCCACTTGCAAGTGATCGTTAGCTTCTCGGCCAGCAGCTCCTTCGTCATCTGGGCGCCGGGTCCAACTGTACGCTGGGCCCGGTTACAACCTGATCACTTGATACGGATGTGTAGGCGTCCGGCCGGACAGGAAAGGCTACGCCATCTACGGCATAGACCATCTATATCATCTCCTTACACTGTTTGAGGTTTCAGTCTACCCATTCGGACAAATTCATCCCATACAGCCTGTGCAATGATCCGCGCAAACTTGCGCCCATCAATGTTGACGTCGCCCTCCAGCCGGATCTGGCTGCCAAACTTGCTATCGTTGAGCGCGTTGAGCATGGCGGTGTAGATTTCATTCGCGGTCAGGCCGGTACCGCCGTCCGCCACGGCCTGCTTGATCATGCCATAGAGTTCATGCAGGGGAGCGATTGCTTCGGCGCTTTGGCGGTTGTCGCCGACCATAGCGAGGGTGGGCTGTGAGACGATGCCGCCGGATGCAAAGCTGGGGAGCTGCGGCGCCTTAATCGTCGGGATCGTCGGCAGTTTGAAGCTTATGTTTTTGCCGCCGATGACCGGCACCCAGTCGGGAACATCAATGTCAAACTGGTTTAGCTTTCCAATGAGTGTATTAAGACCTTCGATTACACCGTTGGCCAAGGCGACCATGATGTCGATACCAAGCTGAGCCCAATTTGTTTCGGTGAAGTACTTCCACAAAGCTTGAACAAGCTTCCAAGCTCCTTCAAGTAATATCGGTATTGCTTCAATAAGTCCCTTAACAAGCGTTTCAATCATTTGTGGCGCCATCTCCATGATGACGTCCGAAGCTCCAAGAAACCCGTCGACCAAAGCCAGGAGTAAATTAACACCCATTTGAATGATTTGCGGTAGGTTATCAATGATGGCCCGACCGATGGACCAGCATACCAGAGTCACGGTTGGAATCAGCTCGGGCAAAATTTCTATAATTCCGTCGATCAAAGCCAATAGAATCTCCATTCCAGACTGCAGAATCTGCGGCAGGTTATCCGTCAGTGACTTCACGATCATTCGGATTGCATCCTGTGCCATTGGGATCAGCTCTGGCATCTTGTCGGCCAGTCCGGCTAACAACCCCGTGATCAAAGCAATACCAGCAGAAATCAACCTGGGAGCATAGGTCAGAAACGCCTGAACCAGCAGCGTGATAACGTTCACACCGAAAGGCACCAGCTCCGGAATCAGCTGATCAAGGCCATCCATGAATGCAGTGATGATACCGAGAACTGCACTTGAAATCATCGGGAAATTTGCATTGATGCCCCGGATAAAAGAGGTCAGCACAGTGACCGCGCCCTGTACAAACTTCGGTGCAAACTGTGCGATTTTGACCAGTGCTTGTGTCAAAAAACCGGCAATGATAGGGCCGAGGTCAGAAAACTCTTTGACAAGATTCGCGCCGGCGTTTGGGTCGACGGACAGCGCATCTAGATTTGTACCGCTATCTTCTGCTGATTCTGACTTCTCGATATTGTTTAGCTGGTCGAATCCGGCGACCGCGCCCGCGGCCTTTTTGGCTTCCTTTGACGTGCTTTTCAGCCGTTTGGTAGCCGCGACAGACTGGGCGTATGTTTTCCCAAATACACTCGACGTAAACGCGGCAATCTTTTGTGCGGCAAGGGCGAGTCCAGACATGAGTGCATTGACCGCTGGCATAATTACCTGCAAGATCGGCGTGAAGGCAACCTGTAAATTTCCTTTCAAAGCATTCAGAGATGCTGCAAACTGCTCGTTTGACGTTAGTGCGCCGCCGATCAGGTCGCGAAATGCGCGGAAGGCTGCGTACAAGCCCGCCATCAGGACGGCCGACTTAAACGCGCTCTTGATACTTCGCCCAAGGCCGCTGACTTTATGCCCCACATCCTTAACGGATTTTGAGGCGTTTTGCTTCATGCTGGAAAAGGCTTTCCCGAGGCCGTTTCTGACACTCTTTCCACCCTTGGAGGCCGCAGCTTTCAGGGTTGACTTGATCTGTTCACCGAGGGATGCAACGGCTTCCTTGGGCTTTTCCGTCGCCTGCGCTGCTCCCGACATTGCTTTGTCATACTTTGCCTGTGTCTGGAGCAAGGTTTGCTGTAAGGAGATCAGGCGGCCTTCGGCTGCAGTGATTTTTTGAGCGAGTTTGTCGCCCTCCTTGCCTCCTTCATCGCCCAGCTTTGCATAAGCGTTCTCCAGCTTCAGCAGTTCCTCACGCTGATCGGTGATCTGCGCTGTGAGATTTTCGAGCTTTTGCTTTAGCAGTTCTGCAGGCTTCTCGGCAGCCCGAAAGATATCCGACATAGGAATGGCAGATTCTTTCGCCTGCTTGCCGTAATTCGCAATAAATTCCGCCGGATCAGGCCCGGCAAGCGCGGACTTGGGCGGCCCGCGTGGAGCACCTGGTTCTGTCTCTACTCGCGTTACCTTGGCTTTCACTTCAAAATTGCGGGGCTTCAAGGCGCGTTCCACCATTGCGTCGAGTGATTCGCCTGTGGCGGTGATGCACTCTTCGACCGTCTTCTGGACTTTGTCCGTAACTTTTTCGACGGTCTTATTCATTTTTTCGACTGGCCGTTGCATCGCTTCAGAGGCGGCTTTTCCGACATTCTCAAAGCTGCTCTTCGCCTGGCCCTGTGCCTTGCTCGCGATGCTCTCCAGCTGCGATTTCAGATCAGCCAGAATATCCAGTTCTAAAAAGATTTTGCCGACGCTCGTCCCTTCGCTCATTTCTTCCCACCTTCAAACATGCTGGCAAGCATCTTCTCCAGCGCGGCCATCTGCTTTTTAGCCTCAACTTCATCAACCTGCGGGCGGTTCGAGGCGGCACGGAAGGCGGTCCAGTCTGCGCGGATTTGCTTCTGCCATTTGTTCATGTGCCGGATCATTTCCCGGTCTTTTTCTGACCGGACGGCTACGACACGCCCCAGCGGGGTATCATCCATCAGGCCGGATACCATCTTGGCCCAGTCGCTGTATTTGAGCGCGCCCTGCTCGGAGGGCAGCACACCGTACTGCTTGGCGATGCTCTGTTCAATCAAGACATGGTCAAATTCGAGATCATACCACGTTTCTTCGTCATTTTGCTGCTTCTTTGGCTTCCTGAAATCGGGCGCTCACCGCTTCTGGTTCTTCCCCGGTCATGGCCGCGATGATAATCTCCAGCAGCTGCTGGTAGGCGGCAAAGGGCAGGTTCATCTCCTCCACCTCTTTGGCAGCCTTTTGACCGAGGGCAAGTTCCAGGATTTTGGAGACGTTTTCCACGTTGGCGGTGTCCAGCTTTGTTGCTTTCATGACTGTTTTCGTCCGGTCGTCGATCGGATAGATTTTCTCTCCAATCCGGATTTCCGGTGTGTTGGTAAGCAACTTCTGATCGAGTGTGTAGAGCTTTCCCATAATTTGATTCCTCCAAATATAATTTTTATATAACAAAAGCGCCTACCTCGTGTGAGATAGACGCTTTCGCTGTTTGGTTGTATAGCATAAAGCAAAGTAAAGCGAAGAAAATAATAGCTAATTAGCTATTGATATTTGATAGCGAATACGCTATAATATAATTAAAGGAGATGAGCAGATGCCGGAGTTATGCAGGTTTTACAACATCATCATTAAAATGATCTATTCCGATAACGGGCAGCACAGCAAGCCGCATTTTCATGTTTACTATGCAGAATATGAAGCTTCCGTCGGCGTGGATGGCGAGCTGCTCGCCGGGTCTCTTCCGATGAAGCAGTTGAAGCTTGTGCAGGCCTGGGCCGCAATCCATGAAGAAGAGCTTTACAGAGCCTGGAACATGGCTGTTAGAAATGAGCCGTTTGGGAAAATCGAACCGCTTAGATAAAAGGAGGAGTAGAGCAATGTATATAGTAGATGGTATTGCTTATGCCGGAGAACCTTCTCCGGCGATCAAGGTCTGCGGCGTTCGTCCGCTCGATGATTTTAAGCTGTGGGTACGGTTCAATACGGGAGAGGCAAAAATATTCGACTTTAAGCCGTTTTTAGATTATCCTGCCTTTGCTCCGCTGGCGGACAAGGACGTATTCCGCGCAGTCTATATCGACTACGGCGTGACCGTATGGAACGATGGCAATATCGATATCGCCCCGGAGACGCTGTATCGGGAGGGAACGGCGGCGGGAGGTGCGGTAAGTGCCTGAACAGTGCGCCCGGCTCATTGACGAGTTGATCGAGCTGCGAAAGGCCAGAGGCTGGACACAACAGGACTTAGCAAAAGCCTGCGGCCTGACGCAATCCGTCGTTGCCAGAATTGAGAGCAAGAAAAGCGTTCCCACACTGGTAACGCTGCAAAAGATCGTTTCGGCATTGGATGCAACCCTGTCTGTCAATAAGGCTGGATAAAGTTATAATTGATGCCCGCACCTGATCGCAAGTGCGGGCGATATCTATGCTTACGCGATCTTTGCGCCGCGCTGCACGGCCATTTCCTTCACGACCGCGAGATAAATTTCGATGAGCTTTTTGTCGTCCGCGATCACATCCACTTTGTTGAGCTTGTCGCGCTTGGATTTGCAAACGCCTTCATCTGCCATGCGGCGGCGCTTGTTGGTGAGGCGGGTTGCAAGGCTGACACCGGCCCGCTCGTCCACCAGTGCAAAGATTTCGGCCTGCACATCGCGGATAAATTCATTCCCGCCCATCGACTGGGCGATCCTGACGATCAGCTTGCGAGCCTCCTCGCGCCATGACCGTGGGTTCAGGGCAACAACATCCTTGATATCGTCCACACGTTGATTGACCTCTGCAATGGCCCTGTCCTGCTCCTTCTGGCGCATTTCAAGGTTGATGAGGAGGCGGAGCTCCGGGGAAAGCTCCTGCACCCGCGTTTCGAGGGATATGAGCTTGTCGCGGATTTCCTTGCCCTGCGGGGTGCGCTGGATCATGGCGATATGCTTTGCCATGTCAAGGGCGAGGATGTGATTGACGGGAGGACGACCACCCTTACTTTCGCTCAAAAATGAGCTAAAGTCTTTAGGCTCTGAAAAGCCATACTCGCACATCCGAGGGAACCAGTCCTTGTAATCGGTTGCAATTTTAAGCCTCTCATGCAGCTCGCGACCAATGACGACCTTTTCTCCTGCGTCGGTGGTGTATACCGGGATGATATCGTTGTTGAATACGGTAAGATTATTCATGCTACATTCTCCTTTTTCTTGTTTTGCGTTCCGTCTCCGTTCAGCCAGACCGCTTGCACCCAACGATAGGCCCTTTCAAGCTGTGCCTCAGACATACTGGCGCAAAGGTCGGCGATACAGCGGAGGTAATATTCTGCGCTTGTCATGCTACTTTTTCCTCCTTTGTATCTGCATTTTTGAGGCCGTTTAATTCCTCTACGATCTGGCACATCTTAAACATGAGATCGTCAGCAATCTCCGCGAAGACTCCAACGCGATTGAAATCCCAAAGTATTGACGTACGATCTCCTTCCACTTCGTTACTTAATTTTTGAAAATAGCCGTTCGTAACCTCCTGCATAACAACGCGAGCCTTTTCAATCGCTATGCTGAGATCAAAGATTTCATCCGAGAGGACGTTTGCCGCCTCGGCTTTGGTAATGTTTTTGGACATAAAAATACCTCCTTCAATTTACTTGAAGTGGCACCCTACCTATGATATAATAGATTTCACAGGTAGAGATACCTCGTACAATAGAGACAGTCCGTAACTTTTCCAGGGTGGCGGGCTGTTTCTATTTTTTTTGCGCCAACAACAGATGAATTCCCCGGCGTATGGCTTCGCCTCGTTTAATGCCGCTTTCCTTGCAATACTCTCTTAGCTTTGATTCTGTATCGGCATCCAAGCGAATTGTAACACTGACCGCCTTAGGGTTTTCTGCTTTTGGGCGACCTGTTCGTGGGCTCAAATCATCACCTCACTTTTTGCACTACATTTATTCTAATTTATGCATTGCAAAAAGTCAAGAGGTTTTTCAAAAAACTTTACATTTATTTCTTCACGTGCTATTCTATGAGGCGACGGGAGGGGTAAATATGAGGAATTTTGTCAAAAAATATTTAGATCGTTGGTCTATCGGTGCTATATTTGCTGTTATATATGCAATTTGGGCTGCGTTTTCTGGAAATATCCCGGGACAGGGATTTACGCGATTTTTTAATTGGCTCATCGGATCGTGCATTTTTGCCGGTGTTATATTTTTAGTAATATACATCTTTTCTCGTTTCTTCCCGCAAAAAAAGCCGTCTAGCTTTACTCTGATTGCTTTGGGCATTCAACTGGCTATTTTATCCCACAAGATGAATAAATCCCAGAAAGATATTGACGAGATCGAAGTAAAATTAAGAGAAATGGGGCGTGCTGGCAAGGATACAGGTTCTCTTCCGGACAATGCATCCGCTGAGCCTCCTGACCAACCAGTATATTGGATTGATCTTATAGATCAAATGCAAGGTCCAAAATTTGAGTTGTTTTTTATAAAGCTGTTGCAAAATTCCGGATATGAAAACGTGCAATCCACCGGAGGCTCTGGAGATCAAGGTGTTGACGTTTTGGCCGAGAAAGATGGGATTCGTTATGCCATTCAATGCAAGCGCTACTCACATGCTTTAGGAAACACCCCAGTCCAAGAAGTAAATGCAGGTCGACAACACTACGGGTGCCATGTTGGTGTTGTCGTCACCAACAACTATTTCACAGCAGGTGCAAAAGAATTGGCATCATCTTGCAAAGTGCTTTTGTGGGATAGAGAGAAATTAATAGAAATGCTTAAAGCCAACGATTGGGAAACCGTTTATCGTTAAGAACGCCAATTAGTGCGTGGCCCCCCTCAAAATTGAGGAGGGCCTCTTTTCGTTTATCCCGCCGCCGACGCCGGCGTAAACGAGGGCCGTCCGTGCGACATCACGTCGAACTCCAGCGGGGCCACATCCGTGCTTTCTCCGCCGCCGATCGCGGTCACGCTGATCACTGCGTCGAACTCAAGCTTCGCGCCGGAAGGAAATTCCCACTCGAATTTCGTATCACAGTCCGTGCCGGATTTCCACGCGAGGCCTGCGACATAATCGTTGCCGGGATCACCAGGGCACAGCTTGCCGGAGAGGGATACCGTCAGCGCCTTGCCGGTCGTCATGCGCTTCATCCAGCCCTCCGCATCCATCGGTGTCCACTCCTGCACGCTGCCGTCGATCGAGACGGAGAAGCTAGTCATTTCCGCGATAGGCACCATTTCCTCTGTGGTGCTGGACCGCCCGGATTTGCCGATCTTAAATTTATTGTCAAATACCGGAAAAACACCTGTTTTCGGCATCAAACATCATTCCTTTCTGTAGCATATCTTTAGGTTGATCACATACTCATACACTTTTTTCACATCCCGTCCGACTGGAACCGGGGCGGCGCCGGGATCGACGGAAACCACCTGTACGCCGCCCATCTCGATATAAGACAGGCCATAGAGCTTTTCATACAGCTCTATGGCTTTCTTTTCGGCTGTGACAGGATTTGTTGTCCAGTGCACGAGCAGTGTCACATATTTGTAAGCGTACCGGGTGCAGGCCTCACCGCCGATGCAGATGCGCTGGCCGCCGGATGCGCGGTTATCGTTATACACGCCTACACACCGGTCATAGTTTGCGTCGATCGCGCCGACGGTCACGCGGCCTTCCAGCTCTGCATCCTGCTGGAGCAGCCATCCGGCGACCTGTTCAAGGGTCAGGGTCACAGCTTTGCCTCCTCTTTATATAACTCAGCAAATTTATCCTGTGCGAAGGTCTCACGCCTGCCACCAGGCTGCCAAGGCTCCAACCAGAGGCCGCCAGCGTTGGGGTTGTTGACGGTCTGGAAGTTGTACTCTGGATGATAGTACAGGCGGCGGGCCTGCGGGGCGTCTGTTGTGAGCAGGGACACGATTTTGCCATCGGAACGAAAGGTTTCGGCGAAAGTAGAGTTGTTTTGCATGTCTCCGCTGTCATAAGGCATGACCTGCTCTTTGACAACATCTGACCTCAATTCATCCACCGTTTCCTCCACCGCGCGCAGAACTGCCTTTTCTAACTTTTCGATCGCTGCATAGTCAAGTTCGATTCGGATGCCGTCCATCAGACCAACTCCAGTTGCGTATAATTTACCGTGCCGTCCGGGTTCCGCGCGCGGGATGCGCTGTAGATCACCCGGACGGTTTCTGCCCCGGCACCGCGGATAACCACCTCGCCAGCGATATCCCGGCCCGGTGCAATATCGCCGGGGATCAACGCGCAGGCATTGAGCTGGATGAACTGCCGTTCGGCGTTCATGACCTGCCGGGATCTCTCGGAGTAATTGCATTTGCCTTCAAAAACGGTCTCTTGTTTCGGCGTACCGTCGAGATTCAGGCCCGTTTGCAGCTGCACGGTGATCGGTGTGCAGCAGGCCTGCGACGGCACGAGCTGCGGCCATTTCAAGCGCGTCACCCCCAATCCAGCCCACGGTAGGTGAGCCCCGATTGCTGCAAGAGCGCATAAATGCTGCGCAGGGTACTGACGCCATCCTGCTGTACCAACATGGATTTATCCCACGACATGGATACCCCGTTGATCGCATAAGAGGAGAGCGGATTGCTGAGCAACTCGCCATATTCGCGCAAAAAATCCGCCTGTAAGCAGACAGCCCTTGTCACAAGCTCCTTCTGCCGCTCCGCCAGTCGATCAAATCCTTGACCGATAATCCGGTTGAAGGTCAAGCTATCAATGTCATACTCGGCGGATTCCAAATTTTGCTGCGTTGCGTCTCCTTCCGGGCAGATACGCATGTAGTCATCTATCGTAACATAACGCATCCTTGCATCAATCCTTCTGCTCTTTTACCTTTTTCAAGGCCTCCTGTGCGGTTTTGAGCTGCTTTTTCAGGGCGGTGTTCTCGTTGGCCACCGTCTGGAATTTGTCGTAAGGCACGGTTTTGCCTGCGCCATGCCGCACGAGTTTTCCGCTGTCGTCGAGGATGTCAAAGCCCTCCTTGACATAACGTTCCTGCTGCGTCTGATCGATCGTATAGACCTTGTTTCCCTTTGTTGCCTTCATTTTAGTCCCTCCTTCAAGCGCCCACGGCTTCCGCGTTCATGGCGACGCCTGCAACCTTGTTTTCGATCAAGAATAGGTCGCCGTAGTTGCGGTTCTGATAGAGGTAGCCATCGGCTGTACGGCTATCCGTGCCAGGCGTAAACAGTTTGATATAGCTGTATTTATCCCGGCAGATGACCGCCGACGGGTGCAGGAGGATAAAGTTAATCTGCTTCGCGTCGGACGCAGGGACGCATCCGGTCGTGAAATCATACTTTGTCTTCATGCGGGCCGCAGGAACCATCTTGATCTGCACGTCATCCAGGCTGTGCACCTGGCGGTTGATCCCGCCAGCAGAGGATACACTCATCACACGCTGGATGCCCTCGGCCTCCTTGATGATCTTGCGCACAGTAGGCGTTGCGTAAATGATGCGGCCCTCTGTCGGCACGCCAGCCTCATCCATCTTCGCCATATACTCATCGAACATTTCGAGGATGCTTTGCGTGGTGATCTCGGTGGAATCTGGGGTTACGCTGTACTGTTTTAACTCCGCATGTAACTTAGAGAAGCGGTAGGAATCCTTTTCTGGGATTGCCTGTTCCTCTTCGAAAGTCGTCTGGATGTTGGCGACGGACATGACGAGGTTCGTCTCATCGATATCCATCGGGTCGATGTAAAACTCCACGTCGCGGTCGTGGGTGAGCTTTTTCGGCTCCCAGTCGTTTGACATGGTGCCAGCGTTAAAACCGGGCGTGCGGATATGGTCCTTGTAGCCGCTCAGGGACATGCGAGGCAATTTGATTGTCTGTGCATTAATAAACTGCACGCCAGGATTGCTTTTGGTAAGCGCATCGGAGCACAGCTCCCGCGCATACTTCTGCGCGAGCTGGCGCGCAAAGGTTTCGGCGTAATCGTATACAGCCATTGGTCATCATCCTTCCTATTTTAAGTTGTTGCCAAAGATCGCAGCGAGCGCATCGTCATCGGTCTTTGGATGATTTTTGTTCCCTCCAGCTCCTACCCGGAATCCGCCGGAATTGTTCTTCTGGTCTTTTTCCATTCGGGATGGCGCTTGAGGACTTCCTTCAACGCTTCTGCAACGGCGTCCTCGTCGAGTTCATCCCCCGATTTTTCGACAGCATGCATGGCAAGCAGCACTGCGTCCTCCACTGCTTCGGGTTTTATACCCTCCTTGTATGCGGCAAGCTGCGCGCGGGTTTCGACAATCTCCCGATGGAGGGCAGCGCTGTTGTCCTCGGCAGGCTCACCCTCGCCCTCTGCGTGAGAAGCTGACGGAGGGGCAGCGGGTGGCTGCTGGGCCTGCTTCTGCTTTTTGAGCCAGTCCTTTTCTGCGCGTTTTAGACGCGTGTTGATCAGAGCGTCAAGCTCCTCCTGTGTTTTTGGCAGATTGGGCTCTGTCCCTCCACCGGGAGGATCGGCCGGGGGCGGAATCTGGTTGTTCGGGTTTTTGTCGGGATTCACTTGGGGAGCCGGTTCCGCAAACAACTGGAGCTGCGGCCTCAAAAAGGTTTTGCTGTTCTGTACGGTGGTTCTCAACATTGCATATCGCTCCTTTTATAGCCTGTCGGCTGTTATCCTTGCAAAGTTTTACGCCTTGCAGCACGTTTTGGGCATAAAAATGACCCGCATTTCTGCGGGCAAATTTAGCAGGGCTTCCGCCCGCCTCCCTTGCGCTTTGGCATTGTCCTCACCTCCTTCAAATGGACATGAAAAAGCGCCTGCCGGATGGCAAGCGATTTGATATTTTAACATATAAAGGCATAAAGCAAGGGAAGTCCGCTTTTAGCAGGCTTCCCTCGTGAAATGGCAATTGGCGGGTGTGCCCCTTCCCGCATTTCTTTTGACTCAGAGGGTGCGTAGCAGCACAATCTCTACTTCAATTGCCTGATTTCAGCATGTTTTAATCGTCTCTATGGTTCGGACACTTGGAACATATCTTCTCATAGTCATCAGGAGTAAAGGCCTCCTGCGGAGCTGTCCACTGCGGCGCGCCGTCATCCACTACCATACAGATATCAAAGCAGATGGCAACGTCTATTTCTTCGCCCATCAGCGGGCAAAACACCTTATCTTCCATACCGCTTTAACGCCTCCAATATCTTTTTCACCTTATCGTCAAATTCCTCTGGCCCAAACGCCGTGCGTATCGATTGCTTTTCCCGATCGACATATATAACGCCCTGATCGGAATAATATCGCTCAAACCGGCCATTCCAAACGGTGACGGAAGCCTTTGCATTTTTGATCATTTCCTGCGCCTGTTCCTGCGTAATATTGTGCTTCCGCTGTAAATTGATATGTTTATCGTCAAATTGCAACGCTTCGATCTCTAGCGGCTCCGGATCTAAGTGGAGCACGCCGCGGATGCCAGATTCACGTTTGATCTCTGCATTCAGTATAGCATCTTTTTGGGAATCTTCCAACGGTATTCCGTATGTTTTTTCACGCCAGTAGTCCCTACGCAGCACATCCTTATGTTCCCCGATAAATTCCCGGACGTTTTTTTGTGCATCCCGCGCCTTTTGCTGACACGCTTTCTTCTGGACTTCGTCGAGCGTGCCTTCAGCCATACGCTTCCACTTGCGCACCTCGCGTTCCAGTCCGCGCTGTTGCTGCTCCAAGGCGGCGGTTTTTCGGATTTTATCCCCATCCATATCCATTGGCGGCGGGATCGGGTCGCCGCGCCTCCATGTCATCAGCGTATGCCGACAGTTTGGGTGGAACAGCCCTTTATTGACCGCAACGGAGAGCAGCATATACCAATGGCCGTCATTGCTCAAACCCCGGTCGCCGCTACGCTCTCCTGCCCACGCGCCCCAAACATCATCAATGTATACCTTGCCCTGCCAGGGCAGGCACGTTTCTGAGCAGGCGCCGTACTGGCTGACCAGTACCGTATCCACGCCGAATTCAGCCCGGCGCTGCGCTTCGCCCAACAGCATAGACCGGGTTGCAGCGGTGCGCAGGGCCATCTGCGCATAGTCGGCAATGTTGACCCGCCGCCCGTCTTTATACTCCACACAGTAAATCCCCTGCGCTAAAAAGCCCTTCACCGCCATATCGATTGCCTGCGGCAGGGTAATAGCCCCTGCTGACATAGACAATTCCACGCGAGAAATCGTTTGCCGGTAAGCATCCTCCATCGTGCGTAGGGCGGCGCGTTCCACACGGGATTCCGTCGTCTGGATTTCATCAATAAGGGAGTTCAGGCGACGGTGATTCACTCCAAAGAAATGATCGTCTTGGATGGACTGCTCCGCGCGTTCCGGATCAATCTCAATCAGTTCCTGCTGCGTTTGCTCCCAACCCTCATCAAACTGTTCACGGAGCATCTGCTCTGTAGCTTCGTCGATTACGGGTCGGTATTCTTCCATTAGGGCCTTGTTTTGCTTGCGGTACTGCTCCAGATTGCGGATTTTGAGTGCCTGCCAAGCAGGCCAGCGAAACTTTTCATTTTGTTCCCACTCCTTGTGCCCGGCAAGATTGCGAGCGAGAGATGCAATCAGCCGCAATTCCATTTCCTCAAACAACCGGGCGATCTGCTGCCACGTCATACCACCACAGCCTCAGTGGGCAACTTATCCCGCAACCCTCCGCCGATAGACGGTTCTGAAAGTTCTTCGATTCCACGCAGCGCTTTGATACGGGCAACCTCGGCGGCTTTCCATTCTGCGTCTTTGCTGTTACCCCACATCTGATCAACCTGCGTTTCGATGCTCATGGTGGCGGCCGCAGCGGCTTGATTAACCGTCTCAACGCGGGCGTCAAACGACGGCGCGCCGTACTCTCCAAACCCGACAGACGGATTATAAACGCCAGGGGCCTCCCCTCGCATGAGATCATAAGTCGTCAGGATTACACGGATGAGCTGCGGCAGTACCTTTTCGAGCACGCCCGTTATCGTATTGCGCGTATAGCCTGTGACGTCCTTTTTTTCCCGCTGTGCCTCTGCGCTGCTCCTTTTTCCCACATCGATGCCCAAGGTGGCCGGTGAGACAATACCCTGGAGGCACATATCA
>OHNN01000474.1_pt1 | contig 30631 bp, 35 predicted proteins | sample 1569541 | NCBI WGS metagenome assembly OHNN01 (sample SAMEA3879563, study PRJEB24766) | human gut metagenome | biome: human-associated habitat; feature: feces | place: USA | collected 1985/1987 | reverse complement strand
GCACATTTTTTGTGTTCCCCTCAAAACCGTCATTTCTTAACTTAATGACATTGACTAAAAGTACCTTTAATTATTAATATAAGAAGATTGCAACTGCTACAGCTACTAGTGCCCCAATCATTGGTGCAAGCACACTAGTTACAAATACATACCAGTATGATTCAGCAATTGAAAGATCCATCCATTTTAACTGGGCAACCATTCCACCAGCATTCGGTAAAGTATTCATTCCTGTTGCACATGCTGGAGCTAATCGATGCAATGCATCAGCACTAGCACCTTTCGCAAGTAATCCATCAGATAAGTTTTCAAAGAACATGGCGATAGCACTAGTTCCACTTCCTAAAATACCTGCAAGTAAGTTTAATCCGATAAATTCTGTTAAATATACATTCATATCGATATTCATAACAAACTGAATAACGGCCTGAAAACCAGCACAAGTCTGTAATACCCCAGAGAATCCTAATACTGCTGCTGCCATAACAGCTGCACCAACACCATTATTAACACCTTTTTCTAAAATTTTCGCAACATTTCCTACCTGTTTATTGCATAATAAACAGATCACAGCTGATCCAATAAACATACTAAACACTACAACTGCATTGGGGTGCCAGTCAGTCATATTTGATAAAGCTAATACAAGTACTACTACTAAAATAAATGGTACTAAAGCAATAAAGAAGTTTGGCAAGTCTGGACGACTTGGTTCGATTTTAACACTTACTGAAGTATCAATTACAGTCCCTTCTTTAATGGCTGCTTTTTTAGCAGCATAAACCATATATCCATAACCAACAGCTATCGATACAACAAAAGCAACGATTCCTAAAATTGGAGCTGAACCCATTGAAGTTCCTAAATAACCAGCAGGCATAATATTAGTAATATTAATTGCATAAGGTAACATTGCTGAACATGTTGCCCCAATAAAGATAATTCCCGGAATCATTCGATATGGGAAACCCGCCTGTTTCATCATAACTGTTGCGATTGGAGCTAAAACGAATAATACAACAAATCCTGAAACTCCTACATAAACAAAGACTGTTGATAATAAAGCAATCGATAAAATAACTTTACTAGCTCCTAATTTTTCAGTAATCACATTGGCGATTGATTCAGCACATCCACTTGCTGCCATCAGTTCACCAAATACCGCACCAATAACTAGTACGAAAATATTTCCTTGAATAAATCCAACATAACCATTTGCATAAGACTGAAGTGCTTCCCACCAATTCATCCAGCTAGTAATGATAATAATAAATGATACAAGAATTGTTGATGTGAATACATCCAATCCCTTCCAGATTGCTACTACGAAAATAATTGCTGCAGCTAACAATCAAATTAACGATATTGTCGTTGCCATAATTATAATTTTCTCCCTCTTTTTTAATTATTCTTCTTCGCCTACTAAACGAATATGTTTAAATTCTTTTCGATATGGATTATTTCCATTATAAAAAATTCGATCTAGAAAATCGATACAGTATGAAATGTTTTTATCTGCTTTAATTACCTGTGATCCATGTGGTTCATTTTCAAATAGTTTTAGTTCAACTCTATCTTCACCACAAACAGCTTTAACTTTTTCATACATATAAACAGACTGATGATAGTCAATAACTAAGTCATTTGTTCCATGTTCAAGTAACATTGGTGGACAGTTTTCATCCACATAAGTAATTGGGCTGACTTTACATGCACGTTCTGGATATAAAATTGGATTATATCCAAGTAAATCAGTAAACATTGAAGAGTTACCTCCATCATTTGGCATCATCCCTTTACCAGCGCCTGTTTTAGCACGGATATCGGCAATATCCATTCCAAACTGTTCACATGAAACCATTTCACTTGTTGTATACCAAGCAATTGCAGCCTGAATTTTACTAGATGCTTTGACACCTACTGATAAATCATCGCATTCCTCGCAATCTCCTGATACTGCAAGTAACTGGGTAACAGCACCACCAGCTGAATTCCCCCATACTGCAAAACGATCTGGATCAAGATTTAATTTTCCAGCATTAGCACGTAAATAACGAATTGCCGCTTTTCCATCAATTAGCTGTGCCGGCCACTTAGCTTCGCTATATAAACGATATTCAACACTAGCTACTGCATAACCCTGATCAACCGGTAAACACATTGATTTAATATAATGAGTACGTTTATGACCAGCTGCAAAAGCACCACCATGAAATACAATTACTAGTGGAAATGGACCTTCACCCTGAGCTGGATACATAATATCTAAAATCTGATTGACTGATTCGTCAGCATATTGTAAATCCAGTTCAACTTTACCAAATTGAGACATATCAATTTCAGGTTCACTTGCTAAAAATAATTCTCTATTTGTTTTCATTGTAACTTCCTTTCTATATTTAAAAGTTTGTTAATTTTTTAACAGAATAATTATATAAAAACTAATTACTCACTACTAATATTTATTTTGTATATTATCTATACATAAAATGTATGAATCAATGATAGAATATTACTAAACGGAGGTATTATATATGACTTTAGCCCAATTAGAATATTTTTATTATGCAGCAACTTTAGAGAATTTCATTGAAGCATCTAAAGTAGTTAATATTTCACAGCCATCACTATCAAGAGCCATTAAAGCTTTAGAAGAAGAATTAGATGTAATCTTGTTTGAAAAAAAGGGGCGTAATGTTAAACTTACCAAAACAGGATCTATTCTTCTTGAACATGCCACAACTATTTTAAATGAAGTTAAACGCACCAAAAATAATATGAATAGTGCAAAAACAGATGGTGGAACGATCGATTTAGCCTATGTAACAGCTTTAGCACCTTCACTTATCCCTCAAATGATTCGTAATTTTTTAAAGATGAATGATAATAAAAATGTTTCCTTTAATTTTCATCAGGATATTACCGCTCGAAATATTGAAGGATTAAAAAACGGTTTATATGATATTGTAATTGGTTCGTATGCCAGTAATGAAGATAGTATTGAATTTACAAAGATACTCGAACAGGAAATGGTCGTAATTATTCCTAAAGATCACCCATTAAGTAAGAAAGACTTTATTGAACCAGATGATTTTAAACACCATCCACTTCTTGGTTATATTGGTAATACCCATATAGCAAAAACAATAAAGGAGTTTTTTATTAAGAATAATATTGATCCAACCTTTATCTGTGAATCAACCGGTGAAAATGGTATTGCAGCTTTAGTTGCCGAAAATTTTGGAATAGCTATAGTTGCTGATGTTCCAAGTATTTATTTAGATGATATTGTCATTAAACATTTAAATCCTAAATTTAAGTTCTATCATAATGTTTATATGTGCTATATCAAAAATAAATATCAGCTGCCTGCCGTTAAAAGACTAATTCAATTTATTAAAGATGAAACAATTATGAAACAGTGAACTTTTCATAGTTCACTGTTTCAATAAATATAAAAAATCCCATCAAATCATATAAAATGATTTGTATGGGCGCTTTTCATTTGCCAAGTCTTGTTTACATCTCTATTTAATTCTATACTTCAATTATGGACACCACTTATCATTCAAACATTCCAATTGAAACTCTATCATTATTAGATTGTGATGTTAAAAACTTCAATTTTATTCATCCCATCAAGAATATCTTCTTCGATAATATTGACTACATTCGAAAACTAGATGCTTCCGGTAAAGCTCGTCCTTGCATTTTAGACAATGTAGAACGTTCTCTTCTTTGCCACACATGTTATCTTGGCTTTGATCAGTTTGAATGTACGGATTGTGACAACTGGAATATTATTCCACATTCTTGTCATTCAAGATTCTGTAATGCCTGTGGTGTTAAATATGCCAAACAGCTTGCAGCCAAAGCCACTTCTTCTTGTCTTGACTGCCCTCATAGACACATTGTATTTACTATTCCTGAAGAACTTAGAAACTGGTTCAGACAGGATCGTACTCGACTCAATCTTTTGTTTGTTGCTTCTAGAAACACCATTTCCATTCTCACCAATAAATCTCTTGCCGATAAACTCAAAAAGAAAAAATTATCGGATACCCACTATATATTCAAAGACATTCCTGTTCGTAATGAATTTGGCATGATTGCCACTATACATACTTTTGGAAGGGACCTTAAATGGAATCCACACATCCATTGTCTTATTCCTGAGCTGATCTATTCCCTAAAAAAAGACAAAATCAAAACATTTCATCATTTCAATTTCATTAAGCTTAGAAAAACATTTCAATTTGAATTAATCCGACTCATACAGGAAGCCGGTGGTTTAAAGAAACCTGAAGAAAAGAACAGACTCTATAAAGACCACCCAAAAGGTTTCTATGTCTATGCCAAATTCAAATCCCCTGACAACGCTTCTAACGATGCTTCATCTAATAAAAATAGTAAAGATATTCAAGGCTGCGTAAACTATTTCATCCGTTATGCCGGTAGACCTGCCATGGCTGAAAATAGAATCACAGAATACAATAAAGAATCAAAGACTGTCAGCTGGTTCTACAATGATCATAAGGATGAAAAACGTCATGATGTCACAGATAATGTGATCGACTTTATAAATCGTCTCATCATACATATACCAGACTACCATTTCTTAACCACTCGATATTATGGATTCTATGCCAATGCTTCTAAGAAAACTCTAGATAAAGTACATGCACTTCTTGGAATCAAAAAGAACAAGGATTATTCTCGTGAAACAAGAACTAAAGCTCTTAAAAACAAACTCAATAAATTGAAGTACCGCACTCATTTGATTGATTCTTTTAATAGAGACCCAATTCAATGTAAATGTGGAGCCATTATGCAGTATACTTATACATATAATCCATTGGAGGACAAGAGAAATGACAGAACATACAGAAAAAGATGTATTGATGAAATGTACAAAATGCGGTTACGAAGAAGAAGTACCTAGATGGTTAATCGATGAATTATTTCCAAATGAACCTGAAGAAAACTATATGATGCACTGCCCTGAATGTGATCATAAGATGATTGTAAAAAAATAATTCAGCAACTAAAAGGCAAATGCAAAATGTTGGCTATTACGATAGTCCTTTTTGTCGTTCCTCATAATCAACAAATTGTGACAATTCTACAGTTTTTTCACATACCGCATTCCCCTGTTCCGAAGCCAAAATCTCAATATATAAAAAAGACCGATACAAATGTATCAGTCTTTAATTTAAATAAGTTTAATTAAGCGTCAATTTCAGTAACGTTACCAGCACCTACAGTGTGTCCACCTTCACGGATAGAGAACTTAGTACCAGTTTCGATAGCGATTGGAGCGATCAATTCAACGTTCATAACAACGTTGTCACCAGGCATTACCATATCAGTTCCTTCTGGCAATGTGATTACACCTGTAACGTCAGTTGTACGGAAGTAGAATTGAGGACGGTAGTTAGAAACGAATGGAGTGTGACGTCCACCTTCTTCTTTAGTTAAAACATAAACTTGTGCTTTAAATTTAGTGTGAGGGTGTACACTTCCAGGTTTAGCTAATACTTGTCCACGTTGGATTTGGTCACGTGCAATACCACGTAACAATGCACCAATGTTGTCACCTGCTTCAGCAACGTCTAATTGTTTGTGGAACATTTCCAAACCAGTTAATACTGTTTTTTGAGTATCTTTGATACCAACGATTTCAACTTCGTCGTTTAAGTGAGCTTGACCACGTTCAACACGTCCTGTAGCTACTGTACCACGACCAGAAATTGTCATAACGTCTTCGATTGCCATCAAGAATGGTTTATCCATTTCACGAGCTGGATCTGGAATCCAAGTATCAACAGCATCCATCAATTCGTAGATTGATTCTTCGTATTTAGCATCTCCTTGAAGAGCTTGTAATGCAGAACCACGGATAACTGGAGTCTCGTCTCCGTCGAATCCGTATTCGTTTAATAATTCACGAACTTCCATTTCTACTAAGTCAATTAATTCTTCATCGTCAACCATATCACATTTGTTTAAGTAAACAACGATATATTTAACACCTACCTGACGTGCTAACAAGATGTGTTCACGTGTTTGAGGCATAGGTCCATCAGATGCAGCAACTACTAAGATTGCTCCATCCATCTGAGCAGCACCAGTGATCATGTTTTTTACATAATCGGCGTGGCCTGGACAGTCAACGTGTGCATAGTGACGTTTTTCTGTTTGGTATTCAACGTGTGCAGTGTTGATAGTGATTCCACGTTCTTTTTCTTCTGGAGCACCATCGATTTGGTCATAAGCTTCAGCTTTAGCCATACCTTTTTTAGCTAATACTGTTGTAATAGCTGCTGTTAATGTTGTTTTACCGTGGTCAACGTGACCGATAGTACCAATATTAACGTGAGTTTTACTTCTGTCAAATTTTTCCTTAGCCATTTATAATTTCCTCCTAAATGCTAACATATTTCATACAATAAATATTGTATTTCAGAACCAAACGAAAATCAACTAGTTTTCGTTTGAATTCTCTTTAATAATTTTTTCTGCAATACTCTTTGGAACTTCTGAGTAGTGGTCGAACTTCATAGAGTAGTTTCCACGTCCCTGAGTAAAGCTACGTAAGTCTGTAACATATCCGAACATTTCTGATAATGGAACATGTGCACGAACGATTACTGCATTTCCACGTTCTTCCTGTTCAGTGATTTGTCCACGACGACTTGAAACGTCACCCATAACGCTACCTAAGTATTCACTTGGTGCAGTTACTTCTACGAACATAATTGGTTCTAGAATAGCAGGTTTACATTTCTTTCCTGCTTCTTTCAATGCCATACTAGCGGCAATCTTATAAGCCATTTCACTAGAGTCGACATCGTGGTATGATCCATCAAATAATGTAGCTTTGATATCGATTACTGGGTAACCTGCAATCATACCATTTTCCAATGCTGCTTCCAAACCTTCTTGAGTTGGTTTGATATATTCTCTAGGTACGCTACCTCCAACGATAGCATCAACGAATTCAAATCCTTTCCCTTCGTTTGGTTCGAATTTGATCCATACGTGACCATATTGTCCACGACCACCTGACTGACGGATATATTTTCCTTCACAATCAGCAGCCTGACGAATTGTTTCACGGTAAGCAACTTGTGGTTGTCCAACATTTGCTTCAACTTTAAATTCACGACGTAAACGGTCAACAATGATATCCAAGTGAAGTTCACCTACACCGGCAATGATTGTTTGTCCTGTTTCTTCGTTTGTATATGTTTTGAAAGTAGGGTCTTCTTCTGCAAGTTTTGCAAGAGCCAATCCCATTTTGTCTTGGTCAGCTTTAGTTTTTGGTTCCAAAGACAATTCGATTACTGGTTCAGGGAATTCCATAGATTCAAGGATGATTGGATGATCTTCATCACACAATGTATCACCTGTTGTAGTAACCTTTAAGCCAACAGCAGCAGCGATATCACCTGAATAAACTTCAGTGATTTCTTTACGTGCATTGGCGTGCATCTGAACGATACGTCCGAAACGTTCTTTTTTATCTTTAGTTGAGTTTAATACATAGCTTCCTGCTGTAGCAGTACCTGAATAAACACGGAAGAAAGATAATTTTCCAACGAATGGGTCTGTAGCGATTTTAAATGCTAATGCTGAGAATGGTTGATCATCACCAGGGTGACGAACATCTGGTTCTCCATCTAATGTAGTACCCTTAATTGAAGGTACATCTAATGGACTTGGTAAGTAATCTACTACTGCATCCAATACTAATTGAACACCTTTGTTCTTATATGCAGATCCACATAATACTGGGAAGAAGTCACCATTACATACAGCAATACGTAATACACGTTTGATTTCTTCGATTGAAGGTTCTTCACCTTCTAATACTTGCATCATGAAATCTTCATCATAATCTGCTAAATAATCTAATAATTTAGCACGGTATTCTTCCATAAGATCTACCATATCTTCTGGAACTGGGATTTCAGTAATTACACGACCGAAATCTCCACTGAAGCTATAAGCTTTTCTCTTGATAATATCAATGATAGCTTCGAAGTCTGATTCAGCACCAATTGGTAACTGAATTGGACAAGATTTAGCTCCTAAACGATCGATGATTGTATTGCATGACATTAAGAAGTCAGCACCTGTAGCATCCATTTTGTTACAGAATACAATACGTGGAACGTTATATTCAGTAGCTTGACGCCAAACTGTTTCAGTCTGAGGTTCTACACCTGCTTTGGCATCTAATACTGTTACGGCACCATCTAATACACGTAAACTACGTTCAACTTCTACTGTAAAGTCTACGTGGCCTGGTGTATCGATGATATTGATACGGCATTCTTTACCAGTTCCGTCTGTCTTTTTCCAGTGAGCTGTTGTAGCAGCAGAAGTGATAGTGATACCACGTTCTTGTTCTTGCTCCATCCAGTCCATTGTACTAGCTCCATCGTGTGTTTCACCAATCTTGTGGTTTACACCAGAGTAGTAAAGAATACGTTCTGTTGTTGTTGTTTTTCCGGCATCGATGTGAGCCATGATACCGATGTTACGAGTTTCGTGTAAAGCATATTCTCTAGCCATATTTCTTTACTCCTTCTCTTACCAACGGTAGTGAGCATAAGCCTTGTTAGCTTCTGCCATTTTGTGAGTGTCTTCACGTTTTTTAACACTGGCACCAGTTCCATTAGAAGCATCGATAATTTCAGCTGCTAATCTCTGTTCCATTGTTTTTTCGTTACGTAAACGTGCGTAGTTTACGATCCAACGAAGTCCTAAAGTCAAACGACGTTCGTCGCTTACTTCAACTGGTACTTGGTAGTTGGCTCCACCTACACGTCTAACTTTCAATTCCAATTGAGGCATAACGTTTTCTAAAGCTTGTTCGAAAACCTCCATTGGTGCTTTTCCTGTTTTTACTTCTACGATTTCAAACGCGTTGTACAAAATTGTTTGTGCAACCCCTTTTTTACCATCAATCATGATTTTGTTGATCAAACGAGTAACCAACTTAGAGTTATAAATTGGGTCGACTAGTACGTCACGTTTCGCAATGTGTCCTTTTCTAGGCATCTAATTTCCTCCTTTCACGATTGATCTATTTCTTAGGTCTTTTTGTTCCGTATAATGAACGAGATTGTTTACGGTCATTTACACCAGCACAGTCCAAAGTTCCACGAACGATGTGGTAACGAACACCTGGTAAGTCTTTAACACGTCCACCACGAATCAATACAACACTGTGTTCCTGTAAGTTGTGTCCGATACCTGGAATGTAAGCTGTAACTTCCATACCATTACTTAAACGAACACGCGCATATTTACGAAGTGCTGAGTTTGGTTTCTTAGGTGTCATAGTACCAACACGAGTACAAACTCCACGTTTTTGTGGACTTGATTGGTTTGTTGGCTTAGACTGCAATGAGTTGTAACCACGGTTCAAAGCTGGAGACTTTGAAACGTTTTGACTGGCCTTACGACCTTTACGAATCAATTGGTTGATTGTAGGCATAAGATCCTCCTTTCAAAATTTTCAATTTCCAAGCAAACGAAGCCGGGTGGGTCTTGCCCATCCATTAAATATAGGCTCTGTTCAGAACCTATTTTCGCATGCAATACTAAGATACAGTATTCGGCATGATTTGTCAATTCTTTTTTGTTGATTTTTTATAAAAATTTTTTACGCATTCTCCATTCATTAAAGTATAATATAGACAAGAATAGAGGTATGTTTATGAAACACAAAATTGTATTTTTCGACATGGACGGAACACTTTACCAAACCGAAAATGACGTTATTCAAGAAAGCGCATTAGACGCTATACAGACACTAAAAGATAAAGGATATATTGTCTGTGCGGCAACTGGCCGTCCCTTAAATCAAATGAAACTTATATTACAACGCGTTCAATTTGATTATTATGTATTGATTAACGGAAGCTACATTCTAGACAAAGATTTTCAAGAAATCGGAAGCTATCCAATCTTACAAGATAATGTGAATGACTTAGTCAATTTCAGCAAAAAACATGAAACAGGTCTAATGTTTCACTTTGGAGATGCCACATACATTTACAACAACTTTTACCCAATGTATTACTTTTGTAAATACTGCAACGTACTAGATTCACTATTCTACGACCCTAGTCAGTCCTATCATTTAAGACACAAAGCCTTTAATGCCGTAGTTCTTACTAAAGATAAAAAATTAGTTGACCAATTTATGGAAGCTCATCCAAACCTAAGAAACGATTTAATTAACGTTAAAACCGATGGATTCTGCTTCGATATCTTCAATGCTGATAATGATAAATCAAAAGGCATTGAAATGATTCTTGAAAAAACAGGATTCTCATGGAAAGATACCATCTGTTTTGGAGATAGCACAAATGATATCCATATGTTAAAAAAAGCAGATATTGGTGTTGCGATGGGAAATGCGAGTGACTTTGTAAAAAGCTATGCTAATTTTACCACAACATCTACATACGATAACGGAATCTATAATGCAGTCACAAAAATATTAAAAGACGAATAAACATATATAAAAGGCATTATCGTAATTAGAATGATGTCTTTTTTAGTATCATAATAGCATCATTTAAGTACATACTCATTAAACAAAAAGAAAAAAAGCCTTTATCTAAAGACAAAGGCTTTAATAACAAATTAAGCTTAAATTACTTAATTTCTACAGTAGCTCCAGCAGCAACTAATTTTTCTTTAATTGATTCTGCTTCTTCTGGAGATACATTTTCTTTAATAGCAGCTGGAACACCATCTACTAATTTCTTAGCATCAACTAATCCTAAACCAGTGATTTCACGTACGGCTTTGATTACAGCAACTTTTGTTGCACCAACATCAGCCAATGTAACAGTTACTTCGCTAGGTCCTGCAGCTTCTTCAGCAGCAGCAGCTGGAGCAGCAACAGCAGCAGCAGCTACTACACCAAATTTTTCTTCGATTGCACTTACTAAGTCGTTTAATTCTAAAATTGTTGCTTCTTCTAAATAAGAAAGAATTTCTTCTTGAGTTAATTTAGCCATTTTATTTTCCTCCTATAATTAATTACGCAGCAGCTTCTTCAGTAGCTGGTGCTTCTTCTGTTTTTACAGATCCGTTTTCTTTAGCTTCTGCCAATGCTTTAACAGTCATAGCAAATTTGATAACTGGAGCATTTAAGCAAGATGCGAATTTAGCCAACATACCTTCTTTATTAGGTAATGCAGACAATTTTTGGATAGTAGCTTCATCTACCATAGCTCCATCCACGATACCAGTTTTTAATACCAATGCTTCATGTTTTTTAGCAAATTTAGCTAATACACGAGCAGGAGCAACTGGATCTTTACCAAATGCCAATGCGTTAGGTCCAACTAAAGTTTTTGCGAAATCTTCGTGACCTAATTTTTCAGCTGCACGACGAGCAATTGCGTTACGGTAAACTTTGAATTCAACGTCTTCTTCACGCAAAGCACGACGAAGTTCTGTTACTTCCTTTACTGATAATCCACGGTATTCTACTAATACAACACTACTAGCAGCTTCCATTTTTTCAGATAAGGCGATAACATCAGCTTCCTTTTGTGCAAGGATGTCTTTGTTCATTCGATCCACCTCTTCTTTCATCTATTGTAACAATATTCAAAAGAAAAGCCCGCATCAAAGACGGGCTAATTGTGCAAAGTCAATGCATCATACCCTCGGTAACATTATTAAGCATACGCCGTTACTGTCTTTGGAATATTGATAACAATCTGTAGTTTAATTTATTTTACTAGATTTGTCAATTACTTAACGATTTCAACGTGGATTCCAGGACCCATTGTTGTTGAAACAACTAAGTTTTTCATGTATGCACCTTTTACAGTTGCAGGACGAGCCTTAGCAATTGTGTTGAAGATTGCATTGAAGTTTTCAACTAAAGCTTCATCAGTAAAACTTGTTTTACCGATAGCTAAGTTGATGTTTCCTTCTTTGTCTACACGGTAAGTAACTTTACCTTTTTTTATTTCATCAATAGCCTTAGCAACATCCATTGTTACTGTACCAGTCTTAGGGTTTGGCATTAATCCTTTAGGACCTAAAACACGTCCTAAACGTCCTAATTGACCCATCATATCTGGAGTAGCTACTAATACGTCAAAATCGAACCAACCTTTAGAGATTTTTTCGATAATATCTGCACCACCAACGAAATCAGCACCAGCAGCCTGAGCTTCTTTTTCTTTTTCACCTTGTGCAACTACACAAACGCGTTGTGTTTTACCAGTTCCATTAGGTAATACCATTGCCCCACGAATTTGTTGATCAGCGTGACGAGGGTCTACGTTTAAACGGAAACTTACTTCAACACTTGCGTCGAATTTTGTTTTACTAGTTTCTTTAGCTAATTTAACAGCTTCTTCAATTGAATAAGTTTTTGAACGATCAACCAATTTAGCTGCTTCAGCATATCTCTTACTTACTTTTGCCATTATTGATGTTCCTCCTATTCAAATCCTTCAACCTTGATACCCATGTTACGTGCAGTACCAGCAACAATACGCATTGCAGCTTCTACATCATTGGCATTCAAGTCTGGCATTTTGTACTCAGCAATTTCTTTTAATTGGTCAACTGTAATTGTACCAGCAACTACTTTTTGATCTCCACTTGCTTTTTGTACGTTTGCTGCTTTTTTCAACAAGTTAGCAGCAGGTGTTGTTTTCAATACGAAATCAAAACTCTTATCTTCATAAGCAGTAATGACAACCGGAACAATATCACCTTTACGATCTTTTGTTGCATCATTGAAAGCTGTACAGAACTGAGGCATGTTGATACCAGCACTTGCTAATGCTGGACCTGGTTTAGCTCCACCAGCTTGGAACTGCAACTTACAAACTTTTGTAACTTTTTTCTTGCTCATAAGACGTTCCTCCTATATTTTGTCCTATGCTGTGGTAATACGAACAGTTACGCATTCTCCCACGCATGCCTTTTTACTATACACCACTATAATCTGTGATGCAAGACCATTTTAAAAAAATTAGAGAAAATCATTAATTCTTTCTCATCATTCACATCCTCCTTCATACGAAGAATTGATTTTTTAAACTTATCCATCTTCTTCTGCACTCTTTCATCATCATGATCATATACTTCACTTCTCAAATCCGATTGGAATTCATAAATATCCGAACTTGCATCACTCCACACATCGTAATCTTCCGTATCATATGCATCTTTAATAATTCCATCATAATAGATATCATACATATCCTTACCCGCATCTTCATATATATTCATAGATTCCGCTCAAATCTTTGTATTTCACTTTATATGATACATCCTCATTCATAATCAATTCAGCATACTTATAAGCATATTTCCTCAATCGAATGGACAACAACTCTGTCTGTTTTAAAGCATCATCATAATACGATTTTACCTTATCTACTTTTTTCGTATATACATCAAAATCCGTTATTTTTTCACTCAAAGCATCCCTTTCACTCTCTAACTTTGTCTTTGTGGCCTCAACATCCTTGATTGCCATTTCCTCTATTTCATCTATCGTAGAAGCAGATACCTCAATTACATTCACTTTTCGTTCTGCATCATTTTTGTCAACAGGTGTACTTGTACAACCTCTAAGAATCAAACACAATCCTAAACACACTAACTTTTTCATTATTATTCACTCTTCTTTCCAAACTCATCTATTACATCTTCTAAACAACAAGGTAACTCTCCAATTATCTGAACTATATTCAATAAATTTTTTTCGCTTTGTAAATCCTCACATTTCTTATCCAACTCGCCCAACTTTCTTTGGCTCAGTTCCTTTAAATTTTCCTCACTCAAAATTTCTTTAACTTCATCCAAACTAAACCCTAAACTCGCCAACATTCTTATATCCCATAATTATCTCAACCCTTCTTCATTCTTTGAAATCACTCCCTTCTTTTCATATCTACGAATCATATTTCTTGTGATTCCCATATGTTCTTCGATTCACTTCACCTTATACTTCATTGCACAATACTCCTTTTTCAATTTACAGCCTTGTTCTTAGAACAACGCAAGCCAAAAAAGTTATTTCTTCGTTCCTTCTTCCAAACTTTTTTTGCCATAAAAGAGCTTGTAAATTTCGCGAATCAAAAAAAAGCGATACACCGACCGCATTGAGTTTAAAGAATAATAATGTTAATATATCCACATGAACTTAAATACATGGATAGAAGAAAAATTTAACGCAACAAACTACACACTCGAAAAAACAGATAAAGGCATTAGTAACCACAACTATTTATTAACAATCAACGACAATAAATATATGGTACGCGTACCAAAGAAGAATCATGAATCTCTTGGTTTGCAGCATGAACACGAAAAGGAGATTTTGCCACTTGTTTCTGATTTAGATGTACCTGTTATTTTATTCGATGAAAAATCAGGTATCAAAGTAACAACTTATATTGAAGATGTAGAAACATTTGATGAATGTAAAGACAAAGACAAATTCGCAAGATGTGCAAATTTAATGAAATCTCTTCATACTAAAAAAGCTCCTTTGTTTATTTTCAACCCTTTTGGAAAGATTGAATTCTATAAATCTCAAATCAAAGAATGTATCGTATCTTTTCCAAATGAAGAAAACTTTTTAGAAGCATTAAAAAAAGAATATAAACCAAACACACTATGCCATAACGACTTTGTGCAAGGAAATATTCTTTACAGTGATACAAAAGACTATTTGATTGACTATGAATATGCCGCAAAAAACGATTATCGCTTTGATATCGCCAGCTTCTTTTCAGAAAACAACATCCATTATATTGATCAAAGAGACCAATTCTATCAAGCCTATTTTGATGGAGACATCGACCCAATGATTGATGTTCAAGTGCAAGCATTTGAAAGAATGGAAGACATCCTTTGGGGATATTGGGCAAATATGCTTTATGAACAAAGAGGCGAACAAATCTATTTTGACATCGCAAAAGACAAAGAAAAACATTACAGAGGCTAAATAGTCTCTGTTTTTTCATCTATATCCATAAATTCTTCTTCCGATAAAGAAACCGTCAAATACGTATCATCACCAATGATTTGTTTTGCCCCTTTATCATTACACAATTGTTTTGCCCTATCATAATACATTTTTGGGAGCAACATAGGATTACATAAAATGCCATTATACTCACAAATCACGATATGTTTTCCATCTTGAATTGAAACCATTTCCTTTAACGTATCGAATTTTAAATATGGCATATCCGCAACCATCAGTATGCATGCATTATTTTGACAAGCGCCCACACCTAACGCGATAGAATGCCCTTGCCCATATTCAGGATGATCATTCATAACAACATGATATCCTAATGACTCAGCCATTTCTTTTATCTTTTCATATTGTGTGACTACTATCACATCTAAAAAAGCACTTGCCTTATCAAAAGCATATTCAATAAGTTTCTTACCATGAAATTCGTACAAAAGTTTATTTGAAACAAAGCGTCTGGAAAAACCAGACGCTAAGATAATCAAAGAAATATTATTCATCTTCTTTTCCTAATAACACTTTTTCAGCAGTAATAGGCAAAGTACGAACCTGCACTCCCGTCGCATGTTTTATAGCACTAGCAATTGCACTAGTTGGTGTATTAATAACAACTTCACCAATGGATTTAGCACCAAATGGACCATTGTCTTCATAACTGCTTTCAAATTCAACGCGAACGCTTGGAACATCCACTCTTGTTGGCAACTTATACTGCAAGAAGTTACGATTACGCATCTTACCCTCATTTGAGTACGTGATATCCTCACTCAAAGCCATACCAATACCTTGTACAATACCACCTTCAGCTTGTACTCTGGCAAGATTTGGATTGATAACTGTACCACAATCAACTACAGAAACATAATCATGAACCTTGATTTCACCCGTTAACTTATCTACATCTACTTCGGCAATACCAACCATAAATGGAGGTGGACTTGTAGGTGACATGTGGGAGTCACTGGCAATCAACGCTTTGGCGATACCACCATTGAAACATGTATCCGCAAAATCAGCCAAACTCATTTCATGCGTATGATCTAATGTATAGATTTTCTTACCATCAAATTCAATATCTTCTTTATCCACATCAAAGAATCCGGCTGCCGCTTCTAAAATAGAATTTCTTAACTTTTCACAAGCCTTTACTACAGCCATACCCGTTACATACGTTGTACTTGATGCATAAGAACCCGTATCATATGGTGCATGATCTGTATCCAATGAACTAGTGACAACTTGATCTACATCACAATCCATACATTCCGCAACCATTTGAGCAAGAATCGTATCGCATCCTGTACCCATATCTGTAGCACCGATACTTAATGTATAGAAACCATCATCCTGCAGTTTAATTTCAACAGAACCTACATCAAGACCCGAAATACCACTACCTTGCATAGATAAAGAAACACCTAATCCACGAACAAAATCACCCATATCACGTCTTAAAGGTTTATTCTTGTAGTCAATCATTTCCATCGCTTTTTCTAAACAACGATCCAACGCACACGCATTCAATTCTTCATTATAATATTGCGATAACACTTCATTTTCACGTGTCATATTTTTAAAACGGATTTCACAAGGATCCATATTCAATTCATCAGCCAATTCATTAATAATGGATTCAACCGCAAACTGTCCCTGTGTAGCCCCATATCCTCTATAGGCACCTGCTCGCATTGTATTTGTATAAACTACATCATATGTAAAACGACTGGCTTTAACATGGTTATATAAAGGCAAAGATTTATGTCCTGCCAAACCAATTGTAGTTGGACCATGCTCTCCATAAGCTCCTTGATTTGATAATGTATATAAATCTATAGCTTCAATCGTACCATCTTTTGTAGCACCAATGCGAACATGCATCTTCATTTCATGTCTTGAGTTACTAGCCGCAAAAGTTTCTTCACGAGTATAAACAATCTTACTTGGCTTTTTAAGTTTCCATGTGACAAATGCCGTGAAGATTTCACAACAAGCCGTTTGTTTAGCCCCAAATCCTCCACCAATTCTTGGCTTGACCACATTGATTTTTGACTTTGGAATTTCTAAAGCATTACTTAAAATTCTTCGAACATGGAAAGGAATCTGTGTAGAACTTACACAATTTAAACGACCATATGTATCAATGTAACAATATGAACGCATAGTTTCCATCATTGCCTGGGCATTGGCCTTTGTATGATAATCTCTTTCTAAGACCACTTCACAATCCTTTAATACTGCATCCACATCACCAACAACACTTTCTCCGCTGCTGACAATATTACGCTTTACGTCATTACCAATCTCACAAAGACACTTATAATCATCTTCCTCATGAACCACAATTGCATTATCAATAGACTTTTCAAAATTTAACAACGGTTCTAATACTTCATAATCTACTTTGATAGCTTTCAAAGCACGATCTACACAATCCTCGTTAGTTCCCGCAACGATTGCGACTTCATCACCTACATAACGAACTACATTTTCTAAGATTCTACGATCATATGGACTTGGTTCAGGATAAGATTGTCCTGCAAGAGTAAAACGAGACGTTGGAACATCCTCATACGTATACACTGCTTCAATTCCAGGAATTCTTTTCGCAATGGAAGTATCAATACTTCTAATTTTTGCGTATGCATGTGGACTTCTTAAAAGCTTAATAATCAAACAATCCTTAGGTGCTAAATCATCACAATATACAGGTTGCCCTGTAACTAAAGCCATCGCATCCTTTTTGATGACACCTTTTCCTACACTATTCATGATTTTCACCTCGACTTAAATACGCCTTGATTGCACGCATCTGCGACATATATCCAGAACAACGGCATAAATTTCCGGCTAAATAAGCACGAATTTCATCATCACTTGGATTCACTAATTCTTTTTCCATTGCCAAAACATTCATAATAAATCCTGGCGAACAGAAACCACATTGTTCAGCGCCTTGTTTAGCCATAAACATACCGAATTCACCCGCTTCTTTTTGAAGTCCTTCAAGCGTCGTAATTTCACGACCATCGCATCGAACTGTCAATGTACTACAAGAAAGAATTGGCGTTCCATCTCTTAACACTGTACATAATCCACAGTTTGCGGTATCACACCCTCTTTTTACACTGTAACAACCACGGTCTCTTAGCCAGTCAAGCAATAAAGTTTGTGGCTGTACATCATCCTGAATCAATTTTCCATTCACTTTAATTTTAACCAACATAAGACTCTACCTTTCTCAATAACTTCTGAGTTAATCCCTCAACAAGTTTTTTTCTATATTCCTTGCTTCCGCGCATATTGTCTGCACAATATACATCTAAATCAATATGATCTAAATCACAATTATAAACTTTCGCAATGGCTGGTCTTGCACCAAAACAGAATCGGTAGTGGTCTGCATACTTTGTACAAGATGCATTTAAAACACTTAAATCCGTAGCACTCCTTCTTACAGAAACAAAGGCACTCAGCAAATTTGTCTTCTTCACATAAATATATTCCACAATATCCTTTTCATATGGAAGACTCACAAATTCTTCAAGTGAAATACGCCCATGTTTATGTGTTTGTACATCACACTCTAAACATAATAAGCTACAGATGACATCACTAAAACTAAAACGCGAATATATACTTCCTCCAACTGTTGCCAAGTTTCTTAATTGTACACCGACAATATCTTTTACAGCATCTCTAAATACATAACAAGTTGCCTCATTGAAAGCTTGATGCGTTTCTAATTGCCGCAAAGTTACCATAGCACCAATTTTGAATTCTGCATCATCTTCTTCAATTTGATCCAAGCCTAATTTGCTTAAATCAATAGCGGTCGGAATCTGAATGTCTTCCATCTTCAACCAGATCATACCGCCTAGAATCATATTCTTTTTATTTTTCGTTAGTAGCGCATACGCCTCATCTAAAGATTCTGGCGATGCATAATTCATTATTCTTAACATAATGGATACGCTCTCTTTCTTTACTAAAATTTTAACACAAAAAGAAAGTGTTAAACACAATGTTTAACACCGATTTGTTAGTCTTTTTTACCAGGCAAAATTAAATTTAATACGGTTGCGATCACAAACGTCATAATAATTCCGTTTTGTGCAAAAATATTTCCAACCCAACTTGGTAATTGTGCTAGAACTGTAGGTACTTGTCCAATACCAATTCCAAGACCGATTGCCAAGGCAATAATCAAAGTGTTTCTTTCATTGAATTCAACACGCATCAATGATTGAATACCACTTACCAAAATACTCGCAAACATAATAACGGCAGCTCCACCAAGTACAGATTGAGGCATAACAGCAAATAAAGCACTTAATTTTGGGCAGAAACCGCAAAGAATCAAGAAGATAGCTCCTGTCATAATTGTAAAACGGTTAACAACTTTAGTCACTGAAACCAAACCAACATTTTGAGAGAATGAAGTATTTGGCAAAACTCCAAACAATGAGGCAACAACAGAACCTAAACCATCTGCCAAAACGCCGCCTTGTAATTCTTCAGAAGTTGCTTCACGATCTAAACCACCATTTGTGATACCAGAAACATCTCCGACTGTTTCAACTGTTGTCGCAATAAACATAATTCCCATCGCAATAATTACTTCCAAATTAAATTCCATCTTCACTGGCATAAAAGTTGGAAGTGCAATCCAAGAAGCGGTTTGAACTTGCGTAAAATCAACCATTCCTAACACAATGGCCAAGATATATCCGGCAATAATACCGATCAAAATCGAAGCATTATTCACAAAACCTTTAATTTGTTTGGCGATAATAATTACCAAAATAACAAATGTACCAACCAATAAATGTTTAGGATCCCCAAAATCAACAGCACCACTACCTCCACCAAAATAATTGATACCAACAGGAAGTAATGATAAACCAATGGAAATGATAACTAAGCTAGTAACAACTGGTGGGAATAATTTTCTTAATGGTTTGATGAAGAAACCTAACACCATCTCAAATAAACCACCAATTAAACTTGCTCCCATCAATGCACCATAACCATATAGAGCACCCATTGCTTTGGCAGTTCCAATAAATCCTGAACTAGTACCCATAACGATTGGAAGTTTAGCTCCCACTTTCCACACTGGATATAACTGAACTAAAGTAACAGCTCCTGCAATAAACATCGCATTTTGAATCAATGCAGATTTTAAATCCGGTGATAATCCAAGCATTCCTGCAATAATCAATAATGGACTGATATTTCCAAGAAACATCGCCAATACGTGTTGGATTCCTAAAGGCAATGCCTCTTTTAAAGGTACAACACCATCAAGTTCATATATCGAACCTTTTTTTACATCTTCTTTTCTCATTCTTTTCCTCCGAAAATAAAAAAGTCTCGTACAAAAACGAGAATCAACGCGACACAATAAAAAAGTAGGTTGATTCATAGTCCCTGAATTTACGGTTTAGGGGTAGAAACATCGACACCGTATTAGTCGATATATACGAAACACGTTAGGATTATATCATTAATTAAACAAAAAAAATAGGACAAATCGTCCTATTTCAGATTGTTGACAAAAGCCTATACCTTTTCGTAAGGAAATAGGCTTTTTATTGTATATAGGCAATTTTCGAAATAAAATTGTCTTTTTTTGTATATTTTGAAGGATATATTGAATTTTTTGATGGCTTTCTTCTATATTTTCCTCTCCAAAGGAACATTTTCTTCAGATTATGGCACGCAAAAATCAACCAAGCATTCTGTTGGTTTTTCTACAAGCCTTTTAACCTTGTGAAACGTAGTCCATTGTTTCCTTTACAGTCCGCAAATACTCGTTCAATGGTTTCTTTTCTCTGTGGATAAATTTATTTCCATTCCATAGTATGACGGATCTCATCGGCATATTTTCTAAACTCTTCCCATAGGTGTCGTTCGATAACTTTTGTCATGTTCTTACTCTTTGTACATTTGTTTCTAAGAGGACAATCCTTGCAGTCTTTTGGATCAGATTTATATTGTCTGTATCCATTTCTTGTAGTAGTTGTATACATAAGGATCTTATCATTTGGACATAGATAACGGTCGTATTCTTCATCCTGTACATATTCTGTATATACCATTGAATCAAAGGCCTCTTTACCTATACGTTCTCTATCCTCGTTGATTTCAACCAACAGATCATCTTCGTATTTCTTTTTGAGGATCTCTACTTCTTTTTTGACACTTTTTCTTTTATTGGCATTTGCCTTCTGATGCGTACTGTCTCCAAATACCGTTGTGAAATCGACAAAGCCATAATCAACGGCCTGTTCTAAGATTTCCATAAATATCTCTTCAAATATAGTTGAGTCTTTATATCTACGAATATAGTTCTGAGACCATGTAGAAAAGTTTGGAATCTTCTCATCAATACTTAATCCAAGAAACCAGCGATATGCCAAATTGACTTCGATCTCCTGACATGTCTTGCGCATAGAATTGATTCCAAACACGATATTTATGATAAGCATTTAAAAAAGACTGTCGACAGTCACTTTGTCAACAGTCTGAAATAGGACAAATCGTCCTATTTCCATAATTTTTCAGGATATACACCATCTTCAATCAATTGTTTAAAGGCATTTTGTACATATTCCTTATCTTCAGCATATGTTACACCAAACCATTTATCATGCGTTTCAAGTACCTTCACATTGATACGATTTTCTCTCAATAATTCAGCCACAATATTTGGAAGCAAATATTCCTTTTTCATCGGATTATCTGAAATATTTGATAAGAACGTACTAAAATCCTTTTCTAAATAGTCTAAGAAATCTGGATACCCAGCCCACATATTCATAGAAACATTACTTTCTGGTTTTGCCCAAGCCTCTACTTCCGGATTATCACATACGATTTTATCCCCTTCAGCCTTGATTCCAGTTGTTTCATAAACTTCTTTTAATAAATTATTATCATCCACTTTACATACACCACGAGTTACAGTTCCATTCTCACTTAAAGTGTTCTTTAAAATGAATCCAGCCATGCCCATGTCAAATTCTTTTCCCATTTTCGCATGTTCAACCAGGAAATTATGTAACTTCACAAATGCTTCTTTTCCATAATAATCATCCGCATTAATAATCACATATGGTGTATCTACAACACTTTTCGCACATAGTACAGCCTGCCCTGTTCCCCAAGGTTTTGTACGACCTTCAGGACAAGTAAATCCTTCTGGTAAATCATTAATATCTTGGAATACATATTCTACATCCATATAATTTTGGATACGATTACCTATTACTTCTTTAAATTCCTTTTCAATATCCTTACGAATAATAAACACGACTTTATCAAAGCCAGCCTCTTTGGCATCATAAATTGAGTAATCCATAATGATTTCACCATTTGGCCCCATTTTAGCTAACTGCTTGATTCCACCGCCAAAACGAGAACCAATTACAGCCGCCATAATAATTAATGTTGTTTTCATATTATCAAAAACTCTCCTTGTCAATCCGTATATCCATTATACTAAAATTCAAACACCTTCACAAGTTAACTATAGTTTAGATACGAAACAAACACCAAATGCATTTGGTCCAATATGAACTCCAATTGTTGAACCAATACGAACACGATTCACATCTAAATCCAGTTTTGATTCTAATTTTTCAACATTCTCTAAACCATATGAATACAATGTATAAACTGGATACAATGTATCAACAATATCTGACTGCATCTTTTCACATACAACACTCGTTGCCTTATTTACACCACGTGTCTTACCGGCAACCACAACTTCTCCATGGTCTACACAAATAATTGGTTTAATACTTGCTAAAGTTCCAATAGCCGCTGCTGTCTTAGAAATTCTTCCACCCTTAGCCAAATATTCCAATGTATCTAAACCCGCATAAATATGCACATGCTCTTTTAGTTCTTCTAAGCCAGATACAATATTTTCAACACTTCTATTTTCATCAATCCAGTTTATCGCCACTTCACATAGTAAGCGAATTCCAGCAACCGCAGTTAATGTATCTACAATATAGATATTTTCATAATCCACCATGTCTTTTGCCAGACAAGCACTCTGATATGTTCCACTTAGCTTACTCGATAAAGATAAACAAATCAATGTCTCTTGTTTCTTCTTCACTTCTTCGAAGATATCTAAAAATTCTTGTGGTGATGGTTGTGATGTTTTAAAAAATTCTTTTGAATTCATCATCTTCTCATAAAACGTTTCCTTATCAATATCAACACCATCCAAATAATTCTTTCCTTCAATCTGAATTTGTAATGGCACAAAATATAAATTTTTATTTCTAATCTCTTCTTGCGTATAATCACTTGCTGAATCTACTAATAATCGAATCATATTTTTCTCCTTAGTTAACTTAATTAACTGTTCACATTATATACTATTAAAACAATCTGTCAAATTTTTTAAAAAAATACTTGCATTAATTAAAATCATGTAGTAATATAAGTGAGCACTTGTCAAGAAAGACGAGTCTCATATACATGGCGCGTTGGAGAAACGGTTAACTCACATGCCTTTCACGCATGCATTCACGGGTTCGAATCCCGTACGCGTCACCATTGTTAAAATAAAGTCCGAAAGGACTTCTTTTTTTTGCTTTTTAAATGAAAAAGCCTTCCAACAAGAAGGCTAAAGTTCATTGACAATATTATGTACCCAAATCCCCTTTTTGACTAATGTGATTCCTAATACTGCCTTAGGAATATCCACACATTGCACCAATAAGTACACATTGAATATAGGTAAATTCGTAAAACGAGTTAAACATAATGCAACCATAAACGTAAACATGAATGTATATCCACTATCGAAGAAGAAGGTAAGCAATGTTTTTCCTCCTGCACGCATTGTAAAGTAGCTACTGTAATATAAAGAAATAATTGGAAGCATACAAGCTGAAACTCTTAATAAAGATGTTGCTAATGACTTTACTTCTATAGACGTATTATAGATTTGAGGAATAAAGGATGAACATCCAAACAATGCCACACCAATACATAAACACATCATAAAATTCATAAATACCATCTTCAAATCATAGTCTTTGGCATATTCAATTTCACCAGCACCCAGTCTTTGACCTACAATGATTGAAATCGAATTTCCCATTGCATAACAAATAATCATAAAAAAATTGGTTACTGTTGTTGTAATATTGATGGCCGCCACAGCCTCAAGTCCTCTTGTTGAATAACATTGAGAAATAAGCGCTATGGATATCGACCACAATATTTCATTACACAATAGTGGAATCCCTCTTTTAACAACATTCTTAAATATATCACCTGATATCTTATCTAAACGCATCGCATCCCTTAAATATTTGTTATTATAGCCTGCCGCTACATTTATCCCCATCTCTACAACTCTTGAAATAACCGTACCAATGGCCGCACCAATAACTCCTAGTTTAGGAAACCCAAAGTGACCAAAAATCAAGATATAGTTAATGCAAAAGTTCACAATAACCGCTATAACACTAGCCTTCATTGGTAAAACTGTATTTCCCGTTTCTCTTAATGAAGAAGAATATACTTGTGTAATCGCAAAAGGAATGAGTCCAATCAGCATAACATCCATATACTGCTTACCAAAGTTCAAAGTTGTCAAACTATCTGTCGGATCATCATTTAGATATAATGAAATCAATGAAGGACCCAACACTTTAAAAATGCATATGGCCAATATTGAAATCAAAATGCCAAGCAACATTTTAATTCGGAAACAATTGTGTACACCATCCCTGTTTCCACGTCCATAAAATTGTGCCAAGAATATTCCAGCACCTGACATTGCACCAAAAACACTCACATTAAACACTTGAAATAACTGATTTGAAATAGATACACCACTCATAGATAGCGTTCCTAATTGTCCAATCATAACGTTGTCTAATAAACTGGCAAGATTGGTAAAACCATTCTGTATAACAATCGGAATACATACAATCAAAACCATTCGATAAAACTTCTTATCACCAATTAACGATTTCATGCCCTTCCCCCTCTAAGTAAGAAATACCGAGAACGCTTAATGATTCTCGGTATTATTTTTGTAGTAACACAATGCACCTAATAAATTAGCATCATTGTTAAATTTACAAGCTTTGATAACAGGTTCCTCTAAAGTTGGAAACCATTGTGTCAAACCCATCATATTTTCTTTGATACACGCAATCAGTTTAGGCTGTGCCGATATACCTCCACCAATCAAAATTGTATCCACATCTAACAGCAACTGAAGATTGTTTAACATCCAAGCCAAATTTTGGCAATATTTGTTAAAACCTGCATATACTCTTTCATCATCTAAATGATCAAAAAGTTCTTTACCCGTTAAACCCGTCGCTCTTTCAAGACCATCTTTTCCAAAGCATGTAGCCATGGTATTCTTAAAAGTTTTTTCTGTATCCATATGCGCATCTGAATATTCACCTGCCAATAAATGTGAACCTTCATATACCTTATGATCAATCACTATGCCCATCCCAATATATGTACCTAGAACCACAACCAAAGCATTCTTTGAATGTATCAAATTTCCAAATCCAAGTTCAGCCCACGTTGCACAACGACCATCATTTTCAATTGTCACTTTACAACCTTTAATTTCTTCCAACCGCTCCTTTAAAGGGTAGTTCGATAGAAAAGTCAGTTTACCCGTAATAAACGCCTTTGAATGATCTTCATTCAAGATTCCAGGCATACTGATCGCAATTCCAGTATATTCAAATGGTAATTCACAAATGGATTGAACGATTTTATCTGCCGTATCTAAAGTAGGATATCCCCCTTTTTGTTGGATATTCCCTGACGCATCGCATAATCCATATTTAATATTGGTACCACCAATGTCGATCGTTAAAATCATAATTTTTGCGATGTTGAAATTGTGTAACTATATAAATCGCCACGATAGTAACACATTGTATACTCTATCTTTTTCTTCTTTTTATCATAAGAAACACGCTTACGAGCTAAAACAGGCTGTTCCTTACGTATCTTCAGAGCTAAACAGATTTCTTCACTCGGATTAATCGCAGAAAACTCTTCATCTATTCTTGTCGGTGCACCAATCACTTCATAAATAGACTGTGTTTGTTCTTCCATATTCAAAGGTATATTCAAACTTAAAGGAAAATAAGACACAAAATACACCAATAACACATCATCTGCGGTACGAACTCTTCGGACGCAATACATCATTTCTTCGTCCAAGCCAAACAATTCTCTTGTAGCTTCATCCGGAATTTCTTTTGTGATGTGAAAAGACTTAGTTCCCGGCGTTCTTCCTAAAGCTGTCATTTCATCTGTAAAACTACGGATATGCGACAACTCCTCTTTGATTTTAGGTCTATATGTCACAAACGTACCCTTGCCACGTCCACGCTTTATCATACCTTCCTGTTCTAATTCAAGAATAGCTTGTCTTGCTGTAATTCTTGAAACATCGTACATCTCTTGAATTTCCATTTCACTGTCAACGCGATCTCCTATAGCCAAGACTCCATCTTGGATATCTTTTTTGTAGAACTCCTTTATTTGTTTATAGTAAGGAAGATGACCCGACGTTGTATCCAACTTATGCATAATTTGATCTCCTTATATATTTGTTATAACAATTATAGGATATTTCTTCTTTGCTTGTCAATTTCAATCCATTCATCTAATGTCATTGGCACATAATCGCTATACATGCAAAAACAATTAATAAGTTGGCAAGGCACACCCTCTAATTGGCCATCACTGATTCTTGGGTGTTTTTGTTGATGAATATACTCTTGATAAGCATCTAAAAATTGTTGATCTTGCGTCGCATGAATATGCCCATGCAACATAAATGTTTTTGGGTTTCCATCCTCATCTCTTCGATATTGTCCGTTATAGCACGCAATTGGATAATGAGATAAAACTACTTTTCGTTTATTCTCATTTAATTCCGCATAATCTTTGATCCAAACAAATCGCGAAGCATCAAAGTTTTTATCATCCAAGAAACGATCATGATTTCCACGAATCAAATAAATTTTTCCCTTTAATTCATCCAAAATCTCTGTTGTTTGACTTGCGTTTCCCCATGAAAAATCTCCCAAAACAACAACTTCATCATTCTTTCGAACTTTACTGTTCCATTGATCAATCATATATTCATTCATTTGCTCGATGTCTTCGAAACCTCTTTGATCCATCTTTTCATTCAACGAACGATGAAAAAAATGTGTATCCGCAATATAATAACGCATCTTTTAACTCATCCTTTCAAATAGAAAATAGCGGAAGACCCGCTATTTTATCATACACGCAAATCCTTCTTGTTTATAAGCACTTTGCGTCTTTTTCAAACTTACATAATCCGATTGAGCTTCACCCTTATCTAATAAGCCACTTTCAATCAGCGTATCTATATTTGCTGTTTTAAAATTCATTTCCAACGTCACTTCAACCTGCTGTTCTTTTAATTCAGTAGATACATGAACGCCTTCAATCGAATTATATTTATCATCCAATGAAGAATTGATCTTAGATTGAATCTGTTCAGAATTCATATCTTCTGTTATACCTAAATCTGAAAAGCTCATCGCAAACTTCTGTGTCATCTTTTGAATCTTATCCCCCTTAGCTTCAAAAGTAACTTGTTGCGAAGAATCATTCTTACAATCAATTACCTTTACTTTATTTGTCTTTTTTACTGTTACCGGCGCCTTTTCAGTTGATTTACTCTTTTGATGCGTAAGATCACTCACTTTTGTACAGCCACAGAGCAATAAACATGCACACAACAAATATTGAACTCGCATAAGTATTCCCCCTTACGCAAATCATTTTATCATGAAATCAAATGTTCATCCACAAAGTTCGAAAGTTCATTCAAGCCAGCCTTAAATAATTTACTATCTTGAGCCAAGCCTAAACGAAAATAATATTCCTTATCAAAACACGATCCCGGCACAAAGAAAACGCCTTTTTCTGCCAATAATAATTTTGCAAACGTCTCACTTTTTAAATCAAAATAATACTTCAAAAAACAAACCGTACCACCACTTGGTAATACACATTCAAACGAAGGATTATCTTTAAGCCATTCATGAACGATATTTTTATTTGTTGAAATAATATTTTTAGCCCTTAAAATCAATTCATCCTTATGCTTAAGGGCAATCCATCCCAATTTGTCCACTAAAGGACCTGTAGAAATCATTGAATAATCTCTTCTTACATTGATTTGATGAATCACATACTCATTGGCTTTGATCCAGCCAAGGCGTAATCCAGCCAGTGAAAACATTTTACTTAAACTTGATGTTGAAATTCCATTCTCGTATAAATCACTTATAGATACTACCTCATTTAAGCCACGATATACTTCATCACAAAGAATATATGTATTATAGGGTTTACACAATTCAATCAATGCATTTAGAAACTCATTAGAATATTCTGTCCCCGTTGGATTCGAGGGATTATTTAAAATAATCATTTTCGTTGATGAATTTAAAACACCTCTAAACTTTTCCACACTAACCTGCCAATCCATTTCGTCCAATTCAACCAAATGCACTTTACAACCAAGTGATTTTGGAACATCCACAAACTGCTGATATCCAGGAACCACACTAATGATTTCATCTCCTTTTTCTAATAAAGTGTTCATCACCAATTCATTTGCCTGCAAGCAACCTTGTGCTGTTGTGATATTGTCAATTGTTCCATGCTCATATAAAGATAGGATTTCCTTTTTCAATTCAATATCCCCAGTGACTTGACCATAATCTAATATTAGATTTGAAAAATCAAAGTCTTCCAAATCCAACAATTCCTGTAACGTAAGAGATTTAACACATGTATCCGTCATATTGTAGATGGCATCATTTTCATAATCATTCATCCATTGTTCGACTTTAAAATCAGGCAATCTCATTCGTAGAATACCTTACTCAAGAAATCCTTTGCACGTTCAGACTGAGGATTTTCAAAAAACTCTTCGCTTGTATTTTCCTCTATAATTTCACCTTGATCCAAGAAAACAACTCGAGTGCCTACCTTTCTCGCAAATCCCATTTCATGTGTAACCACAACCATTGTCATACCTTGCTTACCTAGATCCTTCATTACTTCAAGCACTTCCTTGATCATTTCTGGATCTAATGCACTCGTAGGTTCATCAAACAACATAATATCTGGATTCATACATAAGGCTCTGGCAATCGCTACACGCTGTTTTTGACCACCAGACAAGTTATTAGGATATGCATCTTTCTTTTCTAATAATCCAACTTTAAAGCTGTTTTTTCAGCTTCTTCATCCGTTTTATTTAAAACTTCTACCTGTGCTAACTTACAATTTTGTAAAACCGACATATTTGGAAACAAATTAAAATGCTGGAATACAAATCCCATACGATTTCTTTGTGCACGAAATTTCTTTTCATCATCCGGATTCATCCATTCGTTATCCATATAAATTTTACCTGTATCCACATGTTCCAAGCCATGAATACAACGTAACAACGTACTTTTCCCTGAACCACTCGGACCAATCAACGAGATAATATCCCCTTTATTGACTTCTATGCTCCCATTTTTTCATAACATTCTTCGACGTCATTCCATTTTTTCTCTCTAAAATATAACTGAATATTAAATTAGCATTTTAATTAAAGCTTTTTTAAATCATACATACTCTATAATCTAACCATATAAAACGCAATATAAAAAGGAAGCAAAAAGCTCCCTAAACGATTAGTTCTTTAATGCTTGTAATGGCGCAGGAATTCTTCCTCCACGATTGATCATGACATCATTTGAAATCTGAGAAATTGGCATGACAGGACCTGCTCCTAATAAACCACCAAAGTCTAGTTCTTCACCAACATCTTTTCCAATCGCAGGAATCACACGTACGGCTGTCGTCTTTGTATTAACCATACCGATTGCAGCTTCATCTGCAATAATTCCTGAAATAACACTTGCACTTGTTTCTCCTGGAATTACGATCATATCCAATCCAACACTACATACTGCCGTCATAGCTTCTAATTTTTCTAATTTTAATGCACCTGTTCTTGCCGCATGAATCATACCTGCATCTTCACTTACAGGAATAAAAGCACCAGATAATCCACCAACATTACTCGTTGCCATAACGCCGCCTTTTTTAACAGCATCATTCAACATGGCTAAACAAGCCGTTGTTCCATAAGCACCACAAGTTTCTAATCCCATTTCCTCTAGAATATAGGCAACACTATCACCAATAGCTGGAGTTGGAGCTAAAGACAAGTCCACAATCCCAAATGGAACACCCAGTTTTTCACTCGCAACAGTTCCAACCAACTGTCCCATACGCGTAATCTTAAAGGCTGTGCGCTTAATTAAATCTGCAATCTGATCCATACGCAATGATTTATCGGCTTTACTTAATACAGCACGCACAACACCAGGGCCAGATACACCAACATTAATTACACAATCGGCTTCACCTACACCATGGAAGGCACCAGCCATAAATGGATTGTCTTCAGGCGCATTACAGAATACAACAAGTTTAGCTGCTCCTAAA
>OHNN01000416.1_pt1 | contig 33818 bp, 28 predicted proteins | sample 1569541 | NCBI WGS metagenome assembly OHNN01 (sample SAMEA3879563, study PRJEB24766) | human gut metagenome | biome: human-associated habitat; feature: feces | place: USA | collected 1985/1987 | reverse complement strand
GAGAAAAGGTGATGGATTGTTAGACTAAAGTTAAGTATATAATTCCCTAAAAAATTCGCCCATTACAATAAATTGCTGGCTGACTTCCGCTAGCACAGAGACATCCTGAGCGCTCCGAACATCGAGTGCCGGGACATGGAGTCCGAACTGAAACGCCAAAAGCAGCACGGAGAAGACGCCGCTATCAAGCGCGTTTACGGCTATTCCTTTTCCAGACAAAGTTATAACAACATCATGGACGGTTTTCTCCGCGAAGCCTACCGCCTGAAAAAGGCATTCCTGTACCTGACCACCCCCTGGGAAAAATAGCCGTTCTGTTCCCGGCGGCGGCACGCATGATGCCGTAAAAACGGCCGGCATCTCTTCTAATGCCTTCCGTTTTCATGAAACAGGGCCGCACCAGCAAAAGCAGATGCGGCCCCGAATAACCGGATGATGAAATTTTAGTTGAGGCTGTCGAACAGTTCCTCTTCCCGGAAAAACCTCTTCAATTCTATTTCCGCTGATTCGCTGCTGTCGGAAGCATGGCACACGTTCATCATGCTGTCCGTTCCATAATCGCCGCGAATAGTACCCTTGTCGGCTTTCTGGGAATTGGTGGGCCCCAGCAGTTCCCGCACGCGGACGATGACGCCCGGCCCTTTCAGCGCAATGGCAATGACGGGGGAACTGGTCATGAAATCAAGAAGTTTGGGGAACAGGAGCTCTCCATTGACGACGAGATCCAGGATATGGGCGTAATGCTCCCGGAGAATGGGTTCATCAAGCTGAATCATCTTTATGCCACGCAAGCGAAACCCTTCAGACAACAAGCGTTTCAGGATGGTGCCGGAAAGATTTTTCCGAACGCAGTCGGGTTTCAATAAAATCAGCGTAGTTTCTTCTTTGGTGTTTGGCATAAATTCAGCGAAGTCTTAGAATGAGTGAGGGAATTACACCCTAAACCGCGACAGGTCAAGGATAATTACACGCCCGGAACGTTATCGGAACGGGGATATTCCGTCACAGACCCTTCTTGTAGGTGTCGCAGCGGTTCTTCCATCCGGCCAGCCAGCGACCCTCGCCCCGCCCGGGAGGACTGTTGTCCACCCGCCGTTGAAGCACCCTCTTGGCCGCTTCCGCAAATTCAACCGCGGCCGGCTGGCCAGGAGAAGCCGGGCGCATTTCCTCCAGAACCTGCCTGAGCCCCCAGCCCTGCCCGCGATACTGTTCCGAGGGATTCGTGCCCTCCCCCTTGAAATTGACGTAGTCGATCAAGGCATACATGCCATTGGGCGCCGCCGCCACGGCATTGTACCTGGCCGCCATTTCACCGGGGCGGCGGGACTGTTTCCTGATGCGGTCTAGGGCCGCCAGAGAACGGTTGATGATAAAATCCGTCTGCATTTGGAGGGCCGCCGGACTGGACAGCCACTGGCGCATGCGGTCCGGAAGGCCTCCCCGGACATCCGCCCTGATAAATTCCTCACGGGTCTTCCACGGCGCGGGGCCGTAACACCATTCAGGCAGGCGGGCGCCCCTTCTCCTGCAAAACTCGACAAATGGAGGGAAACTCTCTTCAAACTTCTCCCGGACTCCGGCCGGGAACCAGATAAAATGCCCTATGCCCAGGGATGGAAAAGCCTCTCCGCGGTTCCAGGACACCAGCCCCCTGACGGTTCCGGAACACTCGTTCTGCCAGATTTTCCGCGCTATCTTCCCTTTCACTTCCGCCGCATCGGGAGCGGCCTGCACCCATCCGACGAGGCAGCAGGCCAATATGCAGCCCAGGATTCTTGCTTGCATGGGCACACTTTCAGGCCGGAGGGGAGGCAAGTCAAGCCGCTTCCATTTCTCGTGCCAAAGCTTCCGGAGCATGATAAACTGCGCCCGCACCGCATGATTCTGGCTTTCAACAAACCCTACGGAGTGCTTTCCCAATTCACACGGGAGGCGCCCCACCACAGGACTCTGGCTGAATTCGGATTTCCGTCCGGCGTCTATCCCGTAGGCCGCCTGGACTCGGATTCGGAAGGGCTCCTGCTGCTCTCCGATGAAAAAAAGCTGGTGGACCGCCTGTTGAATCCGCGGAACAGGCATCCCAGAACGTACTGGAGCCAGGTGGAGGGGAGACCTTCCCCGCGGGACTTACTCCCGCTGGAACGCGGCGGCATCCTCATCCGGGACTACCGCACCCTGCCGTGCCGCGCGCGCCTCATTCCCAGAGAACCGGACGTCCCGCCGCGGGAACCGCCCGTCCGCTTCCGGGCCAATATTCCGACCGCATGGCTGGAGCTCACGCTGGTGGAGGGCAAAAACCGCCAGGTGCGGCGCATGACCGCGGCCACGGGTTTTCCTACGCTCAGGCTCCTGCGTGTCAGGATAGGGAATTTGCCGCTGGACGGCCTGGAGCCGGGCACATGGAAGGAGCTGTCGCCGAGTGAACGGCAGGCCGTCATGCCGTAATATGGGGTTGATTTTTCCCGAAAAAAACATTTATATGTTTTCCCGCATCAGGAGATCCTACATCTATTTTACATGAAAGCCGAACTTGTCGAACAAGCCTCCAAAATCATTCCCGAGCCCCAGCTGCTGATTAACGTGGTTTCCCGCCGCGTCGCCCAGCTCAACAGCGGCCGTGCTCCGCTGATTCCCACCACGCCCCATATGGGAAACGCGAACATCGCCCTGACGGAGATTATTGAAGGCAAGCTTGTCTATCACGTCCCCTCCGACACCCTGCAGGAGGCCGCCCAGTAACTCCCCTGCCCCCTCCCGTTCCCATCCGGAACCCATCCCCTTCATCAAGCCCCCGGTTCTTCTGGCCCGGGGCTTTTTCATCCCCGCCGAACATGAGCGCAGACATCTCCTCCAATAAAAAAGCCCGCCGGGACTACGAAATCCTGGATACCTGCGAATGCGGGCTGGAACTCAAAGGCACGGAAGTCAAATCCATCCGTGCCGGAAAGGTGAACATTGCCGATGCATTCGCCAGAGTGGAAAACGGCCAGATGCTCCTGTACGGTTGTGACATCCAGCCGTGGGAGACGGCCGGGGAATTTTTCCAGCACAAGGCGCGCCGCCCCCGCCGCCTGCTGCTCCACAAGCGGGAAATCTTTAAGCTGGAACAACAGGTCTCCCAGAAGGGCTGTTCCCTCGTAGCCCTCAAGCTGTACTGGAAAAACGGCAAGGTCAAGCTGGCCCTGGGGCTGGGCAAAGGCAAGACCCACCGCGACCAGCGCTACGACCTCAAGGCCCGCGTGGAAATGCGGGAAGCCCAGCGGGAAGTGGCCCGCATCAACAGGCGGTAAGGATTGGGGGTGCCTTTTTTCTTCAGCCTGCTTTTCAGGCGGGATGCATCACCGTTCTCAGCATTATTGCAGCACAACGTTCAGCGGTCCCCACAGCACGGAAAAATAAATAAGGGAAGTCATTCCATACACCAGAAGGCATACCGGAACCATTAGCCACAAACCTTTCCGGAACAGAAGGATGCACGCCAGCAGCCCAAAAAGGCAGTGGAAAAGCAGCAGCACGGAGAAGAGAACAATCACCATGCCATTGAACGCAGCCGGTTCAAAGATATGGAAACCTACCCCCTCAAGAATACCCACACCGGGAAGCCCCAGAGGGATCAGCCACATATAGCGGTCCAGCCATTTCCACATCCTGTTCATGCCACGCAGACGGGACGGGTTACAGCTTCCAGTCCACGGGCAATTCCACGGTGCCCCCTTTCTTGTCGTCATAGCGGATGAAACCGTGTTCCGCTCCATACCAGTGAACATCGCGGGTAACCTTCACGTCAAAACAGCAGTAGCGCGCTATGTCCATCAGCAGTTCCACATTCCCGGTCTTCACGTAATCCGCCCACCACTTGAGGGCCTGGGTGCCCACCGCCGTCTTGGAGGAGCCTATGGAAGCCGCGGCCACGGAATCCAGCTTGACGCGGACTCCGCCGCGCTGCTCGATATCCCGGCACAGGTCCAGATTGTTCGTGATGTCCGCCATGTTCCACATCGTATAACGCTGGAGCACGCCGTAGTCGAAGTGTTCGTGGTTGTAGCCCACCACCAGGTCCGCCTGGCGGAGCTGCGTGATGAGGTCGTCCACCATTTCCTCGGAATAAATCGTGTATTTGCCGGAAGCGGTGGAATAAGTCACGCCCACGGACATGCGCATCTCGGCCGTGTTGTGCCAGCCTCCCACCTCTGCAGCGGAGTGGCGGGTTTCCAAGTCAAAATACACGATGTCTCTCATCGGAGGGAAAGGTACATTATTTGTTTCTCTGGAACAAGTCTCTCTTGAAAGGAAAGGCCGTTTGTGATGAGATCAGCCGCATGCCGCCGCGCTTCAACATCGTCATGTTTCATCCGGAAATCCCCCACAATACCGGGGCCGCCGGACGTCTGGCGCTGGCTACGGGTTCCAGACTGCACCTGGTCAAGCCGCTGGGATTCAGCCTGGATGAAAAACATGTGAGGCGTACCGGTCTGGACTACTGGGCAAAAGTGGACCTGCACGTCTGGGAAAACCTGGAGGAACTTCAGCGGAACGCCGGTCCGGAAGCGCGCTTCTGGTACCTGAGCACCAAGGCGAAGCGGACGCACTGGGAGGCGGAATTCCGCCGGGGGGACTATCTGGTCTTCGGTCCGGAGTCCAGGGGATTGCCGGAAAGCATGCTGAAAGAGCATGCGGACGCCGCCCTGACCATACCCATGCCGGGGGAAGGCTCCCGGAGCCTGAATCTCTCTACCGCCGTAGCCGTCGTCCTGTATGAAGGGCTACGGCAAACGGGTGGACAAAACGGCCTTTGACATCCTCAGGTCCTGCCGCTCAGGCCTTCCTGCCGCCGCACATGTCCATCAGGCTGGGCGCGCCGCCGTCTTCCTCCTTCCCCTGCCCCTTCCAGGGACGCACCAGATAAAAAAGCGCAAGGGACGCAATGGCGCCGCAGGTATCGCAGAACATGTCTTTCTGGGCGTCCCATACATCGCCTTGGGAACCGAGGAAATCGTTGGCGTCATTCCCTCCGATGATGACTGCATACTGCCATTCGATAATTTCATAGGCCGCCGCCACGGCCATCACGAAGAAAAGGCCGAAAATCCCCGCCAGAATCTTGCCCGCGTACTGCTTGCGCACCAGGTATTCTGCCACGGGGAAAGCATAAAAGCCCACCGTGAAGTGAGCTATGCGGTCAAAAGGGTTCCTGTGCGCGCCCACCAGTTCCCGGAACCATTCGAAAGGAACTTCTGCAAACGTGTAATGGGCGCCTACCGTGTGGCACGCCAGCCAGAAAAACATCAGCGTGTAGGACCAGTTGCTGAAACGGAAGGTCCGGGACCACACCGTCAGAACCGCTGCCACGAGAACCACGGGAATCACCTCCGCCACCCAGACGGACCGGGAGGCCGGAGATATGCCCATCACAAGGAACAGCAGGAGGAAAACGGCTAGCAGAAAACAGGGATACTTCTTCATGAGAGAGTGGCAGTCATCATACGAAAAAGACGCCGGAATTCAATCTCCGGCGTCCTCTCCATGGAAAAATGCCCTACCGCATGTCGATCGTGGGAACGGGAATGCGGTCCTTCGGCCCCGTGTACAGGGTCAGGGGCCTGTAAAGCGTGTTGTCTTCCATCTGTTCCAGCACCTGGGCCACCCACCCGGAACAACGGGCAATGGAGAAAATAGCCGTAAACAGCCTGGTGGGAATGCCGATGCTGTAATAAACCGTAGCGGAATAAAAATCCACATTCGCATTGAGCCCCTTGCGTTCACGGACAAGTTTGGCGATGCGTTCCGACATGCGGATCCATTTGGGTTCTCCTATCTTGGAGGAAAGGCGGATGGCCATGCGGCGCAGATGCGGCGCACGCGGATCCAGAACGCGGTACACGCGGTGGCCCATGCCCATGATCTTCTCCTTGCGGGAAAGCTTGTCCTCAATATAGGAATCCACCCCGTCTTCCGTGCCTATCTCCTTGAGCATCTCAATCACCCCCTCATTGGCACCGCCGTGCAGCGGCCCTTTCAGGGTGCCGATGGCCGCAGTAATCGCGGAATACATGTCGGAAAGGGTGGCGATGCACACACGGGCGGCAAAGGTGGAGGCGTTCATGCCGTGGTCCGCATGCAGGATATAGGCCACGTCCAGAATATGGGCTTCATCCGGATTGGGCTCCTCACCTTTCAGCAGCCACAAAAAATGTTCGGATTCGCTCAGGTCTTCCCGCACGGGCGGCAGGTCCAGCCCCTGGCACAGGCGGTAATAATACGCCACCATCACGGGCACCTTGGCAATCAGGCTGAGGCCTATCTCCTTCAGCTGGCCGGGGTCCTTGGTGCGGTCGTCATACATGCCCAGCATGGAAACCGCCGTCCGGAGGGCGGACATGGGACGGGCGGACTTGGTGGCGGTCTTGAAAAAATCCAGAACGGGCTGGGGGAGATCACGGTCCGAACGGAGGCGGTTCCTGATGCCTTCCAATTCATCCCGGTTCGGAAGGCGCTTGTTGAGAAGCAGATAAACGACTTCCTCAAAACAGCACATTTCCACAAGATCATCAATATCGTACCCCAGATACAAAAGGCGCCCTTCCTCACCGCGCACATCACTCAAAGCGGATTCGTTGGCGATGATGCCTTTTAATCCTTTGGGGTATGTGCGTCGTTCAGAAAAAGTGTCATTGCTCATGGTCTAAAAATACTACTAGTGATGAAGATTACCGATTAAAAGTCTAACAATCTTCCAGAAAGTCAAACCCTAATTACGCCTTCACGGCCCAGGCGGGGCGTTTGGAGGAAGTGATATGGGGAGCCCGGACATACAGCGGTTCCGCCGGCGCCGCCAGAAGCTCCTCCCGTCGCGCAACATCCAGGGCCATCCATGCGGAACCCAGTGCTTCCGCATGCGGAAGAACGGGCAGGACGCCCTCCATGCTCCTGGCGGCCAGGACCCCGGCGGCCTCCGTGGAATACACGGGGATTCCGGTCTTCAGGCATTCCCGCACCCGGGCTGCGGTCTGCTCCCCGGGCAGCACTTCCGGGGAACCCTCCAGAACTCCGGCAGTCACGCGAGCCCATGCCCAGCCTCCACGCCGGGCGTCTGACATCACGCAGGCCAGCGGAGCATGAATGCCGAGTCCGTTCCATGAACTAAACGCCGCGACGCGCGAGCCATGCACCAGGGACAAGCCGTCCGCCACAGCCAGCGCCACGCGGATTCCTCCGTAGGAACCGGGACCGGAACCCACCACGATTTCCGCCAGACGGCGGCCTTCCAGGGAATCCAGGACCTTGCGTACGGCTTGAAAAATGGCTGAGGTATGGTTGCGCTCCGCTTCCCATTCCACACGGCACAACAGGACGCCTCCGGCCCATGCCGCGGCGGAAAGCCGTGCACAGGAAGTTTCCAGAACCAGAAGCGCCTCTTGCATGTGGCGGATCATACAGCAGGGAGGGACGTTCATAAAACATTTTTTGCCCCTCTTTTGCGAAGAACCAAATTTGGTTCGCCTTCTGCCGGAAATCCGGCTATCCTGATTTTGCACCTCTCCACCGCATGCCCAAGGCACCAAAATACACACCGAGACGCCGCGACTGGCGACGGTATGCAGAAACAGCCGGCCGGCCGCGCTCCGCGGCAAGCCTTCGCAATATGATGAGGCAATGCAACCGGGAAGCCTGGGACAAAACACACCGTGCCCAAGTCACGTCCGACTGCTGGGAGGATGAATACGAAGACTTCTCGTTCATGGACCTGCCCCGGAAAACCCGGTTCATCAGGCACGCGGTGGCCACCTTCCTGCTCCTGCCTCTGGCCCTTATCACGGCCATGTCCCTGTGCGACCAGCTCGCCCACGCGTCGGGCAGTCTCAACATTCTTTTCTCCATTCCGGTCTGGTATGCCCTGATGGGGGCGGCTGTCTGGATCGTGCTGGGATGCAGCAGGCTGTTCACCACTTCCCTGCTCTACCTGTACGTGCTGGGCCATGAACTGACGCACGTGCTGGCGGTCTATTGCAGCCGGGGCTCCGTCAGCAAATTCAACGCCTCCCTGGATGGCGGCTACATTCAAACGAATAAAAACAACCTGTTCATCTCCCTTTCCCCCTATTTCCTGCCCCTCTGGGGCATGCTGTGGGGGCTAGTCTGGGGAATCGTCCATATCTTCTGGCCCACCATTACCTGCGAGGCGCTGCTCTACTCCGGCCTGGGATTCTGGTGGTGCTTCCATCTGTTCTGGACGGCATGGATCATTCCCAAGGACCAGCCGGACCTGGCAGGCAACGGAACCTTCTTCTCCCTGATCCTCGTTTACTTTGCCAACCTGCTTCTGTTCCTGGGCCTCTTGCGCCTGTTCAATGCAGTAAGCATCAACAAATTCCTGGCAGACTGCCTTCACAATGCGGAACGGCTGTGGGACACAGCCAGGGATCTGGCCCTGTTTACGGTAGGACTGTTCCTGTAAAAAACATCTTTTCCCGTGCAGGGAATCATGAACGGCGCAAGCCGGAAAGGAATCCAATAATTCAGAACAAAGGAGTTCCCATGCATACCACACACTTGATTGCCCTGTCCCTGGCCGCCGCCTCCCTGGTGGCCTGCAACCCCAAGGAAGCCGTGAAAGCCCTGACCTCCGACCAGAACGTCACCCAGGAAATGGCCGTAAGATTTGCGGAAAACATGGTCGGCCTTCCGCGGGCGCTCGTTGTCTCGGACGCCAGAAAAGCCGCCCCCGGTGAAAAAGTCACCGTGAAAGGGGCTGTTCTGGGTGAAGAACCCGTCTTTGCGGAAAACATTGCCTCATTCACCATTGGAGATCCTGCACAACTGCTGGCCAACATGCAGGAACACGGAACATGGACTACCGACAGCGTCCCCGTGGAAATCAGAAAAGACAACACCATGACCGTCCAGTTCGTGGACGAGCAAGGCAACCCGATCAAACAATCCGCCAAGGGCGTCAACGGACTGAAGGAACGTGACGCGGTCATCATCACCGGAACCATCGACCCCCATTCCACACCGGAACGCCCCGTGCTTAACATTGAAAGCATTGTAATTGAAAAATAAATTTCCCGTGCCAGCCCCGGATTCATGTCAACGGTTCAGGCGTGTTGCTCCTAGACCGTTTTCCGCATCAGCATTCGGGCATGGGATTTGATCCGGTATCTTTAGGAATGATAGCCATGGCAGCCACCTCCGTAGCGGCGGGGACCGCTTCCGCCGCGGCACAGAAAAAAAGCGCGGACGCCACCAAAAAAGCGGCGGACGCGAACGCCGCCACGCTGAGGAACGAAGCGCAGCTTCAGAAACAAACCGGTCTGGAAAACTCCAGGCGCATGCAAAAGGACGCCACACGGCAAATGGGAGAAGCCCGGCTGGATGCCGCACAATCCTCCCTGCTCAGGGAAGGGTCTGTGCCGGTACGGGAACAGGCCCTTGCCACACGGCTCCAAACCCAAATTCAGGATGAGGCGGCGCAAGCCATGAGAAACGCCCAATCCCTGTACAACAGGGCGGACATGGAACAATACATGGGCCGCTCCAATGCCAGGGCCCAGAAAACGGCGGCAGCGGGTACCCTGCTCTCCAGCTTCGCGCAAGGGGGCAACTCCCTGCTCAAATGGTGAGCCGACTCCTTCTGGGCATAAAACCTCAGCGGGCACTCCTGCCCGCTTCCGCAACGTCCGCTGGAGCGGGAGGTAAATCCGGCATGACCCCTCCTATTCCCACCCTGAAGTCTGCCGGAATCGTCACCCAGCGCGCCGTTCCCTGGTACAGGACTTCCACATTCACAAACTTGACGGAAGAATCAAACAGGTAGGACCTGCCTATACCTCCATAGTCCATGTGCTGGAATGTCAGCCTGGGCGTTATCCTGTTTCCGTCCAAATCGTGAAATAAAAAACCCTTCGGGTGGAAAATGCTGTTCGAATACACCATGAACCTCCAATTCTCGCCCGGAACCTTATCCAAGTGCGGAACTTTGTCCTCCCTATTCCTGGTCACCTTCATGAGTACCTTGTCCAGTTTGGAAATATCAACGACATCCAGAACGCCCGTACCCTCCCTTATGGAAACGGGATCAGTCATGGAAACAGTACTCCCGGACTCTTTCAATTCAACTGTCCCGAAATCCAGAATCTCCAACTTCTCACTGACGGGAAAAAGGAAATTCCCCTTCAGTTCAAACCAGCGCGGCATGCCGGAGGCAGGCAGGACAACCTCCAGCATCACCTCCACGCCAACCAGCGGCTTGCCTTTGACAGAAAACCCGGAAAGCTCCGTTCTCGTGATCTCCAGCTCCATTCCGTCGGAACCGGTCACCGTCAAATCCTGATCCGCCCGCTCCAGCCCAAGCATTCCGGAACCAGGAAACACGCAGTACAACAGTATCTGACACACCCGGTAAGCATGGCCGTGTTCGTTGTTCCGTTTCTGAAATCTCAGGGAAGCCAGCTCCACGCAAATCTTATCGCCCTCATCTTCGTCGGCAGGGGCCATCTGCGGCACGGCATCGGAAGCTGCCAGGAGTGCAGAACTCCAGCAGGCGGCCAATAATATCCCTGGTAATTTCATTTCAGCACCAACATGGGTTACGGAGCTATCATGCCTCCCGCTCCGATTCTTAAATCCAGGGGAACCTGCCGCAAAGTCACCTTGTTCCAATAGGACACTGTCGCCTTCAAGGAACGGATCTTCTCCGGCACGAGGTACCCTGTCTCCCAAAATCTGCTCTTGCTGCTTTCCCGTCCAGAGCTAGGAAAAAAGCTGTTTCCCTGTCTCCATGCATATTCCGGCAGCACCATCCCCTTATCGTCCTTGACAAGGAACGCCCTGAAGTGGAAGTCCATATCCCCCTCCACCTTCAGTCCCCAGGCCTCCGGGTATTTTTTCAAGGAAAGCGTCACCTCTTTTCCGGAAGAATCCGGCAGCGGGACCCGAATTTTCGCTTCTTCTTTGTCCAGAAAAAACGTCACCGGCCCCAATTCCGCGGTTTCTTCTCCAAAGGCGCAGAGCAGGCTTCCCCGCAGGCGCACCCACTCGGCAGAGGAATCCGGAGCCGGAGAACGCATGAAAATCCTGACGGGATCTCCATGAAAAGGCCGCTGGCTCTTTTCCGACTCCGAACAAATATGGGAAATCTTCAGCACGTTTCCGTTGGAATCCGTACAGGTGACATCTTCCGGATTCTGTTCGTAATAAACGGGAGCCCCAAGCTGGTCTTCATAACGGCACAGCAGTTTTAGCATCATCACGGGCGGCCGCAGAGAAAAACGCAAGGCGGGACGCACATCCATGCCGCGCAACTCCAGGCGCGGATGGCTCAGCAGCGCTGCCGCTGGAGCAGGACAGCCGGCTTCCACCGCCATGCAGGAAAAAACACATGCACACAGCGCCTTCATGGGAGAGAACGAGGCGCAATCTAACAAACAGCTAAAAACAGGCAAGAAAAAAGATCAATCCTTTCCGGAAGACAAATGGCCTCCGGCAGCCATTGCATCCTGTAAAACTTCCGGAACCTTTTCCAATTAGCCCTATAGATGGCATGCCTCATGATGAGTTTAATTTTCTCTGTATCGTATGAGATGGTTATTCCTTCTCATTTTTCATTCCGTTCAAAACACCTCCATATCCTGCAAGATGAACAATGCGGGGCCACTGTTCACACTGTTTCCGACTGGATGTCATCGCGGCGACCGATCCCAGTCAAGTCAATTGTCCGCATTTAAAAGTTGATTGCCGGAACAAAATTAAAGCATGTAATTCCGTTCAATAATAATCAATTTTTCTTAGATTCCGAAGACGGACCCCTGACTCAAATTTTTGAGGCAACAAAAAAGTCGGCTCACACCGGTGAGTTGGAATGGGATATTTGCAATAGGCCAGCATGAGTAATGCATCCATGTAAGGAACAGTAAATGAAATGCTTTCTGTACACTTAAAGTAATAGGTATATTTATGTTGATAACCGCTCGATAAAATTGCCACTATGTAATTTATGGATTGTTCCTTGTAATTATCATTTAGTTCATTCATCTTGCGCTTCCCTGATTCAGAGAAGGTAATATTAAAGTTGACTTGCCCAGGTTTATTTTTAATAGTTTGATAACCTATTTTTTTAATATCATTCTCTAAAATAAGAATAGGTTTCTGATTAATGAAAGACAACTCCGGAATTTCATTTGTTGCAAAAAATGGAAATAGCATGGAACACGATGTTTTTTCATTTTCTAAAACGATAGAAATACTCGCATTGTGTATCATGGATTCTCCGGGCAATAAAGTTTTCAACTTTATGTTTTTCCCGGTCCATTGCAAAATGCTTTTTTGTTCGGATTGTTCGGCTGACACACGACTCTGCAACTCAATATAGCCCAGAAAGGTCAGTCTGTTCGTAATAATGTTCTGGATAACATCAACCATGCAATTCGGAACTCGAATTTCACAGATAATATCAGAAGAATTTTTTTTAACTTCTTCCTGAGCGAATACAAATGGGGAAGAAACTAGAAAAAAAATGGATAACAATATGAAAAATTTCATGATTTTTTTCAGGACTGAAGGAGTATAAATTGTTTCTCGTATAAAAGGTGGAAAAAATAAATGCCGGATTCCCTTTTATTCATCATAACCTTCTATATTTCACCACAGAAATCAAAAAAACTGGATATCAATATTTTATATTCTTGAGAGGAAATATATTTTTTAGACATTTCTCTTTGATCGTTAGATTTATTCCCGTTTTCTTTACCATAAGACTCAGGAAATGCAAATGAATCATAATCATAATATTTTTCGAAAGATTTTCTCCACTGGCCTTTATTTTCTTTGACATAACGAAAATATTCATTCTCCCACCCATCAAAGCCTTGATGTGATAAATGCTGTTTTTCCAGCCATATGGTAAAACATATTGCTAACAGTAACGCATGATGGGAATCAGCAACTTTAGAATTTTCAATATATGATAAGAGACTGTGTATTTTATAAAATTCTGACAAGGAATTTTTCTTAAAAAACATGTATTTATCTTGATTATCGGCGTTAATATTAAAAGATGGCTTACTTTTAATATCAAATTTTGGAAACCTCAGTCCTTTAAATATTTTAGACATATATACTTGCAAAACATTATTCCATACCTCATTTATTAAAAAGTAAGCATATATATCTGAGTTATTTTTAAGAACTGACTGAAACAATCCTTTCTGTTCAGATTTTTTAAGAATATTATCATATTCGATAAATATTTTCATTAAATCGTTATAGCATTGTTCTCTTATGGATGAATTTTTTATTAAATTCATGTTAAGAAAATCAACTTTGGTAAATAGAAAAAGAAGGCAGTTCTTTTTCCAAAAGCTCCTCATCCAAAGATCATATTTATTATCTTTTTCGCACTTGCCACAGGTTTCTTCTAATTGACTTATTTCTGCATTCGCTTTAACAGCAAGCATAGTGGATATCATTAATATAATTACAAGGGCTTTCATTTTTTCAAGATGTTTTATTCAAATAAATATTATTTATAATACCAAATAATGGGAAGACAGGAGTGCATTTTTCAATACTTCAGTGTTGTATACTAAAGCATTTACGGACTTCTTCATGATATATTTAAGAACTTCTGGAAATTATATTGATATTTCTAGACAGAATGCGTAACTCTATGAGAAAAAGAAAAATCTTTATATTTTTCAAATTTTGTTTTGAGCATTCAATCTCTAATCCTGATCCATCAAATCAGGAAATAATGTTATTACCTAAAAAATTTTTAATGTCAATGGGGAAACCAACCAATGTATAAATACTTTTCTTCCGGATTATAGCAAAGCCAGACAATAGCATTATTTTCTCCTCGTTCAAACGATGTAATAAGATCACCATCTTTTTGTATTTCCACTCAAGGAAAAAATGTCTGTCCGGGACTCTTTCTCCAGACGCATCTGTAGCGGCTTTCTATATCTTGTTTTAACACGAAAAAATCGGATTTTTTTAAATTAAATTTAGGAACTATTTACTTTAGTCTTGTATCAGTCGTTTTGGCTGCCTCTCCCACCAATTTATTACCGAATATCAGCGTTAACAACAATGCAATATTCCAACAAGATTATTCTACATAATTCCGTTAAATTTAAATCTAGAATAGAATGAAGAAACGGAAAATTCCGGCACAAACGTTCCTTGATAATGATTCATGTAAATACCAGCCAAACGGTAACATTCTTTGCTTCCTCCATGATCAGGTTGGCCTATATACATGAATAATGACAAAATGAGTATAAAAAATAAAAGTATATAAAGGAATATCTTTCTAATATGTTTTTTCTTCATGATTACAGACGCATACAATAGAAAAATAATCAGAAACCATATCTGTAAAAAATTCAATGATAAAATAAAGTATTTGTATAATTAATCTTCTTTACGTGTGATTTAGTGTTGTTTTTTGAAGGTTTTGATTGTTTTAATAGGCCGACTTCCCATGTTGCGGTATCCTTGATGGGGGCGCTCGTAGTTGTAGTGCCTGAGCCATTCGTTGAGATCCTTCTGGAGTTCTTCCACGCCGGTGTAAAGTTTCTGCCTGAGAACTAGGTCAAAGAATTCTTCTCTGACTGTTCTGTTGAAGCGTTCTGCAAAGCCATTGGTTTGAGGCGTGGCGATGCGTATTTACGATGCTCAATGCCGTTTAACTCCAGGTAGATTTCGTAATGGTGATGAGTGAGTCTTCCGCAGTGTTCTCTTCCATTGTCTGTCAGGACAGCTTCTATTTGCAGCCCGTGATGTTGATAAAACGGCAGGACATCATTATGCAGGATGAGGGCTGCATGGTCGGGCAGTTTGCCCGTGTGCAGGTATCCAAAAGCAAAGGGGTCATAGATGTCTACGACCGTTTGCATGTAGACTTTTCCTATATCCTTGAGTTTGCCTGCATAGTCGTAGCCGCCCATCTCTCCAAGAGGAAGCAAACACCAAGATCATTGTAGGAAATTTAGGAAAAATACACTTACCTTATAGATAACTAATCAGAAATTTTCAAAAAAATATTGATTTTTGAAGATGATGTGTGTTATAGAACTACTATCGGTTAAAAAATTGCTGTATTTCCTTTTCTCAATTGTTCAATTAATTTTTAAAAAAATATGAAAATTTCCCATAAAAACAGCTTCATTCCCCGCCGCTCCTTAAGCTTCAGGATTGTTCCCTTCCAACCCATTAAAAAAGATATTTCTCGTGCGAAAGAGAACGGTGATATGATTGAGCTATCGTATTCTCATGGAAAACCGTCCACTTCAGCGGATGTAATGACCCCGATTTTTCGTATTTTCGAGCTTCCCAAAAATGGCGGCACTCATTCCGTTACAGCGGCGGGGAGTGTAGACGATGCCGTCAGCCTGACGGTAGACGGCAAGTCGCAATCGTCTTCTTCCGGCGCGGCTCATCCCTTCAATCTGAGCATTGACGGACTTGAAGGAGGGTTGCACAGCCTTTCAGTCGTTCATACGAACATTAACTACTATCCTGATCCTTATGGCAATGTTTCCCTGATTTCCGGATCGGTGGGGCCTTGTCCTCCTGTCGGAGGGAGGCATTGTCCCCAACGAATTGTTCCGTGTTTATGAAGGGGGCGCCTACACCAACTATGTCTGTGATGCAAACGGCAATGCGGCTTTCGGAGTCGGTTCCACATCGTCAACGACAACACGGGCGGAATTCGTTGCCGCTCTCAGCCGGGAATTAAACGTTGTTACCACACTGAAGCAAGCCATTTATCTGCGTCTCTCCAAAACAAACGGAACGGCAACGTTCTATAACCTGACCACAGGTGAATTCGCCGGATATATTTCCACACAAAATTATCTGCTGACGGCGCAGGATGCTGAAAACTATCTCTCCATTCTCAGGCAGGAAAACGGAAGCATCCGGCAGATATGGAACCTATGGGATGGATTGGCCGACATTGTCCCTTCTGAAACGGGATATACCATTTCCCTATACCTGCCCGGCCAAGTTACGGGAAATGATCCGTCAACCGGGCTGTATACTTTTACGGGAGATCCCTTTAAAACATTCGCCGTTGGAGGTGATCCAGTCGCAAAAATTCTCACTGTTGTCGAACGCGATCTGACCCTTCCAGACGGCATGCCTCCGTATGTGACCACATGGATGGAAATGCAAGGCATCTGGAACATCACCGAGGGCACGGGAGAAGAAGCCGTCACGACGAACCGGGAGAAAACAGACCTACCGGAAGAAGGAACATATCGGGTAGTGACAACAATTAGCAAGGGAGGCGTTCCAGCTTCAATCGTCGCCGAAGAATACCTCTCCCATGTCACCGGGGAATTGTTGCTTTCCACGACAGAAGGCTATGGAAGCCCGGATGCGCAAACCACCATTTATGAGTACGACGATGCGGGGCGCATGATTGGAGTTATAGCTCCCGACGGTAGTGAAACCCGCTATATTCATGATGCGAAAGGACGTATCACCGTCACCACAATGCCCTGGGCGGGCGGGAAATCCCAACTCATCCAGACAAGTTATCTTGACGATGGCAGCGAATATTCCAACGCCCCTGCCCAAGTGGATACTAATTTCCTGACTCCCGAGGGAATCCCTCAATTACATCTCCGGGAAACCTATACCTACAGTACCGCCAACCACATCAAGCGAGTAGAAAAGCGCAGTACTGCCAACGGCACGACGCGACTGGAAGTCACGGAAACCTGGCAGGGGAGCGCAGAAAATGTCCATGCCCGGGGACGCACGCGCATGACCCAGGGGGCCGACGGCGTTCAGACCTGGTACGACTACGCCGCTGCGACCGATCACGGCGCGCTCTATAATGTCACGGCGGAAACGCGCGTGGAAGGGGCTGCCGTCCCCGGCCAGTCCACGCGCAACGTCAGCTATATCACAACGGAAGGCAACACAATCCGCGAGGAACGTCACATCCTGGACAGCGCGGGCACATGGCGGCTCCTTGCCGCCGCCGACTACGAATTTGACGAGCAGAACCGCTGGACCAGGCGAACGCGCAGCAACGGGCGCATCACCACGCGCGCCTACATGTGCAGCGGCGACCTGCTGAGCGAAACGGATGAAAATGGTGTTACCACGACCTACGGCTACGACAGCGCGCGGCAGCTGGTGGAAGTCATCCGCAGCGCGGTGACGGACGGGGAAACCGTCATTACGCCGGAAACCATCACAAGCTACACGCGGGACGCCCAAGGGCACGTTCTGCAAACCCGCACGGACACGGGAGCCATGACGACCGTGGAGAGCACGGAATACGACCTGCTGGGGCGCATCATTTCCCAAACGGACGCTCTGGGCCGAACGACCACGTATGCCTACAGCGCCGACGGGCTGACGACGACCGTCACTACCCCATCCGGAGCCACGCTCGTCACCCGCCGCCATCCCGACGGCAGCGTGCTGGAAGAAAACGGCACGGGACAGAGGCATCTGATTTACCAGACGGACTCCGTTTCCGACGGCATCCGGCAAACCGTCCTGATCCCTGCGCTACAAGAGGGAGAAGCCGACATCATCGTCAGCCGCCAGATCACCGACGTCTTCGGCCAGGGCATCCGCACGGCCCAGGCCACGACAGAGGCCGACACGTTCATCTACGACCGCCAGACGTACAGCGCCAGGGGCCTGCTCACCCGGAGCGAGCGCGATAACGGAACGTCCTCCGCCGCCCTCGTCATGGCTCCGACTCTGTACGCCTACGACTCCTTCGGCAACGTGGTGAAAGAAACCTGGAAACTGGCCAATAGCCCCACACTTGCGAACTCCCGGATCACCACCTACGCCTACAGCGTGGAAGCAAGGGCCGACGGCGTCTACCGGATTACCACCACGACAAAAAACAACGGCCAGGGCACGACCTACACGGAAAGCGTAGCGACACTCCTTTCCGAAAGCGCGACCATCGAACAAAAAACCATCGCCACCGACCCGCGCGGCAATACAGCCACGACGTGGACGGAATACGGCACGGGGGCCCAACGGACGCAGAAAAACAGTATTCCGACCTCCAACATCACGGCGACGGCGACGGTCATCGACGGCTTCGCCACCGCGCAGACGGACCACGCGGGCGTCACGACCACGCAAACGCGCGCCTTCACGGCCACAGGGATCACTCTGACCCAAACCGACGGACGAGGAAACGCCACCACGACGAAGACCGACATCGCCGGGCGCACCATTTCCGTCACCGACGCGGCGGGCAATACGACGACCACCGCTTACTGCCCCTGCTGTGACAACCTGGCCACGGTGACCGACGCCCTCGGGAATACGGTTCATTCCAAATACGACGTCCGGGGCCGAAAGACCGCCGAATGGGGCTCGGCCATCCAGCCCGCGCTCTTTGCCTACGACGACGCCGACCGGATGACCGGCCTCACCACTTTCCGAGCAGATGCGGGCGACATCACGACCGACCCGAGCGAGCGTACCGACGGCGACACGACCACTTGGCAATACCACGACGCCACAGGGCTCCTCCTGAGAAAAACCTACGCCGACGGCACCCATGAAAACTCCGCCTACAACGGACTCAACATGCTGACCAGCAAGACCGACCCACGGGGAGTCACCGCCACCTATGCCTGGAACATCAAGAAAGGAGTCAACAACGCCATTACCTACAGCGACGGTACGCCCGGAGTGCAATACACCTACAACCATCTCAACATGGTGTACCGGGTGACGGACGCTTCAGGAACCCGCAACATCACCTACAACATCTACTGCGAAAAGGAAACCGACAAGATCGGCCTGGGAGGCAACGACTACCTCATCACCGAAGGGTACGACGCCTTCGGACGCGGCAGCGGATACACCCTCAAGAAAGGAGGCACCATCATCCACCGGGCGACGCAGGGCTACGGCGCCGACGGTCGCCTAGCCTCTGCGGGCTTCATCCTCGACGGGGAAAAACGGAGCTTCGGCTACGGTTATCTGGAAAACAGCCATCTGCTCCTGAGCCTCACGATGCCCAACGGCATCATCATGACTAAGGAATACGAAGATCACCGGGATTTGACGGCGGCCATGAACTACCGGCTGGGAGAAACAAGTGTGGCTCAACGGAGCTACGGCTACGATGCGCTCGCACGCCCCGTTACCCGCACCATCACCCGGCAGGGAAGCACCCGCAATGACGCCTTCACTTACAACGAGCGCAGCGAACTTGCCGCCGCCACCTTGGGAACGGACGGCTACAGCTATGGGTACGACAACATCGGCAACCGCAAAACGGCGCAGGAACTGGCCGAGGAACTCACCTACGCCTCCAACAGCCTGAACCAATACGCCAGCATCGCCCGCTCCACTCTCAACTCTTCACCCTCCACTCTGGAAGCCCCCTTCGTGCCGACGTACGACGCCAACGGCAACCAGACAAGGGTGAAAACCGCCACGGGCCTCTGGACGACCCACTACGACGCCAACAACCGCCCGGTGCGCTTCGAGAAGACCGAAGGAGGAAGCACGACCATAGTCGAATGCGGCTACGACTACATGGGTCGAAGATACATGAAGAAAGTGACGGTGAACGGTACGGTAACGCTGCACCACCGCTACCTCTACCGGGGTTACCTGCAAATCGCCGCTCTGGATATGCTTCACAATCAGGACGTGCTGCACACCATCCTGTGGGATCCGGCTGAGCCAGTAGCCACAAGACCCCTCGCCCTCCAGAAAGACAGCACATGGTATACCTACGGACTGGACCTCACCAAGAATGTCTGGGAACTTTGCGACCATGACGGAACCATCTGCGTCACCTACGATTATGCTCCCTACGGAGAAGCGACAGCCAACGGCAACGTCACCCAACCCCTCCAGTGGAGCAGTGAGATGTACGACGCTGAACTAGCGATGGTGTACTATAATGATCGCTATTATGATCCTGCACAAGGCAGATGGTTGAGCAGAGATTTTTTGGGAGAAAATGGATTGACGGAAAATTCTGAAGACGATGAAGATATTAACTTTTCTCAGATAGCGAATTTATATGCGTTTGGACCTAATAATCCTATTGATGGATACGATGTAAATGCAGAAAATTGGGTTCGTTTAGTGCAGGCCATCTGGAATTTGCTGCGAAATGCTGCACGTGGGGCGCCTAAATCCAAACCTCCTGCTCCCAAACCTCCTGCTCCCAAACCTCCTGCTCCCAAACCTCCTTCTTCTAAGCCCAAGCCTAAACAAGAACATAAAGAAAAACCAAATAAAAATTTTGGCGACTGTACCGCAACAGAACATGCTGTTCTGAATAAAGCAGTAGGGACTGCCTGTAAAGGGCCTAAGTTTTCCTGCAATAGGAAAAAATATCCTAATCTTAGTTGCGACGAAATTAAATTAAGAATAACCAGGGCGACAGCCTGTGTGACAGCACGGGTGGCTATTAATAAAAAGTGTTTTAAGGGTGGCGACGCAACACATAGGCAAGAAGAAGAGAAGGCAAAAACGGCCTTAAAAGAGTGCACCGCGCGCCATTTAGCCGAATGTCACAATAAAAATGAATAAATAGGAGGTTAATCATGCTCAAATTATCAGATATGAATCCTAGAGACGCAATTTTCAAGGCTTTCGAGACGGTTCGTCATCCAGGAAATGAAAACTTGCTTCACCAAGCTCCGAGCTATATGGATGATTCCGATGTATCTTTTCTCTATCCGTATGAAGGAAAGAAATGGTCTGAGATTGATCGCCGTGCCTTGGTGGTGGAGGGATCGTGCCTGACTGCTCTTTCCGATTCTGGTCTCTTATACGTGATTCCAGCCTACCTGCTTGAATTCATAAGGGGCGATGACTATGAAGACCCCAATGGATGGGTCGACAGGCTTCTCGAAGTATTGGCCCATAAGGGAAGAGGAAATTTAAAACTCACTCCCCTACAGAAAAAAGTCATTGACGACCTGTTTTTAAAGGAATTAGAGAAAACATGGGAACAATATGGGAGACAAGGAACCTGTTGCAGTGACCACTGGGACGTATTAATTGCTAAAGCGAGGGAATCATATTAGACCCAATCCACTAGAATGCTAGAAGCAAGTACAGCGTCTATTCCCCCAATCCAGGAATCCACTATCATATGGATAACAGTGCCTCAACATCATAAGGAGTACCCCACGGAACAGCACCAGATTGTCTCACAAAGGTAGTACCATTTAAAAAAAGCACATTTGACGATTGTTCATCTTAAAGGTTGAATTTACCAGTATAAAGGCCAGATACATATTGTCATAAAAGCCGTATGAATGTTTTACATTGTATTCCCGCCATCTTTTTGATCCAACCTTGCCAGCCAATGTTCATGCTTTCAAAGATTTCCTAATCCGACACACCCGGTAGTTTCTTGATCTGTTTCCTGTAAGAGCTTCATGCTATTTGTAGACATGACGCTCTTTGCAAGGCGTAGTCATGTTTCTACTCTATCCGTGCCAGAGACTGATAGGGAGAGCATCCTTTATAAGGAGGTTCAATGCTAAAAGAATGGATAAACATTCACCAAAAAAGAAATGGGTTAGCAGGGAAGAATTCCCTCTCTATCTCTCTTTTCTTTGAAATGGCCTCTTGGCAAGAAGATTATTTTTTCAGAGTTTCTCCATTGGATGAAAAATAGTAGCGCTAAAGTGGTGCCGTTTTCTTACGTTCTGGTGACCTTTCCCATGCTTTTAGCGATTTTCAAGCAAGGTTCCAGAACAAAAGAAAAGCCCTATAATCTTTCAACTTATAAGCTTTATAAGTGGCGTCCCCGGTAGGAATCGAACCTACATCTAGTCTTTAGGAGAGACCCGTTCTATCCATTGAACTACGGGGACCGGACATTGTCCGTGCAGGACAATAAACGGGAAAATTCCGGGGCTCAAGCAAAAAGCGGCACGATTGCGCCATGAACCTTGATTTTGAACGGTTATTTTTCTAGTTTGGTTTTCATGAGGTTTCTCTCTGCTGCCTGTTTTCTGTCTCTTCTGTACTCTTTCACGGGATGCTGTGCCTGTGGCTATGCCACTTTCCCCGATGCGCGCGCCGCCATACGCGCCACCTACCATCCTCCCTTCACCCCTGACCAGACGGGAGCAAAACTGGAAAATTTAAAATACTATCCCTACCACCTCTATTGGGAAAGCAAACGCATCCCCCTTCCCTTTTTGCACACGCTTCTGCCGGAAGCCGCTTCAGATTATGAACTGGCCGCCACATATTCCGTCTTCCAGGAGCCGGAATCCTCCATTGCGCTCCGGGGGAATGAACTCTACTGGGCTGCGACGGCGCAAGGAACCAACATTCCATATTACGTCAACAGCGCTCCCTTGTGGAAAGGCAGGTGGGTCACTATCCTCAGAGACCATCTTCCGGCCTGTTTCCCCAATGAAACTTTCCCATCCTGGTTTCATCCATATCTCGATCTGGTGGAAGCCCGGATGTATGATGATATCGCACGTCGGCTCCAGCAGGAATACAGCAGGAATTACGTCCTCCGCGGCGTTGCCGCCCTGCCGCCCGCTCTGGCGCAGGAACTTAAAACTACTTGGAAGGAATGCCTGGAAACTGCCGTCCTTGACCTGCCTGTGGAAGTTTTTGAAAGCTGCGACCAGGGATGCTGCTATTATTCTGCAACTCCCGGGCTGGTGGCGACGGAATTGCAGTTTTCCCGCCGCACACTCCCTCTGAAACGCCAGATGTTCCACATTTTCCGCATTCTTTTTGATGCGGCAAGCATGGATGATTTCACGCCCGGTACGCAGCGCATGCTGATGAAACTGTGTGCTGATGCCCGCAGCACTGCTGCTGAAATGAAAAAAGCACCGCCGCATGGAATATCCGTTTCAGAGTTGATGACCAATTTCTTCCCTCCCTTTCCGGACGATGGATACGAGTTATGGGAAGGGAAAAATCCCCCTTTGCGCCATGGCAAGCGCCTGAAGGAAGATACCATCAAAGAATGCATGGCTCTTCCCCTCTCAAGGAATCCGGTGTGGAAAGACCTGTTTCCCAATACTCCAGAAGACACCGCGGCCTGGATGCACGTTTATCCGGAAGGACCATGCTGCGGCGCATTTATCCACCAGGGCTTTTTGCATGTAGCCACCACAGAACTCGGACTGCCCTTTTACCGCATGCACGATTTCAGCCGGATGGACAATCCCCCGTCCATGTCGCCTTATGAGTTGTGGTGGAACGGGGAAGGAATGAGGGTTCAGCGTTTCTTTTTAAAGCTGGAACCTGCCGCGGAAAAGGAGTTGAAAACCTATCTCCGCCTGCTTGCCCGGTCCAGGAGCGGGAAAAAACTCCAGGAGACCTTCCCGGACATGCTTTTCCGTACGGATCTGGGGAAGGAGGAGCTCATTCAGAAAAACCCGGAGGAAGGCCCCGGACAAGGACTGGATGATGATCCTGATTCCTTTGTACCCGGAATATCAGGCATTCTGACGGATGTTTACCGGTTCCGAAGATGGGTAAGAATGGACTATCTTCAGGAAGGTTCCGAAGAACTGGAACAGCTCCGGAAGGACAGAAGGGAACTGGAACGGTATTTGGGAAAACATCTTCCGGCAAAAAAGACGGATGCCACATCCGCAACGGAACGGGGCGAACAAAAGCCTTGAGCCGGGAATGGAAGAGACGTAGCGTTGGTTTATCATCCCCCTGTTTCGCCATGCTCAATTTCATTTACGACAACAAGACGACGCTCATTTTCGGAAAAGGAACCCAGCATGAAGCAGGCGGGCTCCTGAAACCGTTCGGCAAAAAAATCCTGCTCCATTACGGAGGCGGCAGCATCAGGCGCTCCGGACTGCACGACGCCATTACGGCATCCCTGAAAGGCGCAGGCGTGGAATATGAGGAACTTGGCGGCGTTCAGCCCAATCCCACGCTGCCCCTGGTGTATGAAGGCATCCGCCTGTGCCGGGAACACGGCCTGGGCCTGGTGCTGGCTGTGGGAGGAGGCAGCGTGATTGATTCCGCCAAGGCAATCGCCCTGGGCGTTCCTTACAGCGGAGACGTCTGGGACCTGTACCTTTCCAAAAAACAGCCGGACTTTGAGCCGCTGCCCGTCGCCACGGTGCTGACCATTCCCGCCGCCGGCAGCGAGAGCAGTCCGAATACGGTCATCACGAATGAAGAGACCAGGAGGAAGCTGGGCTACGGAGCTCCCACACTGCGGCCTGTGTTCAGCATCATCAATCCGGAGCTGTTCTTCACCCTGCCCCACCGCCAGATGGCCAACGGCGTAAGCGACATGATGAGCCACATTTTCGAGCGCTATTTCACCCGGACCCTCCATACGGATCTTTCCGACGGCCTGTGCGAGGCCACCCTGCGCACCATCATGAGAAACGCCCGCATCTTGAACGGGAACTTGAATGATTACGATGCCTGGGCGGAAATAGCCTTCTCCGGCAACATCGCCCACAACAACCTGCTGGGCGTGGGCCGGGAGCAGGACTGGGCCTGCCATGCCATGGAACATGAACTCAGCGCCCTGTACCATGTGGACCACGGCGCGGGCCTGGCCGTCGTCACGCCCGCATGGATGAAGTACGTTTCCCCCCGGCACCGGGACATGTTCCTTCAATTTTCCCTCCACGTGATGCGCGTGGAAGGCTCCTGCCGGGAGCCGGAAGCCATCATCCGGGAAGGCATTGCCAGACTGGAAAGCTTTTACAGGGAACTGGGGCTGCCCACGTCCATGGAGGAACTCGGAATCCGGCCTGAAGATTTTCCGCTGATGGCGGAACAGGCCATCAGCGTACGCGGCCCCATCGGGGGGCTGGAAAGGCTGGATGCGGAGGATGTCCGCAACATCTACCGGCTGGCCTGCCGCAATGGCGGGAACTGATTGCCCTATTCCCGAATACACAGGAAAAGGGGAAATCATCTTCTTCTTTCAATGGAACCGCCCTATTCTTTGCAGGATGGTAGTCGATTGATATTGTTCTCTTATTGCATTTATATACAATTCATGATGAAAACGTGTCAACTGTCAGCCATTTTAGGCGCCATTCTCGTTTCTCCGTGCTCTTCACTCGGAGATTTATCTCCCCATTCCCCAAAAGAAGGGAACAGCGAAGAATTGCAAAGGCAGTCCAGCTCAGAAAAAGGTTCTCTCCCGTCGTCAAACAATAAACACTTCCCAAGAGTCCAGGCAAGGGCCCGGCATCGTGATATTCTACAAAACGAATTGCCTCAGGTTCTGCCCTCTTTTCAGGAACAGGCTCAATGCATTGAAGAAATAGTGGATATCTTTCTTTCCATTGACAGCCTGGAAAATTCCAGCAACGCTGCCGGCCGGTTGAAAAATGCACTGCCAAAACTGCAGATGCTGAATGCCAGGATGAATGCTGAACTCCAGCTTTACGTGGACAAACAGCAGGCTATGACGGCAGGCTACAATCCTGCCGGAGACCCTTTATTGGAAACATATGCCTCCTATCTCCAATCCCGGTTCGTCCTGTTCGGAATAGAGCTTGTTTCATCCATCACGGCCCAGGGCCTAATGACTCCCGAATTGGGAAAATCTCTTCAAATTGCGCCGCCGGCTATTGTTCCGGAAGAAGTCTCCATGTCTCCGAAACTTCAGAATTACTGGAAGGAAAAAATGATTCAGCAAAATCGGCGTAACCGTATTTTGTATTCCCTCCGCACGGAAAACGACATTCCCCGCGTTCAAAAGGAATTGGGTATCTGTGCCGCGGCCCTCCGCAATCTGGAGAAAAAGGAAATGTCCCCGTATCCGCTTCAGAATGAACAGGACAAGGCAACAGATCAAGTCATGCGCCGCCGGGAAGCCAGTGGACCCATCCGCATCGCGAACGTTTTGACGGCAGTATTGAAAAACCGGGGCTTGCTTGAAAGAAGGGAAGATGGAACATATGTCTTCCAAGGCATGCAAACAATCATGGATCATTTGAAATGAAACAAACCTGCATATTGACCGGGCTGTTTTTCGCAAGCTCTCTCCCATTTGCCGCCCCCTCGTATTGACATTCCTCATTTTGTAACCTACTTGTAACTTGCCAAACTTCCTTTGTGAAGTAATGTGGTGGAATGAACAAAATCTTTTCCGCTCTTCTTCTGGCGGCGGCTTTTCTGTTTTCCGGAGCGCCGTGTACGGCAGCCGTTCCTGCCTCCGCTCCGGAGCAACGGGAGCAGTCCATCAAGGACATGGACAAACTTCTGGATAAAAGGCTCTTCAAGCAGGCCGCGGAACAGGCCCTGAAACAGCTTAACGAATACGACGACCAATACAGCGGAAAGGATCTGGCCCTTTACTACCGCGCCCTCCAAAATTTGAACGGCCTGAATGATTCTACGAATCTGGACACCATTCTTCAGGAACAAATGAAACGCCATGGAGAAAACCCATGGTTCCTGATGGCCGCCGCCGAACTATATCAAACGGCCAGCCACACCTTCAAACTGGCGGACGGCAAGTACATCCGCGTCAGCCGCCCCTGGCAGGGCGAATATTCCGGACAAAAAAGGGACAAAGTGGAAGCTCTGCGCTGCCTTTTGAAGGCAATGGACATCGCGGAACGGAACAAGGACATGAAACTGCTCGGCCTTGCACGGTTCATGATGGCGAAGGCACTCTTGAAGAATTATGGTTATTACCAGCCTTTCTCCGCATTCCAGACTTATGCGGCCCTGGGCAACCTGACCGGGCTTGAAAAGCTCCCGGGTTACGTTTCCAACCAGGAAGCCCCCGAATTCCGCAACGTTTCCACGCTGCCCGTTGTCGTGAACCCAGCCACGGGAAAAACGGAAATCGTCTTCTACCACGCTTCCTCTTCCTGGAGCGCAGCTAGGAATGACGGCGAACGCGTACGCTGGCTGCTGGACGCCGCCGTCCGGGCGGACCCGGAATTGGAAAACGAGGTCAGCCTGTTTACGGCATCCTGGTGCCGCAATCTTCTTTCCTATGCGAATACGGCTCCGTATCAGGAATTCGTGTACGGTCCCGGCAATGCGGGATCGGTGGAGGGCATCAACCCTGCGGATTTGAAAACGGACCAGACTGTCGTCAGAACGGACCGGACGGACAAGGGCCAATTCATGCTCATCACGCTGCCGCCGGATTACGACTTCATCCGGATTGCATCCCGGGTGACCCCTTCCCCCTATCCTGCGGAACCCTATCTGGATGCCGCAAAAATCATCAGTGGAGAATTTCTGGTGCGCAACCAGCGCCCGGCAGCCGCCGATGTTCTGAAAAAGACACTGCAAACTTACAAGGACATGCTTCAGGCGCACCATGAACGCGGCGGTGCCAAACCGCCGGAATCAGATGCAGAAGAGACTGTAGAATATACGGATGACACTACCGACTCTCTTCAGGAGGAACTTGCCTCCATTACGGAACCTAACGGAGCATTTGAGGAGGACGAAAGAACGCTGCTTTCCGGAGAGCCCGTCTCCATGGCGTTCATTTACAGGAACGCCGCCAGCGCCTCTATCACGGCACGTCCCGTCAATGTCAGGCTGTGGCAGGAGGAGCGCATAAACACCCTTCTTGCCTCAAAAAAACTGGGGAAAAACTATGAAAAAAAATATTCCGGGTTTGATACCCTTCTTTCCAATCTGTTGAATGACAAATCGGCCGCCCGTTACCTGGGGAAGGAAATCAAGGGGGAAAGCATCAGCCTGGAACCCGGGAATCAGCATCTGGACCGGATCGCCCAGCTATCCGTACCTGTCAGTCAGCCGGGATGGTACCTCCTGACCGTCACGCTGAACAACGGCTACCGTTTCCACCGCCTCCTCTCTCTGTCCGACCTGGTGCTGATCCGCCGTTCCATTCCGGAAGGCAATCTCTGGTTCCTGGCGCAAGCCAAAACGGGAGTTCCCGTGGAAGGCGGCAAAATCAGCCTGGTGCGCTACAGAGAAAACAAAACGCTTCAAACAAAACAAGTGAAGGGAACCACGGATAAAAACGGCGTTCTGGTAGAAACACTGCCTCCGAACGACAGCAATTCTCCCACCTACTATAATCTCCTGGGCATCGCTACACATGGAGACAGCTACGTCGTAACAGGAGGGAGGAAGGAATGGTACTCCGGCGAATCCCGAATGTCCCTGAACAACAAGGTTTCCAGCTCCTATGGCTGTTTCTTCCTGGAAAGCCAGCCCGTTTACCGGCCGGGCCAAACGGCCCGGTTCAGAGGGGTCCTGTTCCGTCCGGATTTCGCCAATCCCGGTACAAAAGACTGTGCCGGAAAAAAATTGACGCTGACGATCCTCAGTCCCATCGGCGACAAGGGAATTTTCCCGGAACAAACAGTTACTACGGACGCCACGGGCGGCTTTGACCTGGAATTGTTCATCCCCCACGGAGCGCCTTTGGGCCAGTACAGGGCAACACTGGATTTCAGAGAGGCGGATCGCATTCTGTATGCCCCCCTGTTCCGGATGGAAGAATACAAAAAACCGGAATTCACCGTCAAGATGGACGCCCCTGATAAACCCCTCAGGCTGGGACAGCCCATCCCCGTTTCCGTCCAGGCGGACTATTATGCGGGTGGCCCGGTGAGCGAAGGAAAGGCCACCATCACCATCACCCGTACTCTGGGAGCGGAAGTATGGACCCCGTACTGGAAATGGAGCTGGCTGTATTCCAGGAAATCCAGCCCCTACTATACCTGTTTCACGTCCGACCCTCCCCTAACGGTGCTGGAAAAAACCATTCCCCTGGACAAGGAAGGCAAGGCCACCGTGGAACTCTCCACGGAACAGGACGCCAGGGACTTTGCCTCCCAGGACATCACCTACCGTATTTCCGTCAGCGTCACGGATGCCTCCCTGAGGGAAGTCTCCGCTTCCGGCCAGGTGATCGCCACCTGCCGCCCGTTCAATATCTTCACCTCCCTGAGCCGGGGATACGCCCCTGCGGGAGTGCCGGTCCGGGCCACCATCACGGCAGCCACGGCGGACGGCGTCAAGATCGGGAAAGCGAAAGGAAAGTCGATATTGTACCGCGTCCATGCGGACTCCAGCCGGCAGTCCCTGGCGGAATGGGACGTGGTAACCAATGAGGAAGGCTCGGCTTCCCTCACCTTCCAGACAGGGGATTCCGGCCTGTACCTCCTGCAAACAACGCTGGAGGACAGCCAGGGTGGCAAGGTAGAAAGCTCCCGCCAGTTTCTTTCCTATGGCACGGGAGAACACCATCCCTTTAAAATAAATCCCCTGTCCATCACTCCGGACAAAAACGAGTACGCTCCCGGAGAAACCGCCAGCCTGCTCATTGCGTCCGACTATCCGGACGCCCACGTCTGGACCTTCCTGCGCAATTCATGGAAAAACGAATCCCGCCGCCTGGTCGCGCTGGACAGGCAGACGGCCCTGGTGGAATGTCCCCTGACCCGGGAAGACATGCCCAACATGGGCGTCAACGCCTTCACCGTACGGAACGGGGAGCTGCACCAGGCATCCGCGGAATTGCTGCTGCCGCCGGCCAGCCAGATGCTGGAGCCTGCCGTCTCTCCGTCCAGGCCCCGGTACCAGCCGGGCGAAAAGGGCCGCATGACCGTACAGGTCAAGGGACCGGACGGAAGCCCAGTGAAGAACGGCATTGTGACTCTGGCAGTTTATGACAAGGCGCTGGAATACATTGCCCGGCCCAACGTCTCCAACATCGCCGAAACCACGTGGGGGGGGTTGAATGGGACCCGTTTCCTCAACATCAGCGCCATGCAGGACAAAGGGACGGAAATGGAAAACGGGCCGGACCAGCCCTATTTCGAACCTCTCGCCGAACCGGACCTCTCCATGCCATTCGGAGATTTCGCTGGTGGAATTGGGAGGGGAGGGAGCAGAACGGGAGATTTTGCCATAAGTAAAAGATCGGCAAACGGCATGCTGTCAAAGGGCATGTCATTTCCTCAAACACCGCCAACGCCGGTCATGCAATCAATGCGTGACGCAGAAATGGCGGATGCCTTTGAAGAAGAAGTAGAGGATGAACGGCAGGGCGCCTCCCCCGCGATTCAGCTGCGCACCAATTTTGCGGACAGCATCAAGTGGTGCGGCACACTCAAAACGGACGAAGAAGGCATGGTTGCCGTCCCGGTGGACATGCCGGACAACCTCACCACGTGGAAGGCGGCCGCCTGGGTGGTCACCTCCGCTCTGCAGGTAGGGCAGGCTTCCGCGGAATTCCTGACCACGAAGGACTTCATGGTCAGCTTGCAGGCTCCCCGCTTCTTTGTGGAAAAGGACATCGTCATGCTCAGCGCCATCGTCCGCAACCGGACGGACAAGGACGTGCTGGCCCGCATCTCCATCACCCTGAAAAACGGCTGCCTGAGCCTGATGCCCGGCAACTCTCCCGCCCTGAACGGATTGGGCGCCGGAACGGACAACGCCGCCTCCAGGAAAGTGACCGTCCCCGCCCAGGGGCAGGTGACCGTGAACTGGTGGACCACGGCCATCAGGGAGGGAACCGCCACCGTAGCCATGGAAGCGGCCGCAGGCTCCCTGGGAGACGCCATGCAGATGGACTTCCCTGTGCTGGTGCACGGCATGAAGCAATTGCACGCGGACAGTACCGTCCTGCTGCGTGGGGACCAGGAACGGCAGCTCACCATCAACCTTCCGCAGCAAAGGCGCAGGGAGGAAAGCCGGCTCGTCGTCAAGGTCTCCCCCAGCATCGCCCTGAGCATGGTGGAAGCCCTGCCCTATCTGGCGGAATACCCCTACGGCTGCGTGGAGCAGACGCTCAACCGCTTCCTGCCCGCCGTCATCGTAACGGACACGCTCAAGCAGCTTGGTCTGGACCCCGGCCAGGCGCTGGAAAGCCACCGCAACCTGAACCCGCAGGCCATACGGGACAAGGCGTTTTACGACAAAATCATGGAACGTCTGGAACGCAATCCCGTATACAGCGAACGTAAACTGAAGGCCATGGCGGAAAAGGGCATTCGCGACCTCCGGGAAAGACAGCTTTCCGATGGCTCCTGGGGATGGTTCGGCGGAGCGGACCGGGGAGACCCGGTGATGACCGCCCACGTCGTCCACGGCCTCAAGATTGCCGGAAGCACGGTCAAGTTACCGGGGAATATGCTGCTCCGCGCCGTGTCATGGCTGACCGGCCACCAGAACAGGCAGCTGGCCCTGCTCGTCAAGGGGGACGCCTACCGGAAACTGGAAAAACAGCCTGACGGCCCGGCAAGGCAAAAGGCTATCCGGGAACTGGGAGACTACCGTCTGACGGCCTCCGCGTCAGACGTGCTGATTTATTCCGTGCTTGCGGAAAACGGCGTCCGGAACCTCCAAATGGAACGCTACCTGTTCCGCGACAGGCTGGAACTGCCGGTCCTCAGCCAGATCCAGCTTGCGGAAATTCTGCTGGACGCCCACCGCATGGACGACTTCAAGGAAATAATGCCCGTCATCTCCCAATTCCTTCAGCAGGACGACTCCCTGCAAACCGCATGGCTCCGCCTCCCCAACCAGGGCTACTGGTGGCGCTGGTACGGCAGCAATGTAGCCACCCAGGCGGCTTACCTGAAACTGATGGCCAAGAGCGATCCCAAAAACCCAGTCACGTCCCGGCTGGCCAAATGGCTGCTCAACAACCGCGCCAACGGCTCCTACTGGGATTCCACGAAGGATACGGCGGACTGCCTGGAAGCCCTGTCCGCCTACCTCTTCCAGACCCGGGAAGGCATGGAAGACATGGAGGCGGAAATTCTCTATGACGGCGTTCCGGTGAAAACCGTTTCCAGTACCAAGGAAACCCTCTTCACCTTCGACAACGAATGGAGCATGAGCGGCAGGGACCTGACGGACGGCCAGCACCGCATCACCATCCGCAGGAAAAAAGGCAACGGCAGCATCTATGCCGGCACCACGCTCAGCTACTTCTCCCTGGAAGACCCCATCCCTGCCGCAGGAAATGCCGTCACCGTGGAACGTTCCTACTACCGCATGGAACAAGAAACGGTGAAGGAAGATTCCGTAAAGGACACGCAGACGGACGCCGGGGAACTCGTCTCCCGCGGCCGCGACCAGACCCGCCGCACGCTGCTGAAAGACGGCGACATCATCGCCAGCGGAGACATCATTGAAGTGGTGATGAGCGTAAAAACAAAAAACGACGTGGAATACCTGATGCTGAGCGACCCGAAGCCCGCAGGCTGCGAATCCCGGAACACTGCCAGCGGATATGCCTGGATGGGCACCGTCTCCGGCTACAAGGAAATAGGCGACGAGGAAATACGCGTCTTCCTGTCCTCCCTGCCGATGGGAGAATACCAGATCAGCCACCGCCTCCGCGCCGAACGCCCGGGCAGGTTCAGCGCCCTTCCCGCGGTGATTGAAGCCATGTACGCTCCGGAACTCCGCGGCAACAGCCGGGAACACAAGATCAGCATTTCCATGCCGAAGCCGTAACTCCGGAAAAACGGGAACGCCGCAAGGGGATGCGGCGTTTTCCGCACTGCATTCAGGGAACAGGCACGCCGCAGGGAATACGGTAAAAACTCTTGCATTCCTTTCCTGGAAGCGGACAATGCCGCCCCGCGTAAACGCGGGACGCCAAGATGGAATCCGGAACCTTGAAGGGACACGCCGCCATGGGGGCGGCCGCCGTCATCTGGGGGCTGATGTCCCCGGTCAGCAAACTGGTCATGCAGGGAGGGGAAGTAAGCTCCGCCTCCCTGGCTACATTCCGTCTGCTGGGCGCCGCCGTGCTGTTCTGGCTGGCTTCCTGTTTCGTGCCCCGGGAAAAAATCGACTCCCGCGACCGTCTGAAGCTGTTTTACGCCTCCCTGTTCGGAATCATCTTCAACCAGATGGCCTTTACCGTGGGCGTGGGATTCACATCCCCGGCGGATGCCGCCATCATCACGACCATCACCCCCATCCTCACCATGATTCTGGCAGCCTTCGTGCTCCGGGAAATGATCACGGGCCGGAAGGCGGCGGGCGTATGCGCCAGCGCCGTCGGCGCCGTCCTGCTGATTACCGGCGGCAGCCATGCTCCGGCCTCCCCTGGAGACAACAACCTGCTGGGGGACATCCTCTGCCTGGCATCCCAATGCAGTGTGGCCGTTTACTTCGTGTTCTTCAAAAGGCTGATCGGCAAATACTCCCCTGTCACGCTGATGAAATGGATGTTCACATACGCCGTATGCGCGTGCCTGCCCTTCACTTTCCGGGAAGTCTCCTCCGTTCCCTACTCCAGCCTGTCCCTCCAGACGTGGACGGGCATCGCCTATGTGGTCGTGCTGGCCACCTTCGTCAGCTATATCTGCCTCTCCTTCGCACAGCAGCGTCTCAAGCCCACCGCAGTGAGCATGTACAACTACTGCCAGCCGGTCATCGCTTCCTCCGTGGCCGTCCTGTGGGGCATGGACCAATTCGGCTGGCTGAAAACGCTCTCCGTCCTGCTGGTCTTCACGGGCGTCTTCCTGGTAACGCGCGGCAAGGCGCCGGCAGCCATGCAGGAACAATAGGCCGGCCAATCCGCTCCAGTAAATCTATCTAAGTTAATAGATTATATAGTTTTTCTTTTATTCTGTAGCCTTGCTCAAAAATCGTTAAAAACGTGTAAAAACGCACCAAAACGCAAGAAAAGTTGCACCACTTTAGCACCACCATTTTTGCTGCAGTAGTGGAAACCGCATGAGAAAAGGAGTCATTGCCAGAATTACAAATAGCTGGCGGAAGAACTGGAAAGCAGAAAGACTTCTCGTAATTCCTGTAGACTTCGTAGTTTTTTACAGGAATGTGACAGGAGGCAGGAAAAAATGGTCTTCTATCAGAAACTTTTCTCTAACAGATAG
>OHNN01000396.1_pt1 | contig 35407 bp, 35 predicted proteins | sample 1569541 | NCBI WGS metagenome assembly OHNN01 (sample SAMEA3879563, study PRJEB24766) | human gut metagenome | biome: human-associated habitat; feature: feces | place: USA | collected 1985/1987 | reverse complement strand
ACAGTTGGGGCAAACTGCTGTCAACCTCGGGCTCACTCGCGTCCACACTCGGAAAAGATAATTCGTTCCGCTATCGCGGAGGCAATTTGCCATACTGTTCGTAAAATTTCAGGTTCGGATGCGAAGGTGTATGACAATGAGTTTAAGATCGCATTGCGAGTAGGCACCCGACCATATAAATATAATTTGGCTGCCGGTCAGGTGTATTATGACTATCATTTTATGCGGCAGACCGATACCGGACAATGGGCGGAAAAACATGGGTAGTATGGCGGGACGTCGGTCCTTTGGGATGCAGGAATGACTCCGGATACGATTCCTTGGACTCTATGTGGCGTACCATACTATGACAGCGCAATAATCTACTATGCATTAGGAAATTGAGGTGTACTATGAGGTCAGCAAAATATTATTTCGCAGCAATTGTTTTAATAATGCTGCTTGTAATCTGTTCTTGCACCGCGGGAGGAACTGATTTGAACATTGAGATATCCCAGCCGGATAAAAGTTTGGTTGATTTGGCATCTAAAACCTATGATGAAGCAGACTTATCGGAACTCGCCGAGTTCAATGGTTTGTTGAATGAGCTAAACACAAAATATCCCATTGAATGCTTGCGGAAAGATAACGGAGTGTACCGAGTATCATATCTTGGTGATGAGCGTATTGCCGTGCTCTTGTTTGATAGTTCGGGCAACAAAATTCTTGGTAATACCTATAGAACGCAGCTGTTAAAGTCTGATTTTAACGGACTGGCGAAAGGTCAATCGTTAGACGCGGTAAGAGCGATTGATCCTAACGGTGAGTATTTATTTCTTTATACCGGCAAAAATGACACACCGAAAGAATCCTTGCATTATACCAAGGATGGGTATTTAATAACCATCCAATATGACGCTTCATGCTCAATTATAAGCATAAATGAAGAGTTGATTTAAGGAATATCCGCAAGCACCTTATTTCGGCAAGCAACCGTATGAATTAACACAACCCCGGAGGGAAACTCACTCCGGGTACAAAAAACAGCCAAAACCGGGTTCTACTACCTCCAAAGCAGATACTACAACCCCGAAGTCGGCAGGTTTATTTCCTCCGATGTCCTCCTCTCCACCGGCCAGGGTGTTCTCGGACATAACGCATATGCGTATTGCCTGAATAATCCGGTGCATATGGGCGACCATGACGGCAACTGGCCTAAATGGATAGAAGACACTGCGAATTGGGGGAAAGATAACATTGTTCAACCAATAAAAAAGGTCTTTTGTGCATTAAAACAAAGCAATGTGCCGAAGGCATCTTCACACGATGCAAATCGGCGACCCAACACCGGAGAGCCCGGAAGCACTTACACTGCCCCTAACGGTGATTCAAGAACTTATGGGGCAGATGGTAAACCGGAACATGATTACGACCATAATGACCACGGAAGGCCGGATAAACATCCCCACGATTCAAAAGGAGGACATCATCACGATTGGAAAAATGGAGTCAGGGGTTCGGCATACACCTTCAGTTGGGGAACCGTTGCAGGGGCGGCATTAGTGACTGTTGCTGTAATTGGAATCATTGTTGCCGAAGCTGACGACGTTACAGGAATTGGCGTTGCTGACGATTTCTTGTTAGGTCCTTTGGGTGCGGGTATAGGTGAAGGTTTGGCTTTGATACTTGGGTGAATTCAGAGAGGGATCATTTTATGTGGAATGAAATCAGTACCGATGACGATGTGCTGAAGTTTATGGAAGCCGTATGCTTTTTTCACGACAGCTGTATAAAAGAAATGAGCTATGTAAGCGGAGCTTATGTTGACGTTAATCTTTCAATGTATCCGTTGAACAGTCTTCGAGCGTTAAGGGTGCTTATTCAACGCCAATATGAGAAAGATTCTATGATAGAGCTGGAATTTCAAGGTTTGAAATACGTCAAGTTTTTCCCCGTTGATGAAAGCTACACCTGCGAAATATTGGGTTCGACAATGATTATGAAGGATGGAACCATTTACTGGTGTGATTGCGATAATTTATCAGAAGCCGATTTAGACGAATATACGGGTACTTTAATTTGTGCTTCAAAGCTCAGATGGCGTTCCATTGAAGGCCACTTGGGGGAAAGCGCTTTTTACCGTCCTGTAGTTTAAACTGAGCGGGTGCATTAAGTCATCGAGTGTCTACCGGCAGTTGGAACGGTGCAGGCACGGCCGCGCTTAATGGAATGGGCAATGGGGCATCGTCCGGTGCCGTCACCGGCGCAATAACAGGTGCTGCCGGTAGTGCAATAAAAGTCTCACAAGCAGCTAAAGCATGGGATCGTGGTACCTTAAAATCAGGGTACCAATCAATGAAATATCACTACAAAAAACATGTGAAAGACGAGGGGTCGACGAATGGTAATAATGTGCTTAAGTTTACACAGGATGCGATAGATTTTGCCAAACGAAATGCTTCTACATTGAAATATACATACAATTATAAATATAGTAATGCATCTTGGAACCTAACTTTTTCAAATGGACAGGGTGGCATGGTCACGTCGTTGGGTAAAAAATTAACATTTTGGCATAGGTAACTGCAATGAAGAATAAGCAACATAAATATATTTTGAAGGCGTTTTTGGAATCCAGAATTCCTGCAAAAATACGCCTAAATGCTCCTGAACTTATTGCTATTGATTCCATCATAGGTGGATGCTGCACACAGTTGTTAAAGCAATCGAAATTCGTTGAATTTCCCGCCGACACAATTATCTCAAAGGATGATAAAAAAGTTTTTTCAGAATTGATAAATCAGTCTGCCGGAACGGAAAGAGATGAATTGGTGATATATTATCGTCTTGCAATACTTGCAGAATCAATACTGATTCAGTATCGGCAATGAATCCTACCGGCAAACACATGCGGATAGCAAAAACCGTAGAAATGCAGAAGCTGGTGCAGCGAATCACTGCATTTGCAAAATGAATATGCCAAATTTAATCTAAGTGTTCAAAAAGGAGGATTCGTCAACAAACAGTATTCTTTAAATAGTTCATATGGAAGCTACTATTACCTCCGCAATGCACAGAATGACATTGTGAAACTCATTGACAACAGCGGAGCAGCTGTTGTAGAATATGCTCACCTTAACAGCGATTGAGTCGCTGTTAAGGTTTGACAGTTGGGGCAAACTGCTGTCAACCTCGGGTTCACTCGCTTCCGCACTCGGAAAGAATAATCCCTTCCGCTACCGTGGGTATGTGTATACCGGCAATCTGACGATTGAAGGTTGATGTATGGATAAAAAGACTTTTAAGGAATTTTGCAAAAATGAATTCGAAGCACATGGGTTCAAAAAACAACGAAACGTTTTTTATTTGACCGGGCACGATCTCTTGTGTGGGATTGATCTGCAAAAATCCAATTATGCCGATGTCTACTATGTTAATTATTATTATTTCATAGGTGAGTTTGACGATATAACAGGTTACCCCACCCACTACGAAAGCGATATTCACGGAAGGATTACCGTAATGTCCAGAAAACAAACTTCTCACGGGAAGCAATTTATGACTGCTCAAATTGAATATGAAGAATATACGGAAGAAGAATTGCGACCATTTTTTGAGAGGGCGTTCGAAGAAGAAATTCTCCCACCCGTGGATCACGGTAAATCGTTTATACTTGACAATATTGGGAAACTTTATTCTTTAACAATGCACAAAGAGGAAGTTATACAAAAGTTAAAATCGTGATTCGTACCGGCAAGCAGCAACGTACTAATCTTTTCATATTACTTCCTTTCTTTCATTAAAAATCAAAAGTATCTGTTGACAATTGCACCGGTGTTCAGTTACCAACCCATTAAACCTCGACGGCGAATAAGGGCAGGATCCTCCGTCTGCCAAGTCATTATTTCTTCGGCTGAAAAGAAACGCTCAGCAAATTTTCCGAAAATGTTGAGTGAACCTCCGAAGTCGTGCTTGTATAAAAAAGCAAATGCTTCATTTTCTTGAGATACAGTTCTTTCGAGAATTGCGCACAGTTTTTCATCCGTGCGCTCAACCTTTTCGGATCGAAACGCTTCAAACAGAGTTGCAGCATCAAAGTCTGAACCTTCAGGTACAAGTATCATAAGGTTTGAAGTGTCCGCCGTAAAGCAATCCCTTCCTTTGCCAAATGTAATGCCGAAATACATTTTACCGTGGCTCGTGGTATATGCCCCGTCATAAAACCCCGGAGGAATGCCGGCAAGTTTCCAGATCTTTTTGTAATCAGTTATTCGACTGTACATCCCGTTAGGAACAAAGATGCAGCAAATATGATAAATGCGGTATTTGTCGATGTCAATTTTCAGCATAAGAGCTTCATCCCATAATACCGGGGTACCGATAGGGATACTCTCATTATCGCTTTTTTCAAACTGGATGCAAGTGTTCGCTTCTATTGAAACTCGGTTGCATGCAGTATTGAGTTTGTAATCACATCTAAGCATTTTGTTTTTCAATTCAAAGTTATGCAGTTTGTTGCCGACGACACTGACAGCAACAACATCAAACAGTGCCGAAATGTCACAGCAGCTGCTCGATTATTGTTTTGCAGTCGTTTGCTTCATCGTAAAATTCGTAGCATACCTTCTCACCATCTTTTGTTTGAGAGATAAACTTGAGAGGTTTGCCGTTGGATACAGGCCACTCAGGTTCCTGAACCCACAGCGGTTTCCTCTTTGTGATAGGGAAAGCTTTGCGCAACTCGTTTTTTGCTTCGCGTTTCCTTTCACTCTTTTTTAAATCCGAAGGCAGCTTGTCCAGAATATCTTGAACGATTATATCGGCTTCTTTTCCGCCGACGTAATCCATACCTATTTCGTACATAAAATCATATTTTATGTACGACGGGGGTGTTTTGATTTTAATATCCGGGTAAACTGTCTTGACAAGGCTGCTTACTATGTCATGCATATTACCGAAGAATCCGTAACCGAAAGCAAGCGCAGTGGCCTTTACGCGAAAATTGTTTGCTTCGAGTGCCGAACGGGAATGACATATGTTCCAAAACTCGTGTTTGGGATCGGTTTTCATTTCCTCAGTCAGCAGCGATTGAAGCCATGGCCAAAGTTCGGGCTCGGAAGCCTGTTCAATCTCAAAATCACTGTCGCTCATTTTCCCTTCCGCATAGCAGATTGCTGTCTTAATATAGTTTTCCAAGTTTACCTCCAAACTCCTTAATTTCTTTAATGCAGGCCGAAAGTCCCAACATGCCGGTCACCATCAACATAGATTCGCTTAGTTTCACATCACCGCTTGATTTGCATAGTTTTTTATAACATCAACAAGAGTGCTATCCTCATATTTCGGCATAAGCCATGAAATGCAGCAAGGTAATGCATTCCAAAAGTGCTTGTTTCTTCGCAAAAAAACTTCAAATTCGTCTTTTGAATACCGTTCACGAACCATAATGCACACTGCCTTTATGAATGCTTCCGGAGTATCCAGTTCTTCGTTAAGCGTCAACAATAGGTCGATTCTCAACCACATGTGTGCAAGTAAAATGCACAATGTCTTTCGGAACTCAGTGTCCGAATAAGAAATGCAAGAATCAAACACCCTATCGGTTATACAGCTCTGTTCAAGCAGCGGCAACATTTCAACAATGAATTCGCGTATATATTCCGACTTGTGACTCTCACAGATAAGCGAAAGCAGAGTCGGCTCATCAATTTTATTTACACCGCTCATTATGTTTGAGTTGAAGATAAAGTTTTCAAACTCATCAAGAACAACTTGGCGCAGGCTTTCAGTTGATTCAAGAATTCTTATCGAGAAATTTTGAAATCCGTTTTCATCTTTTTCCATAAAAAGCATCTATCATCTCCATTATTGATACCAGATTCCTTTTCAGAAACATCATTGCTTCTCTGTTTGCCGCAAGACTTTTATCAAGAGTGCCGTCGCGAAACACCCTCCCTATATTACTTGCCTTTTTGAAAATATGCGCATGCGGTGCTTCCGTCTCGCCGGGATTAATAACAGCTTTATAATCGTTTTGCCTTAAAGGCTTATACCCGCACCTGCTATGCACCAACACAAACTCATCCGAGTCTGCATTTGCAGAGACATAGTATGTGTGATAGTCTTCGACCTCAAAGTTATAGACGGTTACGGGGTTTCAAGCAGTTTCATTCGCTCAGCGCTTAAAGCTTCAAATTATTATTGAGCTGTATGGGCTTGCACTCCTGCGTTTTCGCAAGAATTTGCTCAGCAATGTTTTGAGGTGCATAAACAGCATAACCATAGCTGTAAGCACATGAACCGCCAATGGTTAAATCGTCTCCGTAATATGCAGTGCTGATTGACGGAAAAAGTAAAGCATATCGCGGAGTTTCAGATGTTTCGGACATCATATATGCATACAGTTCTTTTGACGCATTTTTTGCGCGTATGCATATGACGTCAGCATCTTCTCCGGGGAATGCAAGGTAATCCCAAACACTTTCATGCATCACAGGGCAATAATTACCGGCAGAATCTCCGCTTCCGAAGAAAATCACATCATTCGGGTGCAGCATTTTTAATAATATGTCAAAAAGCTCCGGTGACATTGCCAAGAGATCGGAACTGCCGATAGGTTTGCTGCATTCCTCAACAATCTTCAAGACTGATTCTTTAAAGTCAATTATGCTCGCATTGCATGTTATCAACTCAGGCGGTTCAGCCCTCCTATATTCGCAGTTGCATGTAAGCAAACTTACTGCGGATAATGTAACAAATGCAAGCCTCAGCTCGCAAAGCAAGGATTTTGCGTAACGAACATCGCAGGAGTCGGCTCGTTCGTTTACATCTGTGAATATATCAGTCTCTTTGCAATAAATGCAGCCGAGGCATCTCTGATTGAGATTGTTCGCATATCTAAACTCAAGCTCAAAATCAATGAGGTTGTCGGATTTGGGCTCGCCGACAGGACGAAACTCATTGTACAGGACAGTTATTTCTTTTGGGCGAGAAATATGTTCGCATTCGAAAAAGATAACCGTTTGACTGTCACCGGTCTGCTTTATATCGTACAGATAAATAACTCTGCTGCCTTTTTTGTAGTAACAGCCTGAATACATCGTCCTGATAATCGAGTTAAAAAGACCTTTCATATGCTAACTCTCCAAACCACACATGAAAATGCTTATACTTTCCCGCAAACTTGTTTTCTGCAGCATGATAGTGCGCATATTCTCCGGAACCGTGCCATTCAAACCGTGGGGTTTCCGCCAAATCGCAGTTCAAGCAGAACCAATCGGTTTCAATGCTTCGGCGGTTCGGCTGCTGTCACTTTGGACTGCTGAGTATATTTTATAACAGTGCTGCCGCTGTTGTCAATGAGTTCGACGATGCAGTCATGCGCATTGACGCCGGAGCAAAATACTCAAATATATTAATTGCCCTATTGATTTCGTTCAAATAATGAGTATAATGTAAATGTACACGTTGCAAGTCAACATATCTTCAACAGAAACACATTCACATGGTTTCCGATTTAAAAGCAAAGGAGTTTTGTTTTATGCAAAAGAAGTCTTCCTGTCCAAGTTGTTTTAAAGCTGCAATGGCTCTGTTTTTTGCTGTTGTCTGCTTTATTTCCGGTTGTTCAGTCGGTTCGGGAACAGAACCGAGCTCAACACCTACATCGGTGCCGATTACGTAAGTTCCGACCACACCGGAACCTGAGAATGTCGGAAACGGCGAGGTGCGTGACGGCAGCCTTGTTAACGTGCAGCCGAAATGCACTCTCGACATTCGCGGATTGGATTTGACGAACTGCGAATGCACGGTGAAACTCAGCAAGATAGCAAACGGGAACACAGCCAACGGCTCACAGCAGGAACTTGAGCTCGTACTGCAGGAAACCATCAACAAACCGACCGAAGTCGATCTCAGCGGCGGTGAATTGTTCCTGCTTGAAATTCGAAATTCGGGAGAGGAAGCTTCAAATTCGGAAGTGTACAAGATATTTTTGTCGGTAGATTCCGACAATGGCAGGCCCGAACTTGTGTTCTATACAATGTACGGAACGGTGAGTCCGGAGATAACGGTTGATACGAACGTGCAGGTCGCTGCGGGCAATTCCGTTTCGTACGCGATAACGGAGGACGGTTCGCTTTGGGAATGGGGAGCAAAATGCGGAACAAGACTTGCGGGAAACGCTGCTCCGAAAAAGATCTTAAGCGACATCGTTTCCGTAAGCACAAGCGGTAACGGATCATTTGATGAATCATCCCCGGAAGTATGGACGCATACGCTTGCGGTTGCAAAGGATGGCTCACTGTATGGCTGGGGCTTCAATGGTTTCGGACAGATAACCGGAACTTCTCCGTCAAACTATGAAGAAAGCACTAATATCGGTGAGCCTACTTTTATGGTTGGCAATATTAAACAAGCCTCCGCCGGAGGAGGTCTCTCTGCTGCGGTAACCACAAGCGGAGCACTTATCGTTTGGGGAGGAGCTTATAGCGAAGAAGGTCCGTCGAGCAGGGTGATTAAGACTGACGTTGCTGCGGTTGAAGTCGGTTCAGGCATCAACAAAATACTGTTTGTGCTAAATCCTGACGGAACGGTTGAGGTTATGAATGCGGTCACGAGGTCTGCAAAAAAAGTTATGGACGGCGTTCAAGAAATTCACGGTGTAGAAGGATTCAATGCGGCATGCCTTGCGCTGAAGAAGGATGGCTCGCTGTGGCTGATAGAATCGGGTCAATTCGGTGATGACACACAGACAATAAGAATAATGAATGATGTTATTTCTGCGGCTGCGTATTCGCGGGATTTATTGGAATATGAAGATAAGCCTCTTTACGTTGTTAACAAAGCGGGACAGCTTTTGAAATCGGTTGACTCCAACCTGAAGAACTTTTCGGTTGTGATGGAAGGCATTGTTTCCGTGTCTGCGGGCAGAACTCATGCGCTTGCCGTAACAACGGAAGGAAAGGTTGTTGCGTGGGGCAACAACGGATACGGGCAGCTTGGCAGCGGGGTGACGGTGTTTGAAACCGAAAAGCCCGTCGCCGTAAGCGGAATGAATAATGCGCTTTCCGTAACCGTCGGCGGGGGAGGAAGTTTTGCTCTCGTTGTGAAATCCGATCACAGCCTTTGGGCTTGCGGCATCAATGACAGAGGACAGCTCGGCAACGGCACGACCCAAGGTTCTGCTGAATACATCAAGATTATGGACGATGTTTCAAAGGCAGAGGCGGGGGAGAACTTTGCTTTTGCCGTGAAGCGGGACGGAACACTTTGGGCATGGGGCGCAAATGACAGAGGGCAGCTCGGCGACGGCACCGCGATCGACCGCCTGTCGCCGGTGAAGGTTGCAGACGGAATCGCGGATACGAATGCATACTATGCACTTACGACCGACGGAAGAATGCTTGAAATCGGCAATGGATTTGCAGAGGCGGCGACAGGAGTAAGCAGGATTCTGAACGGAAGTCTCGCAATAATGACCGATGGCTCGCTTTGGTCATGTTCAGTCGAATATGATGACTACTATATAACGGATGATGCAATAAGTGCATGTGAAGACGGTGAAGCAAACTGCTATGTAATTAAAACAGATCATTCGCTGTGGTTGACTGAAATGTTCTCCGAAGATGATACATCCACCGAAACTGAAATTGCTCACGGATACAAAGACGTTGCAAGCTTCGCAAATGAACTTGGAGGAGTGGGATGGCCGGAGTTTGTGCTGCTTGATGCCGACAACGTGCTGTATTACTTGGATTACATTGATGGTGACGGCAATCTCCAACTGAAAAAGATTGCAGATAATATTGCAGCGTTTGCGTTTTCTTCCGTGACAGTGGAGAACGACTGCGGAACACATTTATGTATTGACACAAGCGGTCAGCTTTATGCATTTGGCAAGAATTACTACGGAGTCTTTGGAAAAGGCAGAACGGCAGGATACAGCGATACACCCGTCACCGTTGCCTTTCCAAACTGATAATGCATTGATGTTCCTTACGAAAACTGAACAAACGACCCGCCGCCGCAAAACTGCGGCGGCGGGTCGTTTCACTGTCCGTGAATTGCCGCAGGATTTATCGTCATTCAACAGCCGCAGAAAGAACTTCGCCTATCGAGTCATTGATAACAAGGTTTGCATAGCTGTCATACGGAGTGACTGTTTTGTTAATCAAAACGAGTTTATTGCCGGAGTAATAATTAATAAGTCCGGCGGCGGGGTAGACTTGGAGCGATGTGCCGCCGACAATAAGCATATCGGCGCGGGATATATGCGCGACTGCGCCCGCAAGAACATCGGGATCGAGAGATTCTCCATAAAGCACAACATCGGGTTTTATCATGCCGCCGCAGGGGCAGTACGGAATGCCGCTGTGGTTTTTTACATATTCGGCATCAAAAAATCTGTTGCAGCGCATACAGTGATTGCGATGAATTGAACCATGAAGCTCATAAACGTTTTTGCTGCCTGCAAGCTGGTGCAGCCCGTCGATATTTTGAGTTACAACGGCTGTTAGTTTGCCCTGCGCCTCAAGCTTCGCAAGTGCAGCATGCGCGGCATTCGGCTTTGCGTCAGTTGTCAGAAGAAGCGTTTTATAATATTTGAAGAAAACATCGGGCTTGCGTACGAAAAATGTATGCGAAAGCAGCTCTTCGGGAGGGTAACCGAATTGCTGAATGGCTTTAAAAATTCCGTTTTCACTGCGAAAATCCGAAATGCCGCTTTCTGTTGAAACACCGGCTCCGCCGAGAAAAACAACGCGCCTGCTGCTTTGGAGCATCTGCTTGAGATTATCGATTTTTTGTTCGAAATCTGATTTCGTATTTTTTATTTCGTTCATTTCTTCCGTTCCGATCCTTTTCGTTCAGTTTTGCTGATAAAGGCTTAAGCTTAACGCATCCTGCAAAAAAATTTTCGTCGGCGCCTTCGGATCAGCTTTTCCGAAATCAATTATATCATTTTTGTCTGTGAAAGCAATACCGAAAACGGAAACACTCTCCGCAGATTCACTTCCGTATAATAAGACGGCGAAAAACAAGGCGCTCGGGAAAAATTTTGTCGGGAAACTCAATATATAGGTTGACTTAGCTTGCGGATAGGTCTATAATTCATATTATGGCGATGTTTGGCGGCGTTCATTTTCCGCCGATTCGCCCGGCATGATAAGCATTGCCGAAATTCAGAAACGGGGTATCTCTTTTTGCGCGGCGGACAGTTTTATGTACGCTGCCGAAATCCGAACGATGCTGCGGGCTTCTGAAATCAACTTTTTATTCGCCTTTTGGGGGAGATTATGAAACTGAATGAAATGACCGAGCAGCAGCTTCAGGAGTTCTATTCCGAAGTGCTTGCCGAGTATCAGAATTGTTTGGCACAGGGATTGAACCTCAACATGTCAAGAGGTAAGCCCGGGCTTGAGCAGCTTGCACTTTCCGATGACTTGTTGAACATGTATATCGATCCTGCGGACACTAGGCCCGACGGAGTTGAAGCTCGTAATTACGGCGAGCTTATGGGTTTGCCCGCATGCCGCCGACTTTTCGCCGAATTGCTCGGTGTGCGTTTCGAACAGGTCTTTGCCTGCGGAAATGCAAGCCTCACATTGATGTACGACCTTATTTCAAAGGCATATACCCACGGCCTGCTGCATTCGGAAAAGCCGTGGTGCAAGCTTGAAAAAGTCAAATTCCTTTGCCCGTCGCCCGGCTATGATCGCCATTTCAAAATTTCAGAAACATTCGGCATGGAGCTTATAACCGTTCCGATGCTTGAAAGCGGTCCGGATATGGATCTTGTTGAAAAACTTGTCAATGACGAGGCTGTAAAGGGCATGTGGTGCGTTCCGAAGTATTCAAACCCGGACGGAATCACCTATTCCGATGAAACGATTGCACGCCTTGCTTCGATGAAAACTGCGGCTCCCGATTTCACCCTTGTTTGGGACAATGCGTATTGTGTACACGAATTTGAGGGCGATTTTGTTCCATTCGCGAACATGCTTGAAATTTGTGAAAAAGCGGGCAATCCTGACAGAGTTTTTGAATTTGCCTCAACGTCAAAAATCACTTTCCCGGGTGCGGGGGTTGCATGTTTTGCCTGCAGCGAAACAAACATGGCTTATATGAAAAAGCTTTTGGCGGCACAGGTTATAAGCTTCGATAAGCTGAATCAGCTTCGCCATGTGCTTTATTTCAAAAATGCAGCCGGTGTGCTTGCACACATGAAAAAACATGCCGCGATTTTGAAACCCAAATTCGATATCGTCAACAAATGCCTCGAGGAAGAACTTGCTCCGCTCGGCATTGCGTCTTGGCACAAGCCCACGGGCGGCTATTTCGTGAGTCTTTTTGTTCAGCAAGGCTGTGCAAAGCGCGTGCATGAACTTTGCAGAAATGCAGGCGTTGTTATGACCGATGCAGGCGCAACCTATCCTTATAAAAATGACCCTGCGGACAGCAACCTCAGGATCGCTCCGAGTTTCCCGCCGCTTAACGAACTTGAACAGGCGATGCAGGTGCTTTGTGTATGTGTAAAGCTCGCAGCCGCAGAAAAGCTGCTCGGCAAATAATTTTAATCCTATTTCGGAGGAAAAAACAATGACAAAAATGATGGATGCTCTTGTAAAGACAGAAGCAGGAAAAGGTCTGAAACTGATGCAGGTTCCCGTGCCCGAACCCAAAATGGGCGAGGTCCTCATCAAAATTCGCAAAACCGCAATTTGCGGCACGGATGTTCATATATATAACTGGGATCCCTGGGCACAGCAGCATATCCATCCCGCAATGACGATAGGTCATGAATATGTCGGTGAAATTGCACAGCTCGGCGAAGGCGTAAAAGAACTCTATGTCGGCCAGCGTGTTTCCGGCGAAGGCCATATCGTTTGCGGTCACTGCCGCAACTGCCGCAGCGGCAACGGACAGTGGTGCGCACACACCAAGGGTGTCGGCGTTGATCGTGACGGTGCTTTTGCAGAATATCTCTGCATTCCCGCAACCAACGTTATTCCCATGGATAAAAACGATATTCCCGATGATCTTATCTCGTTCTTTGACGCATACGGCAACGCAACGCACACCGCACTGATGTTCGACGTCGTCGGTGAAGATGTTCTGATTACGGGTGCAGGTCCAATCGGCATGATGGCCGCCGGCATCTGCAAACACAACGGCGCCCGCAACGTTGTTATCACCGATGTAAACGAATACCGCCTTGAGCTTGCACGCAAAATGGGCGCAAATCGTCCCGTTAATGTTGCAAAGGAAAAGCTCGAGGATGTCATGAAGGAGCTCGGCATCGTCGAAGGTTTCGATGTTGCACTTGAAATGAGCGGCAACGGCGGAGCACTCAACCAGCTCATCCACTCCATGCGCAACGGCGGCAAGGTTGCTCTTCTCGGCATCGCTGGCCCCGGCACTGTTGTTGACTGGAACGAGATAATCTTCAAGGGTCTCAATATTCAGGGTATTTACGGCAGGAAAATGTTCGAAACTTGGTACAAGATGGGCGCAATGGTTCAGGCAGGTCTTGACCTCACCCCGATGGTAACTCACAGGTTCAACTATCGTGACTTTGAAAAGGGTTTTGAAGCAATGAACAGCGGCAGCAGCGGCAAGGTTGTTCTCGATTGGACAAAGTAACCGCCGCATTGCCGATTCGGACAATATTTACGTTTTAACTGATTTTTCGGAGGTAAAAAAATGAAAAAAGCATACGAAATCTTTCGCAGCGAACTTGATTCCATCAAAGAAGCGGGCACCTACAAGGATGAACGCATAATCACAACCCCTCAGAAGGCTCGCATCGACACTACCGTTGCAAAGGGCGTTCTCAACATGTGCGCAAACAACTACCTCGGCCTTTCCAACAATCCCGAGGTTATCGCAGCAGCAAAGGCAAGCTATGATGAGTGGGGCTTCGGTCTCTCCTCCGTACGTTTCATTTGCGGCACTCAGCAGATCCACAAGCAGCTCGAACGCAAAATTGCAGATTTTCTCGGCATGGATGACTGCATTCTGTACACTTCCTGCTTCGATGCAAACGGCGGTCTGTTTGAGACTCTTCTTGGTGCGGAAGACGCGATCATTTCCGATGAACTGAACCATGCAAGCATCATCGACGGCGTTCGCCTTTGCAAAGCAAAGAGATTCCGCTATAAGAACAACAACATGGAAGACCTTAAGGCTCAGCTTGAAGCAGCAAAGGATTGCAGAATCAAAGTTATTGCAACCGACGGCGTTTTCTCCATGGACGGTTTCATTGCCAACCTGCCCGCAATCTGCGATCTTGCGGATGAATACGGCGCACTTGTAATGGTTGATGACAGCCATGCTGTCGGCTTCATGGGCGAACACGGCAAGGGCACTCACGAACATTGCGGTGTTATGGGTCGTGTTGACATCATCACCGGCACCCTCGGCAAAGCACTCGGCGGCGCAAGCGGCGGTTACACGGCAGCTCGTCAGGAAGTTATTGACATGCTTCGTCAGAAGTCCCGTCCGTATCTGTTCTCCAACACGCTTTCACCCGCAATTTGCGCAGCATCCATCAAGGTATTCGATATGCTGAACGAATCCACTGCACTCCGCGACAAGGTTCACGAGAACACACGTTATTTCCGTGAGCAGCTCGGTAAGCTTGGTTTCGATGTTCCCGAAAGCACCCATCCCATCGTTCCCGTCATGCTCTATGATGCAAAGGTAGCACAGGAATTCGCAAGGCGCATGCTTGAAAAGGGAGTTTACGTTGTTGGCTTCTGCTATCCCGTTGTTCCCATGGGCAAAGCAAGAATCCGCACGCAGGTTTCCGCAGGTCACACAAAAGAAGACCTCGATTTCGCAGTAAAATGCTTCAAAGAGGTCAAAGAAGAAATGGGCATCTGACCATTTGCGCATAGCGGCCTGATTTTTGGGCAGAAATAAGATATGCTTCATCTGTAAACGATGTGAGCAGTTAGATTTGCCTGAATGATATATTTTAAACGGGCGGTTGCAATAACCGTCCGTTTATGTATAATTATAGAAATAAAAACAAGGAGGATTGGAATCATGGAAAAAAAGATTATCCTGAGCGGCATTCAACCGAGCGGCATACCAACTTTGGGCAATTACGTCGGGGCGCTGCGCAATTGGAAGCTTCTTCAGAGTGATGACAAATTCTGCTATTATTGCGTTGCCAATATGCACGCTTTGACCGTCAGGCAGGATCCCAAGCTCCTGCTTGAGCGTTCTTTCGGAATGGCTGCATTGCTTATTGCATGCGGTGTTGATCCGACAACTTCGCCCGTTTTCATCCAGAGTGATGTGCATCAACATGCTGAGATGAATTGGGTGCTTGCCTGCAACACATATATGGGCGAGCTGAACAGGATGACTCAGTTCAAGGACAAGAGTGCAAAACATTCTGACAATATCAATGCCGGTTTGTATACCTACCCGGTGCTGATGGCGGGGGATATTCTGCTTTATCAGGCGGATCTGGTTCCCGTCGGAAACGATCAAAAACAGCATGTTGAAATAACACGCGATATTGCCGCACGCTTCAATAATGCCTACGGCGAAACATTCAAACTTCCCGAGCCGTACATTCCGAAAGTGGGCGGCAGAGTAATGAGCCTTACCGATCCGGAAAAGAAAATGAGCAAATCGGACACTAACCCGAATTCGTATATTTCGATTCTCGATGAACCGGCGGTGATAACAAAGAAGTTTAAGCGCGCAGTTACGGACAGCGAAGGGCGAATTGCATATGAACAAGGACGCCCCGGCATGAACAACCTGCTTTCCATTTACAGTGCGATGACAGGAAAAACAATAGAACAGACCGTTGCGGAATTTGAAGGCTGCGGTTACGGCACGCTTAAAACCGCCGTTGCGGATGCGGTTATTGCCGAGATTGAACCCGTGCAGACAGAGTACAGGCGCATACTGGCGGACAAGGCAGAGCTTGAGCGCATAACAAAGGACGGTGCACGCCGCGCTTCCGAAGCCGCAGAAAAAACGTTGGATCTTGTTTACAGGCGCGTCGGGTTGAGATGAATTCAAAAACAACAGAAGCTGTGTCAGCCGTTTTTGCTGTTGAACACTGAAAAAACAAAGGGAGCACTGCCGCATAGACGGGTGTCCGTAAAACAGTTAATCCTCCGTATGGCTTAGACCATGCGGAGGATTTGTTTATGTCTAATCTTCAAACTTGCTGGCGGCAAACGGTTTGTCGAAGCCGTTTGCAGACGGCAAGTCCACAAGGGATAGACGCACAAGCGTCGCAAGGGAGTGTAGCTCCCTTGACGGAACGAAGTGTCGAAACATTCTCGGTCGGGCAGTTTTCTTCTGCTGACCGGGAATGAAGCTCCGCAGGACGCACTACTCTCGACAGAGAGTATAGAAGTGCGCCCTTTCGTTCCTAAAGGGATTTTTCCGGTTCGGTAAACTGAAATTTATATATCTATCCGTACGATTTCTGCATCCTTAATTTGAAAGTGCGTTTCTTTATTCGTATATGGTATTCCGTTTTCTAAACACAATATAATGTTCATTACGCCACCATGAGATACGAGCAATACGTTGTTTTTTCCAATTTGTTCTTTGAAGTCATACCATGCACATTGAATGCGACGAAAGAATTGCTCAGGGCTTTCACCCTTTGGCCATGTTTCTGTCCAATCAAGTGCATTCCAATATACTCCGGGGTATTTCTCAACAGCTTCTGATTTAAGCATGCCAGCTAATAATCCGTTATTAGATTCACGAAATTGAGGCAAATATATGATTTCCAAAGAAAGTGCATTCGCCACAATTTCGGCAGTTTCTTTTGCTCTAACTAAATCACTTGAATATATTTGCGTAATACCTTTGTTGTATAAACAGCTCTTTGCGTTATGAACTTGCTCTCTCCCTTCTTCTGTAAGTCCATATGCGCTCCATCCACCATAGCGGTCTGAGGGGTCTGCACCATGGCGCATTAAGTATATCATCATCTCACCTCCACAACTTCCAATTTGTTGCTCAATTTTCATATTCAAATTATACCATAAAACTTCGAACAATTCTACCGCCACTTTGGACTATATGAGAAAAGTCCGAACAGTTTTCTGCCCGGACTTCCTCGCTCAATCATAAATCAATTCCACTTTCACAATCTCCTCTGCCTGTGCCTTGCAAGCGTTCATCTGCCGCACCCATTCCATTTGGTTTTCGGCTTTCAGTTGCTCGGTCACGCCGTTTTGCTCTGCCAGTGACCGCACGATCAGCTTCATGCGGTTTCGTGCCGCTTCGGCAATCTTGGCGCAATACTGTCTTACGTACATCCAGCTATTGAGCAATGCTCTCTTTATTGTATACGGTTTAATTGTTTGGTGTACTCAAAAAAACAAACCGCGGACCCTCTTCCCCGATGGCACCCGTCGGCATAAAGCCGACGCGGAACAGTACACGCTGGGAAGCATTGTTCTCCGGAGCAGTTTCGGCTTCGATTCGCTTTACACGCGGTTGGAGAACGGCCCATTTGCAGACGGCTTCAAGAGCTTCGGTCATGTATCCGCGTCCGCAGCAGCCGTCATACAGGCCGTATCCGATTTCAACCGTTCCGTCCGCATTCAAACCTTTGAAACAGAAATCACCGACAATGGTACGCGGAGAGTTTTTCAGCTCGATATACCATACCGCATACCATATCCGCTCGTTCGTGTTTTGAACACAACCCTGAAGCATTTCGGAGTAGGCTTGCTTCATTTCCGCATCGTGTTCCGCTGCGATAAGGAGCTCCATCGATTCATTTGCTGTCGGATAAAGAATCAAACGCTCGGTTTCAATTGCAAAGCCTTGCTCCCGGTTTGCAATGCAGTGATCATCATTAAATTCCAAGGCTTTTTACCCAGTTTGCAAGCTCTTCGACTGTAACGTTCATTTTAAAGACTTTGCCGTCAAGCAGCTTTGCGCCGCGGCAGCTCGGTGCAAGCCCGGCATTTGCTTTTCCCATTCCGCTTCCGCCTGAAGTTGCAAACGGAACAATTGTCTTTCCCGAAAGGTCAAAACTCTCGAGGAATGTATTGATTATTGTCGGAGCCACATACCACCAGATGGGGAAGCCGATGAATATGGTGTCATAAGATGAAACATCGAGGTTTTCGTTCACAATCTCGGGGCGGGATGCAGGGTCGGACATTTCAACTGAGCTGCGTGAGCTTTTGTTTGTCCAGTCCAAGTCAGCCTTTGCGTAAGCGATTTTCGGCTGAATGCGGAAGCAGTCGGCATGTGCTGCGGACGCAAGCTTTTCGGCAACTTGTTCGGTAACGCCGGATGCGGAAAAATATGCAACGAGAGCTTTTTTCATTTTTAGAACATGCTCCTTTTCTTTTTTAAAGGCAGGGACATTGCGTGTGCAATGTCCCTGTGTTTGAATTACTGATTAAGCTGATTTAAATTCGGCTGAGCATAAATCAGCCTGCAACGAAAAATTATTCGTCGTCCTCGTCGTCCTTCTTTGCGGACTCGATAATCTTCTGAGCAACGTTTGCGGGAACATCTTCATAGCGAACAAACTCACTGGTGAAGGAACCGCGACCCTGAGTCATGCTGCGCAGGTCGGTTGCATACTTGAACATTTCGCTCAAAGGAGCTTCCGCAATAACAACGGTACCCTCGGAAGTGGGGTTGGTGCCGATGAGACGGCCGCGACGGCGGCTCATATCGCCCATGATATCGCCCATGTATTCGTTGGGAACGAGAACTTCGTAACGATAGATCGGTTCAATAAGCACGGGGGAAGCTTTTGCACAGGCAGCCTTGTAGGAAAGGCGGGCTGCGGATTTGAACGCAACTTCCTTGGAATCAACGGGATGGTATTTGCCATCGTAAAGAGTAGCTTTGATGCCAACCATGGGATAGCCTGCAAGAACACCCTTGACCATTGCTTCACGGAGACCCTTTTCAACCGCGGGGATGAATTCCTTGGGAACTACGCCGCCGACGATTGCGTTAACAAATTCAAATTCACCTGTGGGGGAGGGTTCGAAGCGCATCTGAACAACGCCGAACTGACCTGCACCGCCGGTCTGCTTTTTATGCTTACCTTCAGCCTCTGCCATGGTACGGATAGTCTCACGGTAGGGGATGCGGGGATCTGCAAGGCTTGCTTCAACCTTGAATTTGTTTTTGAGCTTTGCGCAGATAACGTCAATATGCATTTCGCCGAGACCTTTGATAAGAACATCGCCGGTTTCTGCATTCTTCTCGATCTCCATGGTGGGATCTTCTTCGGTGAGGCGGTTGATGCCTGCAAAGACTTTATCTTCTTCGCCCTGTTTCTTTGCGGAAACTGCAAGAGAAATGCAGGGAGCGGGGAACTCGATGGGTGCGAACTTGACAGGTTCTGCGGGGTCGGTCAGAGTATCGCCGGTGTTTGTGAACTGAAGCTTTGCCATTGCGCCGATGTCGCCTGCGCAGAGCTTGTCAACGTTGATGAGGTTCTTGCCGCGCATCATGTAAACCGCGCCGGATTTTTCACTCTTTTCGGCGTTGGGGTTGTATGCTGCAAAGGTTGCATCAATGGAGCCTGCATAAACTTTCATGATGGAGATCTTACCGACAAAGGGGTCAGCAACGGTCTTCATGATCTGAGCGGCAAACTTGCCGTCGCGCTTGATTTCAACGGCTTCGCCTGTGCGGGCGTTGACAGCGGGGCGGATGGGTGCCTTGTCAGCTGTGGGCATATAGTGAACAAGGTTGTTCATGAGGGTGTGAACACCGGTGTTGAGCAGTGCGGAAACGCAGCAAACGGGAGTTACGGCACCTTCTGCAATACCGAGGTTAAGACCGCGAATGATCTCTTCCTGGCTGAGTTCCATTGTGTCAAGATAGGTCATCATGAGCTCTTCATCGCCTTCTGCGGCTGCTTCCATAAGAGCTTCGCGCAATTCTTCGGCACGGCCTGCGAGAGAAGCGGGAATGTCGATTTCCTTTTCGCCCTTGCCATCGAATCTCTTTGCGGTCATGGTTGTCAGGTCAACGTAACCGACATATGCGCCTTTTTCGATAATAGGGAGCTGAATGGGAACGCAGGTAACGCCGAACTTGTCGTGCAGGCCTTCGATTGCCTTGTCAAAGTTTGCGTTTTCGCGATCCATCTGGTTGATGACGATCATGCGGGGCATATTTGCCTTTTTGCACATGCTCATTGCTTTTTCGGTGCCGACAACGGGACCGGAAACTGCGCTGCAAACGATAATTGCGGAATCGGCAAGAGCCATTGCTTCGTATACTTCGCCATAGAAATCAAAGAAACCGGGAGCGTCAATAAGGTTTACTTTGGTTCCGTTCCACTCAAAGGGAGCAACAGCTGCGCTGATGGAAATGTGTCTTTTGGTTTCTTCGGGATCATAGTCGGAAACGGTCGTGCCGTCGTCAACCTTGCCCATGCGGTCGAGAAGCCCTGCATTGAAAAGCATTGCTTCAGTCAAAGTGGTTTTGCCTTCTCCGCCGTGGCCGAGGACGGCAATATTGCGGATGCTGTCAGCTTGATAGTTTTTCATATCGTTGTTTATTTCCCCTCTCGTGGTAATTAATAATTAAACATTTGTTTATCAATCCTGGCTGCGCTGTGCACGGAATCGGAAGCGAAACGCGCACAAGCGTACACACTATTCCTAATTATAGCATAAAAAATCAGCGTTGTAAACACATTGGTTTTCAGCATTTGCGTGTTTTGCAATATATTTGCAGATTATGCGTACCGAAGGATCCCCGTGCGGGAATCCTTCGGCGTTGTTAAGCGAATGCTGTTTGACGGGATATCATGCCCGGTCATGGCCTGTTTAAAGCTTAATGCTTAGGGCAAGATTACATGCTCTGCATTTCGGCAATGCGTGCTTCAAGTTTTGCAAGCATTTCCTTTGCCTTTTCAAGCTTTGAACGTTCTTCCTCAACAACCTTTTCGGGGGCTTTGGCAAGGAAACCTTGGTTATTCAGCTTGCCTTCGGCGCGGGAAACTTCGCTCTGCCAATGCTTCCTGTCCTTTGCAAGGCGGTCGAGTTCCTTTGCAATATCAATAAGCTCATTCATCGGCATAAATGCCTCACCGAGCGTTGAAACAACCGAAACTGCATTCCTGTCAATGCCGGACTTGTCGAGCTGTACGGAAACCGTGCTTGCACCGGCAAGCTTATTCAGATACGGTGCTGCTGCGCGGCATGCCGCCTCGTTTGCTGCATTTGTAACGATCGTTACATGCGCCCGTTTTGCAGGGGGAACATTCATCTCTGCGCGAACGTTGCGGATTGCGCGAACCATATCCATAAGTCCGTCGGCAGCGGCGGCTTCGGCGGGGAAGCTGAATGCAGCATCAGCCTTCGGCCATGCGGAGAGCATAATGGTTTCCTCGCTGCCGGGCAGACGGGTGTAAATATCCTCGGTGATGAAAGGCATGAACGGATGCAGCAGCTTCATGCTGTTTTTGAGTACATGAACAAGTATGGCGCGAACATTTGCTTTTTGCGCTTCATCCTCGCCGTAAAGGCGCGGTTTCGCCATTTCGATGTACCAATCGCAGAACTCCGTCCAAATGAAACTGTAAATCTTGTCAACGGCAAGATTCAGATCAAACGAGTCGAGATTTGCCGTCACGGCTTCGGCAACTTCGTTCAGACGATGCAGGATCCATTTATCCGCAATGTCGGTTATGCTCATGTCAACGGGCTGCAGCTCACCGTCGCCGAGGTTCATCATCACGAAACGGGAAGCGTTATAAACCTTGTTGCAGAAATTGCGTGCAGCCTCAACCTTTTTGGGCTGATAGCGCATATCGGTGCCCGCGGCAGTGCCGGAAGTCAGACTGAAACGCAGGGAATCGGCACCGTACTCTTTGATTATTTCCAACGGGTCGATTCCGTTGCCGAGGGACTTGCTCATTTTTCGTCCCTGCTCGTCGCGAACCATGCCGTGGATATAGACAGTGTCGAACGGAACATCGCCCATAACATACAATCCGAACATTATCATTCTTGCAATCCAGAAGAAGATAAGGTCATAGCCGGTGGCAAGGGTGGATGTTGGGTAATAATACTTCAGCTCGGGGGTTTTATCCGGCCAGCCGAGAGTGGAGAACGGCCACATGCCCGAGGAGAACCATGTGTCAAGAACGTCGACATCCTGATGCAGGTTTGTACTGCCGCATTTCGGGCAGCGTTCGGGCGCGTTTTCTTCAACAATGGTTTCTCCGCAGCAGTCGCAATAATAAGCGGGAATGCGATGTCCCCACCAGAGCTGGCGGGAAATGCACCAGTCACGGATGTTGTACATCCAATTATAGTACGTTTGAGCATATCTTTCGGGAACAAAGCGAATTCGTCCGCTTTCAACCGCCTTAATGGCGGGCTCCGCAAGATCCTTTACGGCAACGAACCATTGCTTGGAGACCATGGGTTCGATAGTTGTGCCGCAGCGGTAGCATGTGCCGACGTTGTGGCTGTAGGGCTCGATTTTAACCAGTGCGCCGCATTGCCTGAGATCTTCAACAAATATTTTGCGGCATTCTTTGGTTGTAAGTCCGGCATATTTTCCGCCGAGTTCGTTGATATGCCCGTCCTCCGTGAACACACACATGCGGGGGAGCCCCGTGCGCTGACCGACTTCAAAATCGTTCGGATCATGACTCGGAGTGATTTTAACGGCACCGGTGCCGAAGTCCATTTCAACATATTCATCCGCAACTATGGGAATTTCCCTGCCGATGATGGGCACAACAACGGTTTTGCCGACAATTTCCGTATAGCGCGGGTCATTGGGGTTAACGGCTATGCCTGTGTCGCCGAGGATGGTTTCCGGGCGGGTCGTTGCGCAGATGATGGAATAGCTGCCGTCCGGTGCATCATAGCGAACATGCCAAAGATTGCTGGGCTGTTCAACAAAATCAACCTCCGCATTGGAAATCGCCGTTTTGCAGTGCGGACACCAGTTGACGATGCGGTCGCCGCGGTAAATCAGACCTTTTTTATATAAATCAACAAAAACTTTCGTAACTGCTCTGCTGCATCCGTCATCCATTGTGAAGCGTTCGCGCTCCCAATCGCAGGAAGAACCGAGCTTGCGAAGCTGAGTAACTATGCGTCCGCCGTATTCTTTTTTCCATGCCCAAGCATGTTCAAGAAAACCCTCTCTGCCGATATCCGTTTTTGAAATGCCTTCGGCCGCAAGTTTGTTAACAACCTTAACTTCGGTTGCAATGGATGCATGATCCGTGCCGGGCAGCCAGAGTGTTTCAAAACCGCTCATACGCTTGTAGCGAATCAGTATGTCCTGCATGGTTTCATCAAGTGCATGTCCCATGTGGAGCTGACCCGTGATGTTGGGCGGGGGAATCACAATGGTGTAAGGTGGTTTATCGGGATTCGGCTCGGAATGAAAATATCCGCGCTCTTCCCATTTTTTGTACAGCCTTTCTTCAACCGAAGAAGGGTCGTAGGTTTTGGGCATTTCATCGGGTGCAGCTGCGGTGTCTGCAATTCTCTCCGCGTTTTCGATGCCCTGATTGCTGCAATGATCGCACATTTTAAGTACCTCCGAAAAATAAAATCGCACCTCTCATCTTCAAAGGACGAGAGGTGCGCTCGCGGTACCACCTTTGTTGAACACAGCGGCCGGTCGGATGCGGGCAATCATCAAAAACAGAAAATCGCAGCGCAGAATGCCGAACGAATGCGTTCCACTTGAATCGCCGTAACGGGGCGTGCCGTTCGGGTTGCTACCCCCGAATGCTCAGAAGCGACCTTCACACACTGTCCCTGCAATTTTCCCTTTCAGCCGAGGGGAAAAATCTCTTTTGCCGACAGAATGCTACTCCTCTCCGTCAACGCAATATTAAACAAACTTAATTATAACCGATGCATAAAGCCGTGTCAACAGCAATGCGGTAATATATCAAAATCGTCAATTTTTTGCTCCGCAGTGCGGGCAAAATGCAGCAGCGGAATTCAACTCGGAACCGCATGCAGCGCAATAACGCTTTGCCGAACAATCGGGTTTTGAGGAGTCGTCGGCGGGAAGCTTATTGCCGCAGCACGGGCAGAAAGCGGAAAGCTTATCAATCTGGCGGCCGCAGCTGGGGCACTTAATTGTGCCGTCAACGGCATGAAAATCTTCGCGGCTGCATTCATACTCATTTGCGGCATCACCGCTTCGATTGTCGAACGAATCCTCGGCGAACTCGGTGGAGGAATCATCCGAGCCGCAGCAGCATTCTCCGTTGCTGTCGCTGTTGACGTTAGTGTTAGTGTTGACTTTGGACTTAACGCTCGAAAGCTCTGCCGTAAGCTTTTCGATGGAGGCATGAATCTCGCGTATCCTGTCAAATACGGGAACAAGTTCTGCCGGCGGTTCGGCATCGTTTTGGTGTGCTTCCCAAACCAAAAGCCCAAGATGCTCATAAAGCTCTGAAAGCTTGCTCTTTTCTTCAGAAACCTTGTATGTTATTTTTGCGGAATCAACAAGACCCTTCGCCTTGTCGCCGATTTTATCAAAAAAAGCCATTTGAAACCTCCTTATTTATATTGTGCGCGTGTTAACCGAACTCTTAATCGGTGCCTGCATAGTAATGCGCCGATTAAATCATTTATATACGTTTATGCGGGAAATACATTGTTTTGCGGGGTTGCCGAACAAAAACATAACGCCGTGGAGACCGTCGGCGCCCCGTGAACAATGCCCTTGGCAAATCATATGCCCAAGGAGGAACAAACAGAATCAACAATGTTTCCGATAAACGGAATATCCGATCTGTTGCCCATTGCAGCGCGGTAGGAGCAGTACAGCGTAAACAATGCAACAATTGTGCAGACGATCCAATGCACAGTCCTGAAGAACCCGAATTTTCCGAGAAGGATTCCGAATATCAACGAGGATACAAATGTGACAATATGAAGAAAAATAACCTGAACACACGCTCTGCGCACGAATGAGTTCTTTTCAATGAAAATCAGCACAACAGCGCAGACAAACGTTACGAGGGCAAGAAAGCCCCAGAAACCGTTCAGAATGCCGAACACGGCAGTGAAAAGATAAACCAACGAGGCCAGCGTGTTTGCCTTCATTGAAGGAATAAGTGATGAATTTCCGTTTCTCATATTTTTACCTCCGTATAAGTTGAACAGTATTGCGAACCGGTATATCCCAACCCAATAATTATATAACAACATGGCGCGGAATGCAACACAAAAAAGGACATAATCCGATCAATTTGTTGTCAATACATAGTCGCACGGCACAAAAATCCGCACAGAAAACAACCGGTTGCCAAAAGCTCCGTCGGCTGCATCAACGAAATGCGGCAACCGCAAGTCCTTTTGGAAAATGATTCTTAAGCACGCCGTCAACCGCCTTGCCGAAACCGAGTGTACAGCCGTCAACGGAAACCGCCGCAAAACCGCGCATATCGACCGGAACGGGTAAAGTATTTCCGGAAAGATATCGGCGAAGTTCATCCGAATCATATGATAAACTGATTTCATTGCGAAAATGCAGCCCGTGGCACGCAACAAAAAACGAGTGACAGGGTTTGAACCTGCCTTTAAGCAATTCACCGACTTCAACCCCGAGGGACAGTATGCGCAGCCTGAGCAGGTTTTCATGAAAGGTGAACGGTGCATAAACAATTCTGCCGTCAGACATACGGCGAATTTCATGAAGAAATTCATTTAACCTTGATTCATCACTGAAATCAAGAAAGGAATCCCTGAGGAACTCTGTAAGTGCCGCAATTTCGGCTTTATCCTTAATCCGCGGCACGGCAACAGCATCCGGTATGCAGTCGGAACGTTTTGCACGTCCGCTGCGTGCCCCTGCTTTTTTTTGTGCGGTGCAGGCAGATTCCGCGGAAGCCGTGAATGCGGAAGTGTCGGGAAAGCTGCTGCGGTTCCTTTGCAGTCTTGCAGCAAAATGCCCTTCTCCGCAGCATGTATGCGGATAAAGCCTGTGCTGCATCTCAACAGTGAATTCCGGATGCATACGGCAAAACTCCTCAATTACATCTTCGTTTTCCTCACGTGAGAATGTACATGTGGAGTAGATAAGCTTTCCGCCGGGCGCAACGCAGCGGCATGCACTTTCAAGAATTTGCTGCTGACGCTTGGCACATGCCGAAACATGTTCCGATGACCATTCGGCAATTGCGGTCGGATCCTTTCGGAACATGCCCTCGCCGGAGCAGGGGGCGTCAACAACAACACGATCGAAATACTGCGGCAGGGCTTCCGCAACGGCATCGGGATGAGCGGATGTTACAACGGCATTCACGATGCCGAGCCGCTCAAGGTTGCGGGCAAGCAGTTTTGCGCGATTCGGGATAATTTCGTTTGAAACAAGAATTCCGCGGCCGCAAAGCCTTGCGGCGATTCCTCCGCTTTTGCCTCCGGGCGCGGCACAAAGGTCGAGCACGCGCATTCCGGGAGCTATTTCGGCAGCTTCGACAACGCTCATGGCGGAGGGCTCCTGCATATAAAAGAGCCCGGCAATATGATAAGGATGCGTTCCGATATGCTCCGGGTTTTCGGTAAGTATCAACCCTTCGTTAAGCAGCTCCGATTGCTTGGTTCGCCACGGACAAAGGTCAAGAAAGCGTTCCTTTGAGATTTTAAGTGTGTTTATACGCATTGCGCGGATGGGTGCATCCGAATAACAGGCAATAAAACGCTCATACTCAGCCGTGGTTTCGAAATCAGTGCGCATTCTTTTGATGAATGCGTGAGGGAGTTTGCTTTCGATGCCGCTGCCGCTGCAAATCTTGTGCGGACATTGTGCGTCATGGGACAAATCGGAGAAAGTCTCGCTCGAAAATGTATTGTTTGAATCCAAAATTCGCATTCCTTTCAATATCTGAATCTGAAATTAAAAATCTGTTCGCAAAGATCAACCGGTGCGCTTTCGCTGCCGAGCAGTCAAAAAGCGGCGGTCAGGCTCGGCTTGGGAATGAAATGCTCCGAAACGGGGTTCATTCTGTGCCGTGCGCAAACCGCCGCAGGGTTTGATTTCTCAAAGAGAAAATGCAGTGCGGCGATTACGCCGCAGCCATTATATCATGCAGTGCAGCCGTTCTGCAATGCCGTGTGCTTTATTTAAGCAGGCTCGCCGTGCTTGTTTCCGTGAACTGAGTGGTATAAAGATCATAGTAATAACCTTTGAGTTTCAACAGTTCGCGATGCGTACCGGATTCGGTGATTCTTCCGTTGCGGATAACAAGAATTCTGTCCGCTGACCGGATTGTGGAAAGCCTGTGCGCAACAATGAAGCTTGTTCTGTTTTTCAGAACGGTCCGGATCGCACTCTGTATAAGCACTTCGGTTTCGGTATCGATGGAGCTTGTTGCTTCATCAAGAACAAAAATACGCGGGTCGGCAAGGATAACCCTTGCGAATGAAATCAGCTGCTTCTGACCTGTCGAAAGCCTTGCGCCGCCTTCGCCGACTTCGGTATCATAGCCGTTTTCGAGCTGTTCAATGAATTCATCGGCATGAACCGTTTTTGCGGCAGCACGGACTTCTTCATCGCTTGCATCCTTTTTGCCGTAACGGATATTGTCCCGTATGCTTCCGGAGAACAGGTGCGGAGTTTGCAGAACATAGCCGAGCCTGTCCTGAAGCCAAAGTTGACTGCGCTTGCGGTAATCCGTACCGTCAATAAGAATGCTCCCTTCGGTCGGTTCATAGAACCTGCAAACAAGGTTCACAATTGTGCTCTTGCCGGCACCTGTTTCACCGACGAGTGCGATGGTCTCGCCCTGTTTAACCACAAGGCTGAAATCTTTCAGCACTTTTTCGCCGCCGTTGTATGCAAAACTCACATTGCGAAATTCAATATCGCCGCGGATGTCCTCCCAGCTTTCGCGTTTGGGGTTCATGCAGTCACCGTATTTTGCAATAACTTCCGGAGTGTCCGTAATATCGCTTTCGGTGTCAAGCAGCGAAACAACGCGTTCGGCACTCGCCTGCGCACTTTGCATTTCCGCGAATATACCTGCAAGCTGCTGAATCGGGTCAAACAGGTTGGTGGTGTACGAAATGAAGGTTGAAAGCACACCGATGGTCATTGCCGCACCGAATACAGTGGGTGCGATAACGGTGCGCCCGCCGGCGTAAAGCGCAAGAGCGGTTCCTACCGAACCCAAAGTCATAACGATGGGGGTAAACATTGCCGAAAGCACGGCAGCCCGGATCGAGGCTTTCCGCATTTTGCCGGATTCTGCTTTAAACTCTTCAAAATTACGTTCTTCACGAACGAGCGTTTTTGTCGTGACCGCACCCATGATGCCCTCGTTGAATGCACCGGTAATGCGGGAATTCTGTTTGCGTACGATTCGGTGCTGCTGAAGAATTCTTTTTTGAAACCATGCACACAGAATCGCAATCGGCGGAACAACAATGAGCACGAGAAGGGCGAGCTTCCAATTCATTGAAAGCATCATGACGGTGCAGCCGATAACAAAGCCGCCGGACCAGAGAATATCCGTAAGACTCCATGCGATCATGTCGCTGAGGCGGGGAATATCGCCGATCATTCGCGCCATGATGTAGCCGACTGCGGTCTTGTCATAGTACGAGAATGACAACTCCTGTAGCTTTTTGAATGCGTCCTGACGAATATCATAAGCGATCGCCATTTCAAGCTTTCCGGCGCGTGAGATAAACATCACAGTCCCGAAGGATTGAAGCGCAATGACAATAAAATACACTGCGGCGAACGGAATGAGCCGCTTAATATCACCCTGCATGATTATGCTGTCGATTGCGTATCTGCTAAGCTGCGGGTAAACAAGGTCGATAGCCGCAACTATGAACATGAACACGATCAGCGGAATCAGCAGTTTTTTTTGACGCAGTCCGTAAGCAAGCAGCCGCTTCCAGACCTTCATGTCAACTTTTTTATTAAACTCCTCTTCTTTAAGAGCAGTGGTGGTAAGTTCTTCTGACATTAGTTTTCCTCCTGTTCGGATCGGAGCTCATCTTCAAGCAGATTCTGAATATCCGCAATGCGTTTATACAGTCCGTCCTGCTTAAGCAGCTCCTCGTGTGTTCCCGTCTGCACAAGCCTGCCGCCTTCAAGAACAAGAATCTTGTCTGCACGGCAGAGCGTTGTGATACGGTGCGAAATGATGAATGTTGTGCAGCTGCTGCGGCGCGAATGCAGTGCATCGCGGATTGCCGCATCGGTTTCGGTATCAACCGCGCTCATCGAGTCGTCAAGCACGATGATTGGGGCTTTCTGCATCAGCATTCTTGCAATTGCAACGCGCTGCTTCTGTCCTCCGGACAATGTAACGCCCTTTTCGCCGACGACAGTGTCGTAACCGTTTTCGAAACTCTGAATAACGTCATGCACCGATGCAACGCGGGTGGCGTCAAACACTTCTTCAACGGCAGCATCAGGGTTAACAATGCGAACGTTTTCCATGATCGTTCTGGAGTAAAGGAAGGGTTCCTGTAAAACGATGCCGATATTGCGGCGCAGATGATGCCGCTCTATGTCGTTGATATTCACGCCGTCGATAAGAATTTCACCGCTGCGGCATGTGTACAGCCTTTGCAGCAGCTGCACAAGGCTGGATTTGCCGGAACCGGTGGAGCCGAGAATAGCAACGGTTTCGCCGCGCTTTGCAGTGAAGGTGATGTCCTTAAGGACTTCCTGTCCGTCCTCGTAGCCGAAATTAACATGGCGGAACTCAATGTCGCCGTGAATTTCCGGAGTCAATGCTTTCCCGGGTTCCTTTTCGGTGGGGACTTCAAGAATCTCGTCGATTCTGCCGAGAGAGACGCTTGCCTTGCCAAGGTCGGCAAGGGTTCGCCCAAGCTGACGAACGGGCCAGACAAGCATTGATGTGTAGCTTGAGAAAACAAGCATTTCACCAACCGAAATTTCTTTACGGAGAGCAAAAATGATGCCTGCAACAAGACTGATGCCGATTTGCAGATAGCCAAAGCCGTCAGTGCAGCCCCAGTAGTAGGCAAGCATCATAAGAAGCTTATCGTTCTTTTTGCGAAAATCAGCGTTCTTCTCCGTGAAGTTTTCAAATTCGCTGCGTTGCTGCCCGAACGCACGCACAACACGCATTCCGGAAACGTTCTCTTGAATAACGGCAGAAAGCTTGCCTTCGGCTTCGTCCGAAAGAGTGAACTGATCCTTAACAAACTTGAAATACACGAACGATGCAACAGCAAGGAACGGCATTATCATTACAGAAAAAGCTGCAAGCTTCGGATTGAGCGTGAACATGATTATTGCAGCGGCAACGATCATGACGATTGTGCGAATGATTTCAAGCAGCTGATTTGTGACAAACCTGCGGATGGTGTCAACATCCGATGTGCAGCGCTGAATGATATCGCCGCTTGAAATATGCTTGTAATAGTCGTAAGGCACGTTCGCAAGGTGCGAATAGAGCCTGTTGCGCATGTTGTAGGACATTGTTTCCGCGCCGTAGGCAATCTGACTTCTGCGAATATAAACAGAAAGCGCATTCACACCTGTTGCAGCTATCAAAGCAATGCCCATGATATAGAGATGCTGTTCAAGAAAAGGGATTCCGCCGATTGAATCTATAAGGCGTTCGATCCAAGGGGCAACCGCAATGCCGCCGCTGTACCCTTCTTCGGCATAGCCGATGAGAACATAGTCGATGGTAAAGCTTGTTATGAGCGGTATGCAGTATGCGGACAGAGCCGCAAAAACTATGCCGAGCGTTCCGAGAATGAAATGCCCCGCCGTTCCGCGGCAGAATTCCGAAACAAGCTTCCAATTGATTGCGCGGTGCTTGATCTTTTCTTTTTGTTTCTTAGTCTTTTTGTCCATAGTTCCTCCAAAACTGTCGGTTGAATCGAAAACATGCAGCCGCTGTTCCGGTTCGGATGTGCGCCTTGTGATGCCGCAGCGGGTGAAGTGCTTTTTCGTTCGGCACACATGAATTCCGCACGGAGCAGAAAGCGGAACTGCGGTGCATGCCGAAGTAAACGTTTATGAATTTGAAACGCCCCGAAAGCATGTTCCGGAAAAGGTTGAATACATGCCTTTTCGGAAAAGCGGCTTTGAAGCAGATTTCGGTTTTGAAAAGAGCGTGCGAACCTGCGTTTATTAAACAAGGCCGAGTAACGGAAATCGGCTTTGGGCTGTTCGCCGAAGTGAACTGCTGCGCTTAAATATATGAATTGCAATGATAAGGTCTATGGGCAAAAACCGTATCTGCCGACGCGCAAGCGTGTGTTCGAATGCTCTTTTCTGTTTTCAAGTTTCGAAAAAGCGTTGACTTGCAGCAATTGCGGCAAAAAAACGAGCCGCAATCGTGCTTGCGGCTCGGATAAGGCTGATAACATCAAACCCCTGTTATTTGCTCTTGCGGCAAAAGTCAGGCATTGATGCACCGAAGGCGGCCGACTGCACAAACGGAAAACGGGTATACACCGAAGCCGTTGATTCCTGAGATAATCCTGTTCATGCTTTAACCTCCTTCATCTGATAGTACTCTGTTTACGGGTATCCGCCGCATGATCCGACGTGCCGCCTGCAATGTTGATTTTAAACAACGATGCGGCTGATCGGAACGGATGCCCGGCAACATGCTGTCATTATATTCCCATTTTTCAAAAAATGCAACACTAAATGCCCGGATAATAATTATATATTGCGTCAACCCCGTGACCGGGCTTGACAATGCGGAGCAGTTGAATATAATACCAATTATCGGTAATAATGATTATGTACACCGATCGGTTTAATGCGTGAGCAATCCTGCGGCATAGGCAAAGCCCGAGCTTCGGGGAATATCCCGGGTGCCGCGCTTCCTTACGGCAGACTGTGATTCTCATCCGACATTGAATTCGATTTCAACACAATGTTATTGCATTGCATCAAGTATGCATCAAACTTCGTACTGCTGCACGGTTTCTGCGTCGGAACGGAGGCAGGGCAGTGCTTTTGCACAATTAGTTTCACACATACGGGTGCATCAGCATAACTGAAGTGTTATCCACATACAGGAGGTATTGTTATGAAAATCAGACCTTTATTCGACAGAGTTGTTATCAAGAGCTGCGAAGTTGAAGAAACCACCAAGAGCGGGCTCATCCTTACCGGAAACGCAAAAGAAAAGCCCCAGATGGCGGAAGTTATCGCAGTCGGCCCCGGCGGTGTTGTTGACGGCAAGGACGTCACGATGTCCGTAAACGTCGGCGACAAAGTTATCTATTCAAAGTATGCGGGCAATGAAGTCAAGCTTGACGGCGAAGAATACATCATCGTTCGCCAGAGCGATATTCTTGCCGTTGTTGAGTAACACGACAAGACGCTGAGCATAATTTGATTCGGGATGCACCCGTTTCTGTCTGCTCAGTGGTCGCAGCAACTTTTAAAACTTTACTGAAAGGAAGTATTTTTTATGGCAAAACAGATAAAACACGGAGAGGATGCACGCCGCGCTCTTGAAGCGGGCCTTGACACTCTTGCAAATACGGTTAAAATCACTCTCGGACCCAAGGGCTGCAATGTTGTTCTTGAAAAGAAATACGGCGCACCGCTTATCACAAATGACGGTGTTACCATTGCGAAAGAGATCGAGCTTGAAGATCCGTTCGAAAACATGGGTGCACAGCTCGTTCGCGAAGTGGCTGCAAAAACAAATGACGTTGCAGGCGACGGCACAACAACAGCAACAATTCTTGCTCAGGCGATCGTTCGCGAGGGCATGAAGAACGTTGCGGCAGGTGCAAATCCCATGGTTCTCCGCAAGGGCATTGAAGCAGCAGTTGAAGAAGCTGTTGCGGGCCTTAAGGAAATCAGCAAACCCGTTTCCGGCAAACAGGAGATCGCACAGGTTGCCTCAATCTCCGCTTCCGACGAAAGGGTCGGCGCACTTATTTCCGATGCAATGGAAAAAGTCGGCAACGACGGCGTTATCACCATCGAAGAAGGCAAAACAATGAAAACCGAACTCAACGTTGTTGAGGGTATGCAGTTTGACAGAGGCTATGCTTCCGCATACATGGTAACCGATTCCGACAAGATGGAAGCTGTTCTTGATGACCCCTATATTCTGATTACCGAGAAAAAAATCAGCAACATCCAGGAGATTCTGCCCGTTCTCGAACCTATCGCACAGCAGGGCAAAAAGCTGCTCATCATTGCGGAAGATGTTGAGGGAGATGCGCTTGCAACTCTCGTTGTGAACAAGCTTCGCGGCATCTTCACCTGCGTTGCGGTAAAAGCCCCCGGCTTCGGTGACAGGCGCAAGGAAATGCTCAAGGATATCGCAACCCTTACCGGCGGTGAGGTTATTTCCGAAGAACTCGGAATGGATCTTAAAGAAACCACGCTTAACCAGCTCGGCAGGGCACGCCAGGTTCGTGTCGACAAAGAGAACACCACCATTGTCGAGGGTGCAGGCAATCAGGAAGCTATTGCTGCACGCGTAAAGCAGATTCGTGCTCAGATTGCGGAAACCACTTCCGAATACGATAAAGAAAAACTCCAGGAACGCCTTGCAAAGCTTGCAGGCGGCGTTGCCGTCATTTCCGTCGGTGCTGCAACCGAACCCGAAATGAAGGAGATTAAAATGCGCATAGAGGACGCTCTTAACGCAACCCGCGCTGCGGTTGAAGAGGGCATCGTGCCCGGCGGCGGCATTGCGCTTCTCAGCGTTATCGACAGGGTTAAGGCGCTGGAGACAAAGAACGAAGGCGATTTCCGCACCGGCGTTGCAATTATCGTCCGCGCTCTTGAAGAGCCCATCCGCCAGATCAGTGCAAATGCGGGTCTTGAAGGCAGCGTTATCGTTGCAAACGTCCGCAGTGCAGGCAAGCTTGGCTACGGCTACGATGCAGCGAAAAATGAATACGGCATGATGGTTGAAAAGGGCATTATCGATCCCACCAAGGTCACAAGGAGCGCACTCCAGAATGCTGCTTCCGTTGCGGCAATGGTTCTGACCACCGAAAGCATCGTTTGCGATATTCCCAAGCCCGAAGCACCCGAACCTCCCATGGGCGGCGCAGGAATGTATTAATCAGTTGAAAAGCTGAACGAATGAATAATCCGTAAAGCAAAAACCGACAGCGGAGGAAAACGTATCCGCCGGTATCGGTCGACAATATGTGTACGATTAACGCCGGCAGGATGCATTGATGTGTTTTGCCGGCGTTTTGTTAATTTATACATAAAAAGAGGTTCGAAAACGTAAAGTCTGTTTTCGAACCTCAAAACTTAAATACAGAGTACTGAGCGGACAGTGCAAAAACTCACTCAGCTGCAGTCGATCTTTCGGCAGTTTCCTCGTGCAGTTCGAGTTTTTTCGTTGCACTGTCCATAGCATAGGATGCTGCAACACCGCCGGCAAAAAGAACAACAAGAACCACAATCCTCAGGAAACCGATGCCGGCTTGGTTGCGCATAACTTCCTGTATCACACAACCAACAATTGTTGCGAGCAGTATGCCGAACAGTGTATAGAAGGATTGACGATGGAAACGATTAAGCACCTTCCGAACAATCAGCAGCATCGGAATCGCAACAACAAGAATTCCGGCAATAGAGGACAGACCGAGGACGATATTCTGCCCGGGATTGCTGAGAAACTTGGTGAATACTTCCATGAAACTCTTATAAACGTTCATGTTTATAAGAATGAACGATGTACTCACGCCGGGAAGAACGGTGCCGATCATGATTATCCCGCCGCAAAGCGCAGCAAGCAGGGGAGTAAGTTCACGGCTTGCCGCGACTGCTCCGGTACCGGATTCACCCGTAAAAAATCCAAGCAAAACAAGTGTTATTGCAAACGCAAAGCCAAGGATAATATAGAGCCAATTAGTTTTTTTAAACGGTTCGTTACCGTTTGCTTCTTTCAGAAAAGAGGGGATACTGCCGATTACAAGCCCCATAAAAAGGCAGACGATTTCTGTCTGATATTTTACAAACAGACTGTCGATCAAAAACATGAAAACCGCAAAACCGATAACGCCGCCGATGCCGAGCGGAAGCAGAAAATTAAAATTCTTTTTCGGTGCTTTGAAAAAACCGGTGATTGCTTCAATCGTCGGCTGATACAACCCCATCGAAACGGCAAGAATTCCGCCGCTGAGTCCGGGAATGATTGCTCCCGCACCGATCACAAATCCTGCGAGAATTTTGCTGAGAAACAGATTCAAATTTTTCCTCCAATTTCGAATGCGGCCGAATACACTTCAGCATATTGACCGCTATTCCTTAGTAACAGCAACATTATACCATAAAGATACAGAAAGATAAACCGTTTTTATTTGCGGCAGCATAAATGTTCAAATTGATTCTTTTACAGCGGATGCACGCGGCATTCGAACAGTGGTGCAAAAATATACCAAAACATTTTTGAACAATTTTGTATATTCGAGCATTTTCGGGCGAATTTTTGCCTCGAAAAAGGGGTTGAATG
>OHNN01000379.1_pt1 | contig 36459 bp, 33 predicted proteins | sample 1569541 | NCBI WGS metagenome assembly OHNN01 (sample SAMEA3879563, study PRJEB24766) | human gut metagenome | biome: human-associated habitat; feature: feces | place: USA | collected 1985/1987 | reverse complement strand
CCAAGGAAAAGGTTGACAGCAACAAGTTCGGTTTCCAGATCGCGCTCGGCAACGGTGAAAAGAAGCTGACCGACAACAAGAACGCTTCCAAGCAGACGCTTCTGGATACTGCCGTTGAAGGCTGCTACATGAGCGGTGTGGGCGACACCAGCGCCAACACGGTCGCAATTGCCTATGACGCTATCGTCACGCCGGTTTCCGAAGCCGTAACGAACACCGCTATCGCAAGCATCCTGTTCATCATTGCTTGGGATGCAGTCTAATCGCAATTCATTCAAGGGGAACGCTTGCGCGTTCCCCTCGCTTTATGAAACGGAGGACTTCAAATGAAAGGTAAACGAATCCTCGCAATGATTCTCGCCGTCGCATCGTGCCTGTCGTTGGCAGTCAGCGCGTCGGCTGCGAATACGACCACCCGCAAGGCTACGGATTTTAAGGATTATGACCGTACCGCATGGTATGCCGAGGCGGTCAGCGCGGCCGTAGATAATGGCTTACTTTACGGCAAATCCAGTACCATTCTCGATCCCAATGGCGACATGACCCGCGCAGAAATGGCTGCAATCATCAACCGCTCGTTCGGGTGCTATAAAACCGCGGACATCAGTCAGTACAAGGACGTATCCAATAGCAAGTGGTACTACAAGGATGTAGCCCTCGCCGTGCAAATGGGAACGTATGTTGGCCGCAGTTCTTCCTCGATGGCTCCCGACGCGCCGATCAGCAGGCAGGAAGCAATGACCGTTGTGGCGAGAGCGCTGGAGCTGGACTACGATTCGTATTCCAAAACAGATCTGTCCGCATTCTCCGACCGCGGCAAAATCTCCGATTGGGCGCTGCCCTATGTTCGCGCGATGGTAGGCGCTGACTACATCCACGGTCGCGGGAAAGTCCTTGCACCGCAGGACAACATTACAAGGGCGGAATTTGCACAGATCTTTGCGAATATCATTGGCAGCTATATCACGGTAAAGGGCAGCTATGACAAGGACATCAAAGGCAGCGTATTGATTCGCACTGCTGACGTTGAACTGAAAGACCTGACCGTGGACGGTGATCTCATCATCGGCTGCGGCGCGGCAGATGGAAAAATTGTGCTGGACAATGTTCAAGTTACCGGGCGTCTGCTCGTTTGGGGCGGCGGTACAAAAGCCGTGTACTGCAACAATGGGTCGCAAATGCCCGCCGTTGTGGTTGCGCGTGTGGATGATGCTGTGAAAGTCATTTATGACCGGGACAGTACGCTGGCTGTTATTGACACCATCAAGGTTCGCATTACCGAGCGCGCAAAACAGCACAAGGAAACGGAAGTCATTTTTTATGACGTCAGCGGCCTTAGAGAAGCCCAAAAGCAGCTCAATGCCATTGTCGCGGACAATCAGATTGATATTACTGCTCCTGCTCATCTTTACGCACTTGTCGGAGCGACCGACGTGAAAGCCGAGTTTGTGAACAATAGCAAATCGGACACTTATAAAATCGAGATTCGCCGCAACAAGGATGATTCCCTCGTTGCAGATGCTTTCGAGCTTGCCGCAGGAAAATCCATCTCGACGATTACGCTGCTTGAAACGGCAGAGTTCGGTAATGTAGATTGCACCGTAACAGTCACGGCGTTCCGCGATGGTAAGCAGATCGGCTCCATGCAGACCGAACTCGTTTTGCACGCAGCGTATTTGTGGCCCAAGGAGGTGCAGTGATATGAAAAAATCTCTTGCACTGCTTCTGGCGCTGGCACTCATTTTTGCGTTTCCCATCCCGGCATCGGCAGCCGAAACCACTGAGGCGCGCGTGCCGGTGACGCTTACCGTGATCAATACAGTTTCTCCGATTTCGTGCACGGTTCCTGCTTGCCTACCCGTATCACTGGTAGACGGCTATGTAGTCACAGCAAACAACGCGGCCATTGTGAATCAGGGAAAAACCGGAAGTATTAAGGTAACGAAAGTGGACGTTCAACCCGGCACATTTGAAATCGGCAATTTTGACGATTTTGCGGCGGCGAAGAACAGCATTGCACTATCCATCAATGGCTGCAACACGAAGGGCGCGGGCGCTCTGACGCTCGTTGACGGCGCGTTTCCGGTGATTGGTGCTGAAAAGTCGCTTGCAATCCGCTACCGCGCGAAGGTATCTGCCAGCGAGACCGTAACCAACGTCAATGCGGCAACCGTTATTTTTACGATTGCCACCGCAGAGGAGGGATAACGCATGAAGATTAGAAAACTGACCGCCCTGCTTCTGACTCTCTGTATGATTTTCTCGTTGTCCGTGGCCGCATTCGCGGCAGAAGCGGACGTGCATACGGTCTATGACAGCGCACCCGAAGAAGCGGCTGCTTCTGTCGAAACAGTCCCCTCCGGCACAATTCCCGGCAGTAAGATCAAATGGGAGTTGAACGAGCACAACTGGCTGACGATTTCCGGTTCCGGTGATTGTAAAGCCTTTGAGAGCAAAGACGATCAACCGTGGGCCGCCTATCGTAACCAGATCACGCAGGTCTGGTTTGATGACATGGAAAACGTCAAAATTTCCGATCTTGCGTACTGGTTTGAGGACTGCATCAATCTGACTACGGCCGAAATCCCCGGCACCACACCGACGATTGGCAAACACGCCTTTTACAACTGCCCGAAGCTGTCTACGCTCACGATCTATTACGGAGAGGACATTCTGGAATCTATCGGAGAGGATGCCTTCTGGCGGGTAACAGATTCCGGCGATACGCTTTATATCGGCTATATCATCGGGTATCCCAAATCGTCCGTACCGTTCCACGATTATGACTGGGCCAGTTCTAACCGCGCCAACCGATATTTCTATGATCTCTACGGAGTGTACTCTAACGCAGATGCTGCTTCCGCTGCGGCCAATGGTATTGGAAAAACGCCGGGAGCTTCTGTGCAGTCCACTGGCTCTATCGTTGGCAACTGCCCGTCCTGTGGAAAAAACTCGCTGCAGGGAACGTATGTCGAACAGGCGCACACATCCAGAGGTCACCAGCAGTACTACGAGTGCTATCTTTGCCATTATGTTCAAAATTTGGGGACTTATGTATATAAAGACCACGGTTCTGGTTCCTATGGATCCTGGACTTGCCCGGACTGCGGCAGTCATACATGGGTATTGCAAAATGAACAGGCGGCAACCTGCACCAGCAACGGCTATCGTTCGTACTCGTGCGTTTGCGGCCAGACGAAAAGCGAAACCATTTACGCCAGCGGTCACAGCTATAGCTATGGCTCATGGGAACAGTATTCCTCCAGCCAGCATCGGCGCACCGGGACTTGTCAAAACTGCGGCGCATCGACCTATGATTATGACTCGCACAGTATGAGTTATGGTTCCTGGAGTAAGTATTCGGACAGCCAGCACAGCCGCACCGCGACGTGCTATACCTGCGGTTACTCCACTACTGACTATGGAACGCACTCCTATTCTATCGGTTCGTGGAGTAAGTATTCTGACACCCAGCATCGTCGCACAAAGACCTGCTCCGGCTGTGGTGCGTCTACCTACGACTATGCTGACCATTCGTATAGCTACGGTTCGTGGGTATCGGACAATGAGGTGCGGCATAAGCGCACCAAGACGTGCTCGGCCTGTGGAGACTCTGGTTACGAGTATGCCGACCACATCGACGCGAACGGCGACGGAAAGTGCGACGATTGCGGCGCGACCGTCTCTTTGACTGTCACATGGGATGCAGGCAGCAACGGCGGCACGATCAATGGAAAAGCATCGTTCAGTGAAACTGTAAAGCCGAACTCTGCGCCGGCCGCACCCAGCACTTCTCCTGTGAAAACCGGACACACATTCAAGAACTGGTATACCGAAAAAACGGGCGGCAAACTCTATAGCACCGTCACGTCGATCACTGCCAGCCAGACGTTCTATGCACAATTCACTGCAAACGTCTATACCGTAACATGGAACCTAGGTACAGGCAAAAGCGAATCGACACAGCAGACTTATGGCGAAAAACTCACGCTTCCCACTGAGCCGGAACGTAAAAACGCCGAATTTTTAGGCTGGTTCACCGAAGCAATCGGCGGTACATCGGTCGATGCCAACACCATCTACAAGACGGATGGCGACAGCACCTACTATGCGCACTGGGAAGTTACGGAGCTGTTTTCGGTGACAGTTCCGGCCACCTTGCCACTCGTTGTGGACGAAGCCGGTAAGGTCTATGTCGCTTCCGCTTCCATCGTCAACAATTCCACCGGTGATGTGAAGGTTTCTTCCGTCAGCGTTACCAGCAAAAACGGCTGGGAGTTTGTGCCGTATTCGACCAATATGGCAAGGGCCAAGGTGGACGCCAAGCAGGTCGGTTTCAAGATCAATTCGTCTGAGACCAGCAAAACCGGAGATTCCGAGGTCTTCACGCTGGCCGCGCCGTGGACGGTCAAAGAAGCAGACGCGCTCTCCATCAACTATGATGCCGTCGTATCCGCCGTTTCTCAGCCTGTGACCGGGCAGGAGATCATGTCGATCGTCTTTGTACTCGAATGGGCGTAAATGAAAACCGGCAGACCGGTTTGGACGAAGCCGTTCAGGTCGGCAGCACCGCCGCAAAGGTCGTGGAAGGCGCCGCAAAAGCAGGCAAGATCACGGCCGCAGCTGCAAACGGGGCCGCCCTCGGCGGTCCCTACGGCGCGGCCGCCAGCGTTGCAATCGCGGCAGCCAAACATGGGAAGAAGATCCTTCTTGCGCTGCTCGCCATCCTTGCGATCCCGCTGCTGTTTCTTGTGATGCTCCCGACGCTGATCTTCGGCGGCACGGCGCAGAATTCCGGCGACACCACCATTCTGAACGATCAGGCAGCGATCACCGAGAATATGAACGAGATCGCGTTTGCGGTCAGCGACCTGCTCGGCAGCGGCATTGCCGATGCCGAGCAGCGGATCGCGGATGATTTTGCCGCGTCCAGCGCCGATCAGTATGAGATCGTCAACCCCTATGAGAATGAACGCATCAATAATGTCAATCTGTTCATCTCACAATACTGCGCATACCGCGATACGGATATAGCCGCCATTTCTCTGGAGGATATGAAGCAGCTTCTGCGCACTGGTGTCAGTGAACTGTACGACTATACCTATGAGGATGAAACGCGCGAGGTGGAGGAAACTGTTCTTGATGAAAATGGCGAAGAAATAACAGAGCTACGTGAGGTGACGGTGCGCGTCTACACGCTTACCTATCGCGGCGAAGCGTATTTTGCCGACTCCATTTTTCATCTGACCGCAGAGCAGAAAACGCTTGCACAGAACTTTGCCGAGAATCTCAGTCTGTTTCTGGGCGACGGCCTGTTTCAGAATCTTTCCTCGTCTGAGAGCAGCTTCACGATCCCTGCGCTTGGAGACATCCGCTACACAGATGGCAGCACAGAGGTCGTCTACTACAACCAGCTCGATGAACGCTATGCGAACAAGCCCTATGGCACCGACGATATCGGCGGCTATGGCTGCGGCCCGACCTGCATGGCAATGGTAGTGTCTTCTCTCACGGATGATCTGGTTGATCCCGTGGAGATGGCAAAGTGGTCATATGAGCACGGTTACTGGTGCAGTGGAAGCGGCTCGTATCACGCACTTATCCCGGCTGCCGCCGAAGCGTGGGGCCTGCCGGTCTCCGGCTGCACCGCATCGGAGCCGCAGCGGATCACGGACGCGCTTTCCAGCGGCAAGCTGGTCGTCGCTATCATGTCCGCCGGGCATTTTACCTCGTCCGGACATTTTATTGTGCTGCGCGGCGTCAAGGATGAAAAGATCCTCGTTGCCGATCCTGCCAGCCGGACACGCAGCGAACAGAGCTGGGAGCTGTCCATCATTCTGAATGAAGCCAGCAAAGCCGCCGGTTCCGGCGGGCCGTTCTGGATCATTGGCTGAAATTTGCACCCGATCAGCACTGCTGACCGGGTGCTTTTTTCACCGCATTTCATAATTTACAGAAAATTCACAGGTTCAAGTGACCGTTTTGCCGTTTTGCGGTGCGTATTGTTATAGGAGGATTTGGAGGACAAACCTATGAGGACAACCATCCAGCAGCTTGCAGAATTTCTGACCGCCTGCCGCGGGAACTGGCGAAATGCCTGCTTTATCTCCTGTAGCGTCTGCAAATGTCATTCGCCCTGTTCCGGCTATCTGATGAGCGCAGATGCCGGCGGCAAGCCTGTTCTGATCTCCATCGCTGAATATGAGCGCCTCACCGCGCAGCGGATCGACCCAACCGAATGCCGCGGACAGCTCTCCCGCAGCGCCTTTGAGGACATTTATGCGCTGTACCTCAACTGGTGTCTCTCAGATAACACAAGCTGTTGCTTGCAGATGCTCTCTCTTCTTCCTTCTGAATAGTACATAGGAGGATTTCCATTTGAAAAAAGCCCACATTACCTGTCCATACTGCCACGCGCCGGCGCAGCTTCGTCCGGCCAGCAGCATCTATGGCATCCACACAAAAGACCGGGCAGCAAAGCTCTATGTCTGCTCCCGGTATCCCGCCTGCGACGCTTACGTGCAGGCGCACAAGGCGACCGGTCTGCCGATGGGAACGCTTGCAGACAAATCACTTCGCCAAAAGCGTATGCAGGCACATCGGACATTCAACCAGCTTTGGGAAAAAGGCTTTATGCGCAAACAGGACGCTTACGCCTGGCTTTGCGTCCGGCTCGGTATCCCGGAAACAGACGCGCACATTGCCAATTTCTCGGCGTACCGCTGTGACCAGGTCATATCGCTCTGCAAAGAATTTTTGAACGCACAAAGGATGGTGAAACAAAATGGATCGAAGCAGCATCGTGTTGACCGCTGAACAGCAGGCCCTCGTAGAAAACAGCTTGGAATTTGTCCACTGGACGATTGCAAAGCTCATTCCCAAAAGCAGCTGCCATATGGAATATGACGATCTCTTTCAGGAGGGCTGCGTCGCGCTCTGCCATGCGGCGGCAAGCTATCATGGCGGCACCTCATTCAAGACCTACGCCATCACGGTCATCCGCAACCATCTGATCGACTGCTGCCGCAAGCAGACAAGCTGGCGGAAATATATCTCTGAGCAGTCTTTGGACGACCCGGACGCAAACCTCCCCGCGCCTTCCTGCACAGACCATGTGCATTTTTCCAGCGTGGACACAGGCGCGGTGCTTAACTCCTGCAAGAAGCATTATCGTGGTGTGGCAAAGCTCGGCGTTGACGCATTGGTTCTAAAAACAAAGGGCTTTGACTGCAAGGATATTGCGGTGCTCTATCACACCAGCTCCAACAACGTCGGCGCATGGATTTCCCGTGCGGCAAAGAAGCTCCGCAGCGACCCGGATTTTCTGGACGCTTTCGACATCGCCTGTTGAAATTCTTTAGGTACGCTCGTAAAAGAAAAATAAAAGCACATTGGAGGTACTATTATGGAATACACGAAGTACGCAGCCGTCGGGCATTTCAAATGCCATCGCGCACTGGACGGCAAAAAATATCCCGTTGTCATCGTGGGCCGGAAGGAATACATGCTCGACGTACAGGAAATGACCGTCTGGAGCAGTCTTGCATGGCGGATCCTGTCACGCAGCCAGATCGCGGAAGCCTATCTGAAGCTGACGCGAGGGCTGTCGTTTACGCCCCGCCGGACGTTGGATGACTGTATTGGCAGGCTTGTCACCCGCGGGCTGGTTGCGGAGGGGCGCGGTGGCAGCGAGTATGAGGCGCTTTATGATCTGCTTTCCTGCCTGTACATCGCGCCGGTTTCCGCAAATCCATTCCTGCGGATTGGCGCATTCCTGAAACTCTGGATTTGGGACGGTATGCCTTTTTCTAAAGCAATCCATCTGTTCTCGCGCCCGAAATGCAACGTGGAGGAACGGCAGATCGTGCGGCTGGCAAATCAGGCGCTTCTCAGCAGCGCAGAACTGATCAAGTGCGCAGAGCGTGGCGTGCGGACGCTTCGCTCTGATGCGCAGCTCATGGACTGCCTGTATGACGATGAATTGACCACCAGCGAGAATCTTCCCATCCTGATGGCATCGTCCCGGCAGGCGCGCCCTGTTTCGGCGGCAATCGCAAACCTGTATCTGCACAAGCAGATCGTCTTTGAGCGGTGCTGAATATGAAAAAGCTCCTCGCGTGGCCCGCGCCGCTGCTGCAGAAGTGGCTGCTGTCGCTGCTGCTCTGCCTGCCGTTTCTGACCGCGGCCATCGTTTCCGCATTCTCCGGCGACCGGACGTTTCTGATTCTCAGCGCATTGCTGCTGCTTTTCTGCGGTGTCCGCTGTGCAGAGCTTTATGTACTGCTTGTAAATCAGCGCTATCATGCAGAAGAAGGTATCTGTCTTGCGGTTTCCGGCATTCCGTTCCAGCGGCAGCGCAGGGTCACGCTGCAAAAAGTAGATGGTGTGCAACTTGTCTTCTGTATAGAAAAGAACAAGCGGCTGTCTGTGGGACAAACCTATCGGGTCTATTTGCCGCTTTCCGCAATTCCCAGTGAAGTCAAGGCCGCACACCTACCGCAGCCATGTGCATTGGCAGTCGAGAAAATTGAAACAGGGTCTAAATGTATCGTCCCTGATGCATCCGAAAAATGAGTTGAAAAAAGTCAGCAAAAACCTTATAATTAAAATACAGATAACAGCTTGACTGTTTATCGTCATGTAGAAGCATCCGCCCGGTTCAGCTTCGGTCGGATGTGGAGTGTTGCTTGGGCAAGCGCTGCCGCAGGCTGAATAGGGATATCCCGAAAGAAAGCGTCCGTGAGGCCCCGAACCCGGGGCCTTGCTTTTATACTTTCTGATACTCCAGTATCAGTTTACCATGTATGTCCTCACATAATCATAAAACGGGAAAATCCGAACGCATTTCGGATCTTCCCGTTCCTTTATCCTGATATTTTTAGATTTCGCAGCAGCTCCCGGATGCTACGCCGAAAACGCAGGACGGATATTCTGCTTAATTCCTGTTGTAGCTTCCTGCTGCTTCGCCCATGTCACCCTTGTTACTTCTTCGACAAAAGCCTTTTCTTTAGCAGAAGCCGAATAGTATCGGATACCAAATTGCTGGCAAACATCGAAAAGCAGATCTGTATACGCAATATCCTCCTGCGTAGGCACTGAAAAGTAACCGCCTGCCTGCGATGCTAATTCGTCGATCACATATTGTACATTGTTCTTTTTATCCATGTTCCGGTTCCTCCTCTACCAAGTATCTTGATAACAGCAGGTCTTTATTTTTTATACTATAACACACCATTTCTGCAAAAGAAAGCAACAGCACCCATACAAATATCATCTTTTTTCAAGAGCTCCCGCTTTCCTGCTCGTCATTGATTATTGCTGTGCAGCTTGCTATAGTATTATAAGCGAAGGGGTTAGGACATTTATGGACGAAATTGAAATCATAAAGCAAAGGCTCATTGAACAGGTCAATCCCATTTGTATTTATCTGTTCGGCTCTTTTGCAAGCGGCACAGCCCATGCCGATAGCGACCTTGACTTCTATATTATTGTAGACGACGGCGTGAAAAACCTCCACACCATAGCTGCTTCTGCACACAAAGCGGTCCGTGACGTGAAGCAGCGCTCCGTGGATATTCTGGTTGGCACAAAAAGCGGCTTTGCCGAGCGCAAGGATCAGTTTACTGTAGAAAACGAAGTGTTCCATAAAGGAATTCTGATCTATGAATCAGACCATTGAAGGAGTGATACGATGGATAGAGACACCGAAATAAAATGGTACATGGATCAGTTCAGCGGTTCACGCGAACGGTTTTATGAAATCCATATGCAAATGTGCCGCAAGTTTGGCATCAGCTGGAGCAACGCCACCTCCAAAGAGCGGCAGTTCATCGAGGAAATCACAAGGTTCACCTTCGAGCGTGAGCAGGCCAAGAAAGCCGGCCTTCCGCTGGATACCGTAAAGCCAATGATCACAGTTACATAATCAAAGCGGCCGCAGATTTGCGGCCGCTTTTTTCTATATTTTGCAGAAAAGCCGTATTTCTGCCCTATTTTATAAGTAGAGAGTGTTCTTCGTCCATCATGGAATCTATATATAGTTTTAACATAATTGACAATCGCAATATATTGTGCTACTATACACATGTAATTGATGTTTGTGCAGTTCATCGGAACGCAGACCGTATGGTCTGTGCGTGGGGCTTCTCACATTGCACACGTTGGTCAGGTTTGTATTTGAGTGCTGGTAGCATGGTATTTGCCCGCAAGGGGTAGATGTCGCTGCCGGCATTTTTTATATAGATATTCATGCCGGTGGCAGAAAGGAGTGTTATGGCAAAAGCAAGTCTCATCGGGCTGATCACGCAAGGCCCGGAATTGCAGCACAGCGCCAAGGGCGAACCCTATGTCCGCTTTTCCGTAGCCGAATATGTCGGCTTCGGTTCGCAGCGGCACACGCAGTTTGTCGACGTGTGGGCATGGGGCTACATGGCGCAGCGGCTTGCAAAGTGCAGTCTGAGCAAGGACGATTTTATCTTTTTAAGCGGCACGTTGGAGTTGGAAGAATTCACGAAGAAAGACAGCGTCACAAAGGATAAACGCTTGAAGCTCAGATTGGACGATTGGGCGCCTGTTCCGCGAAAACGGGAAACAGGCCGTCCAGCGCAGAATGAAACAGAGGTTTTTCCAGTCTCCGCCGAACAGATCGACGGCGACCGGGAAGAACTGCCGGAATAATACCGGCACAGCGGAAGAGGAACCGCACCAGATGATTCAGAAATGATTCGTCGGTGCGGTTCCTCTTTTTTTATTTTGGGGCAGCTCCGCACAATTCGGCAAGAGCATTCGACGAGAGATTTTGGCACAAGTCGACGTTTGGAAACGCAGGAATACTGTATGTATTTCAAGTTTCCCAAACGGAAGAATTGGGTCAAAAGATCCGCCGAAGGCTGAAGCCGCAATTGTGCGGTGCTGCCCATCCAGAAAGAATTTTGAAAGGTGGCTTATTTTTATGAAACGATCCAGTCCTCTGTGGGGAAGTGTCTCCGTCCTGATCGGTGTGGTCATTGCGATTTTAGCGCTGGTGCGCGGTGCATGGCTTGTCCCGCTGCTGCTCCTGACCTTTACGGCGTGGGGCCTGTGGGTGGTCATGTTCCAGCTCCAGCCCGCGTGGGATTCCATCCGCGGATACCGGAAGAAAGAGCATGACGCCAGAAAGCAGCGGGAAGCATCGCTCTACAGTACGGCGCAGGCAAATAGCGACGCCATGCAGCTTTTGCTGCGGCACGTCAACCATCGAATCTCCGCGTATCTCAAGTCGGTCTATCCGAGCGCCCGTTGGGAGTGGACGACCGGGAATCCGACCGCGCTCGTTATGCAGGGCGGAACCGGACGCATCCGCGTGTACGGCATTGAGGAATACGACTATGCGGACGTTCAGATCGACCGAAACGGCAACCTCTCTTGTAATCTCCTGAAGGTTGTGCCGGTGCAGCCGCGTATGGATGCGCCGACACCGCCGAACCAGCAGCCGGTCGATCCGCAGGTCTGGTATGACATGGAGGGACGTGAAGTATTGGAGCGCGTAATTGCAGATCTGGATTCCCGCGGCCACAGCAGCCTGACACTGAAAGAGGACGGCAGCGTGTGCATCCATGAGGACGACGACACAAAGGATATTCCGCAGGAGCATCTGACTGCTTTCCCGCCGAAGGTCTACTGGCCGCGTCTGGGACAGGTGTTGGAGAGCGAGGGCCTGACCGCAAGCGTTCAGGATCACGAGATTTCCGTATCATGGTAAATTTTTTAGAAGGGAGCGAAAACACGAATGAAAAGCGGACGCAGTATTCAGGATGTGAGCCGCGAGATCCTGCGCCAGCAGAAGGCAAAGGCAGACTATCTGGTCGCAACCGACCGTCTGCACATGGATACATATGGCGACAGCCCCGTGATCCGGGTGCTCGACCGTGAGGGCATCGACCAGATCGAGCCGTTGGAGATCCAGCAGACCGCGCATCAGCAGATCGGCACCTATCTGGACATTCCCAGCAAGTATTATGACCGGATGCTCCAGCGCGATCCCGCGCTTCTGAGCTACAACGTCAACCGCTGGTTCCAGAAGGAGCCGGAGCAGAAGCTGCTGCGCACGATGGACGGCAAGGCCAGAGCGTTTCTCAGCAACCGCTATCGCCGCATTGACAATCTGGACATCGCCCGCGTCGTTCTTCCCATCATTGGAGAAATGGATGGCGCACGCTTTGAAAGCTGCGAGATCACCGACGACCGGATGTATCTGAAGGTCGTCAATCCGCGCTTGCAGGCGGAGGTGGTTCCCGGTGATATCGTGCAGGCCGGCATTATGATCTCCAACAGCGAGACAGGACTTGGTGCCGTCAACATTCAGCCACTTATTTACCGGCTGGTATGCTCCAACGGCATGGTCGTAAATGAAGCCGGCACCCGCCGGGCGCACATCGGCCGCGTGAACACCACGGATGTAAACTTCGCCCTCTATTCCCAGCAGACGTTGGATGCAGAAGATCGCGCGTTTGTCCTGAAGATTCAGGACACTGTGCGCGCTGCCGTTGACGAAGCCAGATTCTCGACGGTTCTGGAGCGGATGCGGGAAAGCAAACAGGCGCAGCTCAACACGCAGGACTTGCCCGGTCTTGTCAAGCTCGCCGGTTCCAGCTTCGGTATCTTAGAGGAAGAAGGCAAGGGTGTTTTGCAACATCTGATTGAAGACGGAGACTTTACGCTCTATGGCCTCGCAAACGCTGTCACGCGGTTCAGTCAGGATGTTGAAAGCTATGACCGCGCAACGAAGCTGGAGGAGATCGGCTACAGCGTGATGACGATGTCGCCGCTGCTGCTGCAAAAGATCAATCAGACACAGGTCACAAAACTTGCCGCATAACGGCAGACAGTTAAATTTGCAAAGGAGAATTTTTATGAGTTTTCAGAACAACAACGCAGCTGATGCATATCAGGATTTTATGCTTCCCACGGCGCTGGACAGCGACTTTTCGAGTGAGGATCTTGCCGATGATATGGAAGGCTTACAGCTGACCATGCAGCGGGTGAAAATCCCCGGCGGTGGAAACTTGCAGTTTGAGATCCGCAGCGACGACCCGGACAACCCCGACTATGAGCGCAAGCTCGTCGGCGTGATTCTCTATCACCATCTCGCCAACGCCTACTGGCCAGAGGGCAGCGAGTACGACGACAACGTGCCGCCATTCTGCCAGTCCTTCGACGGCAAGCAGGGCTACGGTGAACCGGGCGGCGTCTGCGCAGCCTGTGCATTCAACCAATTCGGCAGTACGGCAAACGGCAGCGGAAAAGCCTGCAAAAATATGCGGCAGATCTATCTGCTGCGCAGCGGCGAGTATCTTCCGCTGCAGCTCTCCCTGCCGCCCACAAGCCTGCGCCCGTTCAATGATTTCATGAACCTCGCCTTTGTCGCCCGCCGGCGCCCCAGCTATTCCGCCATCGTGGAGATCGGTCTGAAACGCGCGGAAAGTGGTGGCTATACCTACAGTGTCGCCACGTTCCGAAAGGTACGGGATCTTGAGGGGGAAGGTCTTGCGGCCGTTAAAAGCTATGCGGCAAATTTCAAAGAGCAGGTCAAATCGCTTCTGGCACAGCGTGTGGAAAACTACAAGTCCGATGTGGAATCACTCACCGGCACGGCTCCCTTGGAGCTCGCCGATAACGGCGACCACTTTTCCTATCCGGGCGTCATTGACGGCGAACGCGACGAGCTGCCGCTCTAAACAGAAGCAGCCAACAAAGCTCGCTCCGCTGAGCAAACGGCAGATTCGATTTGCAGAAAAGAATCACAAGCTGGTCTATGCGTTTTTGCAGGAGCAGCGGTATGATCCTGGCGAATATTACGATCTTGCCGTCATGGGCTACCTGCGCGCCGTGGAACGCTATTGTTCCCATGCCTATCTGCGCCGCTTTTCGTTCTCTACCGTCGCCTACCGCGCGATGCAGCAGAGCATCGTGTCATGGAAGCGTGGGGAGAGTCGGCGCAGACAAGCGGAGGAAGCCTACTGTGCGCTTTGCGGCCGCAGGGAGACTGTCTGTGACGCGGAGCTTTCGGAAGCATATTTCTTCTCGGAGCTGCAAAAATGCGGAACGCCGCAGCAGGCTGCGTTTGCGCTGCTGCGCCTGCATGGGTACAGCATTGCGGAGATCGCCGCGCGGTACAAGCTCGACCCGCGGCGTGTACGCCGGATGCTCAAAAGTCTGTATTCCGCCTATCTGCGGTTCCGCGGAGATGGGAAGGAGGCGAAAAAATGAAGGATCAGCACACAAGGATGCTCCACGGGCGTCTGCTCCGGCCATTAAAGGTCGGCAGCAGCGCGCTCATCGACCACGAAGGGCAGTTTATTCTGACCTCGCTGGTCACATCCATTCAGGTGCAAAATGAGCAGGAAGCAAAGTTTGAAACGCTGAATACGCACTATCATGTGAAGTTTTCTCCGCTTCAAGCAGCAGTTGCGGCGTCAATTCTGATGGCCGTCGCTGCATGAATGAACACCCTGCGGCAGTCTCCCGTCTGACTGCCGCAGGCCCCGCTGACCGCAGCCACAGTTTTGTGGCTGCGGTTTTTCCATCAGGAGGTTTTATGAACAAACAGCTTATCCCGGTTTCCGGGAATCAAAAAATCGCGTTTCAGTGCCAACGGTGCGGCGCCTGCTGCCGCCATGTAGAAAACAAGGTCATGCTGGAGCCATACGATGTTTATCAGCTTGCGCTTCATTTTCAGTGCGAGGCACAATCCGTCAGGCCGGAAGATATCTGCGCACAATATGCGCACCCCATGCCGTTGGAACCGTATTTTCCGATTTTTCTGCTGAACGCCGTGGGCGAAGATCAACATTGCATTTTCCTGAACGGGAATCATTGCAGTGTTTATGCGCGCCGTCCGCGTGCCTGCCGAATGTACCCATTCACTGTGGATGCAGGGCGGCGCGGTAAGGACTTCGAGTATTTTCTCTGCACGGATTACCCCGGTCACTTCGGCAAAGGCCGCATCCGAGTCAGCGACTGGTTCTATGAGAATTTCCCCAAAGACGCCCGTCGCTTTGTGAAAGCCGATTACGCAGCGATCCGGCAGTATGGCAAGCTGCTCCGGCAAATGATGCCAGCGCAGGTCGAGCATTCGCTGTTCCAGCTTCTGTTTTACCGCTACTGGAATTACGACCTGAGCAAGCCCTTTCAGGAGCAGTTTGAACACAATCAACGCCAGCTGCTTGCATTCCTGTGGGAGCAGTTGGGCCAAAATGGAGGTTCTATATGAGTCAATCCAGAATCACTGGCGCAGTCCTTCTGTGCTGGGAAGATTGCACATCCATTCTCTCGAAGCACCTGACAACGCTGCTGCAGCGTCCGATTCAACTGTGCAGGATGGTAGAAGACTATGACTACTGGTGCGTTGCTTCGATAAACGGAAGGTTCACCATCCCGGAGCTTCACAGTCTGCTGGATGCGCTTTCCGCAACCACCGCAGATTTTCCTGATCTGATCCCAGAGGAATCTAACCAGACGCGCTCTTTCAGCATGGAGTTCTCCCGGGCGCTTTTGCAGCATTACTTACACGCAAGCTGGCGCTACGAACATCTCACCGAGGAGTATCTGATGGTAATTGACGTGGACATCGCTGTCCCCGCATGCTGCATTATGAATGGAGGGGTGCCGGATGTCTGATACAAAGCTGATGATGCCGCTGTTTTGTAACGGCATGTTTAACTGTGGCGGCCGCAGAATCCGTGCTGTCCACCTCTATGATGTTTCCGATGGGGAGCACCGCTATCGTCTTTGGACAAAAGCAGGAACGCCAGATATAGACTATCCCCGCGGAGAATCTGACCGCTACCTGCTATACGTTGAGATCCACGGATACCTCGCACCGCTTGGCATGACAGAATATTTTCTGACCGAACATTGTGGGTATTTGCCGGCTATGCGGGAACTGTATGGCGGCGCAGAACATCGGAAAACGTATTTTGACAGTCTGCAAAAGAGCGCTATTGAGGAAGCTGTCGCAATCGAGAGAACTGTGATCTACCATCTGGGCAAAGAATCGCCCCGGCAGGCAGACTATATCCACGGTATCCTCAATGAGCATCTTATGCGGTATACCGCCAGCAAGGAAAGCGAAGGCAAAACCTTCCCGGATTATGTCGGTGCATTGATGGCGGATGAGCTTGACCACTGCATACAGCTTTCCAAAATCTATCGGTCGCTTAAACAGCAGGAGAATGAGATTCGGCAGGCACAGATTGCCGAGCAGGATCGTGTGTACCAGCAGTCTGTCAATACAGAAAAAGAAAAAGCTGTCGGCGCCGCGCTGCAAATCATCCGCAGCGGCGGCACATTGAAAAACGATACGCTTTGCTATTACAAAGACGATGGCTCGTTTGTGGAGACCTCGTTGATTCTGTATTTGATGCGCGAATATCACATCGACGTGCCGCTCCGCACACAGGGATGGATCAAAGAGCGGTTGGCAAGCGCAACCGTTCAGGAGGACTTCTGCGGCTCTGTTACCTACTATCGCGCAAGAAAGAGCCAATGCTCGCAGAAATTCTTTGACTGTATGCAGGATCTGATTACGGCAGTCCACGATGCAAAAAAGGACGCAGCATAATAACGAAGGAGTGAAACATAACGAATGAACGAACCAATCTATGAACAAATGCAGCAGCTGATCCAGCAGATCCGGCAAGCGGATACTGCTTACTATAAGCATGACGCTCCAATCATGAGCGATCTGGAATATGACCGCCTGATGGATGATCTGGTCGCGCTGGAGGAGGAAAGCGGTGTGATCCTGTCCAACTCGCCCACACAGCATGTCGCCGGCGAAACGCTTGAAACACTTGCAGAGGTTCGGCACACAAAGCCGATGCTTTCTGCTGCGAAGACAAAATCTGTAGAGGATCTGGTCCGGTTCGCCTCCGGCCGGGGTGTGCTGCTTTCATGGAAGATGGATGGCCTTACGCTTGTCCTTCGATATGAAAACGGACATCTCAAGCAGGCCATTACACGCGGCCGCGACGGTATTATCGGGGAGGACGTGACCCACACGGTAAAGACCTTTCTCAATGTGCCGCTGACCATTCCCATTTCAGAGGCATTTGAGGTTCGCGGAGAGGGCGTTATTTCGTGGAAGAACTTTGACACCATCAATGCGGAACTGGACGATGCCTACAGCCATCCTCGAAATCTGGCGGCCGGGAGCGTGCGTAAGCTGGACGCCTCGGAAGCACAGAAAAGGATGCTGGAATTTTGGGCGTTTGATCTGGTCAGCGACAGCTTGGAATCCGGCAGCAAGCATGCACAGCAACAGCTTTTAGCACGCTGCGGCTTCAGCGTGGTTCCATATCTGTATCTGCCGTTTTCAAGCAGCGCCCGTGATATTGAACGTGCAATTCTCAGTATGCAGCCGACCAGGTTTGCCTACCCCGTTGACGGCCTTATCATGGAATATGACGACCTTGCGTATGGCAGGAGCCTTGGCGCTACCGGGCACCACGAAAATCGCCTGATCGCGCTCAAATGGGCGGATGAACTGTACGAGACCACATTCCGCAGCATTGAACTTGCAGCGACGCGCACCGGAATGGTCAGCCTGACTGCACGATTTGATCCTGTCAATATGGACGGTGCGACAGTTGGCCGTGCCTATCTGCACAATCTGGACAATTTCTGCGCCCTTCAGTTGGGTTCCGGCGATACGATCCGGGTATATCGTGCCAACATGATCATTCCGCAGATTGCGTGCAATTTGACAAAGAGCGGCACATACCGGCTTCCCATGTTCTGCCCCTGCTGCGGTGCAGCCCTGGAGGTTGGTGAAACGACCGGCGGAACGCATCAGCTTTTTTGCAGAAATCGAAGCTGCTCCGCAAGGCTGGTACAGAAGTTTGTTCATTTCTGCGATAAAAGCCGAATGAACATTGAGGGCCTGTCAGAGACGACGCTGGAAAAGCTGATCGGGCATGGCTGGATTCATACTTTTGCGGATCTGTACGATCTGGAGCAGCACCGTGACGCGATCATTCAAACCGACGGCTTCGGTGAAAAGTCCTTCGAGCGGCTGCAGGCGGCCATTGAGAAAAGCCGCAGCTGCACACTGGCAAAATTCATCGCCGGGCTTGGTATTCCGACGGTTGGCCGTCATGCCGGACGCGCGCTTGACCGCTGCTTTGGCGGCTCTTGGGCGGCGTTTGAAGCTGCGATTCAGAAAGGGTTCGACTTCACACAGCTGCCGGACTTCGGTGCTGTGATGCAGGAGAACCTTTACACATGGTACGCGGACGCAGAAGAAGCAAAGCTCTGGCGTCCGCTGTTGGAAAAAATTCATTTCATAAAGGAGACGACACCTATGAGTATTACGAAAGAATCCCCGTTATATGGCAAGATCGTTGTGGCGACCGGAAAGCTGGAGCATTATACACGCGACGGCATCCAGAACAAGCTCTTGCAGATCGGCGCAATTCCGGCATCCTCTGTAACGAAAAAGACGAACTATCTGATCGTTGGCGAGAAGGCCGGGAGCAAGCTGACAAAAGCACAGCAGCTCGGCGTTCCAACCTTGACAGAGGAAGAGTTTGAGGCACTGCTCGCAGGCTGAGCACAATAAACCGGGCGGCACAGAATGGTTCTGTGCCGCCCACAGTTATAAAAGGAAAAGAGGTTTTTACGAATATGAGCAGTGAAATTTATTACGACAAGGCATTTGTTTCTGTTGGCGATCTGTTTGTTCCACTTGTCTGCCACGGATCGACCAACACCTATGAATTCAATGCAGATGGTCGTGAGGTCGCGGAGCGTTACTGGTCTGTTCTGAATCTCCCATATCGGGGCAGGCTGCTGTTTACAAGCGATGAGATCCAGAAGATCGCGGAAACCTATGAGGGCTTCAGCAGCGGCAACCGCGGCGGGATGCGCAAGAGCCGAAACAGCGCTTTTGAAGCCGGTGAATTTCAGCGATGGTTCCTCGCGGGCCTGAAAAACGCGCATACGATTGAGGAATACCGTCAATACGGAAATTCCGTCGTTCTTACAAACCAGCATACGTGGAAAATAACGTATGCTTCTACAACAGAAGCCTTTCTGACTGCGCTTTCCCGTATCGGTGAGCAGAACATTGCCATCCGTTTCGATTCCTGCCGCAGCTTTTACCATCCGCCGCGTGTCAGCAAGCAATCAAAGTTTGATAAGCTGAAACAATTCTATGTTCTAAAAGCATGGAGCGGATACTTCGTAAAGCGGACGCGGCACGGCGTCATGACCATCCGCACCGCCGATCCAACGGTTGCAACTGTGCGGAAATTCAGAACGGGAAGGGCCGCGCAGAAGTATATGGAGGAAAATGCGCCGTTCTTTTTCCGTGTTCCTTTTTTTGTTGAGTGTGTCCGACCGAAGCAAGCGCAAAAGGCAGCATGATGTGCCTGGCGCACTATTCAAGAGAAAGGTGATATAACATGAGCGACCATACTAAAGCACTACGTTACAAGCGACCGGCGCTGGCTTCGATGGGGGCACAAGAAATTATGTTGGAACTTGAATCCGTCGTTGAGGCTTGTGATAACGTTCGGTATTACATCGAACAAGCCGATAGCGACGAAACATTGCTGAATGCGCTGGACGGCGATGAGGATGCGGAATGGGAATTTCGTATGGCGTTTGCAGATTTATCAGCAAGAGCGGAGCAACTGCAAGCCTTGCTTTATGATCAGAATTTCGAGGACTTCTACCGAGATTTTGATGATGCGACCGTTGCACTGGTTGGAAACCGATACAATCTGGTCGGCTATGACGGCGATGAGGAAGATTATTTTTCGCTCACAAGCTATGAAGAAAATCTTGCGCATACAGAAGCAGGAAAACGTCTTTGTCGGCTGACGAAAGCAGAGATGATCTCCCGTATCGGATGGGCGTTCGGCATTATGTTGGCATTCTTTGATTTAAGGCAGCAATATGATTACCTCAGAGCTACGTTCGACATTCTACGCGACGAAAACACATCGCTGCTGGGTATCATCAAAGACATTGAAAAAGCCTACGATGAAATGGAAGCTGACAACTTCCGCGAATGGGCGGACAGCACGCGGCATTTTGATCAGATGCTCGCTGCGCTTCCAGATCGCGCATGGCTGGAGTAAGCATATGCGTCGTATTTAGTCGTTTGCAGGATGGGCGTCGAATGGACTGTATCTCGTTCTCGGTCTTACAGCGCCTTGACGGAAGTATATAATTCGTCTATAATAAAGGCAGAATAAGTCCTTGGAGGGATGCTATATGATGATTCGTTCTGCGACCGCCCTTCGGAATGACTACGACGGCATGGTGAAGCTCTCGACCGAAAAGCAGGAGCCGATCTATCTGACACGCAACGGCGACGGCGAAATGGTGTTCCTGCCGATCGAGCTTTGGGAAAAGCGTCAGGCAGAGCTGGAGCTTTTCGCGGAAATGCTGCGCAGGGAGCAAAATAAACTCGCCGGCGCAAGAACATATTCCGCAAGCGAGCTGCGTGCCGACGTGGAGGAAGTTCTTCGTGAGAGTTGAGTGGCTAAACGAAGCACGCAATGAGTTTCTGGCCTTTTTGAAATACTGCAAAACCGAAGTCGGTGCGCCTTACGCGAAAAAGTTTGCGGATAAAGTCCTTCATGCTACGCAGCAGCTTGCAGATTTTCCGGAGCTTGGCGTATTGAAATATGATACGCTGATGGGCAAACACGATTTCCGCGCTCTGTTCATCGACCAGTACGTCTGCATCTACAAAGTTGAGTTTGACGCGGTCTATATCTACCATTTTGCAGATGCCCGAAAGAATTATATGTACCATATCTTTGGCATGGAATAACAGTAAGCCGTGCGGTTTCAATCAAACCGCACGGCCTTTTTATGCCTCCGCAGATGTCAAGTCTGAATTGCACCAAATTTTCATCGTATATTTCGTCACTTCGCGCATAGTCAGCCACAGCATCTTGTGGTATCATACTCCCGTTTGTTTGACGCCAACGTTCAAAGGAGGAGTATCATGCAATACACTGATAGCGAAGCCGCTTTGATCGGCGGCCTGATTTCCAACTACTTTCTTCGTCCGGCAGTATCCGCCGCGCTGAAGGATTCCTATATTCATGTGCTGGAGCATCTGCATACAGGCCGGGTTTCCGCTGCCGATCTCAAACAGATTCAAAAGGCGCTGACGTTCCTGACGCCGACCTGTCAGATGTCCAGAGAGGCCCAGCGTGACCTGATGGGCGCCAGCCTGAAAACCACGGCGCTGCTGAGTTCCTGCCGCTGACCAGATCTGTGTTCCATACTGCCGCCGGAAGATTTCTTCCGGCGTTTTTATATGCAAAAAGAATGGGGGAGTTCTCATTTGAGAACCACCCCATTCTTTGCTGTGCTGCTATAACCAAATGCGCTCAAGCAATCTGCTGTTTACCCCAGCGAATCCGCATCCGGCCGTCCGCATCTGCTTCGCGGCTGAGAAGCTGCGCCTGCAAATTGTAATCAACTCCAAATTTTTTGTAAACTTCGTCCAGATCTGTGTCTGCACCTTTCATGAACAGGTTGATCCGCTCTTTTGCCAACACCATCTGCAGCAGGTTGGCCTCGATACTGTCCTCATAGGTCAGAAAGTAGATGTCCTTCCATTCGGTTGAGGTATAGCGAACGAATCGCATATAAAACTGGCTCATCTGCGCATTGTTATAATGCAGCTCCGGAATGATGATCTTATTCACAAACTCGAAGTTGACAGAGCTTGGAAGGCTCTGCTGTGTGCAAAGCAGAATCCCGTTTTTGCTCTCCCGGAGCGTTTTTCGCAGCGCACGCCGTTTGGCAAAGCTTGTCGTCGCGCCTGTTACCAGAAACAAGGGGCGGTCCGGCATGGCTTTTCGGATCGCGTCCGCATAAGCGTTCAGAATTACCGCGTGGCGCACACCGACCGCGACGATCTCCTGATCCCATCGTGCAATCATTTCGGTGGTTTTTCTCAGCTTTCCGGGCAGATCGCCCGTGTACTCCATCAGCGTATTGGGCGCGGCACTGATCCGAAGCAGGAGCGTAATTTGCTGAATCAGCCGCATCATCGCGTCTTTTCTGGAATTTCCCGTCGTCGCAAAATAGTTTGCTCGCAACTGATTGAATTCTTCGATTGCCTTTTTGCACACATCTCGTTCCGCCCCGGTAAACGGAATTGGAACCTGATGAAGCCGCCGGATCTCCCGCCCAACGATTTCCTTAAAGGAACGGGTAATAACCGTCTTATCCAGAATATCGCGCAGCACCTCCGCATTGTAAATATCCTGCGTCCACTGTCCGATGCCAAACACCGTGATTTTTTCTGGCAGGTGAGCCGCGGAGAACAGTGCATATCCCTTTCGGTACGCCGGAATTGGTGCGCCATAATACGGATTGCTCTTTGTCGTCATATCGCCGTCTCGTTCGGTGCTGTATATGTACGGAGCCCATGAAATCATATTGAACGAGTTGTTGTAAAGCAGCTCCAGTTGCGGTGCAAATTCAACAATATTGTTTCGTGTACTCGTCCCCGTCGTAAGCAGCTTTGCCCGGCATCGGCGGAAACAGGACAGCACCGCTTTTGTACGGGCGCTTGACGGGTTTGTGATCTCATCGCTTTCATCCAGCACAAGATTTACTTTATACCCGTGTATCCGCATCCAGTACTTGATCTGCCGTCTATACTTCACGATTACATTTGTTGTGATTAAGACAAAATCGCCCTGACGAATCCGCTCCAAATCACGCAGCCGCTCTACAAATACGTATGGCAAATCATAGTTGGCCAGTACACCGTCCCAGTTGTTGCGAATCGAAATAGCCGAGGATACAACCCAGGTACAATACATATGCTGTCGCTGCATGCGGTATAGTCCTACTGCAATCCCAGCAAGCGTTTTCCCGCTGCCCTGCTCCCACTGTAACAGGGCATACCGTTTCTGCAATACCAAATTCAAATCCCTGCGCTGATTCTCGTTCAAGCAGATCAGCTCACAATTCTCCTGATCCCAAAGCTGAAAATCCTCCAGCCATTCTGCAATGTCCGTATCCTGCTGCATCTCTGAAAACTTCTGGCTCTGATTCAAATATGCTCTATGCTTTCTTCGAATCAGGCGCGCATACTCTGGTGCCTGATTTGTGCTGCCGGATATTACCGCCCGATAGATTGGCATTGCCTCTCGCTGGTCCTCACGCATACGATGACGCGCGGCTGCACTGTAAGCCTTATACGTAAAGCAACCGTCACGCTTTACCAATCGGATCACATCTTCACCTGGCCGCGCATTCTGTTTTTTCAGCACTCTGCGCAGATACGCCAGTACCTTGGCTTCGGTCAATCGCTTCTGATACCATTCCTTATAGTCCATATTATCCGGCTGCGTTTCCGTATAAAAGCGGCGTACATATTCCATGCAGCTTGCGTAAGAATCCCGTATCCGCGGATGCGCCTTGATCTGATAGAGCATTTTCTGAACCTGATACAAGAATTGCTCAGACGTATTTCGGCACTGTGCAAGCTCTCGCAGGATCTTTGCATGATTCTCTTTCAGAAGCTCCTGCGCCGGTTGGATCATTTCGCTGTAGATTTGCAACGCCTGTTCCGTAGAAAATCCATCAGATAGGTCCAGACTTTCCATTTGATAACGGTGTACCTCCAGAATGGTCTGACTGCGTTTCTGCCAGAATTGCAGCTTGACCGGAAATTGTGCGACACCTATATCTCGGAATGTGTTCTCTGGCAGGACGGCTTGCCCCAGAAAATTGAACGCATTCTCCATCCTTGTGATCATTGCGCCATCAGAAAACGTATCGTCTAAAAATGACGCTGGTACAATGATTGCAAGAATACCAAGCGGCTTGAGAAGTTCTGCAGCCTTGATACAGTAGTAAAATTGTGAAATGTAGTTTTCTCCTTCTTTTACCCACCAGCGCAGATTATATGGTGGATTACCAAGAATATAATCAAACTGCACCCCCGGCGCATAGCGGCGAATATCCTTATTTTCCAGATGTGCCTGTGGGTACAGGAACGCTGCTACCTTATAGGCATCTATATCCAGTTCACACCCATAAGCATTGCGTTCATTCGGAAGAAAGTTAAAAAATGTCCCCATCCCACAGGTCAGATCCGCGACCAGATCGTCCTGCTCGATGTGCAGACAACCCACAACAAATTGGCAGAGACGCGCAGGCGTAAACACCTGCCCATTTTCTGCTTCTTTTTTTGCTTCGCTGTATGCCGCATAGCTGCTATAATCGCTGCGCCGCAGTCCATGCAAGCCGCCTCGTCCGGTATATGCCTGAAACACGTCGGCTTTGGATACGTCATATGTCGCGCAGGCATCATTATCGATCAGATATAGCAGCTTTTCATTGATCTGCTTGCGCGCGGACTGTGGAATCGGTTCTGTTGGTAAAGGATATTTCATACTCCGCACCTCACGAATATGCAGCGCTCAAGTAAATGTCAATAAACTGTTCTGCCAATTCGCTGCTCGCGAACCGGATATCCATTCTTCCGTTTTTGAACAGACGAATCTGCCGAAGTTTACTGTATCCGTGAAAGTCTGTACAGGCTTGCCTTACATCTCGATAAGAGAAAAAATCGGAAAGTCCAGCAGGCAGCACTGTATAGCTTCCGGTCTCAAAATGAATCACCCCCCTTAAAACGTTCTTCGCTGATCCGGATATCTCCCAGCGCGGTGGTGTCCAATATGTATCGCAACTGCAGAAGTATCCATAAAAATGGATCGTATCCTTTTGCTGAACATACTGCGGTTCGGGTTTACAGCCGTTCCATACCGCATCGCGGCAACGTCCCCGCAGCTCCAGAAACGCCTTTTCCTGAAAGCTTCGGCCGTCAAGCTGAATGATAATTCTATCCAGCACATCCGTGTATTGCAGCGCCAGCTCACACATGGCTTTATGGTATACTTCTGCCGCGTTCATTTTCTTTCGCGGTTCTTCGTCCTTTTGAACTGGCAGCAGCTGCTCTATTATCTTTTCCGCAGAAAGCTCCACACTGTATGTATTTGCATAATATGAGGTAATTTTGTTGATAAATTGTCTATGCAGGCATTCCAGCTCGTCTCTGAAGCAGAACGCATCTAACTTCTTCCCGTTTCCAAGATAATACGCATATCTATCCGACTCCCCATACTTATCCTCAAAGATTGCTTTCTGCCGTGCGATACTGTCCGTCCATATAAAGGCCATTTCCTTTAACGTTTCTCGTGCTGCATCATAGGCGCGCTGCTGGCGCTCACAAAAGTCCCTGTCGTCTTCCGAAATGCGTGTATCCACCTTGATTTCAACCTGTTTAATTTTTTCTACTAAATTCATATTTGCACCTCTTTCTGAAATAAAAAAGACCGACAGAGCGTTCCGTTACGCACTGTCAGTCTACTCACATGATATCCGCTTTTACTGTCGCAGTTTCTCCCCGTACTGGAAAGCAAACTGCTTGTCCCAAATTGGGGACTGTGTTCCGTCTTTGCTTCACCCTTTCTGCCATTGGCTATATTATCTATATAAAAATGCCAGCAATACCTTCGCCCGGATAAGGGCGAAGCAAATTGCTGGCATAGCATACAAACCTGATTCTCGTGCGCAATGCGAAAAATCGCGTTGTCATTCAGACGTGCGCAAAACTCAACTATATCTGTATGGTAGCATGATATCCGGTGGCTGTCAATATTCATCCTGCATAGATATGGAGCATGAATTAGATCAGCAGAAAGTCTGATTATGCTGCTCTTGCAGCGCAGTTACGCGCTGGAGCTGCATCTATAGGCAGTAATTGCCCCCGCCGGCAGCTATTGCCGGCAGGGGCAATTTTTATGATTTACTTTCTGTTGCGATAGAGGAACGTCACGATCTGTGCGCGGGTGCAGGCTGCATCCGGGCTGAAGACACCAAAGCCAGTGCCGGTCGTGATGCCGTTCTGCACGGCCCATGCGACTGCCTTTGCGTAGTACGCATCAGCGCTCACATCCGTGAAGCCGCTGTTCCATGCGGCGGGCTGGCCGTTCGCTCTCCAGAGGAACGTCACGACCTGCGCGCGGGTCACAGTCGCGTCCGGGCTGAACGTCGTTGCGCTCGTACCCATCGTGATGCCATTCTCCACGGCCCACAGGACTGCCTGATAGAAGTAATCTCCATAGTGGACGTCGGTGAAGGGGTTCACCGTGCTCACCGGACGCGGGCTGCCCGCGGCTCTCCAGAGGAAGGTCACGGTCTGCGCGCGGGTGCAGGCTGCGTTCGGGCTGAACGTGAAGCGGCCTGTGCCGGAGGTGATGTCGTGATCAACGGCCCACTTGACTGCGTCATAGAAGTAATCAAACCGGGTGACGTCATGGAAATTGAACTTCGAGCTATCTCCGATGATGGCGGGGAAATACGGCGTATCAACAAAGTTATAGACCACGATCTCTCCGGAGATGGATTCGTAGTTCGTCGTATCGTCCGGGGTGAAGATCCAGGTGTAGGCCCTGTTCGCGACCACCGTTGTCGTGTCCGGGAGCTCCCATGCCACGCTGCCGGGGACAGAGAACGTGCCGCCGACCGTCGTCAGGTTCGCGTCAGCCAGCGTTTTGCCAGCGCTCGTGATCTTCGTGTATGCCGGCGTGCCGGTCGGAACTGCCTTGCGGATGGTGATTGCGACCTCGCTGGAGGATGCTTCCGTGTAGTCCGCGTCGGCGGCCTTGTGGACCGTCACATAGACCGTACCGGCCTGCGTTGCTTTCAGCTGATCGCCGGAGATTTCTGCCTTGCCGGTATCCTCGCGCACGGTGTAGCTGACTGCGCCGGAGCCGGAGCCGCCCGCACTGCGGAGCGTCAGCGTCTCGCCGTAGGTCATGACCGTTGCACCGGTGTAGGTCAGCTCTGCCTGCGGCTGGCGGTCCGTAATGCTGATCGTCAGCTGATAGGAGACGGTATTGTAGTTGCCGCCGAAGCCCAGCGTGACTGTGACGGTCTGCGTTTCGCTGACGTGCGCTGCATCCAAGCCGTCGGCCAGCTGATAGGTGATCACACCTGCTTCATACGTCGGAGCAACTGCGAAGCATGCTGCGCTGTTTTCGCTGACAGTGACGCTCACCGGTATCAGCGTGCCGTCTGCTTTCACGCCGCTCACAGCGGGCAGCGAAACGGTCTGCTTCGTTGTGACATTGTTGCGGATCGTGACCGTCTGGTTGCCGGGTGCGGTCAGCGTCGCCGGGGTGATGTCAGCGGTCAGACCGGAAACTGTGGGCTGCGCCAGCGTGTAGTTTCCGGCGTCTGCACCGGAGATGGTGAAGCTGCTGCCTGCGGCAATCGTAACAGTCTTGCCCGTACCGGCATCCTTCGTATCGAAGTCTGCCGCCGGGGTCGTGAGCTGGACGGAATCGCCGTTTGCCACACCCTGAAGCGAAGCGGTGATGGTCGCCGTCGTTGTGCCGTCATAGACCTTGTTGCTGGCAGCCACGCCGGAGACGGTCAGCGCCTTGGGCGTGATCCGGAAGGTCTTAGAAGCTGTGCCAGTATAGTTGCCCTTGAAGTGTACCGTCGCCGTCGCGGTGCCGACGCGGATGTTGTCCGCATAGGTCACATCGTAATCATCCGCCGAATAGCCGTTTACGGTAACTTCCGCCTGGATTGCCTGACCGGTATAGGGCTGGGCAGGAATTTCGCTGATCGTAACATCGCCGTCGGACAGTGTTTTCTGCGTGACCGTCAGCGTGCCGTTCTGCGTTGTAACGGCGTAGTTGGGGTTTGCACCCGCAACTTCGGTCAGCGTGATCGGGTAGCTGTCGGGGACGCTCGCCGCGTCGGCGGTCGTGCTGATGTTCAGATTCAGGGTATCCTGACCGACCAGCGAGGAACCGTCCTGCAGGCTCCAGGTGAGTTCCGGATTTGCTTCACCGAGCGCTCTGCTCTTGTCGTCAGCCTTGACTGTGACAGCCTTGGGCTGAACCGTGATCGTGAAGGTCTGCTCCGCGTGGTATTCCGCGGAATCATAGGTAATCGTAACCGTGGCCCTGCCGACGCCTGCTGCTTTCAGCACATGGAGATCGTTCTCCAGAACACCGGTCAGCGGATTTACAGCGCAGGAAATCCTGCCGTCCTCGCTGCCATGCTCGACGCTGTAGCGCCATTCCGTCTCTTCACCATAGGTCATGGTCTCGGAAATGTCGGTCACGTGCAGCCCGGCGTTCTGCTTATTTACGATTGTGACATAGATTGTCCGGGGGTCTGCCTCGGTATACTCAGGCTTATCGTCGTCATTGATATTGACCGAAGGTGCGCTGACGGTGATCGCAAGTGTCACGCCGTAGGTTGCGCCGGATTTCAGGGTGCTGCCGCTCAGTTCGCAGTCATACAGATTCGTGCACGCGAACGTCAGTTCGCTCTTCTCGCCCGCGTTCGTTGTAACAAGGCTTGTAAGATCCAGCATGCGGCCATCCTTTGTCAGCGTTGCGGGGTTCGTCTCGGTAGCTGTGGAGGTCAGCTCACGCTTCGCGGGGGAAATGGTCAGTGTCGCCGTTCCCGGCTTTTTTGCCTCATCGATCTCGTAGTTGGCTTCATCCTTGAGCGTGAACGCAGCTTCAGCGGTGCTGGTTCCGACATAGGTTGCTTTATTGCCGGTGTAGGAAATGCTCGCGACCTGTTCATTGCTGCCGGTCAGTTCGATGCTGTGCTCATTGCCATCGTAGGTGAAGGTGGTCACCGTCGGCCAGTGGTAGCCGGACAGATCGACCTTGCCCTTGACAACGGTGACTACGGCAGCCGCTTCCTTAGTCACGCCATCGGAAGTGTAGGAGATCGTGATGGAGGTCGTCCCGGCGGGAAGTGCGTCGGTCGTATAGCTCAGATTTTCATTCGGAACGATTTCCGTTCTGCCGCTGGCATACGTCGCCTTTACGACCATGCCGTCCGGATCGAATGCTTCAGGGTAGGTATACGCAGTTTTCGTCGGATTTACTGTGACTGCAATGGAGTCGAGTTCATCCTTCTGCACGTTGATCGTCACAAAGCCGGATACGTTTTCGTAGTCTGTCGTATCGTCCGGCGTGAACGTATATGCATAAGCCTTTTCACCGGAGGTCTCAAAGGTTCCCTCGCCATCCAGCTTCAAGGTGCCGGGAACAGTTTCATCCGTTCTGGTCAGCGTCACGGCGCTCTTCTGCGTGCTGGTGAAGACCGTGCCGGTATAGGACACCGTGCCAAGCTCCGGCGTGGCTTTGGAGATGGTGACGTTGACGGCCGGCTGGGTCAGCGTGTAGTTTCCAGCGTCAGCGCCGATGAGCGTGATCGTGCCATAACTGACAGGCTTTGCCGTTGCGGATGCATCCGCGCTTTCGACCGTGCCGCTCGTTGGCATCACCGCAGAAACGACATCGCCGGAGATTACGCCGGTCAGCTCGCCGCCGGTCAGTGTGACATTCGTTGTGCCGTCATACGCACGGTCTGTGGCTGTCAGGCCGGTGACAGTCAGGGCCTTTGCGGTGATATCTGCCGTGAAGGTCATCGTGAGACCGTCTGCAAACGCATAGTTGGTGTTATCCAGCGCGTCCGGCGTGAAGGTCACCGTTTTGCGGGTTCCGACATTCTTATCTGCGAACGCAGCCTTACCGTCTACGGTGTAGGTCTGCTCATTGATTGTCACCTGATAGGTCACGCCAGGCAGTTCGGTGGTGCCGTCGTATTCCTTTTTCGTCGGATTGTTCGTTGCCGGAGTCAGATCAGCTGCTTTAAGCTGCTTCTTGGCAACTGTCAGCGTGCCGGGGTTGCAGGTGATGTCATAGTTCGCGGCAGCTGCCGAGATCTTGATCTCGTAGGTTCCGGCATCACTGCCCCGCTCATAGGTGCAGGCAAAAGCAGCGTTTACGACGCTGTTGTCTTCACCATTAACATAGCCCTTACCCTTGAATGTGTAGATTGGGGCTGCATCACCGAACGTGATGCTCTGATTATCTGCCGTAATGGTCAGTGCCTTTTTGGTGATCGTGAAAGGTTCGGCATTGCTTGTGGCAACACCATAGTTGCCGCTGGCCGCCATTGATGCTTTCACATAGTACGTACCGGCGTTTTTCGGCGCTGCGCCATCGCTGGCTGCGCCGCTATCCGTCGTAGTCCGTACAGTTGCTTCCGCATCGGTGTAATAAGTAAAGGTCACATTGGCCGCTTCATTGTTTTTGGTGACTTCAATATTGCTTTCCGCATAGGCTGCGCCGGTGTAAACTGCGCCGTCGGCGGTAATGGAAATGCTGCCCGCCTGCGCGACAATATTGAACTCCTTCGTGACAGGATCAAAGGTATAGTTGCCGTCGCTCACAGCCGTGATCGTAACGGAACCGATATCCCCAACCTTGAGATTAGTGCCGTAGGAAACGGTGTAGTCCGCGCCCTCTGTCAGCGTTACATGATCCGCTGTAACAATGATTTCCGGTTTGATCTGGCTGCCGGTGTATTCCTGGTCAAGAATGTCGGCAATGGCAGGGTTGATTGCCTTCGGATTGATTGTCCAGGTCAAGGTAATATCGCCCGTGGTGTTGTCTGCCCAAGAGGTTTCGGTTGTGTCATTCAGAGAAGCCGTCACGGTATAGGTTCTGGCATCTTTGCCCTCGGCTGCGGAAGACAGCGTATAGTAGCTGCTGTCAGCATCCGTGCCTTCTGCAAAGCTGAACTGCTGCGTTTCACCGTTATAGGTATAGCTTCCGGCAGCGACCGGGATCGTCACGCTCTTCGGTGTAACTGTCAGCGCGCTCGTTTTAGCCGTTTGGCCGTCTGCGGTGATAGTAACGGTGCTGCCGCTGTCAGCTATCTTCAGAACCGTACCTTCTTCTGGGCTGGTCGTGTATTCGGCTTCCGTCAGCACTTTGGTTTTGGTGCTGGCATAGGTGGCCGTGACGACCATGCCGGACAGATCCAGCGCTTCACCGCTGTCATAGTCCAGTTTCGGCGGCGTCGTAACTTCGATTTTCGTCAGCGCATCTGCCGTAACATTGATCGCAACATCACAGGTGTAGGTGACGCCGTCATCATCCACATACGAAGCCATTACCACATTGTCACCTACAGTGAGCGCACTCTTAAACGTCACGGAGGCCACGTTTACTTCCGTGGATGTACCGTTTGCATCGATAAACGTGCCGGTCAGCTTTTGGGCAACTTCCGCTGCTGTGTCAAAGGGGTAGAAAGCTACGTTTTCAGAAACAGCCGCAGTAAAATGCGGAACCTCGACCACACTCATATATTTAGATGCAGCATCGGTGTGTCCATTCGTCATTACCGCCTCGCCGCCGTCAACGTTGATCGAAAGCAGTCCTGCCGTTGAAGCAACATCTTCCTTTGCGGTAAAAGCGACCATGATAAGTGTGCCTGTAGATAATACGGTAGTATCGAATCCAGAAGTGACCGAAATGCCATCCGGATTTGCAAAAGCTATCTGAATCTGGTCATTATAATCACTATACGTCATTCCCTTTGCATCAGCTGCTGCCATCTTCGTTACAGTGATTTGACTTGCAGGATAGTCACTGTAGAGGGTGAATCCCTGAATAGAGTCAATCAGTTCAGTCGGGTTGTTATAAAATGACAATTTTGCAAAGTAGGTATTCCCTTGTTCCAAAGAACTAGCCGGATTCTGTAATGCAGAATCCGAATAATACGACCATGCAAGATAAATCGTTGTTCCGCTGTTGCCTGTTGTGATTTGTGTCGCAAATACACTGACACAGCAGGCGCTCACCATGATAGTGATAGCAAGAATCAACGCGCAAATTCGTTTAAGCGTCATCCTCATAGCTGTTCTCCTCATTTTCAGTCAAAAGTTTTTATGATATTAACTGCATATTGAAGAATAAGCAGTGCATCTGTTGAATTGATCTTTCCGTCACGGTTGACATCGGCCGCCATTTGTTGTGCACTGTCCAATGAGACTGTATTTACAGCATATTGCAACACAAGCAGCGCATCTGTTGAATTGATTTTTCCATCATTATTGACATCCCCCAGCGTATACGCCGGTTTCTCGCCATACTGGAACGACGCGACCCTTGTGACGGCCTTGCTCGTTGTACTGAGGTAGACGCTGTAGCCCGTGCCGGCGGTCAGCTCTTTGGGCTTCAGCGTGAAGCTGATGCTGCCGTCGCTGGCCTGCTGGTCGATGTATTGTAGATTCTCCGCCGTCGGCACGCGGCTATCGCCCATAAGGAGCAGCACCAGCGTCTGCTCACCGCTCGTGCCTGCCGGGCAGCTCAGTGTGAAAGCGCTTGCATTCGCGTAGAAGCCGCCGTCCGCGGTGCCGTCTGGCGTCAGCGTGTAGCCGCTTTCGGCCTTGACGTTATACGCGCCATAGGTCGGCGTGTCTGCCGCCAGCGCCGTCATACTGAGTGAAACCAGCAGAAGCGCCGCAAGCAGGAGCGCGGAAAGTTTTCGTTTCATGCTGCCGCCTCCGTTTCTGTCATAAACTGATCCATATACCGGAGCAAAATCGCCGCGATTTGCGCGCGGGACGCGTTGGCTTCCGGTGCAATCTGGTTGTTTCCTGTGCCGGATACCAGCCCGTGATACACGGCCCACCAGACGGCGTCCGTTGCCCACGAAGCAATCTTGCCGCTGTCGGTGAAACTCTGCGCATAAACCCCGGTCAGCATTGCTTCCGCGCCAACCTGTCCGCCGGAATAGCGGAAGAGGATCGCCGTGGCCTGCTGGCGGGTGATCGGGGCATCCGGGCCAAACTGTGTGGCCGAAATGCCGTTGACGCAGCCGGTCTCAACCGCCCAGTCGAGCGCCTGCAGATACCAACTACCGTTCGCCGTGTCCGTGAACTCGGCTTTCTGCGCGGCTGCCGGTTTTCCGGCCATCCGCCAGAGCATCAGCACGAACTGCGCCCGCGTGACCGGCGCGTCCGGGTGGAAGCTCCCGTCCGAGAAGCCCGTTACAAGCCCGAGCTTCGCGGCGCGCTCCACCGACGCAAACGCCCAATGGCCGGAGGGAACATCGCGGAACGTTCCTGCCGTCTGCTGCGGTTCGTCCTCCGTGGGCTTCTGTTCCGGCGCGCTAGATCCGGGTGCGGACGACTCCGTTTTATTCTCTGTTACAAGCGCAGGCAGCGCGTATGTAAATGGGATATCGGTTCCATTGCCGTCTGCAATCGTTGTCTGCGAGATCGACAGCTTCGCGTCGCCGCTGGCCTTGACCTTGAACGTGAACACGGCGAGTGTGCCGTCTTTGGTCACAGTCGTGGTGCTCGCTGCTGCGAGAAGTGCGGCACTGCCATCGCGGGTGCCATGCGGATTGCTCACAGTCATCATGCCCTCGACCAGCACTCCATTTTTGACCTCGGTACATTCGAGTACCGTGTCATCGTAGTTTAGCCGCACCTGCGTCGCTCCAATGCCGGGGTTTCCGTTCAGCGACACGGTGACCATGAAGCTTTCTCCGACATCCGGCAGCTTGTCCGGCGCCTGCACGACAATGCTTGCCCCTGCCGCCGATACCAATGGTATCATTGCCAGCAGCAGGCAGAGCGTGACGCATAGGGCTCCAATTCTCCTGACTCTCATGACTTCCTCCCATCTGTCCGCAGGCACACTGCTCTGCGGTTCAGCCCATATAAGACGTAATTACTTTTCCAATTTCCTCTAACATCTTACGATTGCAGAGACGTTCCCGGTCCTTTGGCGAACACTGCACTTCACATGCGCCCTCCAGCAAAAACTCAAGGGACACATGAAAGAAGTTGGCAAGACGCAGACATATTGCGAGGTTCGGTTTTGCCTGTCCGTTTTCGATCCGGGAAACATATTTCTGATCGCACTCCAAGGCCGCCGCAAGCTCTTCCTGTGTCTTATTCTGTGCCTTCCGGTATGCCTTGACGTTATTACCAAATATCTGGTAAATCTGTTTGGAAGATATAATCTGCTCAGAATATTCCATCGTCATTTTAATGTATTTCCTTCAAAAACTTAATTCCCGCGTTGGGATAATTATGGTCTTTTTGGCATATCGCTTGGCCTAATACTATAAATTCTTAAATTTATCAGCACGCCAATCCGTATTTAACTTTGATACGGTCAAGCTTCTCCAGCATCGGCTCCGCGCCAAGCCACAGGAAGATGAATGTGGCAACGGCTCGTACCAGATCGACCGGGATACCGGTGACGTAGTAGCTCAGGATGATCTTCCAATTGACCGTATTGGACCACATGAGCGCCGATGCGGGATTCATAATGCCGCCGTAGATGATCGTGGACGCGATCACACCGAAAATGCAAAGGCTCAGCCGCCCGCGCCGCAGAACGCCCTTGCGGTACAAGACACCTGCCAGCCAGCCAATGATACCCATTGCGAACATCTGCCACGGCGTCCACGGGCCTTGCGAAAACAGCATATTCGAGACAAGCATCGTCATTGCGCCAACTAAGAATCCCGTTTCGCCGCCAAAGGCCACGCCTGCCAAAATCGTCATGGCAACGACCGGCTTAAATTCCGGCAGCACGAAGAACGCAGCGCGCCCTGCCACATTCAGCGCGACGAGCACGGCAATGAGCACCAGCTCGCGTGCCTGCGGCTTTCTGCCCTCGAAAATCAGGAAGAACGGCAGCATACATTCGATCAAAATCAGCAGCGAAATGAAGTAATATTTTCGCCCCGCGAAGTAGTACACACCGACAAACAGTGTCAGAGGAGTCAAAAGCAGGATGAGCAGCGTGGCAGTCACGGTGCGCTTTTGGAGCTTGCGTTTTTCCACGGGCGTTTGAATCAGGTAATCCGGACGTTCGGCCTTCCGGCCAATGGACAGTGCAAACACAAGAAGTGCAGCAAGCAAAATGCCGTAGAGCTTGAGCTGCCCACCTGCCAGCGCCGTCATGCTGCCAGCGTCAATGAGCTTCGTGAGGTCGGTCACGCCAATGGCTTGGATAATCAGCACCAGTGATAGGATTCCTGACACGGCGGCAAGGCATTTTCGCCAGACAGGGAGCTTTTTCACCGTGCGCGTTTCTTTCTCCGGTGCAGGCGGGATGCGCTGATATTCCGGCAATGCCGCTTCCGGTTCGACCGCGCCGCCGCAGGCTTCAATGACATCCTCCGGTGTGATGGCTTGGGGCAGGACATCCCGCGCGATGCGGTTCGCGGAGGTCGTGTAGAAGCTGTTGCCGCTGAAAAACGTGCGCGGCGCAGCCTCGGTGACGATATTGCCGTCAAAAAACAGGGCGCAGCGTTCGGCATACTTCGCGCAGAATTCGATATCATGGCTGACCATCAGAATCGCCACGCCGGACGCTCGCAGCGTCCGCAAAATCTGCCCGAACGTCTGCTTGAACTCCGCGTCAAGTCCCTTCGTCGGTTCGTCAAGGAGTAGAATGTCCGGATTCAGAAGCAGGATTTTCGCCAGCGCCGCGCGCTGCTGTTCGCCGCCCGAAAGATCGTAGGGATGGCGGTCAAGCAGCTCCGCCAGCTTGCAGAGGGAGACAACTTGTGCAAGCCGCTCGGTTTTGCGTTCGGATTTTGGTAAGATCTCCAATAAATCTTCGCGGACGGTGGATTTCACAAAGAGCGCCTGCGGATTCTGCGGCAGCATCCCAACCGTGCCGGTGATGGCTAACTCGCCGCGATACGCCTTTTTCAGGTTTGCCAGCAGCTTGAGCGTGGTCGTTTTGCCCGTGCCGTTGCCGCCGAGCAACGCCAGAAATTCGCCCTTGTGCAGTTCCAAGGATAGACCTTTGACCACATCGGGCAAGTCTTTGTCATACTTGAACCAGAGTTCCTGCGCCGAGACAACGGTTTCCGTGTCCGGTGCGTTTTTGCTTTCTTCTGGAACGGATTGCAGTTTATGCGTTTTCGCATAATCGAGCAGCCAGTTCCGGCCGTCGCAGACAGAGATGGGGCAGGCGGCTTTGGAATCCGTCGCCGCCCAGATGCGCATGGCGGCGGGCATGGCGAGGAACATCGCGTTCCCACTGCTTTTCAGCTCCGCGCCCACTTCAGCGGGCGTTCCGGTGCAAAGGAGCTTGCCGCCGTCCATGACCGCCACGCACGAGGCAAACGAGAATGCTTCTTCCAGACGATGTTCGGTCAGAATGATCGTCGTACCAAGCTCGCGGTTGATCTTGCCGAGGGTGGCTAAAAAATCAGACGCGGCAATGGGGTCGAGCTGGCTCGTCGGCTCGTCCAAAATCAGCACTTTTGGCTGCAAGACCATAACGGAAGCGAGATTCAAGAGCTGCTTTTGCCCACCGGACAGCTCTGTGACCGGCTTATAAAACCATGTCTGAATCCCGAAAAACGACGCCATTTCCGCAACGCGGCGGCGAATGGTCGGCGTGTCACAGCCGAGGGATTCCAGCCCGAACGCCAGCTCGTGCCAGACCTTGTCGGTCGCGATCTGATTTTCCGGACTTTGCTGCACAAAGCCGATTGTTTCCGCCTGTTCGCGTTGGTCTAGGGAATCAAGATTTCTGCCATCGAACAGGATCTCGC
>OHNN01000363.1_pt1 | contig 37673 bp, 27 predicted proteins | sample 1569541 | NCBI WGS metagenome assembly OHNN01 (sample SAMEA3879563, study PRJEB24766) | human gut metagenome | biome: human-associated habitat; feature: feces | place: USA | collected 1985/1987 | reverse complement strand
GTGACGGAGGTGTTCGACGCGCAGGGAACAATCGCGGCGGCTTACGATTACTCTCCCTATGGACAGGTTGCTTCCACGGGAGACCTTGTCCAGCCCGTGCAGTGGTCCAGCGAGATGAACGACGAAGAACTCGCCCTGGTCTATTACAATTACCGCTATTACAACCCGGCTGATGGCAGGTGGATTAATCGCGATCCCGTCGCCGAAGAAAGGGGATGGAATCTTTATGTCATGATCAATAATAATGCTATAAGTTGGATTGACATTCTAGGATCGGAATTTAAAGCTAATCAAACCGAAGGCTCATTAGCTCAAGGTAATATGCCTGTTGGTTGGTATGGAAAAACCACTCGGCCTATACCAAAACCTGAAGGTGAAAATGAGATTTCCGAGGAATGCGTGGAAGGAAAACGAAAGAAAACATATAAAGTTTCTATAAAGAAATCAAAAAAATTTAATGTTACTGTTGATTCATATGTAGCCAACGATCAAACCGGGCGAGCGTACACGGCTAATGGATTGGTTGAAATTCGAGCACACGAGCAAAGACGGGTTGATGTTTATCAAAAGGCCTATGACGTCTATCTCAAAATATTTGAAAAAGAAATCACCGATAAATGTTCTAAATCAGGGTTGAACAAGTCCCAGGCGACTATTTATAAACGTAAGTTAAAAACTTGGTTGGAAGGAAAACAATCCCTTGCTAAAGGCAAGTTTTTAAATTGGTCGAGTAAACAGCAGCAGAAGATTACAAATGAAAATCAAACATATTTTAATGAAGAAGGAGGCAGATGGTTAGAAGCTGGGGGACTGTTTGACTCCATTGGATCTCCACATCTGGTTGGAGAGCCTGAACCTATAGATATGAGTTGCCCACAATAATAATCATGATGAACGCAAACGTTTTTTTACTTTTTTTGTTCTTTGCTTCCTATGCTTTATGTTCAGAAGTGAACATTGAGGTAGGCGCTCGGTTTGAACCTACCAAAGTTATACATGATCCCGATATATTTTTCATTATAGATATAGTCAATGAAAGCCAAAAAGATATAATGATAAAAAAATTGAACGGCGAAATCATGGACTGTGGAATTGAATTGTGGATATTCGAAAAAGCTGTGAAGCTTTGGCCCCGGGCTGATGCAGAAGGAAAAAGAGAGGATGCGTTCATCTTATGGGACAGAGAAACAATAAAGGCTGGAGAGAAGAAAAGAGTTGTATTGAAATTGAGGGATCTTATGAGCGGGTATTCTGAAAATGACGATCTTGCCCGCACAATAAAGGAAGAAGTCTCATTCTTAAGATCAGGAACGGGACGCGTAGTGCTTAAATACTACGATGCTGACGAGGAGGAAAAAATAGCTGAAGGCAAGTTCGATTTGGAAAAACTCAATGAAGAACAGAAGAGGAAAGCCTTGCCCCCGGCCAAAAAAACGTGAATCAGGAATCATTCAAAAAAGTTGGCTTTTGTATGACTGGATCAACGATCACTTTCTTTGGCTGTTGAAAAATCAGTGTATGAAAACTCACCTCAGGCGAGCCCCCCTTCACATCACGAACCCTCCCCTGAGGCCGGATGCGCCCCCCCACGCTGTGGGCATGAAACGCATTTCCTTCAATGCCGGGGAGCTCTCCCCGGAACTCTTCCAGAGCGCCGATCTCAACGCCTTCCACCGCGGCGCCTCCACCCTGGTCAACAGGAACGCCTCCCAGATGGATTCCCTGCGCCGCCGCAGGGGCATGGCCCCCTTCGCGGAGGCCGGGGACCACTCCCGCCTGGCCCCTACATCTACTCCAATTCCGGCAACGAGCGCTTCCTCATGGAAATCTCAGGGTATGTCCTGCGCGTCCTCTCTCCGAATTCTGGCGAAGAACTCGTGGAGGAACTCGCCTACACGGCCAACGAACTCAACCAGTACACCCGGATTGAAGGAAGTAGGGAAACGCCCTTCGTACCGCACTATGACTCCAACGGCAACCAGACATTGATCAAGACCGCAACGTATACAATGTGCCAGCCGGGACGGCAATACGGTGGTAGAATGCTGCTATGACTACCAGGGCTATCGCTATATGAAGGAAGTAACCGTCAACGAAACAGTCACCAGCCATGAACGCTACCTGTATCGGGATTATTTGCAAGTAGCGGCCCTGGACATGCTCAACAGCCGGAACGTGGTCTGGAATCGGTAGCCACGCGGCCTCTGGCTCTGGTGCAGGATGCCTCTCTTTACTGCTATGGCGTTGACTTTAACAAGAATGTGACGGAGGTGTTCGACGCGCAGGGAACAATCGCGGCGGCTTACGATTACTCTCTCTATGGACACGTGGCTTCCACGGGAGACCTTGTCCAGCCGGTGCAGTGGTCCAGCGAGATGAACGACGCGGAACTCGCCCTGGTCTATTACAATTACCGCTATTACAACCCGGTTGATGGCAGGTGGATCAACAGAGATCCCATCGCTGAAGAAGGGGGTTGGAATTTGTACGGGTTTGTTAAGAACGACGCCATAAGTAAAAATGATTTATTGGGGATGGCTGTAACTACTTTGGATACGCCTGCAGGGATACAAGCTATAATAAATTTGGCTAAAGTTACAGGAGCAGGAGTTGTTGCTGGAATTACGGCCAATCAATTAAACAATGAATGTACAATAGTCCATCAAGTAACAGATCCTCCTGTTTTGTTTAATGTTGAGTGTGAACAAGAATGCTCTCGTCAGAAATGGTATTATTTGCCATGTTTTAATAAAGAAGGAACAGGTTTTAGAATGGGAAGAATGGTGTGTACTCAAGGATTATTCAAAAAATATTGGAAATTTATTGGTTGGGAAGGTGCCCCTTATGGTTGTAGTGCTGCTGGTCAATGTGGTTCTTGTTGTGATAATGGCACTGTAACTTATGAAGATAAACTGTGATGAATAATGCGATTAAAGTTATTGTTGCGGCAAAATACTATATTATAGGAGTTTTATTAGGGATTTTTTTATGTTGGCCGTTTGATTACCTTCAACTGGAGAATGCTGATGGGTATGCCGAATATAAAAAAGCCAGATCAGCATATGAAAGTTATTTGAAAAAATACGGTAAAGAACCTTGCAATATTAATTTCCTTCCCGAAGACATCAGGGAGAATATAGGAAAACACGATTATCCTATTAAATTTATCGAGGAAACAGGAAATTTAACATATAAGTATCCTAGGCCATATCCTTATGGAAAATCCAATTTGATTGATTATATCTTTTGCAAAAAAATGGTAGTAGGCAGTATTATAGGTCATATAGATGATAGGAACTGCAAATGATACTGACAGTTCATAAAAAATTCGACTTTTTGTCTAATAGAAAAAGGCATTTGTTCCGGGCTACTTGGAATTGAGAATCAATCGTCTTAAGAATCAAAATACTACCTCTCATACTAATTTGTGGCCTTATTCCAGTGGATTGTTATTGTGGTCTCACGAGCGAGGTTTATGGACAACAGATTAAGTAATTTGACTCTATGGGGATTGTTACAAAAATAGAAATAGTAATCCTCCGGGAAGATGGTCTAGAGTTATAATAACGTACCCTTTTTGATCAATGAAAATTAATTATAAATTTAAAAAGCATTTTATATATATATTAAGAGAATATAAAAGAAAAACATATAATGAATTATTAAAACATGAATACCCAATAACTGATCTTGTCACTATTGAAAAAGATACATTAAGTATAGAAATAATTCTTCTTGAAAAATATAGAGATCATCTCCTATTAGGGTTAGACGTTACTTTGCTTGGATCGAAAAAAATATGTTGTAAAAATTCAATTAGAAGAACTTTTACTGTATATAATAAATAGGTCCAATACAATTTAAGAAGGAAATTTCTGAATAAAGAAAGTAATAAATAGCACTGTTCAAGAGACAGGAACTGGTTAATAACGCTAGTCCGCTTTTGTTTCCCTTCACATCTTGTTCCCTTGCGTGCGCTATGTGTAACAGACTTTTCAAAATTACCCCGTTTACCTGTATACTATGATTCAACTCAAATAAATTCAATGCACTAAAACAGTAGTTAAATTCACTACAAAAGTTAATATTCATAATTCATATAATTTTAATCCTGAATGGTTTTCAACGCATCGCACAATTATGAATGAGTTGAAAACAATAGATGTTGCAATGCTTCAGTCAATATGTGGATGGTCTGATTTTAATCATGACGGAACATGGGAAGAAACTGAAGAGCTTTAATTATATATGAAAAAAACAAGTATTATTTCTATATTTTTGCATATATCACTATTACTTGTAGTATTGAATATCTTAAGAGCTAATACTAGCGATTTAAATGTAAGAATAGTTATAGTGCTAGTCGTTTTAAATTTGATATCTATAACTTCAGCATTCTTGATTATTTTTTGTGTAAAAAATAATAGAGTAAATGTAAAAAACGCATTAATAAATAAGTCAAATATTTCATGTAAGTTATTAATATTTGCAATATTTACGATGTTCTTTTTGTACATGAAAAATATATTTGAACATCTATTTGCTAATTTTTCAAATGAAGCGATCAATATATCTTATTTAATTATCATATCTACTGTTTTTTTATTGTGTGTATTATATTTTTTATCAAAATATTAGTTTTTAACAACTTGTATAAGAAAATCATTGTTTCTATCTTTTATCTAGTTTTATTGATATCTTTATTGATTGGATGGATATTTTATCTAGCATTTTCTATTGGTAACTTTTCTGAAGTATTTATCAATTAGACGGCGCAGTCACAAGACGAGTCCTGAAAAAGACAAAATATGTTTATCATCAATCAATCGATGCATTAATGAACAGAATACTTTAATCTTGCCTTGCCTAATCTCCCTAGCTCACTCATCTGAAATCATTGATAAACAACTTTAAACTTCTGTAGTTGCCATTCGAATACCGTTGGTAGAAAAAAAATGACGTTACAAGATTATTCTGTATAATTCCGATTTGTATTAATGATCTTAATAAAGATGGGAAGCTATGTAAGGGATTTGGTTGTTGCATAGGAGAAAATAAAACAAAAATTCCTCATACTGTGGCTGTACAACAATTAACTGCGGAAGTGAATAGGTTGCTTAACAGCGAAGATTGCCCATGCAAGAATGTTTGCATTTTATCCGGACCAATAAATCAGTGAAGATTCCATCTATGAATATATTTTTATTTTGTTTTTTAACTTTATTTTTTTCTTATAGTCTATTCGGGAAAAATTCAGAAAAAGAGGTAGTTGTTAATATTTCTAATATGTCCGATATAGAAAAAGCTAATTTTTCTAGCATTTTATTATATATTGATGATTCCAATGTTTCTTGGAATAACGTATTAATATACCTAATGAAAATTAATTCAATTGGTGTAAAAGATATCAGCATGGGCAAAAATGGTGATATTATAAATATATCATCGAATGGGATTGAAGATGACATCAAGGTAGTTAGGTATTCTGTCGATAAAAAAACAAAAATAAATTTTAAAAAAGAAATTAATATTGACAGCATCAATCATTCGATAGGTCAATATGTATTGATATATTGGCCCATAAATGCATGGAGGAATGACTGTCTAAGAAAAATCAGCGTAATGATTTTTAAAACAAAAATAGACTCTTTAAAAGATAAGAAAATAGGATTGAATTTTTGTATTGATAAAAACGTTTCCATTGGTGATGTTTTCTGTTATCTATCTGTACTATCTCAACATCGTAATTGTGTAGGAATAGTTTTTTCATACAATTTTATCTTCAATCCTGAATATTATCAACTCTCTCCAAATATCAGTTCTGAATTTCCTTAAATGTTTTCTTGCAGCCCCAGGCTTACGCCAGGGCGCGTGTTGCCTGAATACTACAATGCTGGCGAGAAGGGGAAAATAGCTGAAGGCAAGTTCGATTTGAAGAAACTCAAAGAAGAGCAGAAGAGGAACACCTTGCTCCCGGCCCAAAAAGTGAATCAGGAATCATTCAAAACCAAGGTGCCCCTTTCATATCACGAACACTCCCCCGAGGCCGGATGCGCCCCCCCATGCTGTGGGCATGAAACGCATCTCCTTCAACGCCGGGGAGCTCTCCCCGGAACTCCTCCAGCGCGCCGATCTCAACGCCTTCCACCACGGCGCCTCCACCCTGGTCAACAGGAACCCTCCCAGATGGGGTCCCTGCGCCGCAGCAGGGGCATAGCCCTCTTCGCGGATGCCGGGGACCACTCCCGCCTGGCCCCTACATCTACTCCAATTCCGGCAACGAGCGCTTCCTCATGGAAATCTCAGGGTATGTCCTGCGCGTCCTCTCTCCGAATTCTGGCGAAGAACTCGTGGAGGAACTCGCCTACACGGCCAACGAACTCAACCAGTACACCCGGATTGAAGGAAGTAGGGAAACGCCCTTCGTACCGCACTATGACTCCAACGGCAACCAGACATTGATCAAGACCGCAACGTATACAATGTGCCAGCCGGGACGGCAATACGGTGGTAGAATGCTGCTATGACTACCAGGGCTATCGCTATATGAAGGAAGTAACCGTCAACGAAACAGTCACCAGCCATGAACGCTACCTGTATCGGGATTATTTGCAAGTAGCGGCCCTGGACATGCTCAACAGCCGGAACGTGGTCTGGAATCGGTAGCCACGCGGCCTCTGGCTCTGGTGCAGGATGCCTCTCTTTACTGCTATGGCGTTGACTTTAACAAGAATGTGACGGAGGTGTTCGACGCGCAGGGAACAATCGCGGCGGCTTACGATTACTCTCCCTATGGACAGGTTGCTTCCACGGGAGACCTTGTCCAGCCCGTGCAGTGGTCCAGCGAGATGAACGACGAAGAACTCGCCCTGGTCTATTACAATTACCGCTATTACAACCCGGCTGATGGCAGGTGGATTAATCGCGATCCCGTCGCCGAAGAAGGGGGATGGAATTTATATGCAATTGTTAAAAACCATATATTTCTTAACAGTGACCGTTTGGGATTAGAGCCAAAGATTGAATATGACGAGAATTGTAGAGATAAAAGACCTAATATAAGCAAGCAATTTAAGATAGCTCAGAATGCAATTTCTAAGGCAATAAAGGACATCAATCCCAAGTCGGATCGTTATGTTCGGTTTTTTGGTAAGTATTCCCGCGCACGACACCAAGTGGTTAATCGCGTAATTTCAGAAATAAAACGTATCTTGGATCATGCAACTATTTCTGTTGATTGTTGTGGAATAGAATGCGACGAAAATTGGATTGCTTATGTTTATAACAATGATGGGAAATTTCAAATATTTCTATGCCCTGAATTCTTCAGTTCTCCAGGAGGCAATGATTTTAAGAACCAAGCTAATACCATATTGCACGAATTATCACATGAAGTAGAAATGCCACAACCTAATCTTGTTTTGGATAAACAAGCCCCATGGAATCCTAATACGGAACCTTCCGGTGCCCCTTACGGGGATGATTATGCGGAATGGATAGCTGAACATGATGCTTGGACAGCTGTAACGAATGCAGAAAATTATGCTGCATATCTTTCGGAAAATTTATAGATGCTAAATCTTATGCCTCAATTTTTTATTATATTTATTTTTCTATTATTAATACCTTGTTTCGGCAAAGATAAAATTTTAAAAAATAGTGAAAAAAATACGATTACAGACTGGCGGTATAGAAAAACATCATTGATGGAAATTCAGAAAAAGTTGGTTAATATCGAAAAACGAGCCATGTATGTTCGAATAGAAAAACGATATTATCAGAAGGGTAAAGATAATGAGATTTATATATATAATTTAAGTCAGGAATTAAAAAAAGATTTATTGGGAGAATGGAAAAATGCAAAATATTGGTCTACACGTACCAAGAATGGTTTTTTCTTTACGCCAGCATTCTTTTACATACTTGATTTTTTAGATGAAAATAAAAATCGAATCGAATCAATAGATATGGATCTATGGTATCAACCAAAAGGAAAATTGAATTTCAGCTCTGTGAAAGAAAAAATTTTGTCTTTGTTCCAGAAAGTCGACGCTAAGTGAAGAAAGTAACCGTCAACGGAACGGTCACCAGCCATGAACGCTACCTGTACCGCGGCTACCTGCAACTAGCGGCCCTGGACATGCTCAACAGCCGGAACGTGCTCCGGACACTGTTGTGGGATCCTCTGGAAGAGGTAGCTACGCGTCCCCTGGCCTTGGTGTGGAATAATGCTCTTTACTGCTATGGGTGGGACTTCAACAAGAACGTCACAGAGGTGTTCAATAGGGAAGGCGCTATTGCTGTTGCCTATGATTATTCTCCCTATGGAATAGTCAGTAGTACAGGTAACCTCGTCCAGCCGGTGCAGTGGAGCAGCGAGATGAACGATGAAGAGTTGGAGCTGGTCTATTATAATTACCGCTATTACAACCCGGCTGATGGCAGATGGATCAATCGTGATCCCATCGCTGAACAGGGTGATTGGAATTTGTATGGGTTTGTGAGAAATAATTTAAATATTGATAACCTCGGGTTATTATCTAACGATGGTAGCGGCACAGTCATTCCGAACACAGAAACAGAAGGTAATTGTATTGGAATTGCATGTGAAACGACAAAACCATTGTCTCCCGATCCAGAAAAGATACCTAAAAATGTAGATTTAAACACATTTCTTGATATCATTCGAGAAATTCTTATTGGAGATTGTACTCGAATGGAGAAAAACAGTACACAAAATGAAACCCAATGCCAAGAATGTGAAAGAGAAATCATTTGCTTAGCATACTTTATCACGAAGCAGAGCGAATTGATATTGAAGTTCATTGTGTAGGGCGTACAATTCCATTAGGAACTCCAAAACAATTACCTCCTTTTGAATTTAAATTAGGAGTAGATGGAAACCGTGTCACAGGTATAACTAACATCCAAAACCATATGGTTAAGTATATTATTAAACCAGGATTGGATAAAATACACTTTCAAGATGGAAAAATGTTAGGGCAATGGGCAACATATTGCTGTAAAGAAAAAAAGAAGAATAAAAAAAGAATACAATGATAATAATTTTATTAATTTTAAATTTACTGCGCATGGATTCTATTAAAGACAATGCAATTTCTAATAAAATGGAGCAATATATAAATCATGGAGAAAATTCACAAAAAAATAAAATAGTAAAATCTTTACCAATATTTATAAAATGTAATTTGGATAGTAGCTCATCAATTAATACACAAAAAATTATTACTTTAAAGGATTTTTTAAAAGATAAAGATTTAGAAACTTTCGATTGGAAATCTATTTTACCTCCATTGAATTAACTATTGATTGTTGAAGAAGGGATGGAATTTGTACGGGTTGGTCGGGAATAATTCAATCCTAGAATACTCAAGTGGATCTGGATAATATGGAAGATTGTACAGTTCAAGTTATTGTTGGGCAAAGAGCTTCTGCTGAGGGAACTGCACAGCGTTTGTCTATTCCAACGTTTCCTCCTCCCTCACCATCTAGGCCATGGCCTGCATTAAATTGAAAATTAAGAGACATGTCTGATATATTATGGGCTATTGTTTCATCCTTTTTTATATGTCTGCTAAATTCAAAAACAAAAAAAGAAAATAAATTTTATAGAAGTAAGGAAATTCAGAATATAGTTAAAAAATATAAAATTAGTGCTGAGATCATAGGTTCATTATTTCTTATTGTTTTATGTGTACTCATTCTATTGGCTTTATACCAATCTGGCAAGTGTCCTGTGGTTGCCATATTCTTAAGTTCTTTATACACTTTATTATTGATGGTCTCTACGTCTATCTTTGTATACATTCTTTGCAAAATAAATAGACATTGGAATCCAGATGAAATTTACCTTGTAATTGCTATTCGAGCAAACATGTCTCTTAGACGATTGAAACAAGTACAGTTCTTTCTTTTAGGAATGTCTTGTTCAGGACTCATATATTTAACTATTTATTTAATACTAAACGGAATTATTTAATTTAGTCTTGTGTTGCATGATTTATCTGGATTCTTCGTGGCGGTTCATTGAACAAGCGTATCAAACTTTTGCATTTATCATTTGAATCCTGTGATTGGAAAAAAACGGCGTCACAAGACTATTCTATATAATTCCATTTCAAATTATTCAAAATAGAATTAATATTATGGATATTAATGAATTATAGTTCCTATAGCAATAGTGTTTCTGGCGGTGGATGTGTTCATGGATATTCGGAACTTGGGTTAATTGCCAAAGCTGCAAGCCGAATAGGTTCCTTAGAAGTGGGTGCCAGGGGAGGTATTAACTTTAGGGCTTCAGCTTGTGTGACTATTAAATTGGATAAGTTTGAAGTTAAAGGTCGGGAGTGTGCATCCTTGCGTGCTCGTGTTTGGGCTAGTGCAAAAATTTGGACGCTGAAAAAATAGATTGTAATCATGAGTGGCAAGATCAATATTGCACACCATGGATTCCATTGTTACAATGACCAATAACATAAGCCCATAAGAAATAATTGAAGGAATGAAAAAGGATATTGATGGGCGAAAACTTCAATTCGGGGCGACTTTATTAAATACAAAAGAAAATGCAAGGGTTCTATACTTAATCGATAATTCTATATTTGATACGGTAGGTAGACTCCATTACTTTATAAAAACAGGCAAAGGCATAGGAGAAATAGGGGGAAATAAAATTGAAATATCTCAAATTAACTCAGATTCCTATTGCATTAATACCACGGAACAAGAATATTGTATATCACGATTAGATGATATAAGAATCCGAATTTCTTACAAGAGAAGTCGATATATCGATTTTTTTCTTCAAGAAGATTTAAATAATAGACTAATACGTAAATCATTAGTTTACGATAATATAGACCGTCAATTTGAAGTTTCAATTTCCAGGAATCAAACTATATTGTATTTTTTAAGAATGATTATAGGATTGTTGTCATTTGGCCTTTTAAAACAACCAAAAACGTCCATTATTCCTCCCCTCTTTGACGCTGATGATGATATGCAAAAAGCTCTTGTGCTCGGCATTATTGCTATACAAATGATCTACTGTCCTTATGACTATGATAATTGGTCATAGTTACTCGACTAGTGGTGATAGAGTTTAGTCGTAGAAATTAGTTTTCTTTGTGCATATTTTGGTCTGATTTTTTGAAATATTAAACTGCGTATATGAATTGTATAAATTCTAACTAAACAAGCGGTGGGGAATATGCTCCATAACCGGAACGTGCTTCAGACACTTTGGTGAGATCCGCTGGAATCGGCAGCAACGCGTCCCCTGGCCCTGGTGCAGGACGATGTTCTTTACTGCTATGGAATAGACTTCGACAAGAATGTCACGGAAGTGTTCAATGGGCAGGGAACTGTTGCGGCAACTTACGACTACTCTCCCTATGGGACAGTCGGCAGCACAGGAAGTCTTGTCCAGCCCGTACAGTGGTCCAGCGAGATGAACGATGAAGAATTGGCCCTATTCTACTAAAACTACCGTTATTATAATCCTGCAGACGGTAGGTGGATTAACAGGGATCTGTATAGTATGCTTGAGAATAATACGATAACATTCTATAATGAAAAAGGCATGGTTGCACCAGCGGTCGCCTGCGGCGGAATTGTTGTAGGGGCTTATACATATACTGCAGCAAAAATGATGGGACTGAGTATCTGTGTATGTTTAGTTACAACAGCTTGTCGTGAATTGATTGTGAAACTTACAAAAGAAGCATTACGTCAAGCTTGTACAGAAGGATGTCATTTGGCTTATGGTATACAGGCTGCTACTTGTAAATTTCGTTGGTCAGCACGTGAACGAGCTTTATGTTATGCACAAGCCGCTGAGAATTGTGTTTCTTGCATACAACAATGTAATCACTCCACGAGATAATAAGATGATAAAGGAAATTGTTTTTTTAAGGGACTCTGCAGGAAATGTATCTGATGTAACAATAAATATATTATGTCCGGTGAAGGCAGAGCAGATGAAGTGGAAATCCCAGGTTGAAATTACACATTGTCATTCATCTTTGGGCGGAAAAGCTTCAATATATAATACAACGCAGCTCCTTTCCTTGAGAACAGCTTTATTATTTGTAGATAGAATACTGGAAGATTTAGTTAAAGACAGGCAGGGGGTTTTGTTCTTTTCAAAAGAAGGGGCAGTTAATGATGATCCGGGTGATCAATATTTATTCCGTATGTCGGACAAGCTGATTTGAATTGATCCGGTAATTGCCTCTTAGCTGGTTTTCATGGTTGCATATCATCCAGGGAGAATTGAAATTTCATGGAGATCAAAAGAATAAGAGAACATTGCCGTAACAGGGCTTCTCAAGCGCTTGAGACTTTCCCTTTTCTAAAATTTACGCCGCTATTCTAATAAAAAATCGTTAAAAAAGGACTGTCCGAAAGGCAGTCCTTTTTCGCATCCGGTTGTCGGCAAAAGCTTATTTCTGTGGTAAGATTCCGCCTGCTTTTTACTGCCCAGCGGGGGCTTTCTGCGCTTCCGGCACGGGGAGGGGCGTGTTCCGGATGGTGACGGGCGTTCCTATGCTGGTTTGCTTGTAGAGAATTTCCGCCACGTTCCGCGGCAGGCGAACGCAGCCATGAGAAATGGGATGGCGCCGCACCTTTCCCACGTGCAGGCCCAGCCCTGCGTTGGTGAGACGCTGCCAGTAAGGCATGGGAGAGCCGTCAAAGCGGCCTCCCTCCGGAACGGGGTCGGTGGATTCCGCATTGTAGTTGATGCATTTGCCTTCCGCATCATACATCTTGCCATACAGGTTGGAAACATGGTCCTCTTTTTTGGAGATGACGGTGTAGTCGCCCGTTTTGGTGGGATAGGCCTTGACACCGGAGGAGAGCGGAAAGTCCATGGCGACGAGTCCGTCCACCAAGTATTGTCCCCGTTGCTCGTTCAGGCAGACGAAAATCTTGCGCGATTTCTTCGGCGTACGCTTCAGCAGGGTGTCATCCTTGTAAATATCGTAGGTTTTCTTGTAGTCCTTGCGGGCTACGAAGTGCGCGTACGTGGAAGGATGGAAGGGGTTTTTGTATTCCGGAACGGATTTGTCCAGGGTGCGGGGGTCCGGCAGGGAGGAGTGTTCCTTGCCGGAGTGGGAACAGGACATCCACCCCATGCAGAGCACGGGGAGGATGGCCCAGGGGAGGAGGCGCTTCATAAGTGGCGGATCCGGGGCGGAGGCTCCGGATTATTTGGAACGTGGGATCGTCAGTTTCTGGTTGATGTGAATCAGGTCGGACTTGAGCCTGTTGGCTTTCTTGAGTGCGGCTACGGAAGTGCCGTTTCTGCGGGCAATGGCGCCCAGGGTATCGCCCTTCTTCACGGTATAGGTCCGGGCCTTGGGAGCGGACTTCCGCGTAGTTTTTTTGGCAACGGCGTTGCGGGAGGACTTGGCAGCCGATTTCCGCGTGGTGGATTTCTTGCTGACGGAAGGTTTGGCGGGCGGGTTGTAGGAGTAGTCGGAATGGTTGGCTACCGGGCTGTAGTGGCCGGATTCATACGAGGGATCGGAACTTTCCGCGATCCACGGCGGAATTTCCCCGTTGGCTATGGGTTCTGCAGTATCGTAGCCCGCTGTGGAAGATTTCTGGCTGGAGCAGGAGGAAAATGGAAGGACCAGCGCGGCAGCGCAGGTGCAGGTTAAAATAAGGTGCGCTTTCATGTGTGCCTGTTCTTACTAATTTATTATTTCGGTTTCAAGGAGCTAACGCGGATTTTGCGGATTTTTTTTCACTGCTGGCACAAATTGTAAAACGTTCCGGCATTCCGGGTGGTCAAACGGGCGAGTTCTTCCAGTTCCATTCCCCTGGCCACAGCGATGAAACGGGCCGTATGGATGAGATGGGCAGGTTCGTTCATGCGGCCCCTGAGCGGTTCCGGGCTGAGGTAGGGGGAGTCCGTTTCCAGCATGATGCGGTCTTCCGGACACCAGCGCGCCGTTTCCGCCACGATGGGAGCGTTTTTGAATGTAGCTACCCCGGTGAAGGAGACCATGCCGTCCAGCCCGTCAAAGATACGCGCTGCCTGTGCAGTGTCTCCGATAAAGCAGTGGAATACGGGCCGGACGCGGCCCGCATGGTTTCCGGCAATTGCCAGGGCGTCTTCAAAACTCCGGGAACCTTTTCTGTCCCGGGTATGTAGAACGATGTTCAATCCCAGGCGGGCGGCCAGTTCAAAGTGTTCTTCCAGGAGTTCCTGCTGGCGTCGGTGGAAGTCCGCCGTTTCCCAGCCTTTCGGGGCAGGGTGAAAGTAGTCCAGACCGGTTTCCCCGATGGCGGCGAGGGGAACGGTTTCCGCGGCCGCGGTCAGCTTTTCCGCCCACTTTTCCGGGGCACCGTGCGCATCGTCGGGATGAATGCCCAGCGCGCAGAAGACCGTGCCGGGAAATTGACGCGCCCAGGACAGGTTTTCTTCCCAGTCGTCCATGCATGCTCCCAGAGTGATCATGCGGTCTATTCCTGCTTCAACGGCATGCCGTATGTAAATTTCCCGGCGAGACTGGTCGAATTGCCGAGAAGCCAGGTGGCAGTGCGTGTCAATGATCATGGTGTGAAACCCTTGTGGGGTAAAGCGGAAGTCTGTGGATATTTTCCCTTATTGAAAAGTCCAAACCGGAAGCATGCCTGATTTTTCCTTGCAAGGCGGATAGGAAATGGACAAACTGCCCCGCATGAAATGTGCAGCTTTGCGCGTGTGCGCCAGCCTGTTAACGGCGGGAGCGTCTTCTCTTTATGCAGGAACCGTCCCTGCCGCAGCCCCTCAGGAAGGGCCTGTTATCAGCCTCCATGTGGAGAACGACATGTTTGTAGGGGACGACGACAATTATACCAGTGGCGTCCGCATTGGCTGGATGTCCGGCACCACTGCGGAAAGCCGCACGTTTTCAGGCATGCTGGGAACAGTGCTGGGAGGGACGAATGCTTCTGATTCCTGGCGGCGTTTCATGGGGATGAATGGTTCCTCCAATCTGCGGCAGCAGTGGGGCCTGGACCTGACCCAGTTGATGTTTACGCCGGAGCGGAAACTCCGCGAGCCGATTTACGGAGAGCATCCCTACGTGGGCAATCTGACGCTGGGCCTGATATCCCTGGTTAAAAATGAGGACCGGGCAAATGTCCTGGAGCTCCAGCTGGGTACCACGGGTTCTCCTTCCCTGGCCAAGGGCTCCCAGCATTTGGTTCATAAGATGTGGGGGATGGAACAATGGCCCGGCTGGAACAACCAGCTTCCCAGCGAAATGACCGCCAATTTGTTTTTCAAACGCTATTACCGCCTCCGCGGGCTGGAAAGGCATTATGGTTCCGGGTTAGAGACAGACGCCCTGGCCTACTGGCACGCGGATGCCGGCACCGTGAAGGTGCAGGCAGGCGGAGGCATGACTTTCCGCTTCGGCTATAATCTGGGCAATACTTCGCCGGAAAACAGCATCCGCGGGGCTACCAGCGCCGCTCCCCCCTTCGTTTACAACAGGACTTCCGTTTCCAATTGGGGTTATTACGGATATCTTCACGCGTCGGCGCGCGCCGTGGCGCATGATCTGTATCTGGACGGCACCGTTTTCCATTCCTCCCCGGATTACGTGAACAAATATCCCGTGGTGGCGGAATGGGGCTACGGGTTCGGCGTCACCTACAAGCGTACGGAATTCCTTTTCGGGCTGCATTATATTACCAAGGAATACACGCGGCAGGAGTCCATCCAGTGCGTAGGCGTGCTTCAACTGAGGCATATTTTTTAATGCCCGCATTCCGTGCGGGCAGCTTGCATAGCGGAGCGGCAGCTTGCAAAATGCAGGTTTGCTGTTAGAATTAGAATTGCGGATTCGTATGTAACAGGACGATCCGTTCGTACATACAACCTTTGACACACCCGATATATTCATGAAAACAACCAGATCCTGGCGTTTGTCCTGCACCGCACTGGCGGCAGGCACCGTGATGTGCGGCCTGTCCGCCCATGGCGGGGATGCGCCGCCGTCCGAACCCGCCCCCACCGGGCTGGAGTGGGAGCAAGAGCAGAACCTGCATTTGAACAAGGAGGCCCCCACGGCTTCCTTCATGTCTTTCAGTGATTTGAAATCAGCCCTGAAAGTGCTGCCGGAAAACAGCCAATGGTGGAAGTCCCTGAATGGACAATGGAAATTCCACTGGGCCAAGGATCCGCAGAGCCGCCCGGCCGACTTTTACAAGCCGGATTACGATGTTCAGGACTGGAAGGAAATCAAGGTTCCGGCCTCCTGGCAGACTCAGGGCTATGGCACACCCATTTATTCCAACCAGCCGTATCCCTTTGAACGCTCCTGGCCATATGTGATGAAGGAGCCCTCCAACAAGAATTACACGTCCTACAAGGAACGGAATCCCGTGGGTTCTTACCGCCGCACGTTTGAGGTGCCCGCGGACTGGGACGGCCGGGAAGTGTACATGCAGTTTGACGGTGTGGATTCCTTCTTCTATCTCTGGATCAACGGCAAGTACGTGGGCTTTTCCAAGGATTCACGCAATCCCGCCCGTTTTGACATCAGCCCCTACCTTAAGAAGGGTGAGAATGTAGTGGCCGCAGAAGTGTACCGCCATTCCGATGGCGCCTATCTGGAATGCCAGGATATGTTCCGCCTTTCCGGCATTTTCCGGAATGTTTCCATTTTCGCTCTGCCGAAGGTGCATGTGCGCGATTTTTTCGTGCATACCAATCCGGCGGACCAGAAGGACTGGGCCCTGAACATTGACCATGCCAAGCCCGGCACCGTGGACGGCGACTGGCGCCTCCAGGTGGACGTGGATGTGCGCAACCTGTTCCCGGCCACGCAGAAGCTGGATGACTGCACCATTTCCATGGCCCTCTACGATTCCGCCGGGAAACTGGTGGAACCCGTGAAGCCCAAGGACGCTCCCTACGACGGCGTGATGGAAAAGCCTCTGCGCATTACCGGCATGAAGGATTTCAAAACTTCCCTGCTGGGCATTTATTCCAAGCCGAAGCTCTGGTCCGCGGAAGACCCCAACCTGTACACCCTGGTGCTGACGCTGAAGCGTGACGGCAAGACGGAGGAAATGGTTTCCTCCCGCGTGGGTTTCCGCAATGTAGTGATCAAGGACAGCGTGTTCCTGGTGAACGGCCAGCCGGTGAAGGTGAAAGGCGTGAACCGCCATGAAAGCCATCCGGAAACCGGGCACTACGTGACTCCGGAACAGATGGAGCAGGAAGTGCAGATGATGAAGAGAGCCAACATCAACCATGTGCGCTGTTCCCATTATCCGGCGGATCCCTATTTCTACTATCTCTGCGACAAGTACGGCATTTACGTGCAGGACGAGGCCAACATCGAGTCCCACGGCTACTACTACGGCAAGGAGTCCCTTTCCCACCCCATCGAATGGATGCCGGCTCATGTGGACCGCATCATGGCGATGGTGGAGCGCAACAAGAACCACCCCAGTGTGATTATGTGGTCTCTGGGGAATGAGGCAGGACCCGGCCAGAATTTCCGCAGCGCGGAAAAGATCGTGAAGGCCAGGGACATGTCCCGCCCCACCCACTATGAGCGCAACAACGACATCGTGGACCTGGGTTCCAACCAGTACCCCTCCGTGGACTGGACGCGCTCCATGGCGGCCAACAAGAATTTCCCGAAGCCCTACTACATTTCCGAGTACGCGCACAACATGATGAACGCCATGGGCAACCTGGCGGATTACTGGGAGGCCATCGAGTCCTCCGACCGCATCATGGGCGGCGCCATCTGGGACTGGGTGGACCAGGGGCTATACAAGACCCTGCCGAACGGTGAGAAGATGCTTGCCTACGGCGGCGACTTCAACGACCATCCCAACAGCGGCCAGTTCGTGTTCAACGGGACCATCCTGGCGGACCGCACGCCGGAACCGGGCTACTTTGAGGTGAAGCACGTTTATCAAAACATCTCCACGTCCCTGACGGACGACGGCAAGATTTCCATCTTTAACAAGAATTTCTTCACGGACCTCACCCCGTACGACATCACCTGGACCCTGACGGAGAACGGGAATGTGGTGGCGGAAGGCAAATTGAATACGCCTGCCGCCGGTCCCCGGGAAAAGATCGTAGTGCCCGTACCGGACATTCCCCAGTGGAAGAACCGGAAACCCGGCGCGGAATACGCCCTGCGCGTCAGCTACAAGCTGAAGAAGGACACGGACTGGGCAAAGAAGGGCTATGAACTGGCCTTTGACCAGCTACAGCTTCCCGTGCAGGGAGAACTGCCCATGTTCAAGGCTCCTTCCGGCAAGGTAACCCTCAGCGCGGACAAGCACACCGTGTCCGGCAAGGATTTCTCCGTGCAGTTTGACGCGGCCACCGGGGAACTGACCCAGTTCACCGTGAACGGCAAGCCCCTGTTCAAGACGCCCATGGCGGTGAACGCCCTGCGTGCCGCCTCCAGCAACGAGCCGGGCGTCATGGCCAAGAGCATGGCCAACGGCCTCCGTGAACTGAAGCATGAACTGCTCAGCTATGAAGCCGTGGACAACGGCAGCAGCGTCACCGTCAAGCAGTCCGTCAAGGTAAGCGGCAAGCAGGCTGAAAACATCAGCGGCTATGGAGACACCAAGACCTCCATCACGCCTAAAAAGCAGCCCCTGAATGACACGAACACCCATTTCATCAACAATCTGGAATGGACCATCTACCCGGATGGAACCGTCGTCTGCCAGTCCGTGCTGCTGCCGCGCGGCAATCCCCTGGAGCTGCTGCGCCTGGGGTATGAACTCCAGTTGCCGGCGAACATGGGCAACGTGACCTATTACGGCCGCGGGCCGGAGGAAAATTATGCGGACCGCAAGAGCGGCATGCCTCTGGGCGTGTACAAGACGACGGCCCGGGATTCCTTCTTCCCGTACGGCAGGCCGCAGGACTGCGGCAATCATGAAGACACCCGCTGGGTGGCAGTCACGGACGACAAGGGGCAGGGCCTGCTCTTCGGCTCCGTGGGCGCCCCGTTTGCCTTCTCCGCCCTTCCGTACACCACCACGGACCTGATTCTGGCCAACCATCCCGTGGAACTGCCGAAGACGACGGACAAGACCGTGCTGGTCCTCTCCTCCGCCACGCGCGGCCTGGGGGGCGCCTCCTGCGGCCCCGGCCCCATGAGCAGGGATATCATCAAGGCCAACAAGCCCTACCCGCTGTCCTTCTTCATGCGTCCTGTTACGGCCAAGTCCTACAAGGGTGAAATCCGCGTGCCCGCTGCCGAATTGGACATGACCATGCTGACCCGCACAGACAAGTACACGGTCAAGAGCGTGACCAGCCAGGAACAGGGCGAGGCAGACGCCGAGTTTGCCATTGACGGGGACCCCGGCACCTTCTGGCACTCCGAATATAACAAGACCGTGACCAAGCACCCGCACGTGCTGGCCGTGGACCTGGGCAAGGAACGGGAGTTTTCCGGAATTACCTATTTGCCGCGCCAGGACGGCAGCACCAACGGCCGCGTGAAGGATTATTCCGTGGAAGTGAGCATGGACGGCGAGAAGTGGCAGCCTGCCGCCAAGGGTTCCTTCCCGAACAATGCGGACCTGCAGCAGGTGAAATTCGCCGCACCCGTAAAAGCCCGCTATTTCCGCTTTTCCGCCCTCAGCGAGGCGGGGGGCAGGGATTACGCCGCCGTGGCTGAACTGGAAATTATTCCGGTGAAGAAGTAGCTTCTGCGGCTCAACCCGCTTGCACGATCGCCCCGCCGTTTTTTTAAGCGCGCGGGGCGGTCCTTTTTCCTTCCTGCAAGGTTGGCAAAGTGCAGCAAGTTCTGGCGCCAGTCGAATAGCATGCGGCCTCCGGCTGCACTTGTATTTAAAGCACATTCGCAGGTATTCGTTCGGCCGCCATTGCCATCAAGGCTTGCGGCGTTCCTGACAGCCATTTCTGAATTAATAGCGGTTTGCGGATGGCATGCGGTTTCATGAGGCTCTTGCCATCCATGTTTTCGTGCATGAAAAAGCCTCCGTACAGAGTAATCCGCACGGAGGCTGATTGGTAAGGAAAGCCTGTTTTTTATCTTCTTCTGCGCATCATCAGGGCCGCCAGGCCAAGCAGGCCCAATGTGGCCGTGGCCGGTTCGGGAATGAGCTGGAATCCATCGGGAGTGTTGTGGCCAAGGATGCATTCAACATACCATTCACTTTCCAGTGCAACAGCTTTATCCCGGGAAAGAAAATCAAGATAATTGGAACCGGGAAAATCCGGATCGGAGGGATAGGTGGCGAGATTGCCATCCTCAGTTTTGCGGAAGACGAATACGGCGATTTCGGTAGATACATCAATGGTTGAGCCGTTGCCGACCATCAGATAAAGAGGGGTATTTTCCAAGGTCAATCCCGTAGGCTGCTGGTATGACCCCGACAGGGAAAAGAGTCCGCCATTGGTAATAGATCCGTTGTCGGAAGGACTGATGTTGAGCGTGCTGACAAAATTGTTCCGAATATCGACTATTTGACTATAGCTCAGATTGCCTTGATCATATTCATTTCCTCCATTGGCCCATTTGGCGTCGTTAAAGTTGTAATTCCAGTTTGTCAGGGTGCCGAGCATGGCACAACCGCTGCTGAGAGGGATTCCCAGGGTATCAGCGATGGAGGTATTATAATTCTCCTCGTTGGAAATGAAGTAATCGCCTGCCTGGACAAGTCCGCCGGCAAGGAAGGAGATTGAAGCAAGCGCACAAGTAAATAAGGAATGGTGGGACATGGTTTACAAAGGTTATTGTTGAGTGGCGATGGAAGAATTAATATTAATGTAGGCTGGAGTCTTGGAAGAGGAAGAAATGGAAAGAACTCCATGGAAGGGGATATCGGACACATCCTGTCCCTTCTCGTCTTCCCAATGGTCTCTCTGATAGGTACATTTTATCATGACGTTCTTGTCACCGAGGGGGACGTAAACGGCATCTCCTGATTGCAGAGTATTCTGTAGCCCGGTTTCCCGGAGGGAGTGGGCCAGGGGAAGCCTTGTGTGGAGCAGCGAATTTTGCCCGGCCAGCAGAAGTTTCTGATGTTTAGGAGATACTTCCCCAATGACGAAAGCCTTGATATCTTCCCCGGCCTTGCGGGTGATGTCCAACGGCTCATGGCCGAAGACGGGCATGCCGCCGACATCCTCCTTGGACCCTCTCCGCATCCATTGCGTTCCGGAGTAATATACCGCCTGTTTGGTGGTTTCCGAGTTGAAAATACTCGCATTGTCGGCGGAAGCCGCAGAGCCGCTTTTCAGCCCGAATTTGTTGTCATCGCCAAGCACGTCATTCAAAGTCCTCGCCTTGCGGAGAACATAGAAATCCGGGGAATTCCCCTTTTTGAGGAATTCGGCCAGAAGGGAGTCGCTTACCTCAATCTCATGCTCCTTCCAGCAGGAAGACGGTTTTTTCCAGCCGTCCCGGTTAAGGGGAAGGGCCACGACCTCGTTGCCGAAGTGGAGGACCAGGATATAGGCGGAATTTTCGTCCATCAATTCATTGAAATTGACGTCCGGGTCCGTGATGGTGACCTTGCTTCCGCTTGAAGTGACATTGTCCGTTTTCAATGTATGCTGCATCAGGGCTTCCGGATGTACTCCCAGCCCCAGGTAATTGGTTTGCTTGGCGTACAGGTCCGTTTGAATATAGCCGCAGGGCGTGCTGTAGGCCGTCTCCGCATGCAGGGTCGCCGAGAAGACCGGAAACAGGGCACAGGTACAGAAACAAGCGGGCAGGCAATGTGCCGGATTCGTAAACATTAATCCATTAAGGGGGAAGGGCATCATTTGTCAATTCAGAAAGGGGAAAACGTTCTGAATTTTCAATTTGGCCTGTTGGATGGTTTTTACCCCGAGGGAGAGAATGATGGAGATTTTTGCTATTTTTCCATGACGTAGCAGGCACTGAAGTTGCTGATTTCGGGCATGCCGGTGGCTTTTTCCACCGTCAGACGGAGTGCGGACGCCTTGATGGGGTCAAAGGACTGGATGCGCTTATGGCCGATGGAAGTTCCCTTGCATACAGTGATCCAGCTACCGTTGACTTTTGCTTCCACGCGGTAGGTGCGCACCCGTTCGCCGTGCCGGATGTTTTCCTGAATGATGCAGTAGTTGACGCTTTGCTCTCCTTTTAATGGAAGGGTAAGCGTTTCCGCATTTCCCGAGACGGAGGCCAGCGGCGTGCCGAAACGGCGCCGGATTTCCTGTCCCAGTTCTTTCAGTCGCTCTACGTCTTCGGGGGGAATCAGCCCGTCCGGGTTCGGCGTCAGGCCGATGATCAGCGTTGCGTTGCGGCCTACGGATTTTTCATATATATCCATCAGATTGGCCAGCGGATAGAGGGCCTTGTCATCATCTCCCGGCTCCCAGAACCATTCGTGGCGGTTGTTGTAGCCGCGCAGGGGAGTGTCCGCCATGGCGGGAACCCAGTGTTTTCCGTCCGGATTCCCGTGCCTCAGGAGTTTGTTATGGTTTGCAGTTTTGTCATTTGCATTGCTGTGGCTGTAGGGATAGGGGAAGCTTGACCAGCAGGGGTAACCCACCGTTCCGCTTTCCGATCCTCCCCACCGCAGGTCCGCCCGGTTCACATTATGGTAGAACAGGCAGCCGGGCTGGTATTTACTGACGATGGGTTCCACATCCGGCCCCAGTCCGTTGGGGTCGTCCGCTCCTCCGTCAAACCAGATCATGAATAATTCCCCGTAGCGGGAGCAAAGTTCCGTCACCATTTTTTCACACAGGCGTTTATACCAGGCCTGGCGGTTGCGTGCGAATTCGCCTTCGCCTTCCGCCTTGAAGTTATGGATGCCCAACAGGGAATTCCAGCGGATGCCGATATAAATGCCCGGCTGGATGCCGTATTTGCGGCAGGAGGTGACAAAGTCGTGCACGATATCGCCTTTGCCGTCTCTCCATTTAACGGCCTTCAGGCAATAGGGATTGGCATCGCTCTGCCATAGTCCGAAACCTGTTTCATGCGTAGCGGTAAGGATGGCGAATTTGGCTCCGGCCGCCTTGGCTGCTGCCAGCCATTGGTCGGTGTCCAGCCGAACAGGATTGAAGATGTTGTAATCTTCCACCGGTTTGACGCGGTTGTTTTCCTGATTGTAGATTTTTCCGTCAAAGACATGCAGATCGTAATGAAAAACCACCCCCATTTCCGCCTCATGCCATTTTAGCTGGTGCGGTGCGGGAACGGCCCCACCTGCGGATGGCGTGGTTTGTCCGCAGGCGAGGAACGGACAAAGAAACGCCAGGATGGTGGATGCCAGTTTTTTCATTTGCCTATGGTGCCAGTTGAATGTCTCCGGTGCCGCCCTGCAGTTTTTCAAATAGTGCAGAGGCTATGTGCAGAGTGTTTTTCTTTAAAAAACACGTTCGGAAAAAATGAATTCTTTCTTTCAATTTCCTCTTTCTGAAAAAGTATGGAACTGCCGGAGCAAAAAGTAGCGTTGGGAAGGGTAAATAAAATTCTTTGTTCCCTGTATTTTCTGGCGGACAAATGAGCTCCCTGTTTCTATTAGGGCAATGGATGGGGGATGATTGGGAGTGCTTTCAGGAATTTAATAAAATATTAACGTTATTCCGGAGTTCTTTTATTTGCATGGAAAGGAGGAAGTCTCTAAAATGCTTTACAGCCTCAGGGAAGTGTTGTTTTCCTGTACTATTTATGTTTTCGGAAATGCATTCGGACAGCCAGCGGGCGGACAGGATTCTGGCCTCCATCCGGAGGGAGGAATCCCGCCCCGGCCGCGGCCTGCTGAAAATCTTCTTCGGCATGGCGCCGGGAGTAGGCAAGACGTACGCCATGCTGGAGGCCGCCATCCAGGCGGCGGACAAGGGCGTGCAGGTCATGATCGGCGTGGCGGAATCCCATGGCCGGGAGGATACGATGCGCCTTATCAGCAGGCTGCCGCGCCTTCCCATGAAGAAAGTGGCTTACCGGGGCGTACAGATGGAGGAGTTCGATCTGGAGGAAGTGCTGCGGGTGAAGCCCCAGCTCATTCTGGTGGACGAGCTGGCGCATACGAACGTTCCCGGAATGCGTCACAGGAAGCGCTACCAGGATGTGGAGGATTTGCTGGCCGCAGGGATAGACGTTTACACCACGCTGAACGTGCAGCATCTGGAAAGCCGTTCCGATACCGTTCATGACATTACTGCCGCTCCCGTACAGGAAACCGTGCCGGATTCCGTGCTGGCGGAGGCGGACTGCATCCAGTTGGTGGACATCACGCCGGAGCAGTTGCGGACGCGTCTTCAGGAAGGGAAGGTATACAGCGCTCCCCAGGCTTCCGCCGCGCTGGACCATTTTTTCAAGGAGTCCAACCTTACGGCCCTCCGGGAGCTGGCCCTGCGCATCATGGCGGAGAAGGTGGACCATGAGCTGACGGAGGTGCGCACCATTTCCGGGGACCGCTCCATCTGGCGTAGCGGGGAACGGCTGATGGTAGCCGTGGGGCCCAGCCCGTTTTCCGCCCGGCTGGTGCGCTGGACGCGGCGCATGGCTTACGCCCTGAACGCTCCGTGGATTGCCCTTTCCGTGGATACGGGCGTGCCGCTGTCCCCCGAACAGCAGCAGCGGCTGGACGCCAACCTGGAGCTGGCGCGGCGGCTGGGTGCGGAAGTGATCGTGATGCCCGGTTCCGACCTGGCGGAGACGCTGCTCCGCATGGCCTTTTTGAGAAATGTCAGCCAGATTGTGGTGGGCAAGCCGCAAGAGGCTTACCTGTGGGGGCTGGTGCGGCCCATGTCCCTGGTGGACAAGCTGGTAAAGGGGAGCGACCAGATTGATATTTACGTAGTTCCCGCCGCTCCCGGTCCAGTCCGGAACCGGTGGAAGAGCTGGCACCGGGAAACGGGAAAATGTGGCCGGGACTACTGGCTGGCCGCAGGCGTGACGGCGGCCGTTACGGGAATCGGCCTGTTGATTTCCGCGTTTACCGGTTATTTCGCTCCCGGCTTCCTGTATCTGGCGGGAGTAGTGGGCCTGGGCTTTTTCATCCGTTCCCGCTGGGCCATGCTGATGGCCGCTGCGCTGAGTGCCCTGCTGTGGAACCTGCTGTTCATTCCCCCGGTGATGACGTTCAAGATAGAACGGCTGGAGGATGCCCTGATGTGCCTTTTCTTCTTTCTGGTGGCTCTCTCCACGGGGCGGCTCACTTCCCGCCTGAGGGTTCGCGAGCAGGAGGAGCGGGAACGGGAAAAAAAGACGAATGCCCTGTTCCTGTATTCGCGCGCCATTGGGTCCGCCTCGGACGTGCCTTCCCTGATTTCCGTCGCCGCAGGGCAGATCAGCCAGATCATGGGGGTGCGCCTGGCGGTCATGACGCCGGAAGGCAACGGCCGCAGGCTGAAGCTGTGGGAATCCGGGGGGGCTTTTTCCATGGATGACAAGGAATGGAGCGTGGCTGCCTGGTGCCTGGAGCACCGCCGGCCCGCAGGCAGGTTTACGGATACGCTCCCGGTGGCGGAAGGATTTTACCTCCCCATGATGTCCGGGGAGCGCTGCATGGGCGTGCTGGGCGTGAGGCCGGAGGAAGAGGAGCGCCTCACGGCAGGGCAGAAGGATTTGCTGGAAAGCATGGGCGCGCAGCTGGCCATGGCGCTGGAACGTGAAGAACTGCGGGCGGAACGGGCGCGTACGCGGCTCATGGAGGAATCCGAAAAACTGCACCGATCCCTGCTGGACAGCGTTTCCCATGAGTTCAAGACGCCTCTGGCCGTGATTGAGGGCGGCTGTGAGAAGCTGGCCGGGCGCGCCGCGTCCGCGCCGGAGGAACGGGAGGAGTATGGGGAAATCCTGCTGGCCGCACGCCGCCTGCGCCGCCTGGTGAAAAATTTGCTGGACGTGAGCCGTCTGGAATCCGGCGCCCTGAAGCCCAAACTGGACTGGTGCGACCTGGGGGACGTGATTGAAGGAGCCCTGGCCGCCACCAGGGAGGCGCGCCGGGACCATCCCGTGTCCGTCGCCCTGCCGCCGGATTATCCGCTGGTGAAGGCGGATTTCTCCCTGATGGAGCAGGTGCTGGTCAATCTGCTGCTGAATGCGTGCGTGCATACTCCTGCGGGAACCCCCATTACGCTGAAGGGCGGAACCGATCCCGCACGCGGCTTGGTCTGGCTGGATGTCCATGACCTGGGGCCGGGCATTCCCCCCGAACGGGCGGAAACCATTTTTGAGCGCTTCCGGACGACGCGGCCCGGCGGTCTGGGCCTGGGGCTTCCCATCGTGCGCGGTTTCATGGAGGCGCAGCGGGGAGCCGTTACCCTGGTTCCCGTTCCCGCCGGAACCTGTTTCCGTCTTGTCCTTCCCCTGGTGGAGCATGATGATGTTCCTGAAGAATAAACCTCCCCTTCCTGTGTCATGAGCGACCTTCCCGCAGATATCCTGATTATTGATGACGAACGGCAGATACGCCGTCTCCTGAACCTGACGCTGACTGGCGCAGGCTACCATGTCCGCGAGTGTGAAAACGGGCAGCTCGGCCTGAGCGAGACCGCTCTGAAACGGCCGGACGCCATTATTCTGGACCTGGGCCTTCCGGACATCAACGGTCTGGAAGTGCTCAAACAGCTCCGGGAATGGACGCAGGTTCCCATTCTGATCCTGACGGCCTGGGACAGGGAGGATGAGAAGGTGGACGCCCTGGACGCCGGGGCGGACGATTACCTGACCAAGCCGTTCAGCGGCCGGGAACTGCTGGCGCGCCTGCGCGTGATGCTGCGGCGCAACCGGCCGGACAGGGAGCCCTCCGTATTCCGGCTGGGGTCCATCATTGTGGACCTGAGCTCCCGGCGCGTGGAGAAGGGGAAGGAGGAAATCCATCTGACCTCCAAGGAATACGGCATTCTGCGCCTTCTGCTGCTCCATCAGGGCAAGGTGATGACCCACCGCCAACTGCTCCGTGAAATCTGGGGACCCCAGCATGAGGAAGATACACACTACCTGCGGGTGCACATTGCCCACCTGCGCCAGAAGCTGGGGGATTCCGATCCCGAAAACCGCATTATCCGTGCAGAATCCGGCCTGGGGTACAGAATTGTGGCGGACGGAGCTGAATAAATCTTTTTTCCATTTCCGCAGGCCGCGGAAGGTTGCAGCTTTTCATCCATGGCAACCGGAAAATATATTTTTTCATAACGGTTGCAGGGTGTGGCTTAACTTCACGCAGGTCAATATGCTGTGTAGGATTCAGGACGTATTCGATACGTCTTTATGAAGATTACACACACCGCAAGAAACATAGGGGCCGCAGTTCTGGGCTGCGCCATGATGGCAGGAACCGTCTGCATGGGCGGGGAAACGGCCTCTTCCTCCTTGGCCAACGCTCAGGAGGCCGCCATCCCTTCTACGGACACGGACTGGGCTTTCTCCCTTTCCGCGGGCTGGTCCAGCAAATACGTGACGGAAGGGCTGGACTGCCTGCCGGGCAGCGGCATCTGGGAAGTGGCTCCGAGCATCTCCTGGAAAGACCTTACGCTCAGCGCCTGGTACGCCGGGGGGGATTCCTCCAATTATGACGAGCTGGACCTGGTTCTGGGTTACGCCTGGAAGCTGGGGAAGTGGACCGTCAATCCCTGGTATGAGCACCAGTTCTATTTCACGCAGGACTACAACGTAGCCAATCCGGCCCTGACCGTCTCCTATGCCGTGACGGACTGGCTGACCGTGGGGGCGGAAACCCAGGCGAAGGTGGAACACCAGGATTTTGAAGCCTATTACAGCGCCTTTGTGCAACTGGAATGGTCCCCCGTGGAGAACGTGACGGTAACGCCCATGGCCAGGTACGGGTACAACGGCGGTTATAACGTGGACTATGACGACGGCTCCAACTGCATTGACTGGAGCCTGGGCGTGACGTGGCGGTTTGCGGAACATTATTCCCTTTCCGGCTCCGTCAATTATTCCCAGGCGGCTACGGTGCTGCGCCGCAGGGACGCCGGGGACGAGTTCTGGGTGGGCTTCCGCCTGGGCGTGGAATTCTAACGGCGTACTGGCGTCATGGAAAACGGGCTTCCGGAGGGAAATTAACAATTTCTTAATGTCCGGCAGCCCCTTGTTAACTACCCGGAATTTCCGGAACATGTATAAAGTTGCGTTATGTCCTCACACGACTTGTTAATCATTGTCCTATTCATAGGCATACTGGTCGCCTTCACTCCGTTGCTCGGGAAGTGGCTGGCGAATGTTTTACAGGGAAAGCGGAGCTGGCTTTCCCCGGTTCTTGGTCCCGTGGAGCGCTGCACCTACCGTGTGGCCGGCGTGGACCCCTCCTGCGAAATGGGCTGGAAAAAGTATCTGACGGCTGTTCTTCTGTTCAACGCCGCCGGATTCCTCATCCTGTTCCTTTCCCTGCTGTGCCAGAAATGGCTGCCGCTGAATCCCGCCGGCACGGAAAACATGCGGTGGGACATTGCCCTGAATACGGCCATCAGCTTCATGACCAATACGAACTGGCAGTTCTACTCCGGCGAAGGGCCGGAAGGCATCAGCTACTTTGTCCAGATGACCGGGCTGGGCGTGCAGAACTTCGTCAGCGCCGCCACGGGGATTGCCGTCATGGCCGCCCTGATCCGCGGTCTGAAAAGGAAATGCGCCTCCACTCTGGGCAACTTCTGGGCGGACCTGACGCGCAGTACCTTGTACTTTCTGATTCCGATTTCCGTGGTCGTTGCGCTTCTGCTGGTCTCCCAGGGGGTGGTGCAGTCCTTTGACGGACCCGTCACCGTACCGGGCATGGACGGCGTGGAGCAGGTGATTCCCAACGGTCCGGCGGCCTCCCAGGTGGCCATCAAGCAGCTTGGGACGAACGGCGGCGGCTTCTTCGGGAACAACAGCACGCACCCCTTTGAAAACCCCACGCCGTTCAGCAACATGGTTGAAATGCTCTCCCTGCTCCTGATCGGCTGCGCCTGCCCGTATGCCTACGGCGTGATGATCGGGAAAAAAAGGCAGGGCTGGATCATCTTCGGCGCCATGATGCTTCTGCTTGTGACGACCATCGGGCTTTCCCAGTGGGCGGAACACACGGGGAACCCGCTGTTCCCCGGCATGGAAATGCTGGAAGGCAAGGAAGTGCGCCTGGGCGTAACGAACAGCTCCCTCTGGTCCGTGGCTACGACGGCCTCCTCCAACGGTTCCGTGAACTGCATGCACTGCAGCATGTCCCCGCTGGGCGGCGGCATTGCCCTGTTCAACATGCTGCTGGGTGAAGTGATCTTCGGCGGCCTGGGCTGCGGTCTGTACGGCATGCTGATGTTCGCCATGATCACCGTCTTCCTGTGCGGGCTGATGGTGGGGCGTACTCCCGAATTCCTGGGCAAAAAAATTGAAGCGCGGGAAGTGCGCTGGTCCATGGTGGGCGTTCTGCTGCCCGGCATAACCGTCCTGCTTATGAGCGGACTGGCCGCCGCTACGGAAGTGGGGCGTGAATCCATCTGCAATGCCGGACCGCACGGTCTGACGGAAATTCTGTACTGCTTCGGTTCCCAGGCCGGGAACAACGGCAGCGCCTTTGCCGGCCTGGCTGTTGGGGATACGCCTTTCTATTCCGTGCTGGGCGGCCTGGCGATGCTGCTGGCCCGATTCGGAGCCATCATTCCGGTGATGATCATTGCGGGCAGCATGGTATCCAAGAAAACCGCGCCTCCAGCCCAGGGCACCATGGCGACGGACAACCTGATGTTCATGGTTCTGCTGGTGGCCGTGGTGCTGATTGTAGGTGCCCTCACCTTCTTCCCGGCTCTGGCCCTGGGGCCCATTCTGGAACATCTGCTTCTGTATTCGGGAACCATGCTGTAAGGAGCATTCACCAACAAACCAGATTTTACGATGATGAAAGAAGAAAAAAAGAATCAATCCTGGTGCAACGGGGCCATGCTGAAAACGGCCTTTCGGGACGCGCTGCGCAAATTTGACCCGCGTGCTTTATCCAAAAACTTCGTGATATTCGTCACGGCCATTGGTGCCCTGGTTGCCACGGTCGTCCTTATCCGGGATGCCGCCTCCGGGCAGCCTTTCGGCTTTACCCTGCAAGTCACGCTCTGGCTCTGGTTCACTGTCCTGTTCGCCAACTTTGCGGAAGCATTGGCGGAAGGCCGTGGAAAGGCCCAGGCGGACGCCCTGAAAAAAATGCGCGTCTATGTGAACGCCCGTCTGCTGACGGACAAGGGCACGGAGGAAATAGTCTCCGTTTCCGAGCTACGCAAGGGGCAAAAAGTGCTGTGCGAGGCCGGGGACATCATTCCTCTTGACGGCGAGGTGATTGAAGGCATCGCCAGCGTGGACGAATCCGCCATTACCGGGGAATCCGCCCCGGTCATCCGTGAAAGCGGAGGAGACCGCAGCGCCGTAACGGGGGGCACCCGCGTGATCAGCGACGGCATCGTCATCCGCATCACGGCGGAACCGGGCAATACCTTCCTGGATCGCATGATCGCCATGGTGGAGGGCGCCAGCCGGCAGAAGACGCCCAATGAAATCGCGCTGGGCATCCTGCTCGTGGCGCTGACCATCGTCTTCATTGCCGTAGTGCTTTCCCTCCCAGCCATGGCCGGATACATTGAAGATTCCGCCCGGGCGCTGGGTTTCAGGGCGGACGGCCATATCTCCCTGCCCGTTCTGGTCTCCCTGCTGGTGTGCCTGATTCCGACGACGATCGGCGGCCTGCTGAGCGCCATCGGCATCAGCGGCATTGACCGGCTGGTGCGCCGGAACGTGCTGGCTACGTCCGGCCGTGCCGTGGAAGCGGCCGGGGACATTGATGTGCTGATGCTGGACAAGACCGGAACCATCACCTTCGGCAACCGCATGGCGAATGAATTCCTGCCTGCGCCCGGCGTGGAGGACCAGCAGCTGGCGGAAGCCGCCCAGCTTGCCTCCCTGTCCGATGAAACGCCGGAAGGGCGCAGCATCGTGGTGCTGGCCAAAAAGCAATTTGGAATCCGGGGCCGCCACATGGACGCGGACCACATCGCCTTTGTTCCGTTCTCCGCTTCCACCCGCATGAGCGGCGTGGACATTGCGGCGCACGGCGGCCAGCCGGCCGTTTCCATCCGGAAGGGCGCTGCGGAAAGCGTGGCGCAGTGGGTGAAGGACCAGGGCGGAGCCTTCCCGCAGGAGGTGGAAATGACTGTGCAGAACGTCGCGCGTGCCGGAGGCACGCCGCTGGTGGTGGCCCGGGGAAGGGACGTGCTGGGCGTCATTTACCTGAAAGACATCGTCAAGGGCGGTATCAAAGAACGCTTCGCCCGGCTCCGGGCCATGGGCATCCGCACCGTCATGGTGACAGGGGACAATGCCCTGACTGCCGCATCCATTGCGGCGGAGGCCGGAGTGGATGACTTCATTGCGGAAGCCACGCCGGAAATGAAGCTGGCGCGCATCCGTGAAGAACAGGCGGAAGGCCATCTGGTGGCCATGACCGGGGACGGCACCAACGACGCTCCCGCCCTGGCCCAGGCCGATGTGGGCGTGGCGATGAACACCGGCACGCAGGCCGCCCGGGAGGCGGGCAACATGGTAGACCTGGACAGCAACCCGACCAAGCTGATTGAAATCGTGGAAATCGGCAAGCAAATGCTGATCACCCGCGGCGCGCTGACCACCTTCTCCTTCGCCAATGACGTGGCCAAGTACTTCGCCATCATCCCCGCCATGTTTGCGGGCCTCTTTGTGGCTGACGGCATGGCCCGGGGGCCGCTTTCCGCTCTGAACGTGATGGGACTACACTCCCCGCAGAGCGCCATCCTCAGCGCGGTGATCTTCAACGCCCTCATTATCGTGGCGCTTATTCCACTGGCCTTGAAGGGGGTTTCCTACCGACCGGCGGGAGCAGCCTCCCTGCTGAAGCGCAACATCCTCATTTACGGGGTAGGCGGCCTGATTGCGCCGTTCATCGGCATCAAGCTCATCGACATGGCCGTCACTGCCCTGCACCTCGTCTGAACAATTAAAAATCAACCTGCTGAATCATTATGAAATGGACATTTCCCAATCTGCGCCTGTTTCTGGCGCTGGCCGTCGTCACCGGCGGCATTTATCCCCTGGCTGTCACGCTTGTCAGTCTGATTCTGTTCCCCCATCAGGCGCATGGCTCCCTGATCCGGAATGAACGGGGGGAAGTCATCGCCTCGGAGCTCATCGCCCAGCCCTTCACCTCCGCCAGGTACTTCTGGCCCAGGCCTTCCGCCGGGGATTACGCCACCATGCCTTCCGGAGCCAGCAACCTCTCCTGGACCTCCGGAGAACTGGTCAGGACGGTGGCGGAGCGCAAGGCGGCCCTGCTGAAAGCCCACAACCTGCCGCAGGAAACGCCTGTTCCGGCAGATCTCCTGTTCGCTTCCGGAAGCGGCCTGGAATCCTGCATTTCCCCGGAAGCAGCGGAATTCCAGGCGGCCCGCGTGGCCACAGCCCGCAAACTGCCTCTGGAAAAAGTGCGGCAATTGGTGGCGGAACACCTCGTTCCGGGCGGCATTCTGGGGGAAAACGTAATCAACGTGATGACGCTGAACGCCGCCCTGGATACATTGCCTTCCAGTTAGGGGTGTATAGTTGACCGTCCCGGTCCGGGGAATACCCTGGCGGAAAAATCGTCCGGCAATCGGCCGGTGCCTTGGTTCCGCATCTTTCTCCGGTCGCCGGGGCGGATTTTATGTATGAAATGGAGGAACGCGCCTTCCGGGCCATAAGGCTATTTTTTACCCTCCAGAAGAAACAGGGCCGCTCCGTGGGGGTTGAGCTGCACTTTCATTTCCTGACTTGCCGTGCCGACGTTTTCCTGCTTCCACAAGTCGCGCACGTTTTGCGGAGACTTCACCTTGAGGCGGGAAAGGGGAACATGAATGGTTTGGCCTTTATTGCTTTTATTGAAAAAGCCGACGGCGGTACGGCCTTCCCCCAGCGGTTTGATCCAGACTTCACCGTCATCTTGGGACAGGACTTTTTCCGAAGGGCCGTGAAATGTCTGGTTGACGGCGATCACTTCCCGGTTGCACAGAATGCCCCGGGTGAAATCGTCCAGATGTTCCAGATCGCATGAAATAATCAGGGGGGCGGATATCATGGCCCAGAAGGACATCTGGAAATACTGTTCGTCCGGTGTCAGACGGGTGGGCTTGAACGTGGTATTCGCCTTTCCGACCTTGCCCAGGCGGCCGATTTGCAGCATGTCCGGATCATTCCAGTGCCCCGGCCCGGCGTAGGGCTGCCATTTCTCCTGGGAGGAAGCGATTTTCTTCAAACTGCCCCAGTGGTCTTCGATATCCCCCGTCGTGCGCCAGACATTGGCCGTCTTGCTGATAGGCCCGGCAATCTCGAACGGGGTGGAATTGGAAACGCTCAGCACAATGTCCCTGCCGCTTTTTTTCAAATCCGCCGCAATTCTTTCCGTGCTTGGCACGTCGATCAGGTACCAGTCCATCTTGACATAGTCGAATCCCCATTCCGCCCACTGTCTGGCATCCTGGGTAACCATCCACACGGGGCCTATTTTGGCGGCTCCCAGCCGCTGGGAACCTGGGCAGCCCCCAAACAGTTGGTCGGGCTGGGGGCGTTTGTTTTCAGGAAGGGCCAGGGAGGAATAATCTCCCTGCGGATTGGGGGAAGTGCCTCCCATGTAGCCGGCGTAGGTTCCCATCCACGGGGTTGAGTAAATTCCCGCTTTCAGCCCCAGGCTGTGGATTTCACGGCACATGGACTTCATATCCGGAAAACGCTTGTTGGGCTGGATGGCGCGGTACTTGCCGCCTCTGGCGCCTTGCCAGCAATCATCAATGTTAACATAGCGGTAGCCGTATTGCGCCAGCCCGGAACTGACGAGCAGCCGGGCGGTTTTCAGAATATTTTCCTGGCTCACGCCGCCGCTGTAGGAATACCAGCTGCTCCAGCCCATGGGGGGAGTCAGGCACATCTCCTGTCCGATGCGGATAGTGATGGTTCCGTTCGTTTTGCCATGGCCGTTGCTTATCTGCACGGGAAAGGAATAAGTTCCCGGACGGCTGATTTTTCCGGTGATGACGCCGGTTTCCCTGTTCAGTTTCACGCCGGGAGGCAGTTTGGCGGCGGCAAAACTCATGGGGCGTTCCCCGCTGGCGCAGATGGCGAACTGGATGGGGGAGCCGGGCCGTGCGCCGAAAAGCCGCGGTTCGTTCAGGACGGGAGCCGGTGATTCCGGCGGTGTCAGGCGCACGCCGGGTTCCGGGGCGGGATAGGGGGATGGCATCTCCTTGCCGGAGGCTCCCGTTTGGGTCAGGAGCAGGGCGGAGCAGAGAAACGGAAGAAAAGAAATGCGGATCATTTTGGCAAAAAGCTGGTAATGAGAAAATAAGAAAAGGCCTGTAAAATGCTTGTTCTGTAAATTACGCCGGTCACACCACAATATTACAAGGAATTCGAAGGGTCAAAAAAATTTTGGATAACGACAAAAATCCTGCTTTCCCATTCAACGGTTGGAGTTATTCTTATGTCTAAATTACCAACATACCATGCTTAACAATCTAACAACAAAATTTCAGGAAGCGCTAATGCAGGCGCAGCAGACTGCAGGGCGGCTTGGAAAACCGGAAATTTCCTCTCTGGATGTTCTGGTGGCGTTGCTGGAACAGGACGGCGGAATTCTTTCCCCCATTCTCCGCAAGGCTTCCTGTGATCCGGGGCTGCTTCTGCAGGCCGCACAAAGGGAAGTCTCCCATGAACCCACACAGAGCGGAGCCACCACGCAGCCCCAGATGGGCCGGGACCTGGCTACGGTAATGCACGCCGCCGAGGATGAACGCAAAAAGCTGAAGGACGATTACCTCAGCGTGGAACACTTCATGCTGGGGGCGCTGGATACGCAGAACAAGGTACACCAGTTGACGGATACCTTTGGACTGACCAGGGACAATTATCTGGCCGCCATGAAGGATGTGCGCGGCAACCAGCGCGTGACGGACGACAACCCGGAAGGCAAATACCAGACGCTGGAAAAATACGGCACGGACCTGACGGCCCGCGCCCGCGCCGGCAAAATTGACCCCGTCATCGGCCGTGACACGGAAATCCGCCGCGTTCTCCAGATACTTTCCCGCAGGACCAAGAACAACCCCGTACTTATCGGGGAACCCGGCGTGGGCAAGACCGCCATCGCGGAAGGCCTGGCACGCCGCATCGTGAACGGCGACGTGCCGGAAAGCATGCGCAACAAGCGCATCGTGTCCCTCAACATCGGGTCCATGCTCGCCGGAGCCAAATACCGCGGCGAATTTGAAGAACGCCTGAAATCCTTCCTCAAGGAAGTGACGGACTCCAACGGTGAAATCATCCTCTTTATTGACGAACTGCATACCATCGTAGGCGCGGGCGCCAGTGAAGGGGCGGTGGATGCCTCCAACCTTCTCAAGCCGGCTCTGGCCCGTGGCGAGCTGCGGACTATCGGCGCCACGACGTTGGACGAATACCGCAAATATATTGAAAAGGATGCGGCTCTGGAACGCCGGTTCCAGCCTGTCATGGTGTCCGAGCCCAGCGTGGAGGACACCATCGCCATCCTGCGCGGCCTGAAGGAACGTTATGAAGTGCACCACGGCGTGCGCATTACGGATGCAGCCATTGTGGCCGCTGCCACTCTTTCCGACCGCTACATTTCCGACCGATTCCTGCCTGACAAGGCGGTGGACCTGGTGGACGAGGCGGCTGCCAGGCTCAAGATTGAACTGGATTCTATGCCTTCGGAAATTGACCAGATTGAACGTGAAACCATGCAGCTTGAAATGGAGCGGCAGGCGCTCGCGAAGGAGGAAGACGCAGACAGCAAGGCCCGTCTGGAAAAAATCACCAAGGAACTGGCTGATCTGAAGGAAAAATCCGGTTCGATGATTGCCCAGTGGAAGAGTGAAAAAGCCGCGCTGGACGCCGTCCGGGTGGAACAGGAAAAAATAGAATCCCTCAAGATTGAAAGCGAACGGGCCAAGCGGATGGGCGACTTGACGCGTGCCTCTGAAATCACTTACGGAGAACTGCCGGAGGCCGAACGAGCCCTGGCGGAGGGAAAGGAAAAACTCAACAAGATGCAGAAGGCGGATGGAGGCCTGCTGAAGGAGGAAGTCACGGAGGCGGACATCGCCAAGGTGGTCGCCACCTGGACCGGCATTCCCGCCGCACGTCTGCAGGAAGGGGAACGCGCCAAGCTCGTTCACATGGAGGAACGCCTCGGAGCCCGCGTCATCGGACAGAAGCAGGCGGTCAAGGCCGTGTCTGATGCCGTGCGCCGTGCCCGTGCGGGGCTTCAGGATGAAAACAGGCCCATCGGCTCCTTCATGTTCCTGGGGCCCACGGGCGTGGGCAAGACGGAACTCAGCAAGGCGCTGGCGGAATTCCTCTTTGACGATGAAAACGCCATGATCCGGATAGACATGTCCGAATACATGGAAAAACACTCCGTAGCCCGGCTCATCGGGGCTCCCCCCGGATACGTGGGCTACGAAGAAGGCGGCCAGCTTTCCGAAGCCGTGCGGCGCCGTCCCTACTGCGTGATTCTGTTTGATGAAATTGAAAAGGCCCATCCGGACGTTTTCAACGTGCTTCTCCAGGTTCTGGACGACGGCCGCATTACGGACGGGCAGGGGCGTACGGTGGACTTCCGCAACACGGTCATCATCATGACGTCCAACATCGGCAGCCAGTACATCCTCAATGAAATCAACGCGGAACAGCGCGAAGCCAAGGCGATGGAAGCCCTGCGGGGCCACTTCCGCCCGGAATTCCTGAACCGCATTGATGAAATCATCATCTTTGACCGGCTGACGGCGGAAGAACTCAAGGGCATTGTGGACATTCAGCTTCAGCGTGTCCGCAAGCGTCTGGAAGCCAAGGGCCTGTTCCTGCGCATGACTCCGGAGGCTACGGCCCTGGTAGCGGACCACGGCTTTGATCCCGTCTATGGAGCCCGTCCCCTCAAGCGTGCCATTCAGCACGACCTGCTGGACCCCCTCAGCCTTAAACTCCTGGAAGGAGACTTCCCGGAAGGGACGGAAATCGTGGTCCGGGAAAAGGGAGGCAAGCTTGATTTTACCAAGGAAAAGAAATAACTGAAAAGCCCGTATTTCCGGCGTGATCCGGAAGCGGACAGGGGCGCGGCGTTAGGTTGCGCCCCTGTTTATTGGGTAGCGCGGAGAGAAAAGGACGTGCATGGTTCATATCTCCTCATTCCTTCCTCTCCACAGGATAAACAGTGGAACTGTTACTATTTGACCAGGGCAATCTGACCTTTGGAAACAACAGGGTCGCTACAGGGGAAAACGCCATGATTCTCTACAGGGAAGTGTCACTTTATATAAACAGCTTTTTCAATAACAATCACGCAATCAGGGAGAATAAATCAGTCCAGGCAAACACGGAAGCCATCCATGTCCATGGAGATATGGCGCCGGATGCCCTTTGTTTCTCCAACCATGCGGCAAGGAGGGAAGAAAGGCATGGGAAAGGGAGAAAAAGGAGAATGTTCAAAAAAATGACGAGTGGAAAAAGGAGTATGACAAAAACGTATTTTATTCATTATTAGAATATTAGGAATGGACATTTCTAGATTGGAAATCAGTCCGGATAATTTTTGATTCAAAATATATTGACAAATGGGTTGGTTTTAGTAGACTTCTCGGCACGCCAACA
>OHNN01000331.1_pt1 | contig 39955 bp, 30 predicted proteins | sample 1569541 | NCBI WGS metagenome assembly OHNN01 (sample SAMEA3879563, study PRJEB24766) | human gut metagenome | biome: human-associated habitat; feature: feces | place: USA | collected 1985/1987 | reverse complement strand
CGGTCGGAGCGGAATGCGAAATACAATGAGCTTCTCCGCATCGAGGAACGCCTCGGTGAGGAAGCGAAATACCGGAATCCGTTCCCGCAAAAGGGAACCGGCGTAAGAGAATGGTGAAAAACGGCGTAAAACAGGCAAATAACAGTTGAAATCGTTCTTCCGCTATGGTAAAATAATATAAGTTGGCCGTAGGAGGTGTAATTGTGGAAATTTTAAGAACGATTTTGACAGTCATGTATGTCATTGATTGTATTGCTTTAACCGTTGTTGTATTGATGCAGGAAGGAAAACAGCAGGGTCTCGGTGCTATCGCAGGTATCTCAGACACTTACTGGGGAAGAAACAAAAGCCGTTCTGCAGAAGGAACTCTGATCCGTGCAACAAAAATCATGGCAGTTCTGTTTATTGTACTGTCGGTTGTATTAAACATGAATTTTTAGCAAAGTAAAGACATCCTTATTCCCACGAGAAGGCGTAAGGGTGTCTTTTTCTACAAAGAGGAGATAATAGATGAAAGATAATAAGAAGAAAAAAGATCGGAGGAAATATCCGCAGGGCAGCGCGGCGTCCCATGCAGGACAGAACAGCGGGAACCATGGCGGTCATGCGGGCCATCCGCGTTCCAGAAGTTCGAAACTGCTGAAAAACCGCAAGACGCTGCTCATGGATCTTGTAAGCTCAAAAAACTATGAGCCGATGCGTCTGAAAGACATTGCCATGCTGCTGCAGGTGCCGAAAGCAAAACGGTCGGAGCTTGCGGAGGTTATGGAAATCCTGGTAAAAGAAGGAAAAATCGATGTGATCTCCGACGGCTGTTACCAGAAGAGCCGCGGTGCATCCACAACGACGGAAAAACGGGAAAAAAGAGACCGACGCGCCGGAGAGCAGGGCAGAAGAGGACGCGATGACCGATTCCGCAGAAAGAATGGAAAGGACGGCGACACAGAGAAGAAGCCGCGTATCCAGACTGTCGATATCCAGGCAGTCGTGGACGCTTACCAGATCCCGGAGGAGTTCCCGGCACGCGTGATCACACAGGCAGAAAAATGCCCGGAGGAAGTAATTCCAAACGATTACAACGGCCGCCTCGATCTAAAAAGCTGGCAGATGGTGACAATCGACGGCGAGGATGCCAAAGACCTCGATGACGCCGTATCCGTCACAAAAGCGGGCGATACGTGGACGCTTGGCGTTCATATCGCTGATGTGAGCAACTATGTGCAGGAAAATTCCGCTCTCGACCGTGAGGCGTTAAAGCGCGGCACCAGTGTCTATCTGCCGGACCGCGTCATTCCGATGCTGCCGAAGCGTCTGTCAAACGGCATCTGTTCCCTGAATGAAGGACAGGAGCGCCTGGCACTCTCCTGTATTATGACGATCAACGAGAAAGGCCGCATGATCGGCCATCAGATCGCTGAGACGGTGATCCGCGTGGACCGCCGCATGACCTACACCGCCGTCAATGCAATCCTGACCGAGCCGGAAGCACATCCGGAGCTGCTGGAGGAATATCATGAGCTGGTTCCGATGTTCCGCCAGATGCAGGAACTGTCTGCATTGATCCGGAGCTGTCGGAAAGAACGCGGAGCAATTGATTTTGAATTCCCGGAGAGCAAAGTAATTCTTGATGCAGAAGGGACGCCGGTGGAGATCCGCCCGTATCCGTCGAACGTGGCAACACGGATGATCGAGGACTTCATGCTGATGGCGAACGAGACCGTGGCAGAGGAATACTGCACACGCGAAATCCCGTTCTTATACCGGACGCATGACAAGCCGGACGGAGACCGCATGGAGGCAACGCTGACGCTGATCCGTGAACAGGGCATCAAAGTCGAAAAGCGTTCCCATGAGATTACGCCGGGTGAGGTGCAGAAGATTCTCACCAGCATCGAGGGAACCCCGGAAGAGCCGCTGATCAGCCGCCTGCTGCTCCGGTCGATGGCAAGAGCCATTTATACCCCGGAATGCAGCGGCCACTTCGGACTTGCAGCGTCATATTACTGCCATTTTACCTCACCAATCCGCCGTTACCCGGATCTGCAGATCCACCGCATTATCAAGGATGATCTGCGGGGACGTCTCGATAAGGGCGGCAGAATCGGCAAATATTCGTCCATTTTGCAGCATGTGGCGGAGCAGTCGAGTGCGATGGAGCAGCGTGCTGCAGAGGCAGAAAGAGAGGCTGTGAAGCTGAAGAAAGCCGAATATATGCTGGAGCATGTCGGCGAAGAGTACGACGGCGTCATTTCCGGCGTGACCGGATGGGGCTTCTATGTGGAGCTGCAAAATACCGTTGAGGGACTCGTTCACATCATGACACTGAAAGACGATTATTATAATTTTGATGAAGAAAATTACCGTCTGGTCGGAGAGCAGCACGGAAGAGTATTCCGCCTTGGTGAGCCGGTGCGTGTCCGTGTACGAAACGCTGAGCCTGCCAACCGGACAATCGATTTTACGTATGTAGAAAAAGAAACCGAGACAGAATAAATCCCTGGAGGAAAAAGCTATGGCAAAACAAAAAGGAAATCGAATGATTGCCAACAATAAAAAGGCATATCATGACTATTTTATCGAGGATAAATACGAGGCCGGCATCTCCCTTGCCGGTACCGAGGTAAAATCCCTCCGCATGGGAAAATGCAGCATCAAGGAGTCCTTCATCCGCATTGAGCGTGATGAGGTATTCATCTACGGCATGCACATCAGTCCGTACGAGAAGGGCAACATATTCAATAAAGACCCGCTGCGCATCCGGAAACTGCTGCTGCACGACTATGAGATCCGCAAACTTCAGGCGCAGATCAAGGAAAAAGGCTACACGCTCGTTCCGCTGCAGGTGTATTTTAAAGGCAGCCTCGTAAAAGTCGAGATCGGTCTGGCGCGCGGTAAAAAACTGTATGATAAACGGCAGGATATCGCAAAGAAGGATCAGAGACGTGAGGCGGAGAGAGATTTCAAAGTTAAAAATCTGTATTAAAAATCCTTGACAAAAAGTATGGGGAAAGACTATAATACAATATACGGCAGTTGAAAGAGAGTTTTCACTGCACCGGGACGATCTGTTTGCGTCCCCGTATCAAAGAAAAGCGTCTGTAGAACCAGCACGGGCTTGTACTGGTTTCGACGGGGGTTTTGAAGTTTGGGAAGCCATTCGTGGACTCCGGGACCGCGTCATCAACCTGGAACCTAAATTTAAACGCAGACGATAATTACGTAGCGTACGCTGCCTAAGTGCGGCGTTGTCAGCTGAATAGTTTTCCGCGGCTATTCTCCTGGCATCAAACAGATGCGGAGCACTTCGTTTCCAAAGCTTTGCGGAGATGGAAGATTTTATGAAGCTACCGAAGCGGCAAGCCTGTCATCCGGCGTGCCGATGGGGGAACCTTTAATAGAATGACTGTAATGGGAGATGCCTGAATGAATAGGCTTTCGGACAGGGGTTCGATTCCCCTCAGGTCCATACCTGAAAAACCGCTAAAATCCAGTGTTTTAGCGGTTTTTTTGTACATTTTGGGTAGAAAAAACAGGGCAAAAATAGCGTTTTAGACCGTTTCAGACCGAAAAAAAAGGGGTCAAAATCGCGGTCGAAAATTAAGGGGAAAAGGAAAAATTTTCCATAAAAAAGTTGATTGTCGGATAGAAAAATGAAAAGGGGAGCAGATATGCAGTTACTAATCAAACAACGTGTATTTTCCTGGTCAGACACGTATGATATCTATGACGAGCAGGGGAACCAAAAGTATTTTGTGAAAAATGAATTTATCTCGCTGGGACACCGTCTGCATGTGTACGATGCGGCGCATAATGAAATTGGGTTTATCAAACAGAAATTATTTTGCTTTCTTCCGACTTTCGAAATTGAATGGAACGGGCAGTTAATGGGACATATCGAAAAACGTTTTGCACTGTTCCGCCCCAAATACGATGTAGATTTCATGGGATGGCGTGCAGAAGGTGACTTCATGGGATGGGATTACGATGTATATGAAGCCTGCAGTGCAGTCGTCCACGTACATAAAAAACTTCTGAGCTGGGGTGACACGTATGTCATCGAATATGATAATCCGAGCAATGAAATTCCGGCATTATTACTGGTGCTGGCGATCGATGCGGCAAACTGTTCACAAAATAATGGATAGCTGGCAGCGTCTGGAATGGCGTCAGGGGAGATGTGGATATGAGAACTTTGGGAAATATTCTGTGGTTTATATTTGGAGGCATGTTCGGCGGACTTGCATGGATTTTTGCAGGATGCATCTGGTGTATTACGATTGTTGGAATTCCGTTTGGACGGCAGTTTTTCAAGATGGCAAGGCTTTCGTTTATGCCATTTGGCACGAGTGTAATTGGATAAAAGGTGTATGGAAAAAGATCGGGTTACCGGTCTTTTTCTATGCGTATCATGAGGCGGCCATTCCTTTGATGCAAATAGAAACATGATAAAAGTATTGCGCAGCAGAATAAAGTATGATACCATAAATTTACAGAAAAAATAAAGAAACGATAGAATATTCAGTATTAATTAAAAAATCAGGAAACAGAAGGGGGGAAGTTTATGAAGATAAGACAGACAATCTTTTTATTACCTTTGTTTTTGCTGGCGGGCTGCGCATCTGCAGGAGGATCACAGAGCAGAGATCTGGATTTAAAGGAACTCTGTACAGAGGAGCAGGTTTTCCAGTATGCGGATTTTGAATGGGGAACGGATTCGGAACAGCTTTTCAAACAGAGCTCCCTGAAGTTTGATGAAAAAGATCTGGGACAGGGTGATGAGAGCAGCACAAAGACATACGAGAGCAAAGAAAAATTTTCCCTGGAAAATGCAGAATCTAACATGGATCTGGAATTTTCGGACGGTCAGCTGAGTCAGGTTTCCTTTACTTTTGACATCGAACAGGATGCCAATACATGGATTCAGAAAGAAGTAGACGAACTGAATTCTTTATACGGCGGAGGAATTGCAACTGGACTCGGAAATCAGATTTATCAGTGGCAGGGGGAGCAGGATACGGTTCTGCAGCTGACGGCTTTTACGGAAGGGGATGAAAGCGCAACCGTTATCTTAAGCGTGGCATCGATGGAATACTCGATTGGATCATAAAATTGACAGATACGGGCGCATCAGACGGCAATGTCTGGTGCGCCTGCTTTTTTGTGAAAAAACTTTCCAAAGCTTTTAAAAGCCAGAAAGATAGAATGACAAAAGTGTCACAGATGTGATATAGTAATAGAATAATGTGAAAAAGAGAAGGATTTGACAAAAGAGATGGAGTTAGGAAATTTTCAGAAATCAGTAGATTCAGATGAAATCAAAACAATGGCATTTGAAATCATCGGAGAATCGGTGAAAGCGGTTTCACGCATCTGCGAGCAGTGGGGCGAGGCGGAAGATGAAGTGCGGGAGTACGATGTGTATGTGATCGAGACAGATGCAGGAAAATATACACTGAAGAAAACCGGCAGCAAAGAAGCGCAGATTTATGCGCAGTATCTGTCAAAAGGAGAGTTTCATGTACCGCAGTATGTCGGCATGCGGCAGGCAGAGGATGCGGACTGGATCTGCATGAAGTATGTAGAAGGAAACGACATGCGGGATATGACGGACGAGACAACAGAAAAAGCGGCAGAAACCTTAAGTAAAATTCAGTCGTATTTCTGGACACCGTCGATGGACAAAGCGCCGGAAAATGAAGTGGAGCAGAGATTTGTCGAATACTGGAAACGCGTTCTGCGCCGAGCATCGTCCGTAGCGGATGATCCAATTCTGCGGAAAGCGTATCAGATGTTCCTGGACCGCCAGCTGACCTGTCCATGTACGATGTCAAACGGTGATTTCCTGCAGTGGAATGTGATCTATGACGGCGAAAATGTTGTCATGATTGACTGGGGATTTGGTGGAATGATGCCGTATTCTCTGGACATTGCAAGATTCCTGGCACATGCGACCGAGACACGGAGTACTTTCCCGTTCTACATGAACGATGCACAGAAAGAGCTGTTTCTGGATCGGATGTATGAAGCGTTAAAGACAAAGATTTCACGCGAACAGTTCAATCTGGATGTGAAGCTGGCCACGCTGAATGAGTATATCGAGTTTGTGGAAGCAGAAGAGGACGAAGACGGCTGGTATCTGGAGCATGCACAGGCGCTGGCAGAGGAACTTCTCAATTTGTAAAAAAACGGATTGCATTTATCTGTAAGTTGTCCTATAATAGGGAACAGAAAATAAAAAGAAAGAGCACCATTGGTGTAAAGGTGAGGGAATGTTTCTGCGATAATCGACTTTAAGAAAAACACAAAGAATGGACAGCCTGGAAAACAGGCCTGTTTTTCGTGTACGCTTAAAGACGAGAATCGCTGAATCATTTCCCTTTTTTATGAGAATAGAACAGGGATATTTTTTTGCGGGTCTGTTTTGCGTACGCAGGACAGGCTCGTTTTGCGTAAAAAAGCAGAAAAGAGGCTGCCGGAGCAAAGGGGGCTTCTGTATGATGCAGATAAAAAAATTAACACTGACACATAAAAAAGATCTGCGGGTGATTCTCGAAGATTTTCAGCTTGTACTGAATGACGGTGATAAGGCCGTTATCATTGGAGAGGAGGGAAACGGAAAATCGACGGTGCTGAAGTGGATGTACGATCCCGCACTGACGGAAGATTACATCGAATCCACAGGCGAGCGCATCATCGGAAAGGAGCGGCTTGGATATCTGCCGCAGGAACTTCCGGAGGCGGAGAAAACGAAGACGGTGTATGAGTATTTCTATGAAAAAGAAAAGTTCTGGGATCAGACACCGAAGGATCTGGCGGTGCTGGCAAGAAAATTTGGTCTGACGGAAGAGTTTTTCTATCGGGATCAGCAGATGAGGGAGCTTTCCGGCGGCGAGAAGGTGAAAGCGCAGATGATGCGTCTTCTCATGGAGGATGCCACGGTCCTTCTGCTGGACGAGCCGTCAAATGATATTGATCTTGCGACACTGGAACTTCTGGAGAAACTGATCCGCGAATGGGAGCATATTGTTGTTTTTATTTCGCACGATGAAACGCTGATTGAAAACACGGCAAATATGGTCATTCATATTGAACAGATTGTGCGGAAGACAAAATCGAGATACACGGTTGCGAAACTTCCCTATCGGACGTATGTAGAGGAGCGCCTGCAGAATTTCGAGCGCCAGGAACAGAAGGCGCAGAGTGACAGGAGAGAGAAAGCGCTGCGCGATGAGAAATACCGAAAGGTATACCAGAGCGTGCAGAACGCCTTGAACAACTGTTCCCGTCAGGCACCGTCCGTGGCGAAAAATCTGAAGGACAAAATGCATACCGTAAAGGCGATGAACCGCAGATTTGAAAAAGGAGATGCCAGCATGACAGAAATGCCGGAGCAGGAGGAAGCGATTTACTTCCAGCTTGGAGGAGCAGAGGCAGCCATGCCCGCCGGGAAAACGGTCATCGAATACCGTCTTCCGAAACTGGAAACGCCGGATGGAGAGCGGGTTTTGGCGGAAAATATCACCTTAAAGATAAGAGGACCGGAAAAAATATGCATTGTCGGCCCGAACGGGGCAGGCAAGACAACACTGCTGAAAAAGATTGCGACAGAGTTGAAAGCACGGGAAGATCTCCGCGTAGATTACATGCCGCAGAACTACGAGGATCAGCTGGATCTTTCCATGACGCCGGTCGATTTTCTGGATTCCACCGGGGAGAAGAGTGAGAGGACGAAGATTCGGACGTATCTCGGATCGCTGAAATACACGGCAGACGAGATGGATCACCCCATCCGCGAACTGTCCGGCGGCCAGAAGGCAAAAGTATTGCTTCTGAAAATGAGCCTTGGCAATGCCAATGTGCTGATTCTGGATGAACCAACCCGAAACTTTTCACCTCTGTCCGGACCGGTGATAAGAAAGATGCTCCGCGAATTTCCAGGCGCCATCATCAGCATTTCGCATGACAGGAAGTATATCGGGGAGGTGTGCGGGAAGGAGTATCTGCTGGAAAAAGACGGACTCAGACTGATCAGAGAAGAAAAATAAAAATATTCGATAACGAAAAATACGACGGTGGCTGGCCGTCGTATTTTTCCGTAGAGAGATTGGTCCTATGTCAAGATTTAGCACAAGTTAAAATGAGAAATTTCTCCCCATTTTAACCTGCCAGAAGCTCAGCCTCAGTGTGCGTCCTTTCATACACTCGTTCGAATTCGTTTGGCGACATATAGTTGCAATGGCTATGAATTCGTTTCGTATTGTAGAAAGCTTTTTTAGCATTTCTGGAAACCTAACATTCAAGTCATTCAGATGTTGTTCCGTTTGTTCATATTTGTCTAAGAATGGGGCGATCTCTTTTATCTTGGCAACAATTCTGTGTTGTTCTTGTAACGGAGGTAGTGGGAAAAGCAAAGAATGTAAGGCATTTGAGGAAAGACCTTGAATACCAATTCCTTTACCACCGATCCAACCTACGTGTTTATAAAGGAAAAAGATATAGTAATAGTATTCTACACATATCTCAGAATAGGCACGTAATCTATGAATGTGATTTTGTATCCTAATATCTGTACCATATGACCATATTGCAGCTCGTCCAATATCACCGCCTTCACAAACAAGTAAATCTCCCTTAGTAGCAGTACATTTTTGAATTTCTGCCTCAGAAAAATACATTTCTCTAAGATTATCAATTTCAAATCTATTCCAGTAAAGATTAGATGTTGTAATATACGTGAGTAATTCACCTGAATGATTAGAAGAATTTAAAGCCTTACCTGTATTGTGTTGAAAAAGTGCTCCTAATCGTACCCACTCCCAGTTCTCCGGAATCTCAAACGGCACCTCGTCCGCAATGCAAACAGACTCATTTTTCCCGATCTTCTCATAAGGCAAGCTATAGGTTGCGAATGAGCAGGCATTAAACTCTTGGTAAGATAATAAAATAGTGGTCAGAAAATGCTATAATGCCGGAAAAGTGTAATTTATATATGAAGTTAAGTTGGGAAAAATGTTGATTTTATATTGAATTAAGTCGGGAAAAATGTTAAATTAGGGTAAGAATAACACGGGAAAAGTGTGAAATAATAAAAAAGAGAAATGGAGGAAGATCAGCATGCGTCGATTTGCAATGGATAAACTATTAGACTGGAAGAAAAAAAGTAACAGAAAACCACTGATTTTAATGGGAGCCCGGCAGGTTGGTAAAACGTGGTTAATGAAAGAATTTGGTAAGACATATTATGAAAAAACAGCCTACATTTCTTTTTACAATAATCAGAGAATGCAGGCAGTTTTCGATACGGATTTTGATATAAAACGTATTATTATGAACCTCAATATTGAATCAGGCGTAACGATCACCCCAGAGAATACATTGATTGTTCTGGATGAAATTCAAAATGCACCGAAAGCGTTAGAATCTTTGAAGTACTTTTGCGAAGAAGCACCGGAATATCATGTAATAGCAGCGGGATCGCTTCTTGGTGTGGCACTTCATGAGGGAATATCCTACCCGGTGGGAAAAGTAGATTTACTGGACTTATATCCATTCAATTTCAGAGAATTCCTGTGCGCTATGGATGAAGAAGGACTGGAAAGCGCGTTGGAAACAAAAGATTATAACTTGATTGACAATTTTTCAGATAAATATTTGTTCTGGTTAAAAAATTATTATTATACAGGCGGCATGCCAGCAGTTGTAGATGCATTTCGCTTGAATAAAGATTATGCAGAAGTACGACAGATACAGAGTGATATTGTACGGCAGTATGAGGGTGATTTTGGAAAGCATATTAAAGCAAAAGTTCTCCCAAGAATACGAATGGTATGGGATTCTATTCCGATGCAGCTGGCGAAGGAGAATAAAAAATTTTTCTTTGGACAGATAAAGAAAGGAGCCAGAAGCAGCGAATTTGAAATAGCAATTCAGTGGCTTCTGGATTGTGGATTAGTATATAAAGTCAACCGGGTAAATGAGCCTCATATGCCGCTGAAGGCGTATAAAAATATGAATGCATATAAATTATTCGTACTGGATGTAGGACTGCTCGGAGCAATGAGTGAACTGCCAGCAGAATCCATATTGGAGGGTAACGATATTTTTGTTGAATTTAAAGGCGCGCTTACAGAACAGTACGTTCTGCAGCAGTTGATTTCAGATACCCCTTATACGCCATATTATTATGGAAATGAAAAAGCAACTTTCGAGCAGGATTTTCTGATTCAGAAGGCAAAGAGTATTGTGCCGATTGAAGTAAAGGTGGAACAGAACATTCGATCCCATAGTCTTAAAACATATTGCGAAAAGTTCCAGCCGGAAGAAGCAGTTCGATTTTCAACATTGAAGTATAAAGAGCAGGAGTGGATGGTAAATATACCATTATACGCTGTTTGCAACTTATAAATTAAAACAGCTATAAATCCCACGAAAGAAGGTGATCCCCATGCCATTTAAAATCATCCGAAACGACATCACAAAAGTTCATGCCGATGCGATCGTCAACACAGCCAACCCTTAGCCAATTTACGTGAAAACGTATCAGAGGGGCGGTTACTTTAATCAAAGCCAGACGTTCCACCCGTTTTACCAGCCGGAGAAGATCAAAAAGGGAAGAACTGGACAAAATTCTCGAAGCCGACAGCATCGCTGATGACAGCACAATCCAGAATGCTTTTTACGATGCCCCGACAGTTGTCTATCTGTTTGCACCGTATACCTACCCAAACGACGCACAGGACTGCTGCGTTGCAAAATCATTTACGATCAGGCAGAATAAACCGAAAAATCCCGGGGAAATATGTGAACTTCCGGGGTTCATTTTGGATGGAAATATTCTTGCAATTTTACAACGCAGTTATTATAATAAAGACAAGTTCTGCGGTAAACTCATTTTTCGCAGAAAACGCCAGAAGCGGAGGCTGACGTTCAAAAAACAAAAAAGGAGCGTAAGAGAAATGGCAAAAATTTTAATTAGCCCTTCTAAATATTTACAGGGCGCAGGGGAAATGAAAAACATCGGAACATATGCGGCAAAATGCGGAAAGAAAGCACTGGTTCTGATCAGCCAGGGAGGCTACAGACGGATCGGAGCAATGATCGAAGAAAGCTTTGCGGGAAGCGACTGCGACGTTGTTTTTGATTATTTCAACGGCGAGTGCTGTGAGAGTGAGATCAACCGTCTGGTTGCTATCGTGAAAGAAAAAGGCTGTGATCTGGTTATCGGTGTCGGTGGAGGCAAAATTTTTGATACCGCAAAAGCAGTTGCCTACTACGCAGAAACACCAGTATTCATCTGCCCGACCATTGCATCGACCGATGCACCGTGCAGCGCACTGTCTGTTGTATACACAGAAGAGGGTGTATTCGAGAGATACCTCTTCCTTCCGGCAAACCCGAACCTGGTTCTGATGGACACTGACATCATCGTAAAATCTCCAGTCCGCCTGACCGTAGCCGGAATGGGTGATGCACTTGCCACCTATTTTGAAGCAAGAGCCTGCCAGAGAAGCGGAGCTACTTCCTGCGCCGGTGGAAAAACAACCGAGGCAGCGATGGCACTCGCGAAACTCTGCTTTGACACTCTGATGGAAGAAGGTGTAAAAGCCAAAATCGCTCTTGAAGCCGGCGTATGCACCCCGGCAGTCGAGAAAGTCATTGAGGCCAACACCCTCCTTTCCGGAATCGGTTTTGAAAGCGCAGGCCTCGCAGGAGCCCACGCCATCCACAACGGCTTCACCGTACTCGAAGAGTGCCATCACATGTACCACGGTGAAAAAGTAGCCTTCGGAACCCTGACTCAGCTCGTCCTGGAAAACGTACCGCTCGATGAACTCGAAGACATCATCTTATGGTGTATCGAAGTCGGTCTCCCAGTCACCTTGGCTGAACTCGGTGCCGGAAACGTAACCGACGACCAGCTCATGGAAGTAGCCAAAACCGCATGCGCAGAGACCGACACCCTCCACAACATGCCATTCGAAGTAACCCCGGAGACCGTCTTCGCCGCCATTAAAGCAGCCGACGCCTACGGTAGATACTATCTCGACGAAGAAGAATAACCCGTATGAAAAAAGATCTCCTGCCAACCCCAGGAGATCTTTTTTCATACCCAAATTTAATCAATACAAAAAATAGAAGTTTCCAACTCCCTTCCTATATGTTAAAATAAACTCACCCCATTTCACAGAAAAAACATAAACCCATGTTAAAGTAAAATGGTAAAAATATCAAACATAAAAACACAACGAGATCAGGAAAAAGCACGAGCGGGCGGGCAGCCGTTTTTTTCCGTCCGTCAAATAAAGGAGACTTTCAATCATGGAAAAATTAAAAATCCTAGTAGTAGACGACGAAAGCCGCATGCGCAAACTCGTCAAAGATTTCTTAGTAAAAGCCGGATACGACGTCATCGAAGCCGGTGACGGCGAACAAGCCGTAGACACCTTCTACGCCCAGAAAGACATCGCCCTCATCATCCTCGACGTCATGATGCCCAAAATGGACGGCTGGCAGGTCTGCCGCGAAATCCGCCAGAACTCCAAAGTCCCGATCATCATGCTCACCGCCAAAAGCGAAGAACGCGACGAACTCCTCGGCTTTGACCTCGGCGTAGACGAATACATCTCCAAACCATTTTCCCCGAAAATCCTCGTCGCCCGCGTCGAGGCCATCCTGCGCCGCAGCGGCAAAACCGGCGAAGACGACGTATTAGAAGCCGGCGGCATCCGCATTGACAAAGCCGCCCACATGGCATCCATTGACGGAAAACCAATGGAGTTAAGCTATAAAGAATTCGAACTCCTCACCTACTTCCTCGAAAACCAGGGAATCGCCCTCTCCAGAGAAAAAATCCTGAACAACGTCTGGAACTACGACTACTACGGCGACGCCCGCACCATCGACACCCACGTCAAAAAACTTCGCAGTAAAATGGGCGACAAAGGCGATTTAATCAAGACCATCTGGGGCATGGGCTATAAATTCGAGGCGGACGAATCATGAACGGAACAGAAAAACAAAATGGGACTTCCATGGAGATGCCTGCAGAAGATTCCCGTGTGACAATGGGAAACCAGACGGAGAAAAAGCACCGGTTTCACTTGAAAATGCCACAAAAGGGAAGAAAACACTCCGTCAAAAAACGAATTGCCTACACTTTTATTGCGACCATGGCAGCTACCCTGCTTATCATCGGCCTGATCAATTACTTCTTTCTCGGGTCCTTTTATATCCGGGATAAAGAACACATTCTGGCAGAGAGCTTTCAGAAACTGAATGCGACAGGCGGAGACAGCGACGATATCCCTGATACCTTCGAGCAGTTCTGCGTTACCAACAACCTGAAAGTCATTATCACCGGACCGGAGCTCAGCAGCTTCGTCTATTCCAACGCAACCGACCGCCAGAGCCTCCAGACCCTGATCTTCGGCCTGATCAGCGGAAACGAGCAGGCAAATACCAAAGTCGTTGACAGCAAAGACAACTATCAGATCCAGAAATTCTACGACAGCCACGCCGATGCCGAGTATCTGCAGATCATCGGCTGGTTTGACAATGGAAACTGCTACTTTGCAAGATGCCCGCTGGAGAGCATCACGGATGCGGTCGGCCTTTCCAACCAGTTTTACCTCTTTATCGGCATTCCGATCATCATCATCGGTGCCATTGTGATCTGGATCATCACCCGCCAGATCGTCCGTCCGGTGCAGGAGCTGACCGAAATTTCGAAAAAAATGGCAGCCCTTGACTTCGATGCCCGCTACGTGAGCGGCGGAAAAGACGAGATCGGCGAGCTTGGAAACAACTTCAATGTCATGTCCGAACAGCTTGAGCAGGCGATTTCCGAGCTGAAAAGTGCGAACGTTGAGCTGCAGAAAGATATTGACAAAAAAACGCAGATTGATGAAATGCGCCGCGAGTTTCTCTCAAATGTCACACATGAGCTGAAAACCCCGATCGCTCTGATTCAGGGTTATGCGGAAGGCCTGAAAGACAACATCAACGACGATGAGGAAAGCCGCGAGTTCTACTGCGATGTCATCATCGACGAGGCGGCAAAGATGAACGAGATGGTCAAAAAACTCCTGAACCTGAACCAACTCGAGTTCGGTGAGGATCAGGTCAATATGGAACGGTTCGATCTGAACGCCGTGATCAAAGGCGTGCTGCAGTCCTCCGACATCCTGATCCGCCAGAAAGAGGCAAAAGTGCTCTTTACCGGCGGCGACCCGCTCTATGTCTGGGGCGATGAATTCAAAGTCGAGGAGGTTATCACCAACTATCTGACGAATGCCCTCAACCATCTGGACTACGACCACACGATTGAGATCAGCTGCAAAAAAGAAGGGAATGTCGTAAAGACAACCGTTTTCAATACCGGGGACCCGATCCCGGAGGAGGATCTCGACAAGGTATGGGTGAAATTCTTCAAGGTGGACAAAGCGAGAACAAGGGAATACGGCGGAAGCGGCATCGGCCTTTCCATCGTAAAAGCCATTATGGATTCCTTCCAGCAGCAGTGCGGCTGCCAGAATTACGACAACGGTGTGGCATTCTGGTTCACACTGGAGGCAGATGGAAAAACGGAAGAAGCATGATTGCAAAAAGCGTGCCAGAAAAAGGAAATACAGCCTTTTCCTGGTGCGCTTTTCTTGCATAAAGGAAAAAGATGGTGTAGAATAATAGCACAAACGGTCGAAAAGAGAGGGAGAGAAGAGATGGCGGATTCCAACAGTACAAAGAGTGCGCTTGCAGATGCAATGAAAAAATTGATGGTATGCAAGTCTTTTGCGAAAATCAGTATTTCAGATCTCTGCGAGGAATGCGGTCTGAACCGGAAAAGCTTTTATTATCATTTTAAAGATAAATACGATCTGGTAAACTGGATCTTTTATGTGGACTTTCTGACAAACATGGGCGGAAAGAACTTTGAGAATGAATGGGATGTGCTGGTGGCGGTCTGCAATATTTTCTATCAGAATAAAGCATTTTACCAGAGTGCCCTGAGGATCGAAGGGCAGAACAGTTTTAAGGATTACTTTTACGAGATGCTCGAGCCGGTCATGGCGTTTTTTGTACAGGATCTCTTTCAGGTACAGAATCAGAAACTGTTTGTAACGTTCTTCTGTGATGCCTTCCTGACCGCGGTTCTGCGCTGGTTTTCCATGGAAAGCGAGCTGGAACCGGAAACGTTTGTCGAAGAACTGAAAGAAGTGATATGCAGATCATCAGAAAAAATAGCAGCCAAAGCGGAACCAAAGAAATAAAATTCCGCTTTGGCTGTACTTTTATGCATCTGCGAGCAGTTCACGGTAAAATATATTCCGAAGAGACAACTCTTCAAAGGAAACGGTGGGCGTATCGAGTGTGCGGGCCATGTGATCCGGCAGAAGCAGCAGATACGCCGGATTGGCGGTGATAATCTGCTCAATTTTGCGGGAGTCTTCCTGCACTTCGATCGGGAAGAATGGCTGTATGGGGGTGAAGCGGTACTGTTGAACAACATCGGAAACAGCCCGGATACTTTCTTTTGAGCACGAATCATCTGCGACCAGAAAGAAAAAGACACTCTGTTCCATCTGGGAATACAGGTGGTCAAAAGAGAGCAGATAAGCGGCAGCATCTGCATCCTGATAGACTTTGTGCATACCGAACAGCGTTTTCTGACGGCGCAGGGCTTTTGCCATGGAAGCCGTTGAGGGGGCATCAATTGGAAGAGAAACCATCAGGTTCGGGCAGGATAAAAGCAGTTTCTGCTGTTTTTCGGTAAGCGGCGTATCGGAAAGAAACCAGAGAAACGCGCATTCCGGATGCGACTGGATAACGGCAAGGTAGGATTCCATATCCTCATGATGATCCATGGAGCGGAGCTGATAAGAGTAGATGCCGTATGTCAGACCGGTTCTGACCACGGATGCAAAAAACGAGGAATCGTAAGTGTCCGGGATGCGGCTGTCGAGACGGAGCTTGACAACCCAGGGAACAGCAAAGGAAAGTTCTTTCTGCTTCTGGCGCAGAATCTGCGCACCGTAGGTAAAACTGTTGTAGCCGATGTTGATGCCGAACTGACGAAGCGCTTCCGGATCGTTGCTGCGCAGCAGAAAGTCGATCGCCTGATAATACGGGCTTTCATCGTTGCGCAGAAGATCCTGAAAAATGGCAAAAATCTGATTCTGAAAGCGGCCGCGGGAAAATTGGCGGCCAAGATCGCAGAGCTTGCGGACGCTGCGTTTCGGATCTGCGTCCATCTCCACCATCGCGCGTGCAACTGTTGTGTCGATCAGTGCGCGGGTGATGTCCTGTGAATTCATAATGTGTTCCTCCGATCAAGTAAAATAAGCTGTTTTTATCATAGCAAAAAGAACACGGTAAAAACAGGGACAAAGAACAGGAATTGTCTAAAAACTCCATTCTTTAAGGAAAATTTACCAGATCTTCAGAAGAAATTTCTTTTTCTTTTGTGGAAAAAGTGGTAAAATAAAGTTATATGGTACAAACTATCGATTCTGCCGCGCCAAAAACGCGGCGGAACCATCCGAAACGATTCCAGAAAAATAGGAAAAACGAAATGGTTTTCGAACATGGAAGATAAAAGGAGGCGTTTTGCATGAAATTTGATATGCACTGCCACACAAAAGAGGGTTCGATGGATGGAAAAGTCATGATTGAGGAGTACATCCGAACACTGAAACGAAAAGGATTTGGAGGAATGTTGGTATCCGACCACGATTCCTATGACGGATACCGCGAGTGGAAGAATGCCATCAAGGGAAGAGCACACCAGGATTTTGTGGTATTAAAAGGTGTTGAGTACGATACGTGCGACTGCGGCCACATTCTTGTGATTATGCCGTTCGGCGTAAAATTAAAAATTCTGGAGCTGCGCGGCCTGCCGGGATCGATCCTTGTCAAGATCGTCCATGCGTACGGCGGAATTTTAGGACCGGCGCATCCGTACGGTGAAAAATTTATGAGCATGATCAGCACGAATGAACGGAAGAAAAAGTATCAGCAGCGGATTGCCCAGCTTCTCCCGCAGTTCGATTTTGTTGAAATTTTCAATGCGTGTGAGAGCGCGGAGACGAACGCAAAAGCGAAACGGCTGGCGGAGAAATTCAATAAGCCCGGCTTTGGCGGAAGCGATGCGCACCGGCTGGACTGCATCGGAAAAGCGTACACCGAGCTGCCAGATACCATCAGAAGTGAGGATGATCTGATCGCCTACGTAAAAACGTGCCCGCAGATTGATTGCGGCGGCGAGCATTACAACGGAACGACGAAAGACCGGATCGGCCGCCTGAACATGGTGCTTGTGGATTCGTTCTATTTCTATAACAAACTTGCGAATGGCTGGCGCTGGCGGAAGCGGAGGCGTGAGCTGTTTGATATCATAGAAAAAAAACTCTGATGAATGCCTGGCAAAAAAGCGTGCCGGAAACGTTTCGTTCGGCACGCTTTTTCCTGCCCTGCATTTGAATCGAAAAAGAGAGGAAACATACGTATGCTTGCAATATTTCTTGCGCCGGTCTACATACTGGCAAATGTATTTACCGCCTACTGGCTGCTGCGGTGGATGAAGGAGGTGCATCCTTTGTTCCGCCATCCGGCCGTGCTGGGTGTCATTTTGGTGCTGTATGCATTTTTTGCACTTTCCCTGCTGACGAGCTTTCTGATCAAAAGAGATCCCGTTCACCGGATTTTAAAGGTCATCAGCAACTGCTGGCTTGGCATGTATCTGTATTTTCTTGGCTTCACCGCGATTCTGGTGCTGCTGCGCTTCATTTTTGCGCATACGGCACTGACGAAAACTTGGCTGTATTCTCCGATGGGATTGAAAGCGGTCGGCCTTGGCGCGATCCTTTTTGTGACGGGAATGTGCATCTACGGAATGGTGCATGCAGTCCATATTTACACGACACGATATGAGGTTCCATCGAAAAAGGATGCACATCTGAAAATTGCGCTCGTCGCAGATCTTCATCTGGGGTACAGCATCGGCAGTCATCAGATGGAAGAGATGGTGGAAAAAATCAATGCTGAGGAGCCGGATGTCGTTGTGATTGCCGGGGATATTTTTGATAATGAGTACGATGCCATCTATGAGCCGGACCGCGTGGCGGATCTTCTGGCGGGCTTAAAGAGCCGGTACGGCACGTACGCCTGCTACGGCAACCACGATCTCGATGAGAAGATTCTCGCGGGCTTTACGTTTGAGACGAAGGAGGAGCGCATCGCCGACCGCCGGTTCGGTGAGTTTCTGGACCGCGCGAAGATTCATCTGCTGGAGGATGATGTGGTCTGTATCGATGATGCCTTTTATCTGGCGGGCCGAAAAGATCCCGACCGGATCCGCAAAACGCAGGAGACACGCGACACGCCGTCCGAACTGCTTACAGGACTGGACCAGTCGCTTCCAGTTTTTGTGATTGACCACCAGCCGTCGGAGCTGACCGAGCTGGCAGAGGCAGGCGCAGACCTTGATCTTGGCGGCCATACGCACGACGGACAGCTCTTCCCAGGCAATATCCTTACCGGCCTGATGTGGGAGAATGCCTGCGGGATGAAGAAAGTCGGAGACATGTACAGCATCGTCACATCCGGCGTGGGTCTCTGGGGACCGCCGATGCGGATTGGAACGAAAGCGGAAGTGGTGATCATCGATTATGGAAAATAAGGGTTGACAAAACCGGAACGCAGAACTATAATACAACAAAATTACGAAACAGAGGTTATCAACGATGAACGAGATGCACAGCGTACAAATGCACAGGGACGACGATTGATAGCGCTTGTATCAAAGTGAAGACTACTATACTTCACAGGTACAGGCGCTGATTGTGTTGTACCTGTGTGGAAGATAAGGCAAAGGGAAACCACACCGGGAGAAAAAGAAATACCCCGTGTGGTTTTTCTTTGCCATTTTTTATCCATGCGGGAATGACTTGAAATTTACATCAGAGAAGGGTTGTGATCGTATGGGACATACAGATTATGTCCATATGGATTTTCTGCTGATTTTGCGGCGATAAAGAAAAATCAGAACAGAAAGGCAGAAAAGACTATGAAGACAGAAATGAATACCGTAAAAGTAAGAAAAACAGAGGAACTCGAAGCAGAGCAGTTAGGAGCACACATCGGCGAAATCGTGCGGCTGCATGGAAGCATTTACAAAATCCGAAAAATGAGCTCATTTGCATTTGTGCTGCTTCGGACGAAACGGCAGATGGTACAGTGCGTGTACGAGCCGGCGTATGCCCGGTTTGCATTGGAGAAATTAAAAGAAGAGGCGTGTGTCCGGTTTACCGCGGAGGTGATCCGTGAAGAGCGTTCCAGAAGCGGGTATGACCTGCATCTGTTAGAAGTGGAAATCCTCTCCGAGCCGGAAGAAGTACCGCCGGTTGTCATCAACCAGAAGCGGGTCAACACTTCCATCGAGAACCTGCTGGACTACCGGCCCATCACGCTGCGAAATGAAAAAGAGCGCGCGGTTTTCCAGATTCAGGCCAGGATCTGTCAGGCGTTCCGCGAATTTCTAGATGGACAGCACTTCACCGAAATCCACACACCGAAGCTCGTAGCGGCAGGAGCCGAGGGCGGAGCTAATATCTTCTCTTTGTCGTATTTCGGCGAACAGGCATATCTGGCGCAGAGCCCGCAGTTTTACAAGCAGATGATGGTCGGCGTCTTCGAGCGTGTCTACGAGATCGCACCGGTCTTCCGGGCGGAGAAACACGACACGGCGCGTCATCTGAACGAATATACAAGCGTGGACTTTGAGATAGGCTATATCGAGAACTTCGAGGACATCATGGCGATGGAACAGGAGATGCTGCGGTACACGTTTGCACGGCTGCAGGAGACATGCGGAGCGGAGCTTTCGCTTTTAAAAGCAGAGGTGCCGGTGATCACGGAGATTCCGAGAATCCGTTTTTCGGAGGCGAAAGAGCTGGTGAGCCGTGTATACAAAAGAGCCTTTTCGGAGAAACTGGACTTTGAACCGGAGGAGGAAAAACTGCTGTGCGAATACGTGAAGAAAACGACAGGCAGTGACTTCGTATTTGTGACACATTATCCAAGCGCCAAGCGCCCGTTCTACGCGATGGACAGCAGAGAAAACCCGGCAGTGACGGAAAGTTTTGACCTTCTCTTCCGCGGCCTTGAAGTGACGACCGGCGGCCAGCGCATCCACAATTACCGGGAGCAGGTGGAAAAGATCGAAAGCCGCGGCATGCATGTGGAAGCGTTTGAGAGCTATCTAATGATGCACCGCTGCGGCATGCCCCCGCACGGCGGCCTCGGTCTTGGGCTGGAGCGGTTTACGGCACGGCTTCTCGGATTTGAAAATGTGCGGAACGCATCCCTGTTTCCAAGAGACATTCACCGTCTTATTCCGTAAACCAGAAGAGTGTAAAAAACTCCGGCGAAGCCGTGGCGCAGATCCACGGGCTTAGCCGGAGTTTCATAAGATTTCCCTCCCTTTTGAAAGAGAGCGTAACCGTTTGGATATTTCTATTATACACCAGGGGAGTGAAAATGACAAATTGTTTATTGCAGACAGGATTGCTGTATAAAAGTCAGAATTTTTGCAGAAATGAGCCTTGTAAAGCGTCCGAAAATAGGCTATACTAAACAAGGTTTGGCTGCCGGCAGAATCTGGCAGTATCGGCAAATATTGGAAAAAAGAAAGACGGGAGTTTCCCGGTTTGAGGATAGGAAAATATGAAATTATATGACATTTCCGGAGAGCAGTTTTCCGCAATGGACGCGCCGCGTCATCTGATGACGGAGGAAGGAACGGCGCAGACGACGCTCGATCGGTCACTTGGCATCTGTCAGGTGGCGGAGCTTGAGGGAAAAGTGACAAGAGAAGTGCTCGAGGAGGTCATGGAAGAGGACTGTGAACGTCTTCTGATCCGCGGCGATGCGCAGATTACACGCGATGGGGCAGATTACCTGGCAGAGAAAAAATTGGTGCTGCTCGGTGTGGAGCAGGAAACTGTCGGAAATGAGACATCGGGGAATGATGTTCATCAGCAGCTGCTGAAAAAAGGTACGGTGATTGTCGAAAATCTGAATCTGGAGAAAGTGACCTCGGGTCATTATTTTCTTGTGGCTGCTCCGGTCAAAAAGAAACACCAGTACGGCGGACCGATCCGCGCGGTTCTGATCGAAAATTAGAAAATGCTTTGTGTGAATCTGAAAATGCAATGTAAAATATAACGGAAAGAGAAAAACAGGAAAAAGTGTTCCCCCGTGGGACACTTTTTTTGATGTGTCCAAAACGAGGGAATTTTGGGTTGTATTTTCCAAATATGGAGAATATAATGGGAAAAAGCCAGGATGTGGTATTCAAAACCAGATCAATTCCGGGCGAAAATATTAAACTATTACAAAGGAGATCGTGAACAATGGATGCAAAAATGAAAGTAGAAAGAGCCGCTGCAGGCGCTGCGATCGATGGTGTTTTAAAATATGTGAATCACGGAGACGACAGAACAAAAGCGCTGTTGAATCTGACGGATTTTGTACAGAAATTTACCGGAAATATGTTTGCGGAGAAAACCTTCGACAACATCCGCACCATGCTGCAGAATCCGGACAACAAATGGGTACAGTATGTCAACCGCGGACTGGACGAGCTGGATCCGCAGGTGATCAAAATGACTGCTTTGAACCTGGGATTCCAGGCAGCTTTCGTCGGAACGAAACAGATCCGTATGAACCGTGAAAAATACAACTGCAACATCCCATGGACGATGCTGATGGACCCGACAAGTGCCTGTAACCTGCACTGCACCGGATGCTGGGCAGCAGAATACGGCCACAAGCTGAATCTTTCCTATGAGAAACTTTCTGATATCATAAGCCAGGGAAAAGAGCTGGGAACCTACTTCTACATGTTCACCGGCGGCGAACCGCTTGTGCGCAAAAAAGACATCCTGCGTCTGGCAGAAGAGCATCATGACTGTGAATTCCACTGCTTCACCAATGGAACCCTGATCGACGAGGAGTTCTGTGAGGCGGTTCAGAAGCTCGGCAATATCTCCTTCTCCCTGTCTCTGGAAGGCTTCGAGGAGGTCAACGACGGACGCCGCGGCGAGGGTATTTTCGATAAAGTTCTGGCAGCCATGGATCTGATGAAAAAACACGGTCTGCTTTTTGGTACTTCCATCTGCTACACAAGAGCAAACCTCGAGACCGTTACAAGTGACGAGTTCCTGGATCTTTTGATCGAGCACGGATGCCGTTACAGCTGGTATTTCCACTTCATGCCGGTCGGCATGGACGCTGCACCGGAGCTGATGCCGACGGTTGAGCAGAGAAAATATATCTATCACAGACTGCGTGAGATCCGTTCCGATAAGAGCGACAAACAGATCTTTGTTATGGACTTCCAGAACGACGGTGAGTTCGTCGGAGGCTGTATCGCAGGAGGAAGAAACTACTGCCATATCAATGCAAACGGCGATGTGGAGCCGTGTGTTTTCATCCATTACTCCGGCGCCAACATCAACGAAGTTTCCCTGATCGAAGCACTGCAGCAGCCGCTGTTCCAGGCATACCGCGATGGACAGCCGTTCAACCGCAACCACCTGCGCCCATGTCCGATGCTCGAAAATCCGGAACTGCTGCGTGAGATGGTAGAGAAGACCGGCGCGAAGTCAACCGACCTGCAGTCTCCGGAGAGCGCAGAGCATCTGTGCGGAAAATGTGACCTGTATGCTGCTGAGTGGAAAAAAGCCGCAGACGAGCTGTGGGCAGAGAATCCGCATCACAAACAGAGATATGAGAACTATAAGAAAGAGAACCTGGACGAGGAGGCAAAAGCTTCCACAGAGGAAATTCTTTCCGGAATCCGCGGATAATGCGATGCATGAACTGAATCAATGACAGAAATAAGACGCCGGGAAACGGGATAAAGCCTGTTTTCCGGTGTCTTTATGTTTCAATTCAATTCAATCTATAGCAAGACCCGAAAATAATGCAAAAAAGGCAGTGCTGCAGAGCGCGAATTTTTTGCATTATTTTCGGGGATTACTATAAGTCCGACAGGTCTTGCAGAAAAAAGGCAGATCCCGTATACTGGTAGAAGCAAAAAGATATTTTAACGACAGAGAGGATTAAAAAATAGAAGATGAACGATTCATTTTTACAGGAACAGGGCGTGAGCGGGGCGTTAATTGAGAGCGTGCGGAGATTCCGCGAGAGCTATCCGGTGGCGGAGGGCTTAGAGAACCGCATGAGTACGCCGGAAATCCCGTTTTTTGGAAAAGAGATTCTGGAGATGGCAATTGCCGCGCTGCTGCAGGGCGAAAATCTGCTGCTGACCGGCGAGAAGGCAACGGGAAAAAACGTGCTGGCAGAGACACTGGCGTATGTTTTCGGAAGACCGACGTACAACGTTTCCTTCCATGTAAACACAGGAAGTGCCGAGCTGATCGGAACCGATACGTTCCAGAACCAGGAGGTCACACTCCGGAAGGGCAGCATTTACCGCTGTGCAGAGGAAGGCGGTTTTGGCATTCTCGATGAGATCAACATGGCGAAAAACGATGCAGTCAGTGTTCTTCACGCCGCGCTCGACTACCGCCGCATTATCGATGTGCCGGGCTACGATAAAATTCCGCTTCACCCGGCGGCGCGGATGATCGGAACGATGAACTACGGCTATGCGGGAACGAGAGAGCTGAACGAGGCGCTGGTGTCCCGCTTTCTGGTGATTGACATGCCGTCGCTTACGGAAGAGACACTGTTTTATCTGATGCAGTCAAAATTCCCGGATCTGAAACCGGCGGCACGCGATGCGCTGGCCGGTCTTTACCTCGATCTGCAGAAAAAGGCAAAACAGGCGGAAATCACCACGCGTGCGCTCGACCTCCGCGGCCTGTTCGGAGCGATCGGTACGATGCGCCAGGGGCTGTCCCCGTATCTTGCGGTGCAGATCGGCATTGTCAATAAATGCTTTGACCTGTTTGAAAAAGAGATCGTGCGGGATGTTGTGCGCACGCGGATTCCGGAAGAGTGGACGCCGCAGGATATTTTTTAGAGGAAATACGTATGGTGACAGAGGAAACATTAAAAACGCATGAGATGGAGCTGGAGAGCCGGATCCGCAATCTCGTCTGGACCGTCAGCGGCGACTACACGCTGAAGCTGAACCCGGACGTGGAGCGGTATGCGAAAGAGCCGGATACGGTGCTGTACGATACGATCCGCCAGGGTGCCTTTTCGTGTTACTTTGATCGGGAAGCCTACAGCCTGTATCTGGTGAAGAAGGTTTACAGCGGCGCAGCGGAGGGAGAACTGATGATGCTCGCCCAGCTGGTGACGGAGGAGGCCGTATCGAAGCGGCTCGAAAGCGAGCGCCCCGGTGTCAAGGGCTTTCGAAGGAGAGCAGCGGAGGAAATACTGGACCACTCGTTTGAATCTTTATCCAAAAATGAGACAGGGCGCCTGAAACTGGAGTATCTGCGCGGAAGAAGAGAGGAGGACGAGGAAAAAAGCCCTTCATACTCGGGGAAAACGCGGGAGTGGATGGAGCTGCTGAAGCACGCATCCGAAACAGCGGATACAATGGAACTGATCCGGGTGACGGACGAGCTGTACAATAAGGTCGTCGATCCCGCATTTGTGAAAAAGCACGGTGATCTTGCCTCGGTTCTTGCGGTAACGATCGAGGAGCTCACCGAGTATTCCTGGAAGGATTTCATTTCGGAGGAACTGTACGAGGACGGGCTCGAGACATATCTGGAGCGAGTTTCGCTTGATATGACAAATTTCACATCAAAAGAGGCGGAAGAGAAGAAAGAAAAAACAGCGGGAAGCGATACCAAAAAGGTCGTTGTCGTTGATGAGAAAGCGCTGGCACGGATGTATCAGTACATTCAGCGCAATTACGGAAAAACGTGGCTCTCGGAGAGTGAGGAGAAAAGCCGGAATTACCAGCTCTGCCGCGGCATCCACAGCGACTGCAGCCTCTATTACACGGAGGGTGTGCTGAAAAATCCGGTCGGAAAGTATTATCAGCTCTCCTACGCGCAGAAGCAGAAGGATAAAAACCTTCATGCCTATTACGACCAGCACCGCGCGGTGCGGCAGAACATTTCGCTGCTGTATCAGGAACTGAAAAAAGCGATGCTGCTGCAGGAGGACCAGTCGTTTGCAGATGCAGACCACGGAATTTTACAGCCCGCGCGGATGTGGAAGGTGGGACGGAGTCAGAATGCGGATCTGTTCCGGCTGGAGCAGCGGCGGAATTCGCTGGATTTTGTCGTGGATATTCTCGTGGATGCGAGCGGTTCCCAGCGGCCGCGCCAGGAGAATGTGACACTGCAGACGTACATTCTGGCGGAGACCTTAAGCCGCCTGCACATCCCGTTCCGCGTGATGAGCTTCTGTACGTTCTGGGATTACACGATTCTGCACCGGATGCGCGATTACGACGATCCGCGGGAGAAGAACAGCAATATTTTTGAGTATATTACATCATCAAACAACCGCGACGGGCTTGCTGTCAAGGCGGCGGGGATGGATCTTTTAAAACGCCAGGAGGACCGGAAGCTGCTGATCCTCTTAAGCGACGGAAAGCCGTACGATGTGCTGGTGAACCGGCCGAATGCGAGAAATCCAAAGCCGTACCGGGATGACTATGCGCTGCATGACACGGCAACTGAGGTGCGGCGCCTTAGGCAGCAGGGTGTCTCGGTGCTTGGGGTCTTTGTAGGCGAGGAGACGGAGCTTATGGCGGAGCAGAAGATTTTCGGCAAGGATTTCGCATATGCGCGCGACATCCGCAACTTTTCCCATATGGTGGGAAGCTATTTAAGAAGAAAAATCGAAGAATAAACGAGCGGAATGCTCCGGGCGGAAAGTGGAAAACTTTTATCCGGAGCATTTTTTTCAAATTTTTTTACGCAAACAGGTTGACATTTCCCACAAAACCTCCTAGAATGTTCTATAGCGAACTGTTTAATATGAAACAGTTATCTATAGAACAGTTGCTTATAGAACAGTCCTTGTTCAAACAGTTTTATAAAGAACAGATGGGGACGGCAGCAAAGGGGAAAGGAGGAAAAAAGCAGCGTGTGTTGTAAAAAAAGAAAAATCGGCCACGAACTGCGGACGCTGGACAATATGATGTCACGGAACCTGATGGCAGCCGCCAGAGAGCGGGGGGTCGATGAACTGACCGCCATGCACGGATGGATTTTAGGGTATCTGTGCCGGAACGAAGACAAAGATATTTTCCAGAAGGATATCGAGGCGGAGTTTAAGATCTGTCGGTCCACCGTGACGAATATTTTAAAGCTCATGGAGAAAAAGGGCTACATCCGACGGGAGTCCGTTCCCTATGATGCACGTCTGAAGAAACTGGTGCTGACCGATACCGGAAGAGAGCTTCACGAGAAGACGAAAGATATGATCGATATTCTGGAAGAACAGACAATTGAAGGAATTGCAAAAGAAGATCTCGATACCTTCTACCGTGTCATCGACCAGCTCAAAAGCAATGTAAAAAATATGTTAGGAGAGACATCATGTTAAAAACACTTGGAGCACAGGTAAAAGAGTTTAAAAAAGCCTCCATTGCCACTCCGCTTTTCATGATTCTGGAAGTTATCATGGAGATGATCATTCCTCTTATGATGGCATCCATTATCGATGATGGTGTAGAAAAAGGCGATCTCCATCACATCTACGTGGTGGGAGCGTTCATGGTGGCAGCAGCAGCCATCGGTCTGTTTGCCGGTATCATGGGCGGAAAATATGGAGCAAAAGCGTCTGCCGGATTTGCAAGAAATCTGCGTCAGGCCATGTTTGAAAACATTCAGGAATATTCATTTTCGAATATCGACAAATTCAGCACCGCAGGTCTTGTCACCCGCCTGACGACAGACGTCACCAACCTGCAGAATGCCTATCAGATGATTCTTCGTATGTGCATGCGTGCACCGTCGAGCATGATTATCGCGATGATTATGTCGTTTTATATCAATGCACGTCTTGCAAGCGTTTATCTGGTAGCCATTCTTATCCTCGGAACGTGTCTGTTTTTGATCATGCGTTCCGTGATGAAATATTTCGATCAGGCATTTCCGAAGTACGATGAGCTGAATGCGAGCGTACAGGAAAACGTATCCGCCATCCGCGTAGTAAAAGCGTATGTGCGTGAGGATCATGAAACAAGTAAGTTCCACAAAGCAGCAGAGAACATCTACAAAATTTTCTGTAAAGCAGAGGAAAACCTTTCCTTCAACGCGCCGCTGATGCAGCTTACCGTTTACAGCTGTATTCTTCTGATCAGCTGGCTCGGTGCGAAGATGATCGTCGGAAGCAGCCTGACAACAGGAGAGCTGATGAGCCTTCTGACCTACTGCATGAACATTTTGATGAGCCTCATGATGCTTTCGATGGTATTCGTTATGATCACGATGAGCCTTGCGAGTGCGCGCCGTATTACCGAGGTTCTGAATGAGAAGAGCGATCTCGACAATCCGGAGAATCCGGACTTTGATATTCCGGACGGAAGCATTACCTTCGATCACGTCTACTTCAACTACAAAAAGGGAGCAGGCGAGCCGGTTCTTTCGGATATCAACCTTTCGATCAAATCCGGTGAGACCATCGGTATCATCGGCGGAACCGGAAGTGCGAAGACGAGTCTTGTCAACCTGATCAGCCGTCTGTACGATGTCACGGAAGGCTCCATCAAAGTCGGCGGAAAGGATGTCCGTTCCTACGATATGGAAACTCTGCGAAATGAAGTAGCCGTTGTTTTACAGAAAAATGTGCTGTTTTCCGGTACCATTCTCGACAATCTTCGCTGGGGTGATAAAAATGCTTCGGAAGAAGAGTGCAAGCGTGTCTGCCGTCTTGCCTGCGCTGATGAATTTATCGACCGGATGCCGGAGGGCTACAACACCTACATCGAGCAGGGCGGATCCAACGTATCCGGCGGCCAGAAACAGCGCCTCTGTATCGCACGAGCGCTGCTGAAAAAACCAAAGGTGCTGATTCTGGATGACAGTACAAGTGCTGTCGATACCGCAACCGATGCAAAAATCCGGAAGGCATTCCTGACCGAGATTCCTGAAACGACAAAGCTGATCATTGCACAGCGTATTTCCAGTGTGCAGGACGCAGACCGTATCATTGTCATGGAGAACGGAAAAGTAAATGGTTTTGGAAGCCATGAGGAATTACTGAAAACCAATGAAATTTACCGGGAAGTATATGAGTCTCAGACCGGTGGCGGCGGAGACTTTGACGAAAAGAGAGGTGAGTAAGGAATGGCAGAGAGAGTACAGCAGGTAAAGGGGCCGGGCGCAAGACCTCCAAGAGGGGTGAAACCGCAGGTCAAGAATCCGATGAAGATCTTTACCAGAATTATGAAATATGCATTAAAGGATTATACCGTACATTGCATCGCTGTTGTCATTGCGATTTTTGTCAACGTCCTGGCAAACGTACAGGGAACGATGTTTATGAAAACGCTGATTGACGGCTATATCACGCCGATGCTGACCCAGCCGGATCCGGATTTTGGCCCGCTGCTCCACGCAATTTTGCGGGTGGCCGGATTTTACGGGATCGGTATTGTGGCTGCGTTCATTCAGAACCGTACCATGATTTATGTGTCCCAGGGAACCCTGCGGAATCTGAGAAATGATCTGTTCGGCAATATGGAAAAGCTGCCAATCAAATATTTTGATACGCATGCGCACGGCGATATTATGTCGATTTATACAAATGATATTGATACTCTGCGCCAGATGATCAGTCAGAGTATCCCGCAGATCATCAACAGTGCAATCACGATTGTCAGTGTCTTTGTCAGTATGCTGATTCTGAACATCCCGCTGACGATTACAACGCTGGTTATGGTATCTATCATGCTGGGAGTGACAAAAAAGGTGGCCGGATTTTCCGGAAATTTCTTTGTAAAACAGCAGAGGGATCTTGGTAAAGTCAACGGCTTTATCGAAGAGATGATGGATGGCCAGAAGGTTGTCAAGGTATTCTGTCATGAAGAGGAGAATATCGAAAAATTCAAAGAAATTAATAACAATCTGTATGAGAGTGCTTACAATGCCAATGCGTTTGCGAATGTCATCGGACCGATCAATGCACAGCTTGGAAATATGAGCTATGTTGTCTGTGCGATTGTCGGCGGTGCACTTGCCCTTGGCAATGTCGGTGGCTTTACGCTCGGTGGTCTGGCAAGCTTTCTGACCTTCAACAAGAGTTTTAACATGCCGATCAACCAGGTCAGCCAGCAGTTCAACAGTATTGTTATGGCCCTTGCAGGTGCCAAACGTATCTTTGATCTTCTGGATGAGAAATCCGAAGTGGACGAAGGCTACGTTACTCTTGTCAACGCAAAAGAGGAAAACGGCGTTCTCACCGAATCCGAGAAACGTACCGGCCGCTGGGCATGGAAACATTTCCATAAAGCTGAGGGTACCACGGATTATATCGAGCTGAAAGGTGACATGGTTCTGGAGGATGTGGATTTTGGTTATAACTCCAACAAGATCGTTCTTCATGACATCAACATGTATGCACAGCCGGGCCAGAAGATCGCTTTTGTAGGATCTACCGGCGCCGGAAAAACCACCATCACCAACCTGATCAACCGTTTCTACGATATCGCAGACGGCAAGATCCGGTATGATGGCATCAACATCCGCAAGATCAAAAAGGACGATCTGCGCCGCTCTCTGGGCATCGTTCTGCAGGATACCCACCTGTTCACCGGCACGGTCATGGAGAACATCCGCTATGGCCGCCTGGATGCCACCGATGAGGAGTGCATTGCCGCTGCAAAGCTGGCCAATGCCGATGGCTTTGTCAAGCGTCTGCCCGATGGCTACAACACCATGCTGACCAACGACGGTGCAAACCTGTCGCAGGGGCAGCGCCAGCTGCTGGCCATTGCCCGCGCCGCGGTTGCCGATCCCCCAGTGCTGATCCTGGACGAGGCGACCTCCTCCATTGATACCCGCACCGAGGCGCTGGTGCAGCGCGGCATGGACGGCCTGATGTATGGCCGCACCAGCTTTGTCATCGCGCACCGCCTGTCCACCGTCCGCAATGCAGACTGCATCGTGGTGCTGGAACAGGGCCGCATCATCGAGCGCGGCAGCCACGACGAGCTGATCGCCAAAAAGGGCAAGTATTACCAGCTTTATACCGGTAATCTGGCCGAGAACTAAACAATTTCCCACCTTCTCACAAAGCCGCCGCACAGCCATGCCGCCGTGCGGCGGCTCTTTTTTACTCCTATGAAGAAGCAATTCTGGAAAATCCGCAGATTTTCCAGAATTGCAAATATAAAAATAATTTTCCGCTGAAGATGGCCAAAGCGCACGCGGCGGCCATTTAAAATCGTCCGCTTCACGGTATACAAATGCCCCGGGCTGTGCTAGAATGGAGCAAACGAGAAAAAAGGCTGGTGAGTGTATGCACCCTCTGACGGAATATCCCCGCCCCGCCATGCGCCGGGACAGCTACGAGAACCTGAACGGCCCGTGGCAGTACGCCATCACTGCCTCGGCACAGCGCCCGGCGGGCTGGGATGGCGAGATCTTAGTGCCCTACGCGCCGGAGTGCCGCGCCTCCGGGGTGGGGCGCACATTGCAGCCCGGGCAGTGGCTGCACTACCACCGATATTTTGCGCCGCCCGCCGGGACGGGCGGCAGGGTGCTGTTGCATTTCGGCGCAGTGGACTACGCCTGCGCCGTGCAGGTGAACGGCCATCTGGTGGGCGGCCACCGGGGCGGCTACTGGCCCTTTACGCTGGATATCACTGCGCAGCTCAACGGCACCGGCCGCAACAGCCTGTGGGTGGCGGTGCAGGACCCCACCGGCCACGGTACACAGGCGCGGGGTAAGCAGACTTTGCAGCCCGGCGGGATGTTCTACCCGGCGCAGAGCGGCATCTGGCAGACGGTCTGGCTGGAGCGCGTGCCGGAAAATTACATCCAGTCTCTCACCGTTACGCCGGACTATGATGCCTGCACCGTGACCGTGAAAGCCCATACCTCTGCACCCGGCGGTGCGGCGAACCTGTGGGCGGTAGTGCGCGCCGGGGGTGTGACCATTGCCGAGGACTGGGGCAGCGATGAGGCCGACCAGGACGGTGAGGTGACGCTGCATATTGCAGACGAGTATTTCTTCCCGTGGAGCCCGGACACGCCCTTTTTGTACGACCTGACCGTGGGCACCACGCAGGGAGAGGAAGAACAGTTCGACACCGTGCACAGCTACTTTGCCCTGCGCAAGTGGAGCTGCGCACCGGACGCAAGGGGCGTGCTGCGCTTCTGTCTGAACGACAAGCCTATCCTGCTCAACGGTCTGCTGGATCAGGGCTACTGGCCGGAGGGACTGTACACCCCGCCCTCGGATGCGGCGGTGGAGCGGGAACTGAGCGAGGTAAGGGCGCTGGGCTACAACCTGCTGCGCAAGCACGCAAAGATAGAGCCGCAGCGCTGGTACTACCACTGCGACAGGCTGGGACTTGTGGTCTGGCAGGATATGGTCAACGGCGGCAGCAAGTATAACCTGTGGTTCGTTACCTACCTGACCAATGTTTTGCAGCCGCTTATGCGCCGCCTGCCGGACAAGGCGGCGCTGTGGGGACTGCTGAGCCGGAGCAGCGAAAGCAGCCGGGAAGAATACCGCCGGGAGCTGGAAGATACGGTACAGGCGCTGCGCTGCCATCCCTGCGTGGGCTGCTGGGTGCCCTTCAACGAGGGCTGGGGACAGTACGATGCCGCCGGGGCAATGCAGGCCATCCGCGCGCTGGACGACACCCGTCTTGTGGACGAAGCCAGCGGCTGGTACGATCAGGGCGGCGGGGATGTGTACTCCCTGCACAACTACTTCTACCCCCTGCGGGTACGCCCGCAGACCCGCACCGTGGCGCTGAGCGAGTACGGCGGTATTGCATGGCCCATGCCGGGGCACGAGCCGCCCCGCAAGACCTACGGCTACGGCACAGCCAAAAGCAGGGAGGAGCTGACCGCCCGCTACAAAAAATTGCAGCTGGGCGCAGTGCTGCCGCAGCTGCAAAAGGGGCTTTCGGCGCTGGTGTACACCCAGCTGACCGACGTGGAGGACGAGGTGAACGGCCTGTTTACCTACGACCGCACTGCCATCAAGCCGGACGCCAACGCCGTCCGTTCGGTGAACGCCGCCCTTGCCGCAGAGTTTGCAAGGGTAATAAGATAAAAACAACGCCCGGGTTTTCCACACCCTTCCTGCGGAAGGTGGAAAACCCGGGCGTGTTGTTTTTACAAAGCCATTAGCTGTTGGCGCTGTTGGCGTTCACAATCTTGGCGGCGGGCAGCTTGCTCATGGCAGAGCTGCTCAGGGTGCTGTCCAGCTGGGCACCGTAGGCGGCAAGGGCATCGTTCAGCTCCTCGCCCTTCATATCGCTCAGGATCTGGCTGCGCAGAGCATCCAGCGTGGAAACGCTCAACGGATCCAGACGGACGGCCAGCATCATGGCGTAGCCGGTGTACTGGATGGCAGCTGCCTGTCCGTAGGCAAGGCCGCGCAGGGTATCGGCGGCACCCTCCTGCGTAAAGGCATCGGTCAGGTCGCTCTCGCCCAGCAGGTCGGTCTGCAGGGTGCTGGTGGAGGGGACCTCTGCATCCAGCACGGCGCAAATATCGGTCAGTGCGCTGCTTGCGATGCTGTTAAAGGCGGCCATCTGGCTAGAGGCGTCCTCCGGGGCGGCGGCGTTGTAGCTGTCCACAGCCTTCTGGGCAAGGGAGAGCATCTCGGCCTTCTGGTCATCGCTGGTAAAGGCGAAGGTGCTGGTGTTGTACAGGGGCACGGTGATAAAGCCGATCTCGTACATGGTGCTGTCCAGATGCTCGGTCAGCTCGCCGTCCTCCACAGGGGTCTCGCCGTCTTTGCCGTAGACCAGATCCAGCAGCAGGACCTGCTTGTACTGCAGCTGCTGGAACAGCTTCAAAGTCTCCAGCCCGATGCCGTTGGCAGTGTAGGCATCGCCGTAGTTATCCATCAGCTGCTGGGCGTAGCTGTCGGCGGCAGACTTCTGCTCCTCGGTCAGCTCGCCGCCCAGTTCGGCAAAGCGGGCATCCACGGCGGCAAGGGTCTGCAAGGTCTCAAGGGTCTTTTGCGCCACATAGTCCTTTACCACGGCGGTCTCGCCGGTGTCGGCATCGGTGGTGATGGTGGCCTTGAGGAAGGAATTCACCTTGCTGGTGTCCTGCTCAGAGTCCGCAAGCTGTGCAGCCTGCTGGTAGGCATCGTACTGCGCCAGCAGGTACAGGCCGCTGGTCACCTCAAAATCGCCGATCTTGCCCACGGTGTCCGGGGTGGAGAGTGCGCAGCCCACAAGGCTGACGGTCAGTGCAAGTGCGCATACCAGCGCAAGCAGTTTCTTTTTCATGCGTTTTGCTCCTTATTTGTTTTTATAAAACCCGCTCAGTCACGTTTGCGCGTGTCAGTCAGGATATCTGCCATAGCTTTCAGGATGTTTTGCAGCAGTTCCAGCGGCTTTTCGTCCGGCTGTAATACCACCGAGAGATAGGGCTTTGTGCCCGCCCCGGCGGTGACACGGCCATTGAAAGCTTGCAGCAGGCCGCGTATCATGGCAAGGTCCAGCGTTTCCAGATTCAGGATCAGGGTATCCTTCTTCTGGGTCACCTCGTACACGCCCACGGCAGCGGCCTGTACGCGGACAAGGGAAACGTTGACCAGATCGCTCACCGAGGGCGGCGGGTCGCCGTAGCGGTCGATGAGCTCGTCCAGCACATCGGCGGCGTCCTCCGGGGTCTGGATGGCGGCAATGCGCTTGTAGGCTTCGATGCGGCCCGCGCCGTCCGGGATATACTTTTCCGGGATAAAGGCGTCCACCCGCAGGTCCACAAGACAATCGCTCTTGTCCCGCTGGACGGGCTCGCCCCGCGCCCGGGCGATGGCCTGCCCCAGCATTTTGACGTAGAGGTCGTAGCCCACGGCTTCCATGTGGCCGTGCTGGCTGTGCCCCAGCAGACTGCCCGCGCCGCGAATTTGCAGATCCCGCATGGCGATGCGGAAGCCGGAGCCGAAAGCGGTGAACTCCCGGATGGCGGAAAGCCGCTTCTGGGCGATATCAGTCAGGGTCTTGTCCCGGCGGAAGGTGAAGTAGGCGTAGGCCTTGCGGCCGGAGCGCCCCACCCGCCCACGAATCTGGTACAGCTGCGCCAGACCCATGCGGTCGGCGTCCTCAATGATGAGGGTGTTGCAGTTGCGCACATCAATGCCGGTCTCAATGAGGGTGGTGCAGACCAGAATGTCGATCTCGCCGTTCAGCAGGTGCTGCCATACGGGGTTCAGCTCTTCTTCGGTCATCTTGCCGTGGGCGATGCCCACCCGCGCACCCGGCACCATCTGGCTGACATGGGCGGCGCAGGCTTCGATGTTGTCCACCCGGTTGTGCAGGTAGTACACCTGCCCGCCCCGGGCAAGCTCCTTCTTCATGGCTTCGGCCAGAATAACATCGTTGTATTCCAGCACAAAGGTCTCCACCGGCTGCCGCTCGATGGGCGGCTGCTCGATGGTGGAAAGATCCCGGATGCCGCTCATTGCCATGTTCAATGTGCGGGGAATGGGGGTGGCCGACAGGGTGAGCATATCCACCCCGATGAAGTTTTCCTTCAGCTTTTCCTTGTGCTTCACGCCGAAGCGCTGTTCCTCGTCGATGATGACAAGGCCGAGGTCGTGGAATTTCACATCTTTGGACAGCAGCCGGTGGGTGCCCACCACGATATCCACGCTGCCGGCCTGTAAGTCGCGCAACGTCTCCTTCTGCTGCTTGGCGGTGCGGAAGCGGGACAGCATCCCGATCTTTACCGGGAAGGCCTCCATGCGGGAGAGCAGGGTGTTGTAGTGCTGCCACGCCAGCAGGGTGGTGGGTGCCAGCAGGGCGCACTGTTTGCCGCCCATGATGCACTTGAAGGCGGCGCGCAGCGCCACTTCGGTCTTGCCCACGCCCACATCGCCGCAGAGCAGACGATCCATGGGGTAACCCTTTTCCATGTCCTGCTTGATCTCGGCAGTGGCGTGCAGCTGGTCGTCGGTCTCGTCGTAGTCAAAGCGGGTCTCAAAGTCCCGCTGCCAGTCGCCGTCCGGCGGGAAGGCGTAGCCTGTGGCCTGACGACGGCGGGCGTAAAGCTCGATCAGCTCCTGCGCCATCTCCTCGGTGGCCTTTTTCACCTTGGCGCGGGTGCGCTGCCACTCGGTGCCGCCCAGCTTTGCCAGCTTTACCTTTTCCTCGTCACCGGGGGCGGTGTAGCGGCTGAGCAGATCCAGCTGGGTCACCGGCACATACAGCACATCCGAGCCGGAATACTGCACCTTGAGGTAGTCCTTGGTAGCGCCCTGCACCTCCAGCCGCTGGATGCCGGCGTACATCCCGATGCCGTGGCTCTGGTGCACCACATAGTCCCCGGGCTTGATGTCCGAAAGGCTGGACAGGGCGTTTTTGTTCTTCTTGCGCTTTTTGGCCTCGGCGGCGGCTTCCTCGTCCAGTCCGTGACGGCGGCTGGAAAGCACCGCCGCATGGGCAAAGGGGAAGGTGCACCCGGCGGTCAGGTGCCCGGGCAGTACCTGCAGAACGCCCTTGGCGGGGCACACATCCCGGCTCATGCTCACGGCATAGCCTTTGTCGGCAAGGTCGCGGGTCAAAGCGGCTGCGCCCTTGGGCGTACCGGCAAACAGGGTGACGGCGTAGCCTTGGGCAATGAGCGGGTCTAAGTCCTCCCGCAGGGAGGCAAGGTCGCCGTTCCAGTTGGGGGCGGCAAAGGCTTCGGCGTTGATAAGGTCTTTGAGTTTGAACTCGTTCATCCCGCGCAGAAAGTTCTCGCACAGCAGGGTGCTGTTGCTCTGGGCGGCAATGACAAGATCGTCCATGGTCTGGTACAGCACATCCAGCCCGGGGCAGAGCACGCCCTCTTCCAGCAGTCCGGTCAGCTCCTCGCTGCGGCGGAACTCAGTGGCCTTTTGGGCATCCCGGATGCCGCCAACTTCATCCAGAATGAACAGCGGCGCGTCCAGATGGTCCAGCAGCGTGGCGGGGGCGGGGTAGCGGATGCCGTAATATTTATCCATGGCCTCCGGCATCAGGCCGGAATCCAGCTGGGAAAGATCGGCTTCGGTGGCCTTTTCCAGCGCGGTGCGGTGCTTGCCGCGCGCCTTTTTGATGGCATCGCGCAGCGCCTCGGCAGTCTCGGCGGTGCTGCCGAACAGCACCTCGCGGGCAGGGGAGAGGTATATTTTTTCCAGTGCGCCGTCCCGCCGCTGGGTCAGCAGGTCAAAGGAGGACATGGAGTCAATCTCGTCGTCCCAGTACTCCACGCGGGCGGGCTGACGCATATCCGGCGCGTAGATATCCACGATATCGCCGCGCACACTGAACTGCCCCGGGCCGTCCACCTGACTGCGGCGCACATACCCGGCGGCAAACAACCGCGCCACCAGCGCTTCGCGGTTATACACCATGCCGGGCTTTAAGGTGAGGGTATTCTGGATGAACTCAGCCCGGGGCACGGTGTACTGCAAAAGCGCTTCGGCGGGCACGCAGACGGCCTGCAGCCGCCCGCCCGCCAGTGCGCCCAGCACCGAAAGGCGGCGGTACTCGTACTCGCGGCCTGCACCCTCCACCGGGCGCAGCATAAAGTCGCGGGGCGGGAACACTGCAGCAGTAAGCCCCAGCGCCTTGAGGTCGTCCGCAAAGTGGGTGGCCTCGGCCTCGCCGGGGGTCACGATGCAGAGCACCCGGCCAAGGTCTTTTTGCAGTGCGGCATACAGCAGCGCCCGGCCTGCGGGCGGCAGACCGAACAGCGCCGCCGGCCCTGCCGAGCCAAAACTTGCGGCGACCTTCTGATATTCCGGGGTGGCCTTGAGCAAGGCTTCGTACATGGAAAAACCTCCTTTCCTGTCAGGATGCGGGAGAATAACGATTTTGAATATCCTCCGCTTGCGCTCTGGATATTTTCAGCGGAAGAATTATTTATAATTTCGCATTTGTCGCGCTCTGCGGAGCGCTCCAAACGCATTTTCACGAGTGGGGGCGTTTACCCGTTATACTTGCTCTGCGCCAGACTGAGCTTACCGTCCATGATAAGCTTTGCGGCGGCTTCAAGGTCGGCGTAGCGGTCGGCGATGGCCTTGGCGTCCTCCGGCGGGAACTTGCCTAGCACCCATGCGGCAAGGTCGTAGTCCGGGTGGGGCTTTGCGCCGATGCCGATGCGGATGCGGGGAAAGTTCTCCCCGCCCAGCCGGGCAATGATGCTCTTCAGGCCGTTGTGTCCGCCCGCAGAGCCGGAGGGGCGGATGCGCAGCTTGCCGGGGGCTTGGGTGATGTCATCGCACAGCACCAGCACATGGTCGGCAGGGATCTTGAAAAAGCCCGCCATGGGGGCGATGGAATCGCCGGAAAGGTTCATGTAGGTCAGAGGCTTCAGCAGCACCACCTTGTGGCCGTCCACCTCGCCCTGTCCCCACAGGCCTTGGAACTTGGTTTTGCCCACAGAGATGTTCCACTTGTCGGCCAGCGCGTCCAGCGCGGCAAAACCGGCGTTGTGGCGGGTGCCATCGTACTTTGCTTCGGGGTTGCCCAGCCCTGCAATGAGCCAGATATCGTTTTCATTCATGATATGATAATACCTTTTCCTGATAATAGTGTGATACAACATCTAAGTATAACATACGCGCGCACAAAAAGATATACATTATAAGCAAAAAATGCCCCCATGCCGCAGGGCACAGGGGCAGAAAAACATTATATTACAGGTTCAGCGTGATGGCAGAGGCCTTCCAGCGGCCGTCCTCCTTCACCATGGTGATGGTGCCGGATACCTGCGCGGCGGCGGTGCTGTCCGTAGCGGTCAGCAGGGCGGCAGAAAAGTCGTAGCAGTTTTCTGCCCCGGCGCGCTTTTTCAGGGTGAGGTCGGCGGGCACCAGCTTGTCGCCGGACTGCCCTGCCAGCGCGGTGATGCGGGTGGGCAGACGGTTCGCCATGATTTTGTTCAGGCAGTCGGCTGTCATGGTATCGCCCAGCTGCGCCTGAAGAAAGGCGTACAGCCCATCGGTGTCCGCTGCGGCAAGCCCCGGTTCACTGCCGGCGGGCGCGGCGGCATCCACAGCCTGCTCCACGGCAGAGGAGCAGGAGAGCAGTTGCTGCACCACGAACTCCGCCTGCTTTTTGGCGGGGTCGCTGCGCAGACGGGTCAGGGCAAACACGGCGGCAACAGCCGCGAAGAAAAGGACAAGGCACAGTGCCTGCTTGCGAAAACTTTCAGACTTCATACGTAGCTCCCTTCCGGCAGAGGTTTACTTGCTCTGCTCGTTTTCCAATTTCTGCTTTTTTGCGATGTAGGCTTCCATCTTGGGCTCTGCCCAGCCGTCCAGATTGGTCTGGCGCTCCCGGGCAATGCCCAGCGCCTGTGCGGGCACATCCTTGGTGATGGTGCTGCCGGCGGCGGTGTAGGCACCATCGCCCACCTTGACCGGAGCCACAAGGTTGGTGTTGCAGCCGATGAAGCAGTAATCGCCGATCTGGGTGCGGAACTTATCCTTGCCGTCGTAGTTGCAGGTGACGGTGCCGCAGCCGAAGTTGCAGTACTTGCCCACATCGCTGTCGCCGATGTAGGTCAGGTGGCTCACAGTGTTGCCGCGGGCAAAGTTGGAGTTCTTGGTCTCCACATAGGCGCCCAGATGCACGCCGTAGTCGGTGACGGTGTTCACCCGCACATGGGTGAAGGGGCCGATGTTGTTGTGGGGGCCGATGTGGCTGCCGTAGATCTGGCTGGCGTTCACGGTGGTGCCTTCATCCACGGTGCTGTCCTCGATGAGGGTGTTGGGGCCGATGACACAGCCCGCGCCGATGACCGTCTTGCCCCGCAGGATGGTGCCCGCAAGGATCACAGCACCCGGAGCAATGACCACCTCCGGGTCGATCTGCACGGTGCGGCTGTCGATGACGACGCCGTTTGCAATGTGCTGTACAAGGATGTCCTCGCGGGCAGCCTCGGCGGCATCCAGCTGTGCCAAAGCTGCGGCGCGGGCCTGTTCAGAAATGGAATTCTGCATGAAAAAAATCTCCCTTCCCACCAAAGCGCGCGGCGGAAGAGAGACAGAAAAGGCGACCGGAAAATTGTTGCCTGTCCGCCCAGCATCTCCGCTGCGGAAAGCTTTGTTCCGACAAAATAAAAATGAAAAAGTTACAGGGATAGAAAGTTGTATCCAACAGGACGAGAAATCGCGTATGCAAACAAAAAACCTCTCGAACTTTCTCCCATTCTATACTACCTTAAAACTTGGAGAATTTCAAGAGATTTGCATAAAAAATAACAGACAAATTCGGGATTTTGCATGGTGGAAAGGAGTGGATTTTCTGGTATAATAGTTTAGCATTCATAAAACAATGTTCATCGTACGTTCAAGACAAGGCAAACGATGAGACCGCGGCTGCCATGCCGCCGGTCACGAATGGGAGGTAAACAACGCATGAGCAAAAAGTATCTGTACTACTTCAGCGAAGGCAATGACGCTTTCGGCGGTGACAAGGTCACCATGAAGAACACGCTGGGCGGCAAGGGTGCCGGTCTGGCCGAGATGACCGCAGCCGGTATGCCGGTGCCGCAGGGCTTCACCATCACCACCGACGCCTGCACCCAGTACTACGCAGATGGCCGTCAGATCAATGACGAAATCACTGCTGACATCTTTGAGCACCTCAAGGGTCTGGAAGAGATCACCGGCAAGAAGTTCGGTGACAACACCAACCCCCTGCTGGTCTCCGTCCGTTCCGGCGCACGTCAGTCCATGCCCGGCATGATGGACACCATCCTGAACCTGGGCCTGAACGACGAGGCTGTTGAGGGTCTGGCAAAGAAGACCGGCAACGCCCGCTTTGCATACGACTGCTACCGCCGCT
>OHNN01000285.1_pt1 | contig 45218 bp, 40 predicted proteins | sample 1569541 | NCBI WGS metagenome assembly OHNN01 (sample SAMEA3879563, study PRJEB24766) | human gut metagenome | biome: human-associated habitat; feature: feces | place: USA | collected 1985/1987 | reverse complement strand
GAAAATAAAATAGATTTTTTCTCATTTAACTATTGACATTTATTAGCTGGACTTTGACTGATAAGCTGATATCTCTCATTCGGAAAAGGGAAAGAAACCGATATGATGAGTGTACATAATTCTCCCGACAATGACATTTCCGTAAGTGTAATCAACACTGCCATTATCAACTGCAATGACTATTCTGATCCTTTAAACTGTTTAGCGCACATTATTCAAGGTTCTTAATGACCTTGACGGCTACACCCTGAATCTTACAGTCTGAAACAATGATGTCCTTCATGGTCTTATTCTCAGGATGAAGTCTTATTTTCTGATTCTCTTTGTCTACAAAATAGCGCTTCAGCGTGTTCTCATTTGCTACCAAGGCAACAACAATATCGCCATCCATGGCTTCTGACTGCTTTCTGACAAGTACCAGATCTCCCGGAGATATTCCGGCTTCAATCATGGACTCGCCCTTTGCCCTAAGTAAGAAAAAAGTCCCTTTGCCAAACATCGAGGCAGGCAATGACACATATTCCTCTATATACTCTTCCTCCAGCGTAGGAACGCCGCAGGAAACAGCACCAAGTAGTGCCACGCTTGTAAACTCTGTCTGAACCTTCTCGGTCTGCTCAGTAGAAATCTGCTGGCCATCATATCTGATCATTCCATTCTCATTCATGGCTACCAGGTACTTATATGCAGTTCCTCTGGCAATACCGACCGCATCTGCAATCTCTGTTGTAGACGGTGAGTGGCGATAATTCTTGTAGTATTCTTCTACAAATGCCTTAATAGTACCCATAAGCTCTGTAGATTTGTGTCTCATACGCCGCTCCTTTCTAAAGGAAGCAATCTGCGTTCGATACTTCCTGATTAAAAGTATCATACTTCGAACGCGCGTTTGCAATAACAATCTACAAAAAGATTGAAATAGCCGACAAGCCGCGAAAATAGTGCACTCCCCCCTTTTTATGATTATAATTGTAGCAAAACCCCTGTCCCTAAAAAGGGACAGGGGTTAATGCATATCAAAAATGTAATGTATCTCATGTATTGATCTTATAAGCCATTTGTACGCTCTATAATATTCGTTTTGTAACTGTCGTTCTTTCTCATAATCCAATGTAATTATCGGGTCATCCAGATTATTGTTTTTGTCAAATAAAAACCTATAATATTCAACAGAAGGCTCGCTTGAAGCATAAGGAATAATAATTTCTTCCATTTTTTTCAAATTCTTCCTAATACTTGCCATTGAAGAATTATATTTTTCATCTGAAATAGCTAAAATTCCTGGGCGCTCATCCCGCTGCAAAGCCAGAATTGCGTCCTTTGCACTTATAAACAGCTTATCTAAATCATGAATTGTTTCTGCTTGTTCTCCGGTCGCATTCATAAATAAAGCTTTCAGGGACACTTCAACAAAATGTCTAAACTCAAACAAATATGGCATCACCAACTGTGTTATCAAATCTGAATAGTCCTTTTCATCCTCAAAACAATTTTTAATTTTCTCTTCTAATGTCTTTGTGGCATTCCAATAACTGTTAGCTATGTAGAATAACACTGATGCATCGTTTCTATAGCAATTCGTTTTTGCGCCTGCTGGCGTTTCAATATCATTTCCCGATAAATCCAGCAACACTGTCTTTTTTTCTTTATTAAATTCTCTTATCAGCTGTCCAGTTCCTTCTTTTACGATAGCCTTCTTCCTATTTTTAGTATTTTTCATTTCAATTACACAATCCTGTTCTTCATCTTCTCAACGAGGCCGCAGATATCAGTTTTCTACATAAACTTTTCGCTGAATAAGTTAACAACAAAATCCTTTCAAAATTTCTAAGATACTTCTATCCCTAGAAAATCTCCTTTATTGTTTATACTTTACTTACCAATTTCATGCTGAATCTGTCTAAAAATCTGAGATGGCCTTCTGCCAAATTCACTGATGCTTTTCTTAGTAATAATTTTTCCGTCTTCTACCCTTATCACTATTATTTCACCATCAGAAAAAACAAATTGACATCCCTGAGACCTGAACCGAGTAAGCGAATCATCACCTTCAACATCTGCGGTCTTTGCAGTTCTTTTTAATTCACTATAAAGCCTAAATTCCTCTTCACTCTTTATCAGAAGCTCCTGGACATACTCACTATGTTCAAGTAAAAACATATTTGTAAATTCAGATACAAACCCTGACTCTTTTGGTAATATAGCTTTCCCTGACTCATTTGTATCAGTAATATCCAGCCATTCTCTTACAGTAATCCTGTAATACAGTTCATCAGAATTATTACGTCTTACAGGTATTTCCTTAATGCTTCCACGTTTGACAAGTGCAACTCTTATCGCTTCACCAAAATATCTTATTTGTCCTTTCCCATCAAACTTATTATCTGTCTGATACAGCGCAACATAATGAATTGGAAGTCTTGCATCAGATATTTGACTTTTAGGAATATAGTAAAATCTATTTTTGTAACATATATCAAATTGCTGAGGGGTTCTGAATGTACCTATCAACACATCTCTTTTATCCCAATCCACCTTTGCAATTTTTTCTTCAATACCACTTGGCAATGTTGCCCTTTCAAACGCTGATTCTTTTGAATCATTAATCAAATCCGAAAGCAGTTTTTTTACAAGTGAAGTTGCACCTGGCAAAAACGGGATTCCCCCTATGTTAACAGTATCTATGCTCTTATAAAAGCGATGCTGCTTATATTCTTCTTCATTATCATACGGAAACAAAATATAAGCACCAAACATTGTTTTCTCAAAGGTGAATTTTGATTGAGGATTCTCATACACAATAGAGTCCCGATATCTATGCATAGTATTGATGTCATCAACCTTAGGTCCCGGCTTATCATCCGGGTAAAAGGCACTTGTAGGATCCTTTTCAATACGATATTTTGCATCAAATACATATTTGTAAGAAACATCCGTACCTTTCTTTTCCAGTTCTAGAACATTATCCGGTCTCTGATTAACTGTCTGTGTCTTACTTTCCGTAGGATTATAAAACAACGAAATAATTTCACCCGTATTAGGATTTATAAACCTCCCTTTGGATGTTTTACCTTGTTTTAATGTAACGGTTATGCCAGAATTATCAACCTTTATAATATCTGGCGATAATAACTTATATTCTTGTTTCAAAATGCTAAAAAGCTTAATAAAGCACCAATATTCATATAATCGCGCTGTGTCCTTTACAGAAATATTAAATATATCACCATTTACTGACAGACTTCTCTGAAGCATGATGTAACACTTATATAATTCTCTGTATCCCGGAGCCATACCAAAAACAAGTGACATGCTTTGAGCTGCTGAATACTCGTTTACATTTTTTAGAAAAGATGTATTCATGACTCTTCTCACATCACGTATCATCTCATTTGCATCAGAAACAACTCTCTCTTCTGTTATAGCTACAGTCTTCTGATATCTTTTCAGGAAATCCTGCAGTTTACTAATAGTCGATTTCAATATAAACTTAACAAATCGATTTTCGGTTGTATCGTATGTAATCTGTTTTTTTGCTCTTAAAGCTCTTTCTGCTGTAATTTGAGAAGCCGAACATACTACATATTCCTGATGTTTCATTAGCCATTTTTCTGTATTTCTGTCTGTTCTCTTAATCTTGTATTCAGGCATGACCTCATATTTCGTCACTAATTTGTGATGCGGAACAGCAATTATCCTGTTCAAAGCTCTCATGTACTCATCAAATATGGTTCTAAGAATTTGAAAGTAAACGGCCAATACATTACTGTTACTGTCTCCTTGTTGAAAGCCTTCATATGTTTTAGTCATAAAATCTATTGCAGCTTCACAAACCATCTCAGAAATATCATTGATCATCTGCCGATAATCTTCTTTATATGAGATCTTGGTCGGAAATACCTCAATTCTCATCATCAAATATTTTTCGTTATCTATCAATATTTCAAAGTCTGAATATCCTACCATATTGTCAAAATTGATAACTCCAGAGAGTCCTGTATTATCACCTTCAAATATAGGACCTATTTTTTCCCTTATTGCATAATTATCATTCCAAAATGAAACTTTCTGACCTGACACACTACGTATAATAATTTCATAATCGGTTTGTTCAAAGAAGACTGGAGCAATATTCAAATTGTAAACTGCTGCATCTGCGCAATCATCAAATTCTTCGCAAACACCAGCCGCTTCAATATTAATTCTTTTGATATCATGGCCGTCAATAACAATAGAAGAAGACTGGTCAAGCATTTTCCCCGACCAGTTCTTTTTACTTTTAATAACTATATTTACTTCAGCTGTATTAATCTCCAATATTTTATCAGAGCCAGTAGGAAGTAAAGCCATCCTCTTCAAATCTCCTCATCATATAACATATTTTTTCTGCAGATTTTTTGTATACACATTCTTTATCTTTGATATACTTATCCATTTGACGCCATACAGAGTCTTGACTAATTCCGCTATAGTCTCCTGCAAAATTCTTAAAAAGAGCAATTAACAATTCTTTAACAGATATTCCGCTTCCCTGAATACGCGGAAGAATCTTTTGCATAATTTCGTTATCCATTGCTTCATTTTCTGCCAGTAAACCACTCTTTTTATTATTCAACATATAAAATACAATCTCATCCCTGACGCGATATCCTACATGCGAATTAGCCTCTTGCAATATTTCATTAATACTTTGCAACTGAGAACAAATTTTGATAACAAAATTCTGATCTTCTACATCCACATCCTTTTTTAAAACAATGTACTCAGATTTAAGAAAATCATTTGTTACTTCACAAGCTTCAGCATCTTGTACTTCTTCAAAATCAGGGACTAAATCAACATATGAAAACTCAATTGTGTTTGCCCTGTCCAGTACTTTCTTGCTAAATGGGAAAGTAGTTTCATCCATATTGACCGTACCAATTAGATACAAGTTTTCAGGAATGTAAATCTCTGGATAAAGCGCTTCTGCAGCATGGTCAAGAACAATGTTGTCAGTTTTTATTTCATTATCTTTCCAAGTACGAGTCTCTATAATTGACAAAAAATCGCTCAAATAATATTCCACTCTTGCAAGGTTCATTTCATCAAGACATAGAAAAAAAGGTTTATCTTTTTCCTTCAACGCTTGTTCTATAAAATCAATTATTGCTCCAGGTACAAATTTACCTTGGAGGTTTACATGCCCAAACAAATCAGATGAATCAGACCAGTCTGGTCTGACAGAAACAAGCTTATATCTCCCGTTATCTGCATCAGCACCTATAGCTTCAGCAAATAATTTAACTAATTTTGTTTTTCCTGTGCCGGAAGTACCTGCCAATATAACAAATGGTTTTGATTTAAGGCTAAGATACAGATTGTCAACAAGATCATCTTTATAGCTAAATCCCTTTAACGATATATATTTTTTCACTTGCGTCAATGTATCTTTAACCATCGTAGTTTCCTCACCTTCTTGCCCTGAATAATCATCTTCTTCGGGTATTTCATTCTTTTTATAATGATATTTATCATCCAGCTTTTTCAGTTCATCTATAAGTTGTTGACGTGACTTTGCTTTTGCAAATTTCATCGCTCCCCTATAGGCATTTGAACTGATATTTATGTCGTACTCCTGCGAAATTTGATCAACATAATAAATTAATAATTCTGTATTCTGATTCCACGTGGATCCTTTTCCTTTAATAAGCTCACCATAAAGGCCAATATAGAATTCTGCAGAGGAATCTGCAATTTCTCCGACCTGTGCAGTTGCTTCTTTTAGAGACAATTCACCTAAGTATACACGTCTACCCAGTTTGTACAATTTTTCTATTATTTCTGTTGTCATTTTCGCCATAATAAAAACTTCCTTTTATGATTTTATTCTTCAGCATCCACAACAATAACCAACTTGCCTAACGCCCTAGTATAAGCTATATACTTTTCAGTTCTGGTCATTTTTGCTGAACCCACAAATACTGTATCAAACTCTATTCCCTTAACTTCATCAACATACATCATGGAAATATAGCCATTTTCAATCGTACTTCCTATAATATCCCGGACTTCAGCGGATAACATATCCACTGACAGATATTGCTCTTTTCTTACCTTTCTCGGTTTAATTACAAATACAAATTTCCGCCCTGTTTTAAATACTCGTTGGCTATATCATTTCTAATTTGCAAATAGTAAGGGCGACTAATATCGAATACTTCTTGCAATTCCGCAACTTGAGAATTTTCTATATATGTAGTCTGAGCCACATTAAAAATAAACCTACAAACCTTATTATTGTATAAAAATGGACCTAATCCATCATTAATATAACTAGGAGTAGTTTTTTTTAATTCTCCTGTCTTCTTCCATTCACTATAAATTTCCTCATCTATAATTACTCCAGGTATTATCTTTGTAACAGGAAGTTTATTTTGTGCTGTTTCACACTCTCCACTAACATTTATTTCTACAAATGTCAGATAGCCTTTTTGGTCAAGATCAGTAACAAATTCTTTTGCTCCCTCTTCATCTCTGATAGCATCCAAAAACTCCTGTATTGATTTTTTCTGATTGGACAAATCAAAAATAGGAAGAAACTTGCATTTCTTTTCTTTATCAATAAATATCTTCCCTGGTAAATTTGCTCTTGAGGAATTTCTAATCATCTTCCAGGTATTCAGTTCAGCTTTTTTATCTTCAAATGCATTATCATTTCCTGGAAAAATTTCTATATTGTCATCTGAAATAGTTTTAGTTTCCTCTTCGTAAAAGAATGAAAACATTTCGTTCAACTCATTTATAGAGGCATCCACTTTTTCTGTTACTGAAGTATCATCTGTATAATTCTTTTCTAAATGTTTCTTTGACAACGAATTAACCATTGCCTGAAGCCTATCTGAATTATCATCTGTATATTCAGTTACAATCTTATACAATCCATCTGTAATCTTCGGAACTGCATTTCTTACACAATTTTCCCAATCTACAAATAAAGATATTAATCCAGCGTTATGAAGCTCTAATTCAATTTTACTTACAAGATCTGGCATTTTGCTTGAATCAAAAATTTTTTTAGTTTCACCAAAATCATTATTAAACTTAATTAGAATATTTTTCTTTATTCTTTCCTTATCAACATCATCCAAATCAGTATCTTCTTCAATAATTGTTGTTAATACATCAGCACTGCTATCAGATTCTGTTATAAAATAGTCTGTTTTAGGAAGAGGAATAATAGATTCTGGTCGGTAGTTTCCATTCTCAAACGTTTGCAGAAATTTCTCCAATTCTTCTGTGTTTTCTGTAGCTCTTGTTGACCATGTAAATAACAAAAAAGGTCCATTATTACTATCTAATATATTTTTTAATATATTTGCTGCGTTTCCTATTATCGTCTTCGAATCAAAACTACTGCTAAATGCTAAATCCAAAAAAACAAGTCTGACACCCACCAAGGGGATTTCGGGGAAAACCCCTTGTGGGCCCTTAAAATAATTAACTGATACCCCATATCTTCCAAAGAACTCAATCAACGGTTCTATTTCAGAATATTTATCATCAACTACTACAATATTTCCTCCATTTGGTAACTTCACTTCATTTCTCCTTCTTAAATGCTAACACTGTTATAGCACCATTTTTAAATTCTTCCGGAATAGCGATATCTCCATATTCAGGAAAACTAATCATTCCTCCCTGAGATAGCATAATTTCATTTACAATGTTCAAACCTAATCCAAGTCCATTGTCTTTTAATGAAACAAACGGTTTTATCGCATCATCACCTGCAAGTTTATAGCCTGTACCGTTATCCGCTATTACTATTCCTATAAAACCATCAATTTCATTGCTTATAGATACAAAAATTTTTCTCTTAGGTACTTTCGAATATGTTGTCCAATATATCGAATTATCCAATACATTGATGATTGCACCTATAATCATATTTGATGCACAATTTACTTCTGCATCATCGATATACTTTTCAGAATAATCTATAACCTCTATTTCATGCGCAGATAAACGATATTCTATACTAAATAACGCTTGCTTAATTATGCTTTTTAAATCAGACTTTTCTTTGTGTCTATTTCTTAATAATTCGGCATAACTATCTATTAACAACGATAAACGTAATGCTAAACTCTGAACTCTTTTTGATGCCTCTTCCTCCTTGACAGCTAATTTTAATTCGCCAATTATTTTTTCAATCTCATGAATAACAATGCCATAGCTTAGCCCGGCATTTGCCGTTCTTACATATCGTTCTTTTAAATATTCAAATTCCTGCTCTACCTTAAAAAGTGATTCTTCCAACTGTTTTTTGACATTTGCTTCAATATTGGAGTTTCTCACTAGTTTACGAATTTCAGAAACAGTCTCTTTGACAGGTTCTTTTGCTCCACCATTAGCTATTTTGCGCATATTATCTTTATCAATATTTCTTTGCGCAGTAAATTGTCCAACAGCAAATTCAACCGCATTTCTAAAGCAGAAGTATGCAGCATCTTCTATAAAACCCTCACGATTTGCTTTTTCTTTTAAACTAATGCTTGAATTCCTCTGTAAATAAACTGCACCGAGGACAATATTATTACTTAAAAAATGAGCTGGCCTGTTTACTCTTTTAGAATCCAGTTCAAGCCAATCATTTCCTGCTTCTCCATAATCAAGTATTCTCATTCCATCTCGAAAAACATAAAAACCACCATTCTCATTCAAATAATTTTTAAAAGAAGTTTTTTCAGGAATATACTTATTTATCAAAGTTGCATCCCTATCAAATGCATAGATTTTTATCTTTATATTTCCAATTTGATAATCATTAAGATTTATGGAGCTGAGCTTCTTCTCTCCATTTTCTCTCTCTTCTCTTTTCATCAAAACTGGTTCTGTAAAATGTATTGTCCTAGGCTTAAGATCGTTCATTATGTCATACGGTTTAAATTCATAATCGAACGCAACCATCTGATCGCCTGATAATTCAATCTCACCTTCAAAAAGCGCATATTTCTTTATATCTTCAAATTTAAGTATTCCTTCTAACCATTCTCTTCGATTAGTTTTTAATTTAACAGAAAATGATTTATTTGAATCGAACGGTGAATTCAATGTTGTAAGAGATCGGTACAAACTTCTCATCATTCCACGAGTCCAAGCTTTGGAAAGATTATCTATCCTCATATACGTCCCTGTTTTTCCATCTGTAAAATATTCAGGTTCGCGCTCAGCCACATCTATATTTACATCAGACAAGTATTCTGCACTTTCAAATTTATTCCAATCTATTTTAAGTACAACCTCTTTATCATTTTTAGTTTTTGAAATGAGCTCAATCCTTTTTCCAAGCTTATGAACACCAAATCTACCTATTCCCTTTTCACCTATTGGCAATCTCCCTAAAGGCGTACGTTCATTCTTATTCACTATTTCACGTTTATGTGAATTCCCCGGTTCCATCCAAATATTGCGAATAACATCTAAGTTCATCCCGTATCCATTATCAATGATTTCAATATAACCAGATAAAGGCTGGTCAACATCCGTCATAATAACTTTGGCTTCAGTTGCATCTGCATCATACGAATTTTTCACCAACTCCAACACTGCAATGTTCTCATTTTTGATTAGCTGTTCACCGAGTTGAAGCAACATTTGTGCTCTAGGTTTAAAGGGCATCGTAACCATTTTTTATCCTCCTAATCATCCAAATTAATTAGCAACTGCCACGGTTCATCATATCTCCGTGAATACCTTTGCAAATATCAGCTTTGTAAACACATCGTCCAGCTGCTTAGCTATCTTCTTAGACTCAGCCAACATACCAAGCTCTATGTTTCCCTGTTGTCCGTGATATGAAAGATTGGCTGAAGTAATCAGCGTTTTCTTCTGATCAACAGAGATAACCTTGGCATGTAAAGCAGCCATCGAATCTTCCTGTTTCTTGTAGTTGTAGATTTTAAGGAACCTGCCTTTATATCTCAATAATTTTTCAAAGCTATCCTGACTATCTATATCATTAACAAAGAATTTTACGAAAATACCACTCTGACTCTTCTGAATAATGGTATCCACCAAATCAGCAAAATAAGAAGACAAAGAATAACCTGTAATCAAGATGCTGCTCTCTGCTCCTTCAATCATTGAACTGACGACATTCATAGTTGTCCTAGCATTAATTGAAAATGAAGGTGGCGCAGTAACCACTAATGATACTTTGTCAGAATCATCCTGCATTAATGCTTGGCCAAATAATGAAGCCAAATCATCACAGGAATCGCCAACTCCCGGAAATGCTTGTTTAAGCATTTCCGATGCCTTAGAATTTCCATTTTCCTGATCTTCCTTTATTGTATTAAACAAAATATCTGGATTTACAGATCTACTTGGCATAAATCATTCACCAACTCTCTAAAATATGCATTATCCTCTCTCCCTGGAATAGGTACTACCAAACCTCTATCAAGCATTCTATTACCATTTTCACACGCCGTTTCTGAAATCATACAGCAAGAATGGCATGCAGCTCCATTGGAATTCTTTCCAGCAGGCATATTATTCATGCATTCTGGATCATTTGTACATACTAATGCTTCTTGAAAAGCATCTCTCATAATGCCTGTTAGCTGAGAAACACTTCCTAACTCTACAAGTCCTCCTAGAGAACCTTCTTTATCCGCACTTCCTGTATAAAGCAAAATTCCCGCCATATTATCGCCGAAATATATTCTCTCTCTAATCGCAGAAGAAGAATAACCTGACGACATAGACATCTGCTTAATCAATAAATGGGCAAATGTATGCATTAACACATAAACTGCATTTCGTACAGAAGTTATTGTCCATCCCTTAGACTGACAAAAGTCCTTATATGATTCGGCATAACGCTCTGAAACATCTTTTACAGCAGGTATTCCTAACCACTTTGAAAGCATCTCTTTATTAAACTCAATAAAAATACCTTCACCATTGACTTCAGCTGCCGGTAACCATCTCTCATTTCTTCCTTTGCTAAGAGTCACTATATTAGGTTGATTAGCTGGATCTGCATCTGGATCCGGAGCATCAACTCTAGTAAATCCCAATAACACCCTTACTTCACGCAATCTTGTAATTCTTACAATTTTGCTAAAATATTTCTGCAAGTAAGAAGGCAATGGATCTTCTTCTGCCTTAAAGTGCTTCTTATTCGATTGATAAGCAGGATCTGAATGATGGGTTATGGCATTGTATTCCATCTGCTTAATCTCAGTGAATTCCTTGATGTTATTCATACGCTTGGTGAGGGCTTCATCAAATTCTTCCTTTGAGTAAGCAGCAAAATACATATCATATATTTTTGCAACACCATCATCGCCCATCAATTGTTTTGCCAATTCAATATCTCTTAGGTGCTCATCAATAAGATTGTAAAGTGGATTAATCCATGGTGGAATTGATATCGCACTTTTACTTACTGCGAAATAAACATTTGATGCACCGCGCTGTGATGGAATTATCTGCTTTCCACATTTTTGATTCTTTACATTAGGTCTAAATGGATGATGACCAGGGCAAGCCAATCCATCAAAATTATCCTTTTGTGTTGCACCGCTCATACTCCGTTTTGCCCCACAACTGCACTGCACCCACATATCTGCCAACGTAGATGTGTTTCCTGTTGAGAACATCTTCAATGAACCTTTACAATCTGCATTTCCACGATGAACCCACCAGCTCCAAGGAAAATCTGCCATATGCCCATTTTCACACATAGTTATAAATCTGGCAGGATATGCGGTCCTATGACATTCAGGGCAAGTAACACCATATCTTATGTATTTATCTACATCAAAATTTTCCCTTGCATCAAACAATCTACCGCACTTTGAATTCGAACACACATGCCAATACGGAAAAGATACAACCGGCACATCACCATTTGAACTCGTCCTTGGCATATAGAAACAATCAACACCAAGATATGACGCTAATCTACCATCTATAATCTTTTGTCCTTTTTCCTTCCAATATGAAATATCTAAAACTGTAACTGAGTCTTTTACGGCGTCTACAACGGAACCTGGCCCAAATGTAGTAATAATTTGATTAGGTCGTAATTCCCCCAGCTTATTCTTGTCAAAAAAAGCCATCTTAATCCTCCGTGTAGTAATACATATTTGCTGAGCTCTCGACTTCTCTCATTGACTGAAGAGTAGGTTTTTCAGTATCAACATGAGGCTTGTCATATGGATTCATCAATCTGTTATATCGCTCAGTTCCCACAACATAATAGCGAAGTGGTTTTTCTTGTGCTGCCCTAAGCTTCCACCAATCAATGAATTGATCTATCTCATCACTTGCATCTGCTTTTGCTGCCGGCTTAATTATATTAAGTCGTTCAAGAATTAATTCCTTTACTTCGTCTATCTCTTCATTTGTTAAGCTTGCAATGGCAGAAGCATCCGCATTATTTGCAAGATTCGGGAATTTCAATCTTATAGCAGATATAATTACTGCATGTAAAACTCTATCTCTAGCTCTAGCAGAAAAAGGAGTTGCTGTAGTTCCTTCAACAAATCTATATAGCTGAGAATGGTACCCCGAAAAATTCTCATAATGTGATAAATCTCGTGGTCTATATGCGTTATACAAAGTGACTACAAGACCAGGATATTTTCTACCTATACGGCTTGTGGCCTGAATATACTCAGAATTCTGTTTTGGCTGACCAGTCACCACCATTAGTCCAAGTCTATCGACATCCATACCAACTGCTATCATATTTGTAGCAACAGCAGTATCTAAACAATCCTTTGATTCACATGTCGTTTCCAATTGCTTTAGCTTCTCTGGAATCTGGTATGATGACATACGAGATGTAATCTCAACATTCCTATTTAAGAATCTTTGCTTTTCTAAACCATATTTATTTTTTATACGCTTTATCCTCTTAGGAATATCGTCTTGCAAAAGACGCACTGCGCCACCAAGCTCACGTATACTGTTAAAATATCCAACTAACGAGTAGTATGGATCAATTACATCTTTAAACTCTTCCTCTTGTGACAATGTATACGCAGACTGAAGTATAATTGCATATATTCTCAACAATGCTGTTTTTACTGATTGTCCAGGCGCACATACACCTACATATTTTCTAAATGGATTATCCTTTATAGAAAGCTCCTTAATAAAGAAGCTATCCCCTATTTCAAAACCATTCGGTGGAAATTGAGTTGTCATGTCTCGGCCATACAAGCATTTAGTCTGGGCAGCAGCATTCTTTATGGTAGCTGTTGAAACGACATATTTCGGTTTAATACCATCATATGTACACATATCCTCGATAATAGTTTCATATGCGCCATAGACCGTACCCAATGGTCCGGTAATTAAGTGTAACTCATCCTGAATAATTAATTCTGGCGGTAAAAAAGGTTTAACATCCACTAATGATGATGTAGGCAATGTTGCAGTCTTATTATGTCTTGAATGATCAGCCCCCATTGCTACATATCCATCTCTGCTACATTTTCTATCTACCCTGCCAAAAAGTGCATTGGTATTTACATCCCATGGTAAGCGTGCAAATTTGTCAACTGTAGACAAAATGATAGTTGGACATTTTGCATATATCTCTTCGTCAACTAAATACACCGGAATAGGTATTCTATTATCTTTGTATCGATAAAATTCACAGTGCTCATCTGAGCAGTATATTTCAATTGACTTCTTCTCAGGTTCAATATTAAAATTCTCTTCTTTAAGAGGTTTTCCACAAAAAGGACATGTTAAAAGCTGCTTGAACACTTTATTACGTGCACGTCTTGCCGCAGAAGGATAATCTGGCTTCTCAATAAATTCATCAAATTTATTCGGAGTAACGCCTCCACCAACCCAGAATCCAATACTGATTGGTTCATTACCATACTTTTCCGGCATCCTACGCCTAGTTAACTCAGCAGCGACAACCATTTTTGTAATACGATCCCTCTGCTGTGTAGTTAATAATCTAAGAGTATAACGAAGCATTACTGTAACTCCGCCATCAGCATTGTATTTTGCATTACTATTTGCTCTCAATCTTCTATTCGCAATGACAAATGCCATTAAACCTAAGTATGCTTCTGTTTTTCCTCCACCTGTCGGGAAATATAAAAGATCAACTATTTCGCGATCCTTATGCTTAGGATTAACAATTCCAGATAGATTCATAAGAATAAATGCAATCTGAAATGGTCTCCAACCAAAATTATTGTTAGAATCCTTTGGATTAACAAATTCCTTAAAATTGCAATCTATTCCTGCCCCGTTTTTCTTAGAGTAATTCTTAATGCTATTCTGATAATAGATAACCATATTCATAAAACAAAATGCTTCAAAAGCAATTTCATCTGTCTCAATCACATGGATTCCTTCTCTTATTCTTGTTAACGCATCTAAACATCTACTAATTACATTGTTACCAATTTTATTAGCAAAATCCTCATCTTTCATTCGTGAATTAGCTTTTAAAGTTTTTTCTATCCAATTAGCATATGAATCAGCAAGCGTATTCAATTTATCTAGGATTTCATTTTTTTTACCCTTACTAGCCATTAATGATGTAGAAAAATAATATTCATCAAAGCCATCTAAAGCTGCACTAACGCCAGGAAATTCATTTTCAGGAATAAACGCTGACTCAACGCATGTAGATTTACCATTTATTGGTTCATCCCATACCGCAGCACAACCCCTTCCTCTCCCCAAAATTGGTCTCTGCTCAAAATAAAACTCATCTTCTGTTAATATTTCTCTGCATATATGTTCTGCTAGGAAAACATAAGAATTGTCTTTTGCATACGCTTTCAGATGCACCTGAAACATCATTCCTTCAGCTGCATTTTCTGGATTATTTCTTTTATTAACTATATATACAGTAATAAGCGAATATTGACCTTTTAATCCAATCTTTGACATATGAAGATGAACATTTGAATCGGACACTAATTTATACTCTTTCGTTCTATTACTATCACTAAGGTCCAACTCAATTGTTTCTGTCATTGGAATTCGAGTATATATTATCTTACTATGTTCTTTTCCATCTTCATCCTCATATTTTTTTGAAGACTTTACATAGTCTCCCCAAGACACATCTATGCTAATTGTTTTCGTTGTATTTTCAACATAAAAACTAATACCCATAGATGAAGGGATTTGAAAATGAGTTGTCATAATCGGCTCATTATCATCATCTTCACCAGCCGTATAATCTTCCCCGTCTTCATATGCCATATCTGCATCAACTTCTTGCTCATCTTCAACGCTATTTTCATCCTTTTGAATATCAAGCATTCCGACAAGGTACGCAAACTTAGGGCTTTCTTCTAATATTTCCTCTTCTTCTCTAGGTCCAATAAGATCCAGACGTATATCATCTATTATTTTCTGACGTACTTCCGAATACTTAAATCTATCAGGCATAAGTACTTATCCCCCTTTAAAACTTCAATACTATATTTACAAAAATCACAGGATTGATATCATATTGGGCATTAAATTCCTCTATAGTTCTATCAGCTTCTCTTTTTAAAGCTTTAACCTTTTCTCCTATACCATCCTGCTGTTTATCGAGTTGCTTTTTCTTTTCTGCAGCCTTCTTTAAAATATCCTCTTTTTCATATCTATTTGAAGACATAGATTCCTCAATCAATAGATTTTCTATTTCTTTCTGAAGATCCTGCATTTTTAACGAAATTTGGTCTATTTGTATCTTGAACCAATTATCTATTTTTTCTTTGTTATAGTCCTTAATAGGTTGAACAGAGTCCTCATATTTTTTGCTCATTTCAAGCAACAATTTATCGTATATTTTTCGATAGTTTTCTTCATCTTTTGGTGTAGGAGTAAAAAACTTAATATCAGAATCATCTGCATCTTCTATCGCTATAACAATATCCTTCTCATCAAAATCAACATATTCTCCGTTCTCATCGCAAAGTAGTAGCACAGGGAAAAGTATCTCTGTGTTATTACAAAAAGCGCCTAAAAACAAAGTTCCATGTGAGCCCAAACTGTCTCGTCCCCAGTTATCAATTTGCCAATAATAGGTTTTACCATCCATTTCAGGTTCATTAAATTGATTCCAATATTCAACTTCTTTTAGATATTCAGATATCTCTGCTTTTGTTGCATCAAGAGACGCCTCTTTTGCATCTGGGCTCTCTGTAATTAACAAATTTTGCAGTTTAACAGCTTGACTATTTAACTCTGAATCCAATTTTTTATCCAACTTATCGAACTCATTATCAAATTCATTATTGGAATCACATGATTGATATATATTTAAGACCTGTTGTTCAAAACCAGTTCCAGATTGCAGAGCACCTAGCGCAACATCAGACGCCCCAAACACACCATCAAACAATTCAAACTTATGCCTTAAAATCTCATAAACACGCCTATCCGCCGCATTTTCAGTATTTAGTAGATTAATCGCAACTACATCATGCTTTTGTCCATATCTATGACAACGACCGATTCTCTGCTCAATCTTTTGAGGATTCCATGGCAAATCATAATTAATTACAGTATTACAGAACTGAAGATTTAAGCCTTCTGATCCTGAATCCGTAACAATAAGGATCTTGGCGTTGTTCTTGAAATAATCTACAATCGCATGCTTATACTCAACACTGCGACCATAATTAACATTTCCATAGTTTTTCACTTGCCAGGCTCTATAAATCTCTTTTGTCATTGAATCATCGAAATCACCATTAAACAGAATAATATCTGCTTCACTATATCCACTCTTCCTAAGTTCTGATGCAATATATTTCTGTGTTCTTTTTGATTCCGTAAAAACAACTACCTTCTCATCTATTCCTAGCTCTTTTTGATGTTCAAAAGCTATTGAAATAGCTGTTTTAAGAGCTTCAACCTTAGCATTTTCTGTAATCAATACAGCTGTATCAATTATCTTCTGAACAAGCTCTATTTCTTCTTGGATTTCCTGTTTCTGAACAATGACATTTTCATCTTCTTTATCTTCGAAATCTGATTCATCAATCTCATCCTCAAGAAATTCAAGGAACAAATCAAATCCCTCTTGTGCGTTTGCTGACTTTGATCCCTGGTATAATTTATTAAGTCGTTCCTTAAACACTTCAAAGGTCTCTACCAATGCGAAACTAGAAGAAGCCAACAATTTTCGGATGACCAAAATAATTAAACTTCTATTATTAACAGGAATCGAATATAAAGTTTTTCTTTTAAGAAAAGCATTTACCTGGTTATATAATTCTGCCTCAGCATCACTCAATTTAAAGTCGACTGTAATACATGTTCTCTTTTTAAAATCCATGTATTTTCCAACATCTTTTCTAAGTGTCCTATAAAGAATCGGTGATAACTCTTCTTTCAATTCAGAGTAATCCCCTGACTCAACAAACTTACGATTAAATATTTTTTCTGGTCCAAAAATTCTGTCATCAATAAATGATACAAGACCATGTAAATCAGACAATCTATTCTGGAGAGGTGTAGCAGTTAAAAGAATCTTTGGTATTCCCTTTGTAATTTCATAAAGATTCTTTGCTCTTTTTGTCCCATGAAAAACATTCCTAAGATTGTGTGCCTCATCAATTACAATAAAATCCCACTTCACCTTAGGAAACGTCTTCATAAGCTTGGACGAATAATCATAAGACACAATAGCAATCTTTGTTTTGTTACTATTTTCAAGCCACGCTTTCCATGCTGATCGATCTTTATCAACAGTCAAACGGTCTAAAATGCTACTCTCTAAATCAAATTTCTCTTCTAACTCAATTTCCCACTGCTTTCTTAACGTAGCTGGCAAAACAATCATTATATTTCTTGCGCCCGCATTAATTACATAATTAATAACTAAACCCGCTTCGATTGTTTTACCTAATCCAACCTCATCAGCTAGTATTATTCCACCCGTTTTAAGTGCTTGTACCGCAGCACAAAAAGCATTTACTTGGTGTGGGTTAGGATCAATATGAGCATTTAACAAACAACTATAATGTGATTCTTTTAATGCTATTTTTTTATATCTGCTGTACTGTTCTAAAAGCATATTGTTTTCCATATTTACTCACCCTGTTTCAATACACTTAATATTCCTTCTGCTATTCCTTTTGCCATCAAAGGCGGAACTGCATTTCCTATTTGAACAAATTGGGCTGTTCTAGGCCCTTCAAAGAAATAATTATCAGGAAACGACTGAATTCTTGCTGCTTCCCTTACTGTTATAGATCTGTGTTGCTCAATATCGGGATGAATAAAATAATGTCCATCTTTTGAAATATGAGCCAACATTGTATGACAGTAATGATCTTTACCTTCCACAACCTTGAATCGATCCACAAATGAATGTCGATTTTTATGAGTCTTAAGCTCCTCAGGAAGGCTATTGTAATTCAATCTACTTCCTTTACCATCATTCCATGCTTCTATAGCTTTCTTATAGATTTCTATATCCCTTTCTTTATTTGGTCTTGCCCTATGTAATGTAAGAACATCATCATCTGAGCGCAACTTCATTGTCCTTAGATAATCACTATATTCGCCAGACCGATAATTGCTTATATCCTTACCTCCTCCAGGTACAAGTTTTGGTAAATCATTTAATAGATCTTCAACAAACGCATCTGATGTTCGGTCCTGAAACTTAGGATAAGAAAAATTTGTCCCTTTTTTCCATCCGACAATAATCATTCGTCGCCTGTTTTGAAGGACTCCAAAAGCCCTAGCATTCTGCTCCTTAGGTTCGATTTCATAACCAACCCTCCTTAACTGCGCTTTTATCTTTTTCCAAGTCTCCCCTCCATTTGCAGTCTCTATTCCCATAACGTTTTCAAAAACAAACATTTCTGGCTGATACTTCTTCAGAAATCTAGCATATAGTTTATACAAATCATTCCTTGGATCCTCGTTCATAGGAACCTTCATATGACTACTCTGAGCCCTACCAACCAACGAATATGCTTGGCATGGTGGGCCGCCGATTATAACATCCACGTGTGAGATTCCCTGTTCTTTCATAGACTTATCGATTCTTTCAAAAAGTCCAGGCAATGTTTCATTTGACATGGTTTCGCAGATTACAGACTGCAATAATCTTTCCGGTATATATTCCAGAAACTTCTCTCTGGAAATTTTACCTTTAAGATAATCATAGTAAATATTAATCTTTCCCTGTTCCTTCAGGTAAAAATAACCTGTCCTAGTCTCAAGTGTCTTCGCTGCATATGGATTCATCTCAACATGCGCGATTGGTGAAAAAACAGTCTGCATAAACCCCTCTGAAAGGCCCCCTGCGCCAGCAAATAAATCTATGAAATTATAAGTTCTTTCTGAGGACTTATTCTGCATGTTCTAAAAACCTCTATTCTTCAAATTCTCCGTCTGTATCAAAAATATGATCCAACTCATCATTATTGATAGCAGACATAACTTTATTTCTTACAGATCCTTTAGCTAGGTCAAGACGTTTTAATCTGTTCTTACCTGCTGGATCCTTAGACATTCTTATAAGCTGTATACGCCCAATTCGAACCTCTTCTTCTGCATACTTAGCAAATCCTTTAGCCTTTCCTAAATTGTCTTTGAATTCAGGATTATGAGGTTCAAGAATGTCAATCACATATCCAAGTTGGTCATCCTTACGCACAACAATAAAATCAGGATATGTAGCTTTAATTTCACCGTCAATTTCATATGGGATACATAATGACCACGATTGTCTTACTTGATTACGTAACCAGCATACAAAATCTGATTTCTTTTCTTCCTCTTCAATTACAGCTTTTTCCCAACTATTTAATTTAATAATTGCTTTTCCGTCTTCATCTGCATAAAGATGATCTATATATGTATCGCCGCCTTTTTCTATTCTTGCACTGATTGTTTCCGGCAATGTGAAATTGTGTTTACTTACTTTATCTCCATCGGCGACAATGTCACTATATTGCTTTCTACACTTTTCCGACTTAGCTACAACATACTTTCTATACTTATCATTTAGCTCATGAAATTTCTTTTCAGCATAAACGTTCAATTGCTTCATGCAATCATCATCTGCTGCAAAAAGAATGCAATCCAACTTAAATGCATTCGGATTATCAAAATCCAAAAATCTTCTTCCATAAGCATATGGAAATCCATATCCACCAAGTTTCGCATCTGCCGCTCTTAGCTGTCGATCCAAATCCGATTCGAGCGATGCAAAATAATCCTCAAGCGGATAATTCTTAACCTTTTCTCCGAAGACATCAAACACTTGGATAAGCAATTTCATTTCCAAAACCTGCTTCACAAGACTGTCATATTTTCCATTCTCATGGAGCTTTTCAATATATAAATGAATTAGATTGGTCACATCCGTTTTTATCTCATCATTTGCTTCAGGATAGATCATATTCTGTGTAAGCACACCAGCTAAGCTCAGTAATGATTTCAAATAACTGTTAACTTTTGCAAATCGAACCATATAGGTTATGTAGCCTTGTTCGTTTACAAATTTAATAATTGCTTCGCGGTCTATTTTTTCAACAAATGACAATTGTTCATAATCATTACTTTGTTGCTCGCCAGTCGTCTCAGGCTGGATATTATCTACCGGCACCTGTACTATTGGAAGCGGATGCTCTTGCGGATGGGCATCTCTAGTAGCACCTGTAGTGTCATTTCCATAGATGAATGATTCTCCATTTGCAACATTCGTCTCATTTGTAGCATTATCAAAAAAATTTGATGTCTGAAGCAATTCATTGTTAGCGGGAATGACTATCTGTGAGTTTGATAGCATGTTTGAATTTTGGAAATCAAACATATTTATTTGTCCAAGAACTTGCTTTTCCTGTCTCTTATTCCTTGTATGAACAGTCCAAGGGACAACCACTTGTTCTTCCAAAGATTCTCCATCAATAACTGTTGGAATTTCTCCGCCTTCTTCACTCTGCAATTCTTTTATGACATCGTTTACAGTATCTTTATTAAAATATGGAAGATATAATCTGACATCATTTAATGATTCATCAACCATTACGTGACACTGCAATGGCGTTCTAATCATTCTTCCAAGAAGCTGTGCAATATATGTAACATCTTGGGCTTTCCTAAAAGACATCATTGTCTCTGCACGTGGGCAATCCCATCCGGTAGATAAATTCTCCTTAAATAAAACCACCTTTATTCTTCTGTCATCCGCAATATCTACTGGTTCAATATGTGGAACACTCAAACCGTTGATAGATATAGTGCCAGTAGAACCAAAGGTATGAACCACTTCGTTTTCTTTAAATCTATCCCCTATTCTTTCTTCCACTTTAGCAATTACGTCATCCAAATTAGTGTCAGATATTTTATCACCTGAACCAGCAAGCACTTGAATCACAAATACAGGATTAACATTTGCGTAATGTTGCTCATAAGTGTATTGATACCAATGCTCACACTTATTCTTCCACTCATCTGTCGCAGCTTGAAGTAATACCATATCATTATGCTTTGCAGGATCGTCAGGATATGTAATAACAATACGATCCTTTAATAATCCAGATGCTCTAACCTGAGTAGCAGAAATAACAATTTTATACAGTGTTGACGTGGTATCATTACCTACGAGTGCATTAAATCTCTCTGCAGTTGCACTCATTCCTATCACAACTGGAACTGGTGAAAGCTTATAAGCATCACTACCCTTGATAAATCGTTGCATTATAGTTGTAGCTGTTCCTGCAGCTCTCCCCTGCATTCCTCGATGTGCTTCGTCAATAATAAAATATAAACGATCCGTTTTTGCTCTAGCCGTATTTTCAATGGTCTCCCAAATTGTATATTGGCGCGTATCTGAATGGTAACTCAGATTTCCACCTTTACCTAATTTTTGTGTATTCAAGAAGTAGATATGACCATCATCCAAATATTCCTGATCAAATGACTCATCAGATATAACCACACACTGATCCATACGAATTTTGTCAGCCTTATATTCTATTTTCTGCTTTGACTGCTCATTAAGTTGTGGTGAGTCAGATAACCACACAAAAATAGCATCCGGCTGCTCTTCATAGTTCTCATTTCCAAAGAAAATATCTTCAATCAATGATGCCATAATAATCGTTTTGCCAGAACCAGTTGGTGCTTGGAGCGAAACGACTTGCGGAACTTTTAATTGTCTATAATTATTTAAAGCTACAGCCACGTGTGATCTAAGATCATTTACAGCCTGCTTTTGAAATGGAAATAATTCATTTATCACAGTTAATTCCTCCCATGGTTAATACGGAAATTATCTAAATAGTCACGGTATAGCTGGTATGTCTCTTTGACATTCATACTTCTAACCATGGATCTATAATTCACTTCGTAATCAGTTACTATATATATGGTTTGTATGCTCGGATGTTTTTTAATCTCGTCATTAAACTCCAAGAAGGCATTCTCATCTACTAAAACAGCAAATCTGTTTTCTGGCAAAATAAGCATTTTGGGACAGTCTTCTTTTATTTCTGGACATCTTCCCTTGGCCCCCGCCTTCATCCATAAGACAGGCAAAAGTTCTTTAAATTGCATTCCTAAAGCAACTGATGTTTTATCTAAAAAGCCAAGTTTTAAAAAAATGGCATTACTACGAAAACCATCTCCAACCTTAAGCTCAGCCAACTTTGGATATAGCGGTTCATTCTTTTTTATATATGCATTTATTGTTTTTGTCTTATCCCCTTCTACTACTTTTAATTTTTGTAATTCATATGTTTCTTTATCTACACCATAGTTACCCTGAAGGACGTTACCATCTATATCCTTCCCTTTTATACACCCAACAATACGAGGCCAAGTTACATAGTTTGCTATTCCCAAACTTTCCCATTCCTCATCACCTGGTAAGTGGCCTGCATCAATAAGCTGTTTTTCTTCTTCAACTGACATTTCATTGTTAGTAACTAGTACACATCTTCTATTTCCATTATCTTCTGCATTTAGCAAATTAACAGCATGCAATGTAGTTCCTGAACCAGCAAAAAAATCAATAATCAATGCATTAGGATTATTTCCCACAAAAAAACTTAATGTATCATGAACTGCATATATTGATTTAGGATAATCAAACCTCTTGCCTAAAATAGAATTAAGCACATTTGTTCCATAAGTTTCCGCATTATGAGATTTCATATTCCATACACGTTTAGGAGGTGTAGTACCCTCCGCCTCATATTTTGCTATTATAGAACCATCGTTATTTTTACCGATTGTTCTTGCCTTTCCGCTTTCAATATCATCTATTGTTCCAGAAGGAAGATAATAAACTGTTCCTGTACGCTCTTTCTTATTCCAATTCTTAACACGCAAATAGCCCTTTTCTAAATTAGTTCTTGCCTGTTCCGGAATTAGACTCCACAGTCTTTCATCGCCATCTTTACTTAAGGGCCATAATGCAGTGCACCCTTCGGGTACACTTATCGTATTCCTATCAACACCTTGCTTTACGACGTCTCCTATCGCCTCAATAATTCCAGTTTCGTTATTTACATAGACTGGATAAAACTGATTAGGACGCGAATTTCGCTTTGCCTGCGGTGCTCTACGTCTAAATCCAAGCCACTCAATCTCTCTATCTGCTTCTTTTTTTATGTCATCATCAAGCATATTAAAAGGTAATTTGCTAAAACTAACCTCCCCATATTCAACGACAAAAATATACTCCTCGACTCTAGAAAACTGATCATTTCTAACCACGCCCTTTGCACTTATCACAGATGTAATCATTTGTATCTGAGCATCAGGAAAAATTTCTTCGAGCAAACAGCCAATATGTAAATATTCCTTCTCATCTATTGTAAGTATCAAAACTGACTTTTTAGGATTCAGCAATTTTTTTGCAATTCGTAATCTTTTTTCCATAAATGAAAGCCATTTGCTATGAGCATACGAATCAGAAGAATCAACATAGTCATTATTGTATTTCCAGCTTTTGTCTCTATTGTTATAAGGCGGATCAATATATATACAGTCCACTCTACTCGCATAAAGATATTCCAACAGCTGCAATGCGTGGTAGTTGTCCGCTTCAATCAACGCATGCCAAAAATCATCTTCTGAAGAATTACAAACACAATCTATAGGTTTTAAATATGGATAAATGGATTCTCCAAATTCAGCCACTCGTACTAAATCATTAACTGAAATTGATTTAGTTTCTTCTGCTGATTTTAGACCACAAACAGCCATCCCATTATCAACTGTTAAAACAATGTAGATGTTTTTATCTTCTCTTCTATCCCTAAGAATCACCTTACAACCAGCCTTTATTGGCATATCATAGAAGGGTGTCACTTCCGGCAAATGACTTTCAAATACCAAACCAAATTTTTTCTGTTTAGATAGTTTATTAACTTCCTGTTCAATCCTTTTTCTTAGACCTTCATCCGTGATTTGTGCTATCAAATCATTAATTGCTGCCATATTTTTACCTCTCTGTATTTTTATTTCTATCTATACTAACTATATCCCCAAAGTCACAATCCAACTCCATGCATATCTTCTCTAAGATACTCATGGACACAGTCTCACCCCTGCTCATCTTGGCAAGTGTACTGCTACTGATTCCGATGTTTTCGTTCTCAACAAGATCCATCTTTTTCATGTTCTTATCGATCAATAATTTCCATAATCCGTTATAAGATACAGCCATATAATTCCTCTCTTATGGGGATTACCCATCTTGGTGGAGGACCCAAAAGTCCTCATAAATAATCCTAGATTACATTATACGCTCACACGCGCACAATATCAAATGGAATTTTCGACTTTTCGAAACTCTACTTCGCATTAGTCCGTATAGAATTTTGTTTTTATAACAATATTTTTATTTAAAAGTTTCCTCAGGATTCCCGCTTCGCGCGGCAACATCTTTGATGATGTTAGGGCGCGTCTTCGCAAAGTGGCGAGCAGTGCTTTTTTGTACAAAAAGCTACTTTCCGCTCGTTGGTGGCACATCCCCAATCCCCTTGAACAAGCTAAACGCTTGGCTAAGCAATTCTTACGAATCGCTTTATTTTGCTGTTGGAATTTTCTTCAGAAATGAAAAAAGAAGGGAACCTATAAGTCTTAAACCTACAGATTCCCCAAATAGAATTATCGAGTGAAATTGTGTTTTCTGACACGTTCCTTTTTCTGTTCTTCATCGTCCTTCAAGAATTGGTCAATGTCGTATTTTGCTCTTTGAATCTCCTGCATATCTTTCTTAACCTGACGATATTCACCGTACAGCTTTTTCTTTTCTGCAAGGATCTCGGCATACTCTGCACTGAGATCTTTTACCTTAGGAAGCTTCCTCAGATGAAGCTCATCAAAGGCATTCTTGGCAGCCTTATGAAGCAGGATTTCCTATCTGTGCTCTTCCAGGAATTTCTTGCTATATCCGCATTTACGATAATCCGCATATACGTCTTTGGTCTTGAAGTAGTCAAAGATACGCTTCTTCAAGACCTGAATCTCAGCAAGTCGTTTCTCCTTTTCTTTAATGGAAGCTGAAATTTTCGTAAATCGTTCTGTTGCTGTTTTCACATTTTTCTCCAGATCATCATAACTTCGGATGTCATGATGCTTCAGATATAAAACTGCCTTGGCTACCTGCTTTGTATTAAAGTTCTTGGCAAAGCGGACATAATATTTTCCTTTGCCCTGAGCCAGCTTCTTTTGAATATCGATAAGAAGGTCAAACTCATGATCTTCCTTTTTTCGCAGGTAAGTCTTTGGCTGCTTTTCGGCTTTTTCATTATCGTAGAAAGCATGCTCCATCTCACCGGCAAGAATCTTCTTAAGGTCTTCTTCTGTATAACCATCACCCAGTGAACGAAGTCGGATGAAGCGCTTCTGATCTTTTTCCTTTAGAGAAATGTACTTTCCACGCTTAATCTTGTATCCGGCATCTTCCAGTTTATAAAGCAGCTCATCAAAATCTTTTGCGCTGCCTTCCCTAAGAATCTGATCAATTGCATCTCTAATATCATCACGGAAGGATTTCTTCTCAGGATAGGTCGTTCGCTTAACACGCTCACTTGGCTTCTTCTTTTCTATGACAGACAGACCATGTTCAACTCCTTTAATGTCTCCTGCTTATTTCTACCAAGTCTGTCTACATCAGTAATAATTAACTCGTCACCCGCTCTTAATACATCCTCTTTCAATACCTGATATCTTGGACGATTAAAATTCTTTCCTGTCTGCTGGTCAGTAAATATCTTTTCCAGCCCCAGATTATTCTGCTCACAATAGGCTGTAATCACCTTGATGCTTCTGTCTAAATGCTGTTCTCTTGTACTTGTTCTGTGATAACCATATCTCTTCATGATATTAGCTCCTTCCTTAGTCCTGAAATGTGTACTTTTTGAAACTACAAAAAAAGGACTGCTAAACAGTCCCAAAATGTATGGACATCCATTTACAGAACATCCCAGTATTTATGTATGCTTTTTGACACCACCTCCTTAAAAATGGGTATAAAGAAAGAAGGTATTTTCAACCTCCTTCTCTGACTACTTATGACTATAAGAAATGACACCACCTCAACCCTTGATTTATCGTCATGGACGAAGCGGTGTCAATACTTGTAAGTTGTGATATGATTGAAATATTTTATTCTACTCTAAAAAATCCATTTTTATTAGAAATATCTTCCAAATCTATCAACTTTATCTGCGTTGATGCCTTTAGTTCTCTATTGTTTCCACATAATAAATTATTATCTATATGCCTAAAAACATACCATTTTTCATTATTTATTTGCAATATAATTTTTGATTGTCTTTTTTCTTGATTTAAAAAACATAATGCAACTATCAGCAACTCCATTAAAGCACATAAAAGAGAACAACTTATAAAATTCACCTCTTTAATAATAGATATTGTATAAGTAATTGCTGGAAAAAATATTATTATAGCACCTAGTTTCAAATAATCCGCATATTTTTCATATATCACTTTAGCTTTATTAATAAAAAAAGACAATATTTTGCTAATACCTAGAACTACTGCAAATATGATGAACCCCCAAATACATGCTGACAAAAAAAATGTTTCTATTGCAATAATATAATTCAACATTGCAAAAACTATGAACAAAATTGCATATGACAAACTTGTCCTTTTCAATATATCATTTCTATTCATCAACATAATCTCTATATTAGATGCAATAAATGGCTCCATACAACCTGCAAATAGAATAATTATAAAAAAAGAAATAACTACTACCCCAGATATATTATTTACATTAATGTCATTCAATATATCCCATAAACTTGAAATTGTATCCATACTTTTCTCCTTTTTCAAATCATATTAAAATGCCTCATCGCATCCTTAATATACTCCACCTTCTCCTGCGGACACTTCTTCACCTCAAGATTCCCTTTCTTAGACTTATTGTAGTTCTCGCCCATGTCCAGACCACACATCCGCTTCACCTGTGCAATATAAGAAGTATGCACATTCACACCATACTTGTCCTTCACATATTCCTTAATCTTTGAATAAGTAGCCTTTTCTTGTGGTGTGTAATTACTCTCTTCATCAGGCTCCATTGTAACCTCAATCTTAGGTGTATCTTTTTTGAGGGATAATTTGACAACCGTCTCCACATGTGTTGTCATTAACATAGGAATACACATCCTTTACCTCGTCTACGATATGGGAACACATTTCTTTCGCTTTTTCTACTGCTTTTGATTTCTTCCCAAATCGTTCTTTTGCGTTTCCAATTTCATTTTTGAATCCTGTTTTATATATGAAAATGATTTTATAGGGATCTTTCTCTCCATTTTCATCGTAACCACCGACAATAACTTTTTCGATGATACTTTCAAATATTCCTCTGTCAAATTCTTCTAAAATCTGATTTTTTGACAATGCTTTTCTAAAATCTGCCAGTCTTCTTTGCAAGCTGCCTTCATTGTCATATTGTTGTTCCAACATACTTAACTGTGTTTTTGCTTCAGACAATTTCTTTTCATACCCCACATCTGTTTCCTCATAAATGTCTTTAGCCACAACACCCTCTAAATAGTTTTCCAGCAACTTTTTTCTCTTATATTGAATATTATAAACACTTCTATTGAGTTTTTCAATTTTATCTTCTATCGAGTCTTCTGATAAAGTTTTCTCGACTCTCTTAATAAATTCTTCCAACACATCTTTATGATCTGTACATAACATACGGTAAGATTCAATAAAAGCATCTTCTATAACCTGCTCTGGAATTCCTTTACTATCTGGACAAAACCTTTTACCATGTTTTGTTGATTCTACACATTGCCAAATAGTTTTTGTATATTTCGAACTGCTATGCCACCTTCTCCTTGATAAATTCGCACCGCAAAATCCACATTCAAGCATACAACTAAAAGCATATTGTCTACTGAATTTTTCTCGTTTTCCAGGTGCTACTCCCTTTTTGCGTCCTCCATTACGGCGTTCCCGTATCTCCTGAGCTCTTGCAAATTTTTCTTCTGATATAATCGGTTCATGATGATTTTTGATATAAAACCGATCTTCTTCTCCAAGATTTTCCAGCCTTCTTTTTGATATCGGATCTACGGTAAAGGTTTTTCCTAATAAAATATCACCTTTGTATTTTTCATTATTAATAATTCCCATTACACTGGAAGAAGTCCACGGATTCCCTTTAATAGTTGAAATCCCCTGTTCATTCAGTTCCCTTGCAATCATCGTACTTCCAGCACCTGCAACATATCTGTCAAATATGTATCTGACCGTTTCCGCACCTTCTTCGTTAATAGACAGCGACTTTGTTACTACATCGTAATCATATCCAAGGCAGCCCTGAAAACCAACAAGTTCTCCACGTTTCATCTTCATTTTCAAACCTTTTTTTACATATGCAGATGTATTTTCCACTTCCTGCTGTGCAACAGAACTTAAAATAGTCAGTAAAAATTCTCCATCTTTTAAGGTATTAATTTTTTCAACTTCAAAATATACCGCTATATTCCTCTCTCTTAACATTCTTACATATTTTAATGTATCTAATGTATTTCGTGCAAATCTAGGAATGCTTTTTGCAATCACTAGATCAATATTGCCCGAAAGGCATTCCTGAATCAGTAATTGGAATTCTTCTCTTTTATCTGTTTTCGTGCCTGTAATTGCTTTATCAGCAAACACTCCTGCAAAAACCCATTGCTTATTACTCTTTATCAAATCCGTGTAATATCTGACCATTGAATTATAACTTTTAATCTGATCTTCATCATCAGTACTAACACGACAATATGCGGCAACTCTTAATCTATCAATCTTTCTTCCCGTAGAAGTATCCTCACCAGCACCCTTCGCCTTAATGATTTCAACTTCCATTTGACCGCCCCTTTCTTTTTTGTGTTCCTACCGTAGTGTTGATATAATCTTACAACGCAACACTACAATAGTCAAGCGGTAATATTAGAAATAACACCATAATCTTTTTTTAACTTTTTCTCTACCAGCTGATACTCTGCTTCACTTATAAGTTTTAACGAGCGTAATTGTTTCAACATTGACAGCTGCATACTGTATCTCAACAATTTTGCACTATTCATTTTCCCTCTCTATTCTTTCTCATCTACTTTTATCCAAAAATCCTGCAGTAGCTGTCGGGCAACAGCCTCATTGGTATTTCACCATCTTCTCAGACCGGGCAGCTTTCCCGGAAGTATCATTATCAAAAACAGTATCTTCGCCACAAAAATCCCACTTTCTGATCACAGTCAAATATTTATCGCTCATGCCTTTGCTTCCATATCATTTTGATACCATTTCCACTTTGCGTCACGATGTCGCAAAGCAATAATGCAGACAGTCCTGGCGTATCTACTGTATAGCTCCTCTGTTTCATTCGTCCTGCAGGATAAATATGAAATTTTCAAGGTACAATGATTGCTCTTTTCATATCAATTTACGAAAGGGAGTAATTCAGATAAAAATTATGCAATCTTAAATTTCAGTATTTTAGTAATCAATTTTGTTTCAAGTCTGCGTCTCAATGTTTCATCCACACAATAATGTAAATTTCCGTATTCATCATATAATTTTCTGGTTGATAACACTGCAATATAACCTTCATAATGTTTCAAAATCCTGTTAATTGCTTCCACATCTCCGGACGCTGCCGACACAATAATATGATACGGTAGTAACTTTGTATTATTTCTTTTTTCCAGTCCTAATCTCCTCCATAATCTTTTTTAAAGCTATAAGGGAACTTGTACGATGATGATGAATGGTACTTCTTACAAGATTCATATATTTTGCAATTTCTGTATCTGTCATATCCAGAAAAAAAGATAATAAAATTACATTTCGCTTCTTTTCCGGCAAAGACTTTAATGCTTCACCAATCAACTCATCTTTTACTTCTATGTCATAATCAAAGACATGGAACATTTCTGATTCAACTATGTAATCATCCATAATTTCCAGTTGTCGTAGTTCCTTCTGCGTTAATTCCGAAAAAGAAATTTCATATTTTAAACGATAATTTCTTTCTCTCTCATAATCTATCATTTCATTCTTCAACAGGGTTTTGCAGAAACTGTCAAACTGTTTCCTTATTCTTGGCTGCTGTTCGGAAGAAGATTTCTTCATAAGAGATCACCTCCTTCCGTAACCACCTGAAGCAGAGTGAAATATCTCCCTTTCACTCCATAGCACGAATGGATATATATCCAGCGTCGAACACCCGACACTGTTTTTAAAAAATATTTTTTTATATAAAAAACGCCCTTACAGGCCGATACCCATAGGACGTTGTTTATATCTGATATTAAATTTTCCCCACATGTTTCGAGTGGGTATAATGCACTCTCAACTGCATAACTATTTACATTGCTTAAAATGCAACTTATTTATCTGCCTTTCCACGCATTACGCAGGATTGGCTTTGATTAGCACAAAAAAATCCTTTCAACAGTTCAGAATACATAGCTCTCCCAAACATGTTCAAAGGATAAAAACACGAAAAAAAACCTTTGAACATTGCGTTTTTTTTATATGCAATATCCAAAGTTTCTTACTTTTTCTAAAAGTGCATGATACCCCTCTAATATAGTGATTTATTAGTGCATTTTCTTTCTCTAAAGTGAAATATACACTATACATGGAGGTGTATGATATGGCTAAATCTAAGAAAATTGATAAAGACATGGGTTTTCGCCTGAAGAAAGCCAGATTAGACCAAAAGCTGACTTATGATGAGCTATCCGAAAAATCCGGTGTTTCATCAAGATATATTAAAGAGATTGAAAATCATGGCAATGTTCCAAGTCTTGAAAAACTCGGACAGCTCATTCGTGCTTTACACATCTCTGCCGATCCATTTTTTTATCCAGCGGCTCTGAACGATAATCTGGATTACCAAAGGCTGTTGATCTATCTTTCAGAATGTACTCCCGATCAGATAACCACCATCCTTGCACTTGTGGAAGCCTATCTTCGTACATATAAAACCCATGAAACAGAATAGCAGAAAGATTTCTATTTTTTCTGGATTATTTCTGAATAATTCTGGATAAAACAGGGTGGTCAGCTTGTCTGTAAGCCTTCCACCCCGTTTGAACTATTTTTCAGTATGCATAAGCAGTTCTTTTACTTTATTTCTTTTTTTCAAAATTCCCAATCCTTCAAATATCTGTATCGTATCTATCATTCCCTGATAATACGCTCTTTGTTCTTCTTGAAAATGGGCATGATCCACAATATCCATATATTTTTCCAAAAGCTCCCTCTGTTCTCCTGAAATCTCTGCCAGCAACTTCTCATATTCCTGATTTGCCTTTTTTAATTCTTTAGCTGCATTTTTCGCTTCTTTCGTACAAACGGAATACTCACGCTCTCCTGCTTCGCTACGAAGCTCCTCCAATACCTCTTCCACCATTTCAAATACTTCGTTCATTTTTGTATCCACCTTTCCATATAAGTATTGCATTTTGCAGGCAGTATTATCAGTCCTTGCATTATTTTCAACAACTTTATTCTCTTATACTTCATCTTTAGAAGTATATTATCAATAATATTCCGTAAAATCAATCATGTAACACTTCATCTTTAGAAAGTTGGTGTTTGAATGAAGATTTACTGGAATCAGGAAAGTAATTCCAAGAACCTTATCGGACAACGTGTAAAAGCCCTACGAATCGAAAAACATATGTCGCAAAAAGCATTAGCCGAACAACTACAACTGGCCGGATATGAATTCAGTGACCTTACCGTACTTCGTATCGAACAAGGAACACGTTTTGTACCGGATTATGAAGTCGTTGCTCTTGCAGAATTTTTTCATGTATCTTGTGAATATCTCTTGGGTGTTAAAAAGGAAAAATAAGCAGTGATCTGGAATATTTTCACAGACCACTGCTTAAATTTTTGTTAAAACGATACCCAACTCCCCATACTGTTTGTATGTAAATCGGTTTACTTGGGTTATCTTCTATTTTCTCACGTAGATTACGGATATGGCTCATGACAATGTTGTAATCGCCGAAATATGGTTCTTTCCAAACTCTATCATAAATCTGCTCCTTGCTGAACACTCTGCCTGGATTCCTTGCTAATAAATGCAATATTTCAAATTCTGTAAACGTAATATTTACTTCTTTCTCACCACGATATACTAACCGTTTTGATGCATCTATTTCCATTCCTGCAAAGGCTAATTTTTCACACGCTATTTCTTCTTTTAACTGTGTTTTATTTTCAAAACTTCCCAATGCAGACATAACTGCATTTAATACTACTTCTTCATCTTCCTCAAGTGAAAGCAACAGTAACTTAGCTATAATCCTCACTCCCCAATCTATTGCTCAAAATATTCTTCAAGACATATTCCTCTTTCATAAATTTCTCGTGCCGCATCTACTCCTACATATCGATAATGCCATGGCTCATAGCTTGTCCCTGTAATCTCCTGTTTCCCTTGTGGGTACCGTAATATGAAACCATAATTATGTGCATTTGCGGCAAGCCACGTATATACCTCATCATTTGAGCTCTTTGATTTATCAGCATTAATATCAACTGCAATGCCTAATTGATGTTCACTTGTTCCGGGCAAAGCTACCCATTCCTTAGCAGTTCTTTCTGCTCTTGACTGTGAATATCCTTCATTTATATAAGCCTTTATCTTATCATCTAATATTTTCTGCTGTTCTTCATAAGTTCGATAACCTTCCCGAACAACCGGATATATTCCATCTTTCCTTGCTGCATCAAACATTTCTTGTAAATACGGATATATCCTACTATCCACCTTTTGACCATTCGATAATTCTGTTAATTCCACTCTATAATCTTCCGGTATTTCATTCCAACGGTTTACTACAATTAAATACCACTCCTCCGAAACCGGAATACTATGTAAATTCCCTAATCTTGAAGGAAATTCGTGAAATAGATTACATAGTATCAAAAACAAGTAAACTATGATAATTCCTCTCAACCATTTCCCTCGCAACTTATTTTTTTATCTCTTTTCTTTGCCATATTGTTATTTATGCCTTCATCCTTCTTGACCAGCTCTTTATAGCGAATGGCATACATAGAATACCAATCAAGACAGGAATTGTAATAAGTAGATATGGTGACCAGATAAGCTTCCCAAAAATACTAAAAGTATTAGTTCTGAAAATATCTGTTGAACTTCCTACCAATGGTATTAAATCCAATGCTTTTTGCATCCCATAAGGAAGATATTCTGCAATCATCATTGGTCCATATACAACAGTCAGACTAAGCAGTAAGGTAAGTACATTATTTTTTACAGCCGCTGATATAAACATAACAATTCCGGCAAAACCTATTGCTCCAAGCAGTACAAAAGCATATTCATAAATTTCTGCCTGCAGCATATTCATAGGTGCAACAGCAATCAGCTTGATATTCTGAATCGGCATATCCCATCCGGCAGTTCCCATAAAAAACAACTGTGATATAACACTTGAAACAGCAAGTAATGCAAATAACTCCACTGTAAACGCTAAACCAGTAAGAATTTTGGCAAGAGCAATTTTCCCCCAACCATTTCGAGTCGTCAATACTAGTGTGCTTGTATTATCATGCCATTCGCCAGCAAATAAAGAGGATAAAACAATACCGAGAAACAAAGCCATCACAACTCCCAGATCCGCAACCATACTACCAAGAATCGTTGACCAGCCTTCTACCCACTCATAATGAAATGGTTTTTCTACCTTTCCGTCTATCTGATGTAAATACTCTTTTTCAGCTCCTACCTGACCATTGACCTCCAAAAACTCATCAAGCACCTGCTGTCTTCTTTCATAGAAGCCTGTTAACTTATCCGGATCAACATAGCTTATCATCGTTTTATAATTACTGGTATCTCGAAGCTCCGGATACAATGTTCCGAGCCAACTATTAACTATCTGCCAGTCTGTCTTTTCCAGTTCTTTCTCCATACCGTCAGCTTCCATTTGCTGATAATCACTTACTATTTGCTGCAAGGTTTCATCCGTCAATTCTCCACCAAATGAAAGTGCATATCCCTGACTATCCTTTATTACTGTATATCCATCAAAATTATTGCCAAAAGCACTTGTATAGTCATCTGAACTGCCAAAACAGAACCATTGAAACGAAAGTATACTTCCAAAAATTACACAATAAACAAAACACAACAACACACATATTTTAACAATTTTCTTTCGCCATAACTTTTTATGCTCTAACCAAAATAGTTCCATTCTATTTCACTCCTTCCTCTGTGGGAAAATAAAATAAATAAAGATCTTCCAATGTAGCTTCACAAGGCACCGCTCGCTCACTAGGCATATTGTCTGAAATAATACGCAATATAATTTCTTTTCCTTCGTGCCGTAAATTAGCAACCGTTGTTTTTGTCTGCCATTGTCTAGCTTCTTGTGGAGAAACAGAAAGCTCCCAAACCTTACCATTTGCCTTGTGAATCAACTCAGGAACCGTACCCTGCAATACAAATTTTCCTTTTTTCATCAATAGCACTTCATCTGCTATTGCTTCTATATCCGATACAATATGTGTGGAAAGAATTACAATTTTATCGCCTGCATACTCTGAGAGCAGATTACGAAAACGGACACGCTCTTTTGGATCAAGTCCTGCAGTCGGCTCATCCAAAATCAAAATTTTCGGATTATTAAGTAACGCCTGTGCAATTCCTACTCTTTGTTTCATACCACCGGAAAAAGTTTTTACTTTTTTGTTTGCCACATGGCTTAAATCAACCACTTCCAACAATTCAGTCACACGTTTTTTTGCAACATTCTTCGGTATTCCTTTCAGTGCTGCAATATACATTAAGAACTCCACCGCAGTATAATTTGGATAATATCCAAAATCCTGTGGTAAATAACCCAACACATTCCGGTAATCTGCCCCCATCGAAGTTACTTCTTTTCCATCCAGCAATACCTCCCCTGAGGTTGACTCCAAAACAGCACATAGCATACGCATCAATGTTGTTTTACCTGCACCGTTAGCCCCCAAAAGACCATATACTCCCGGCTTTAAGGTTGCACTAACACAATCTACCGCTATTTTCCTGCCATACTGTTTTGTTAAACGATCAAGCGACAATTCCATACATTTTTCCTTCCTTTCTCATCTCTGCAATATAATGGATTTCATTTATAAAGAACATAGCAAAAATCAAAAATGTAACAATCCACACCCCCACTGCTGATGTTTCATATAACCATGGCAATATTCTTGCTGACATCCCCCAACAAATGCAGGAACCCAGCATTACAATCGCACATATCTGTAAACTCTGTTTCTTTTGCAAACGGATCAAACGTAGCAACGCAACCATACACACTAAGTACGGAACCAGGCAGTATAGAACCATCTGTCCAATCTCTTTATAAGAATTTTGCAAATAAACTTCCATACACAAAAGAATTGTTATACACACCAAATTAGCAGCCCCAGCCAAAACCAGCTTTGCTAACGTGATTTGGGCACCAGAAGCTCTTGTTACCGCTTCAATCTCGCTCATTCCATAATACTGGCTTTTAAAAATTGCTGGTATGATAGCCAATACAAACAGCGGCATAAAAATTGGTATATTCTTTGGCACGTCTGCAATGCTGGCAATTGTTAAACAAACTATAAATAACGTTACTGCCTGCAAACCAAATATTGGAATACCTTCAAAGCGAAATACATCTGAAAGATAGTGAAAGAAACCTGTCCTCGGTTCTGCCCTAGTCACTTCCTGTTCCCGTACAATTTCAGTGCAAAGCTTAATCGTTTCCTCTAATCTTTTAGGCTGTACTTCCTCTCCTAAAGATTGCTGTAAATATCCCTTCAACTTTTTATCTTTCATTTTCCTGCTCCTTTCTCATAATTTTTAAAGCATTACGAACTCTGCTTTGTGCTGTTCGCATATTGCATCCCATCACTTTTGCAATCTCTCCAAAACTAAGTTGTTCTCCAAAGCGTAGAATGACTGCTTCCCTTTGTTCTGATGATAAAAAATTCAAAAAATAGCTTATCTCTGCCCTATCCTCTAGCCGAACTATATCGTTATACTCATGCACTATATTTTCTTCATCTTCTAATGGATAAAACTCAACCTTCCTACTTTCATCAATACATAAATGATTTGCAATTGTGTATAGATAAGCCTTAAATTTCTTTTTCCCTTTATATCCGGATAAATTCTTAAACAACTTCAAAAATGTTTCCTGAGTCAGGTCTTCTGCTTTTTCCAGATTAGAGCAATGCCACCTACAGTAACGTAAAATAGATGTATAATAGCGTTTTATCAATTCTTCTGCTACATTTTCATTTCCAAGTAGAATCTGTTCCACTAATTCGTCATCACTCAACACGCATCAGACTCCTTTCCATTGAATATCTGTATATATATAATAACGGGTTATGCACTTAAAATGATTAAAAGATTCCTCATTTTTTCTTAAAACGAATTAAACTATTAAACCAATATTTTATCTCAAACCCCTTTCAGAAATATCAAATAAATCAAATACTACCTTTTTCTCCGCTTAGAGTAATACTTCCCACACCACACAATCCTGCACCGGAAACTCTGCTTACATTCATACACACACTTCTTGCACTGGTCATTATACTGTATCCTGTTCTTATCATTCAAAAAGAATATCCACCACCTTTTTTCACCTACATTAAAATACCGACACACCCTCCGGGAGTGTCGGTAACACTCATAGCAAGCACTGCCTGTGTCATGACACAGGCGAAATCCCCCACACTTTCCTATCGTCTGTGTGGTCGAATTTCCATAGGGAAGTATCCCTAACCCTCTCTCGATTTTTCCTCGGTTATTCTTCATTTTACCGTCGAAATGCATTGACCTTTCCTGCCGTTTTTGCTACAATTTGCTATGGGTAATTACACCCAAAATTGAATAAAACACGAAACAGACTGTTGTAAAAATCGAACATTTTACAGCAGTTTTTTTGTACCCAAATTTAGAAAGGACGTGGCACAATGGCAAAACGAAACCGCACTAATCCGGTGCAATTTTATCTCAGTGATGATGAGCAATACATTCTCAATACCAAGTTCAAAGCATCTGGCATGAAAAGCATGTCAGCTTTCTTACGCAAGCTGGTCTTATATGGATATGTGTATGATGTCGATTACAGTTATCTGCGAAATTATAATACAGAGCTTGGACGAATCAGTTCCAGTCTGAACCAGATTGCAAAGCGGGTAAACAGTACCGGAAACATCTATCAGGACGATATGAATGAAGTAAAGGAGTTGATGAATAAAGTATGGCATACACAAAAATCCATGCTATCAAAGCAACCGTTGATAAAGCAATAGATTACATCTGCAATCTCGACAAAACAGATGAGCAAATCTATGTTTCATCTTATGTGTGTTCGCCAGAAACAGCAGCGATTGACTTTAAGTACACCCTTGACCATTGCAGAGAGAACAGTCCCAACAAAGCCTATCATCTGATACAGGCTTTTGCTCCGGGAGAAGTCAGTTATGAGGAAGCTCACCGCATTGGAAAAGAACTTGCTGGCAAGGTTTTAGAAGGGAAATATTCGTATGTTCTCACCACACACATTGATAAAGGACATATTCATAATCACATCATATTTTGTGCTGCTGATAACATCGAGCATAACAAATATCACGACTGCAAACAGTCGTATTACCACATTCGGAAACTAAGTGATGAACTATGCAAAGAGCATAACCTTTCCATCATCATTCCGGGTGGTGAACGTGGTAAAAAATATAAAGAATGGCAGTCTGAGCAGAATGGCTCTACTTGGAAAACCCAGCTTAGAAGAGACATCAATTTTTGCATCAAGTCAGCTTCCACATACGAAGATTTCTTACTTTTAATGAGAGCCAAAGGATATGAAATTAAAGGGGAATCTTTTGAAGAAAGTGCTGCCAAATACATCTCTTTCCGTCCTCTGGATAAAGAACGTTTTGTCCGTGGCAGTATGAAATCGCTTGGTAAGGAATACACAAAGGAACGTATCTGGGAACGCATCGAAATAAAGCGAGAGCGAAAATCTGTTATTCCAAAAAAGACTACTCTGCCCGCAGGCTCATTGATACCTCGGATGAAAAATTCCAAAACAGTCCCGGACTCCAGCAATGGGCAACTATCGAGAATTTGAAGCTTGCTGCACAAAGCTATAATGAAGTTGGTTCTCTCTCCAATCTGAAGCATCAGATTACTGTAAAAACCGAAGTCGGAAAATCTGCCAAACAGAGTGCTGTGAAACTGGAACATCGCATGAAAGACCTTGCAGAAATCATCAAATATGCCGAGCAGTATAAAAATAACTGATCCTACCATATTGCCACAAAAAGTCAAAGAAACCAGACGCATATTTCCGTTGACACGGAAGTCAGATTATTCTATATAACAAAGTCAGCACACAAACAACCGATAAAAATTTCATTTTATAATGAAATAGGCAGCTAATCTTCTTAGCTGCCTACCCGCCAATGGAATATTTGGATTCAGGCATTACCCATGCCTTCCTACGGTCATTCTTATTATATTCTCAAACAAATTTACTATTCCTATAAAAACAGTATTTTATCATATAATTCTTTCCAATTTGCTGGTAACACATTCATCTTATATATATCAATTTTTGTTTTTGAAATAAGTTTTTCCAGTTCCCTTGCCAACATATCAGCATCTTTTTGTGGTAATATTTTCTTCAATGCATATAATCGTGAATAAAGATTTGTATTATCCGGAAGCACATCTGCACTATCCCTATTATCTGGAATCACTACAGAGGAAGTCATACCAACCACCATAGAATGATGGGCACAATAATTTCTTAAATTTCTAACAGCATCTAACCATGTGTCCATCTGCTTTGTTACTTCTTTTTTATAGTTATTTTGTGAATACGTGTAATTTAATACCTCTTTTCTCAGATCACCTCGCAGATATGAATAAATCATCACCATTGTTCCCATTTCAAAATAAGAAAATGCTGCCCATACAGGTAATACATTGTTTTGGCGAGTTCCCCCTTTACGGTACTCCCTTAGTTCCGGATGTTTTACAACATCTCGTCTGAGTTTTTCCTCATCATTTGTTAAATTGGCAAAAAATTTCGTATTAAAAAAAGTTATATTTCTATTTCTGGTCTTTTTATCTTTCTCGCTCTTAGTAGGTGTGTAGTATTGTCTATCCAAATAAAAGCCTGCATCTCCGGTCTTTAACGAAACAGCATTCGCAATCGCACTTTTAAAACGAACCTCTGCTTTCTTACAATACTTAAATAATAATAACCTTAATTGCACATCAAAATCATATAGTTCAAAGAAAACTTTTGAATCCGCCTTACTTCCAAACGCATTGACTTGTGTCAAAAGAAATTTTCCATAACGGCTTGCTCTGAAATAACCTGCATAACCAAGAAATTCTCTCATCTTTTTTCTTTGACGAAAAGTGATATATTTTTTCATTAATACAACCTGGGATTCTAAATCCATTGGTAACTCGGTATTCGGCATTTGCAGCACCCTCTTTCATAGTAAAAAAAAAGAATGGATATACCATTCTTAATCCCGCCAATGGAATATTTGGATTCGGGCATTACCCACGCCTTCCTACGGTCTATGATTATATTACCACATGACATTTAAAATATCAACAATTTATTCAAAAAATCCCTTATGTATCCGGACTGTCCTTCTCCTTTTTTCTGTGAATCGGCTTATATATAAATCAATCATTTTTAGAGCAAGTTTCGCAATGTCAGACAAAAACCCCTTCGGGATTTTTTCTGCCTTGCCAACTTGATGGGGATTTCGTTTCCCCATACCCTCGACCACAATCAAAAGATATGTGTATTGGTTCCCATTTGCATGGTCACAACGTGATGATTTTTCATCACTTGCTTTCACAGCTCACTGTGAATTTTCTATTTTCCCGGCAGAACCTTTACGCCAAGAAAGGAGCATTGAATGACACGACCACCAAAAGAAACAGATATGAAGCGAGAACACCGGGTGACTATCCGCCTGACTGATACGGAGTTTTCCATCATAGAAAATGCGGCGGAACAAGCGGAAATGAGCATTTCGGAATATATGAGAACGCAGACTATGCAAGGACAGGTAAATGCCCGATTTGAAATTGTTGCTGATGTTGCTGAAATCAAAAAGTTAATCGGTGAATTTGGTAAAATTGGCAGCAATCTAAATCAGATTGCCCGGTATTTTAACCAGGGTGGAATTATCTCCACTGAAATGAAAAATGAAATCAGAAAGTCCCTTCGGGATATTTATGAAATGAAATATGAAGTGATGAAAATGGCAGGTGATTTTCATGGCAGTAATTAAACATATCGCAAGCAAAAACTCTGACTATGGAGAATCGGAACGGTATCTTATCTTCCAGCACAACGAGTATACGCAAAAACCGATTCTTGATGAAGAAGGGCATATGATACTGAGAAAAGAATATTATCTGGACGGTCTGAACTGTGATCCATTCACTTTTGCATCGGAATGTCAAGAACTGAACAGCTACTACCACAAGAACAAAAACTTCAATGAGATAAAATCCCATCACTATATCATCAGCTTTGACCCGAGAGATAGAGATGAGTGCGGACTGACTGGTGAACGGGCACAGCAACTTGGGCTGAACTTTGCAAAGAAGAACTTCCCCGGTCATCAGGCTTTAGTCTGTACTCATACTGATGGGCATAACGAAAGTGGTAATATCCATGTGCATATCGTAATCAACAGTCTCCGTAAATATGATATACCATGGGAACCCTATATGGAATTTGACTGTGAAGCAAAAGCCGGATACAAGCATCACCTAAGTACTGCCTATCTTGCCCATTTAAAACAGGAAGTTATGGATATGTGTAAAAAAGAAGGACTACATCAGGTTGAGCTGCTCACTCCTGCTGAAAGAAAAATCACCGAAAAAGAATACTGGGCACAACGCCGGGGACAGGAAAAATTAGATAAGCTGAATCAGAAAATGAAAGAAGATGGAATCACACCGAAAGAAACTCGTTACCAGACAGAGAAACAATTTCTCCGTGACGCTATTGATGATGCTGCAAGTATTGCCCGATCACCAGAAGAATTTTCAAAAATTCTTGATGAAAAATATCACATCATCTTCAAGATCAGTCGAAACCGATACAGCTATCTTCACCCTGGCAGAAAAAAATATATCACTGGAAGAACTCTTGGGACCAGATACACAGAGGATTTTCTCTTGAAAACATTTGAGGAAAATACGAAATCCTATAGAGAACCGAAAGAAGAAATTCTGGAACAGCAGGCTCCGAATACTTCCACAGATTTACCAACTGTTTCTTTCTCTGATACTTCTGCTATCCCTGCACCATTCATTTTCATAAAATCAGATCTCCAGCTTGTCATAGATCTGCAAACCTGTATTAAAGCACAGCAAAGCGAAGCCTATGCTCAAAAAGTAAAGCTCACCAATTTGAAGCAGATGGCTCAGACTGTTGCCTACATACAGGAGCATGGCTATGATTCTCTTGATGATTTCCATGAAGCACTCAATCAAGCATCAGACCAGACCAGTGCTTCCAGAAAATCTTTAAAAGATACTGAACAGCAGCTTAAAGATGTGAATGAGCAGATTCATTTTACCGGACAATATCTGGCATATAAAAATGTGTACGTCGATTATCGTAAGAGCCTCAATAAGGATAAATTTTATGAAGAACACCGGGCAGAACTTTCCCTGTATGACACAGCCCTCCGAACCCTCAAAGAAAAATCTGGCGGGAATAAATTGCCTTCCATGAAAGCTCTCTATGCTGAAAAGGACCGGCTTGTTGAATTGAGGGATAGACAGCGTGAGAATTTTTCTAATCACCGGGATTATGAACGGGAGCTTCGCACTGTGTCTGCAAATATTGATATGATTCTTGGGGAGAGTCGTGAGCAGAAACAACAGATTGAAAAAGGAAAAGATTTATAGACTGTTATTTTTCATCAGCATTTGTCATTTCAAAATTCAGGTGTTGAGGATTGCTATTTGCCATGTTAAAATAATGATATAGGAATCCATGTTTACTATATCCCATTCTAAAGGAAAGCAGGTGGTGTTTTTACAATGAATAATACAGAAGAAACACTGGATTTTGAGCAAAAACATAAAGAAGATCTACAACGCCTTAGGGGTTTTCGTCTTTTAGATGATGATTTTATGAGTAAAGTTTTTGAAGATAAGGCATGTGCGGAATTTTTGCTTCAAATCATTTTGCAAAGGCATGACCTTAAAGTACAGTCTGTGCAGGGACAATATGATATAAAGAATTTACAGGGACGTTCTGTTCGCCTGGATATATTAGCTGTCGATACCAATAACCGCACTTATAATATAGAAATCCAAAGAAGTGATCGTGGTGCCGGTGCAAAACGTGCAAGATATAATAGCAGTCTTATAGATGCCAATATCACTGAAGCTGGCGATAAATATGATGCCCTCACTGAAACCTATGTGATTTTTATTACCGAAAATGATGTATTAAAAGCCGGGCTTCCAATTTATCATGTTGACCGCATCATCCAAGAAACCGGTGAACCATTCGGTGATGAAGCTCATATTATTTATGTAAATTCCCAAATCAAAGATGAAACAGAACTCGGAAAACTAATGCACGATTTTTCCTGTACCAATCCGAAAGACATGTATTATAAAATCCTTGCTGACAGAGTACGTTATTTTAAAGAAGATGAGGAAGGAGTTTTGACTATGTGCAGAGAAATGGAAAATATGCGAAAAGCTGAACGCATTGAAATTGCTAAACGTATGCTGGCCTCCGGTAAACTCACTTACGAAGATATTGCCGCTTTTACAGACCTGACCTTAGAAGAAATCGAAGCGCTGGCTGTACAAAAAACCGCATAACAAAAAGAGGAACCATCTCGCTATATACAGATGTGTTCCTCATTTCTTTATAAATAAAAGAAAAAAACTGAATCATAATAAAAAAACGCAGGAGAAATCTAAGATGAAAGCACATAAATATTGGTCACTTGGTGCATTGGCAGCAATGTTTGGAATCTTTTATGCTGGCTATAAAAATATGAAATCCGCTCATAAGTATTTTGCTTGTAGCTCTCTGTTCTGCATGATCATAGCTATCTATTCTGGGCATGAAATGATTTCTGGTAAGTCTAAAAAAAGAAAGACTCTGTTTCCGATGGAGAATAGCAAGCCGAACCTGTGAAAAGGAGACTTCGACGGTCTTACAAATGCTATGAAAAGAAGTATTCTATGCTGTTTTTTCTTCTTTATTCTATTTTTTTTCCTCCAACTCCCGGAGGACTTCTTCGCCGTACTTATCAATCATCCGTACCAGAAAATCAATGCACCGCTCAAATTCAATATTCTGTTGCATAAGCTCCTCCCGTCATTGTTTTAATCTGAGCTTATTTTACAGAACCTACCGGAAAACCACATTGAATAGAAATTGATTTTAAATTGACACAATCAATTTAAAAATATCCGCATTTTCTTGATCAGGAGTTATATCCACAGATTGGATTTTCCATTGGAAAAACTCTATCCGGTCTTTTAACATAATACGTGCAATTTAAGGCGGGCAACTTGCCCGCCTTAAGTCTTTAAATTATGCTTTGATTTTTCCAGAAAATATTTTACTTACTTTGTTTTTCATGAGTATGAATACAATTTTTACTTATTTCCGTATCTGCGAAAACTCTTATAAATAAAAGGCAGTAAGGCTATTGCCATCACTGTATACATTACCATTACAAGCGAAATTTGTCGAAATACACAATTCCCAATCTGATAAATAAGTGGGACTTTTACACTTGCCTGTACATTTGTCAAAATTGTTGGTATCAAATTAAAAAGCGTTGTATACCCAGAAAGTGCCCGTCCTATAAATGGCAATAAGCAATATAAAAAGAACGGAATGCAAACAGCGACACTAATTGTATGCATTTTAGCCGCTACTAACATAGACACTGAAGCCGCCAGCATACTGGCTATAAATCCACATACAACTGTCAACAAATAGTATTGTCCATATGACATAATGTAAATACTATATGCCTGATACATTTGGTAAAGTGTATTCATACCACTGGTTCCCATAATTCCAAAACAAATCACACTAAGTAATATAATTCCCATACAATAAATCATAACTGTCGTAACTATTCCTGCCAGTATTTTTGTTTTAACAGCTTTTGTACGTCCATACTTTGTAGAGAAAAATACTGCATCTGCTTTTGTCTGAAAATCATCTGCAAATATTCCAGCACAAATAAAACCAACTATGATTGCCAGAATAATAGAATACGTTTCTACATACATAATCATAGTATCCCATGAACTATAAGATTCGTATTCTACTGGTAATTTTATTTCATTATATTTCTTTTCCAAGTATTTTTTCTGAACAGAAGTCTTTCCATATTCTTCTGCCATCTTTTCCATATTTTTATGATAAGTGTCATAGAACTCTTGTATATTTTCTTCTGTAATTTGATTCAGAACACTTTCATCATATTCTGCATCCGGTGTTAATACCGATATTATAAAACCCCTAATATCATCTATCGGTTGTAATGTCGTTCCGTAAATCGCATTTTCTTCTGAGGATTGTGTCATCGCATTTTTATTTTGTTCTATAACTTTTCCAAGTTCATCTTCT